>Ga0210241_100013_pt1 | contig 123374 bp, 63 predicted proteins | sample ChrtobMetP5a_8mM_FD_155488 | JGI IMG/M metagenome (GOLD analysis project Ga0210241, IMG submission 155488) | Chrysochromulina tobin associated microbial communities from unialgal haptophyte culture, Seattle, Washington, United States - P5a_8mM | ecosystem: Host-associated > Algae > Haptophytes >...
CCCCCCCCGCGCCTCCGGAGGGCCGTTCTAACTCCAGGGAGTCTCGAAACACCCTCTAGACACCTCCTGGGGCGAAAAAAAGCGTCATGTCCTCAGCGATATGGAAGGTGCTAGACCTGACCTCAGATCCGCTCGCGAGAGTGACCAAAGCTGTTGGGAAGTAGCGTAACACTAGTTGTGTGGAAAAGCGGAAAGCGGGCTGGTGTGCGATTTTGAGCCCATCACAACCGTCGCGTCTGGTAAGCCATGCCGATGCGGGGCGGCATGATCTTCGACGCGCGGCCGTACCAGCCTAGTGCGCAGGAGCGCGCGCACGGGATGCAGAGACATCCACTAGGCGATGCGAAATCGAGGCCACCGTGGCTGCCGTCTCCAGATGATGGCGTCACCCACACAGGTGTTCTTCCAGTGCCCAACACGCACGTTGCACCAGGCATGCCAGCCGGTGGCAGCAGGCGGCGGCCTGCGGAACCTGGAGAGTATGCGCCACTCCCGGAGCCGCGGGGCCAGGCGAAGGCACCGCCGCCGCCACCACCTCCGCCACAGTCCGCCCCGGTCGGTCCCTCCATGCGGGTTGAGACGCCATCCATGGAGGATCTCTTTTCCCTCTACAAGCTTTGCGGCGGCAATACAGAACGTTGCATCGAGCTGCTGGCACGGCTCTGGGACGCTGACGCTGAGCGTATCGCGCCGGTTGTTCGTGGATGGCTCGTTCGGCTTCCCGAAGTGCCGGTGCCGTCACGCATAAGCTCGGCGCCTGCGACGCTGCCGTCGGAACTCAGCAGTAAACTTCGCAGCTTTGCGGGTGTTGCCGTGGGCACAGGACCCATTAGGCAGCAGGGCGCCGGCGCGCCCTCCGTCGGGCCGCTGCTGCTGGGCGGCAAGAAGCCGCCGCCGGTGTCGGCACCGGCTCATCCCGGCCTGCAGCCCACTCGGAGCTTTGACATGCGTGCCCTGCAGCAGGCAGTTGTCCGCGGCTCTGCGAAGCTCGGTCGCCAAACATTGACGCTCCCCTCCGTTCCAGAGAATCGACAGCAGATTCTTTGGACACAGGGGCACGCTCCTGGCGAAGCGGTTGAGCCACAGGGTGAGGACGCGCTCGCCGCCTTCATGTACCAGGCGCGCGTCAACGAGAAGCTCGTGCTCGCTGGCCTGGGCGGCAACAGGCCCGGCATGACAAGGCATATGCGGTAAGTGGGCGCTCACGTGACTACTTTCACACTGTTTCAAAGAGTTCAGTGCTTCGCGGTTTCGGCAAACTCTCCTCGTCCGTCGCGGCAGGCTGGAGGCTTCCCTTTGGTTTTTTTGCCGCACGCGAAGACCCACTCCGCGCGGCCCGGCGCGGCATACCTAACCTAATGGGATGCAGGGCGATGGTGCACCTGTTGCTGTGCACGCTCGTTCTCGGACAGAGCTACGAAGAAAAGCAGCGTATCGTGGATGCTGCCACCGCGCAACTGCGTAAAGCGCTCGAGGTAGCTCCTAATGACGCTGATAAGTACCGCGAACTCGGACGCATGTATGCCAAGCCACACGGGTTCATGCGTGCAGCGAGCGGCGCGCTCGCAGTAGCGGCCTCGCTCGTTCCGATGGATGCCGACGTCTGGACGGAGTTGGGCGCTATGCGGCAGAACGCCCGCGACGGAGATGGTGCGCGCGAGGCATTTGAGCATGTCATCGCGCTGCGCCCTAATTCGGGTCGAGCGCATTTTGACCTGTCGGGTGTCTCACCGACCCCAGAGCTGCACTTGCGACGAGCACTCGAGCTGGATCCGCAGCTGTCGCTAGCATACAGTTCACTGGCGCGCGTGCTCTCAAGGGCGAGCCGGCAAGCCGAAGCCGAGGCCGCGCTTCGAGGATTGGTTCATGTGGACCCCACTGCTGGTGCGAAAAGACTGTATGACCACCTGTACTTCGGCGGGCGCAAGGCGGAAGCGGCCGTGAGTTACAAGATGGCCATTCACGCTCGCAATCGCAGCATCCTCGAGACTGACAGCCTAGCGGTCGAATGGAAGGAGTACGTGGACGACCTCGTCGCGAAAGCACCGAACGCCAAGCCCAAGTGCCTTGAGCGCCGCTGCATTCAAGGGCTCGAGGACGCGTTGAAGCAGGCAGTTGGTGGCCCGCAGGCTGCAACCGTACATCCGCCGCACACTGCGGCCGCCGTTGACCACATGATCCGAAACCCCGTTCCGACTGTGCTGCGACGTGCGGCCGAGGGTTGGGCGCCAACCATCAAATGGGATGCGGAGCACCTCCTAGAGCGTGCGGGAGACGAGCCGCTTGAAATCACGGTCGTCACGGTGGAGGGCGAGTTCGAGGTGCGCCCAGACCGCATCGAGCGCCCGGCCAAGTCGACGATGCGTGTCGGCGACTTCGTTCGCATGCTCAGCCTGCGCACGGATGCCAACTTGACACTCTACTCGCGCCAAGCCCCACTATGGCCAATGTCCGGCTTGCTGCGCGACCTGAGGCCCCTGGCATGGATGGAAAATCTGCGCCTCACCGACCTGAATTTTTGGCTCGGCGATGGACACTTCCGCAACACGCTTCACAATGACCCATACGACAACTTCCTGTGTCAGATCCGCGGCTCGAAACACCTGCTGCTCTATCCGCCAGAGGCCACCGACTTGCTCTATTACGGCCCTCGACGCGACATCCAAGCGAACTACTCGCCACTGCGTGGAGAGTATGGGCGACGCGATACAGGAATCGTCTCGCACAACACCGCTGAGATAAATGGCGCGGCGCCCGATCTGGCTGCGTTCCCCAAGTTTCGGGATGCGCTCAAGGTACAGAGCTATGCCAGCGTTCAGCCCTCTGACTGCCTCTATCTGCCCATCGGGTGGCATCATCATGTCTTTTCCGAGGCAGACGCCGTCGGTGGTTACAACCTGGCCCTCAACATCTGGATAGAAAGGGCGGAAACCATCAGTGGCATCGACCCATACCCAATCATTGGCAAAGAGCCCTACCCCACCTTAGGCCAACTGATGCAAGCACTCGATGAAGTCGATGCAAAGCTCGGCGTGCAGGAGTCCAGTGTTGGCAGCAGTCAAGCTCTCCCGGCGGATCTCCCAGAGGGTGTCGGCTCGTGCGTATCCGACGATGGTTGATCAAGTGGTGCGCGTTTTATGGAAGAGAATCCGCGAGTCCGCACTACGACGCTCGACCTTTGGCGTCGTACGTGCCTCAATTAGTGCCTCAGAGACCCCGCGGCCTCGACCGACCGCGCGACAAAACGGTAGACGCCCGCGGATGCTCACCCGATCGGTGATCGGGCGAGGGGAAGATGGTGTGGCGGTCTGAGGGAGCGTGCGCGCGGTGTGCGGGCGCCGAGGTGGGCACAGCGTGAGGCGCGGGCGGAAGGCGCGGGGGGGCCAGACCCCAGCGCTTTCGGGTTGTTGCGTAGACGTTGTTTCACGGCCCCGTGGGCTGCCCCGGGACCGCCGCCGCGAGAGGCGCGCATGGAGAGCCAGAGCGCGACGGCGCCCGCCCACGCGGTGAATGGACATAGTGAACGTATCGACAGTGAACGTATCGCCGTACGCCGACTTTTTCTTTCCAAAGGTCCCGTGGTCCTAGAACAAGTGGGGATTATTAGGGGATTATACCGCCTTAGCCCTTACGCTTTAGCCGGGGGGGCGGCGGCCCCGAACCGCCATGGCGCCACCGAGCCGTCGACCGCGCCACGTATTCGATACTCCGTACTCGGATCTCGGACTAACCGAGACGCACTAGACCTGAAGTACCTGTTACCTGATGCCTATAACCTTGCTATTTAATGTGCGTGGCTCGTGTCGCGCTTGACCAAATATTGGCCAAGATGCATCGAGATTCAAATGAGATTCAAAGGAGATTCAAAGGTGTTGTCGCAGGTCGCCGTCCGCACCCTTGGGCGATTCTGGCAGCCCACGCGCTGAGAAGCCACCGCCGAGGCGCCGCTTCGCTCTGGACAGAAATGAGTCAGTGCGCTTCATCGTGCCCGTTGAAGGCAGAGCGAGGGGCGGCGTCGGCATCGCCGGCGACCCCGCTGTGCGATTTGAAGTTTGGCTGCCACGCCCTGAGCCAAAGCCAAAGAGCGAGCTGGCACGCCGTCCAAACGAGTCGGCGCGTTTGAGAGCCGCCCCGATCGGCGTGGAAGGCGTAACTGGCTGCCGGGATTGTGACTGTGCTGCCCGAGTGGACGGACTTGCGTACTGGTCAACCTGCGCAGACGCGCTCAGCCCACCTTCCAGGGCACCGAGCGCACGCAAGGCAAACCCTGCGACGTTCGGCGCCGCAGAAAGTCGGCCAATGACGCCCGTTGTCGGGTTAAGGTCCGTTGACCTGAGCGCTGCGGCCTGCGAGGAGAGGAAGCGATTCATCGCGGCGTTGCTCGTCTCCGTATACGCGTCTGTGCGCCCGTCGCGGCGCACGATCCCTCCCATGCGCTGCGGAGGCGAGTTGTCGTGAGAGCCGCCTGCAGCCGTGGTGCCATCCCCGACTGAGCTGCCATCCCCCACTGACTTGCGCCGCGAGACGCCGCCGCCACCGCCGGCACCGCCCCTCGATGAAATGTCTGCTGCAGGTTCGCGCTCGCTCTGCGGAGTAAAGCCTTGCATCCCTAGACGTTGATGGTGCTTGGAGGAGAGCCCCGAGCGCCCCTGCTGCCAATCGTCGAGGTAGATGACCGGCTTCGGCGCCGCGCCCGCTTGGTGCTGTTGCTTGCCAGCCGCCCGTTGGGAGTCGCCGCACATGGCAAGCGCTGTCCTGGGCATCGCACCGGTACCGGCGCTCGTCGAGCCGGCGCCCATTTGCAAGGCGAGCTGCAGATCGCGCTCCACCGCGTTGACCTGGGCCACCATGGCAAGCTGTCGCTGTGCTTGGTCGAGGCGATGCGAAAGCAGGGCCTCGCCCTCGCTCATCGGTGGACGCATGGCCGGCGAAGATGCATCCCAGCCCGGGGAAGGCGGGACTTGCGGCATGCTCGCAGCATACACATTCGCCTGCTGCTGCTGCCGGTACGCGATCTCCTGCGATCTCCTGCGATCTCCTGCCTGCCGCTCGGCCTCCTGCTTTTGATGCTGCAGCACCACCGCGCGCTGCTGGGCCTCGTTCTGCTCGCGCGCCTGCTGCTGATGCTGGATTTCGCGCTTCTGGAGCGTGTCAAAGTAGCGCTTGACCGAGTCGAGCTGCACGAATTGGTGGAGCTCGACGATGCCATCCTCGTCAAAGTCCGCGGCTCGGAACATGCCCTCGAGCTGCTTGCGGTAGACGCGCAAGCCGCGCTTCAGAAGCGTTGTCTCGAGCACGGCCACAAATTGCTCGAGCTCCAAGCAGCCGTTGCCGTTGCGGTTGAAGCGAAGATATTCGCGCAGAAATTGCGGGCCGAGGTCGATCGCCTCCGTGAGTGGAGCGCCAGGCTCCAGATCGGTGGCGGACGCGAGATCAGAGAAGGAAGCGATCGACGCATGATCGCCAGTCCCAACCCTATCCTTGCCGTTGGCGCCTTTCTTTTCGCTCAGGACCTCTTTCAGCCTCTCGAGTCCCGGCGAGGCACCCACTCCGAGGAACCTGCTGTCGTCCGATGCACCTGCGCCGTCAGCACCCAGCTCCGCCTTGAGCTTCGCCCGATCCGCCTTCTGCACCTGCATCACGAGAAACTCGGCGAAGTCGACCGAGCCGTTCTTGTCGAGGTCGGCGAGCGCGAACATTGCCTGAACACGCTTCTCTGAGAAGGGCTTACCCTGGCGTTCGGCCACCGATTTCATGACCGCGATGAACTCCGAGTAGGAGATGGCGCCGTCGCCGTCTACGTCCCACTGCTTGAACATGGCGCGGATTGCGTCGACCTCTTTGGTCTTGAGCGTCTTCGTAAACGTCTCGCTGTGATCTTTTTGCTGCACGACGCGCAGCGTGCAGCGCTCGCCCTCCGCCGTGAAGCTCGCTTTCTGTACCATCGCGTGGCTTTTGACCTCCGCCGTGACGCGTTGGTTGAGCTCCTCACGAATCTGCTTCTGCGCGAGCGACACGTGGTACTTGAGCTTGCGCTGCGCCTCGAGGCGCACCGCTTCGGTGATTTCGTGAATTCGCTGCCGCTCGCGCAGGCGCGCCTCCGTCTTGGCCTTCAGCACGATGGCCTCAATCTCCGTCTCCATCATGCTGTAGTCCATCCCCTGCAACAGCGCCTGCAGAGCTTTCGGGTCGAGGATCTCGGGCAGCGTCACTGCTTCGGCCGCCAGCTTCTCTGATGACCGAGGGCTCATCAGATCGAAGGCTCCTCTGGCCGCGCGCCCCTTCCCAGCGCCCCCTAGGCCGTACTTCTCCTGTAGCGCCTTGGCGGCAACCGAGGCCTTCTCGCCACCGAGGGCCTCTGCAGCGGCCGTCGACTCGGCCACCTGCTCGCTCAGCCCCATCTCTGCCGCCACCTCCGCCTGCACCTCGGCGTACTCACGCGCCTGCGCCTCCGCCTTGGCCACCTCGGCCGAAAGTGTTGAAGGGCGGTGCGCGTGCCCCGAGCGGGCGGCCTCTGCCTTGGCGATCCTTGCCGCCTCCGTGGCTGCCCGATGCGCCGCCAGTTTCGCCTTGAATGCGCGCCGTGCGAGCACGCCCCGGCGGTGGCTCTGAACGTACACGGCAAGCCGCCGCTCGCGCTTGTACCGGCAGCGCTTGACCTGCATGTGCAGGAACTTAGCGATGAGCGGTAGGGCGCGGCGTCGGCGCTCCCACTCGATCATCTTGGCCTTGAGCACGGGCAGCACCTCGTCGATGGGCTTCTCCTTGAGCTCCTCGAGGAACTTACCTTTCCCCGCCTTGAGGAACATCTTGGTGACACCGAGCGCGTAGTCGCTTGCGTCGAGGTTTGCGATCGCTGCGAGCACCTCGCAAAATTGCGCGGGCGTTAGGTCTTTGACGCCCGGCACCGAGAGCAGATGCTTCTTGTACCTATCGAACATAAGGTCGTACGGAACACGGTTGGGGTAGCCGTGGCGCATGAGCTGAACGGCCTCGAGCGTGCCATTGCACTGCAGTTGCGTCTTAATCATCGCCCTGTCGAAGTCGAGCTTCTTGAAACGCGCGTTCGGCTTCATGCAGCGCACGAAGTGAGCGGTTGTCATGTTGAGCGTGTTGACGAGCGAATTGATGTCGTCGACGAAGCGCTTCGAGACGGACGCGAAGCCTCCAACCGAGCGCGCGCCCGACTTGGCGTTGCCCGCTGTCGCCGACTCATCGCGATCGGCTGCAATCTGCGCGAGCGCGCGCGTGACACCGTTGCTCGCCTGCAGCAGCATGTCCTTGAAGGAGGTGTCGAGAGAGTCGTTATTCTTCTCGAGGAAGTTGGTGCACGCGTAGCGCACCTCGCCCGCGAAGTGGCGCACGGAAAACTCGGTGTCCTCGCGCGGCCGCCGCTTGGGCACTACAAGGTGCGCGTGTTGCTTGCCTGGCTTGGCGTGCTCGTCGAAGATGGACGTACAGAACTTGACATCGGTCGCCTTCGGCGTCTTGCACATACTGTCGAGCAGCTTGAAGATGCCCATCGGCGGCCGCTCGATGAGGTCGATGCACGGCTGGTTGTCTGAGTACTCGATCTTGATGCCGGCGATGGCCTCCGCCTTGTAGATCTCTTCTTCCATCTTGAAGACGAATTTGAGGAAGAACTGGTGCAGCTTCTCGTTGGCAAAGTTGATGCACAGCTGCTCGAAAGAATTGACCTCGAAGATCTCGAAGCCGAAGACGTCGAGCAGCCCAATAAAAGGCATCGCGTCGTTAGCGTTCCCGCGTATCGAATCATTGATGCGCGCGACGATCCAGTCGAAGAGCAGGCAGTATACCTGCTTGCCAAATGCGTTGCGTGCGGCGGTCGCCTGCGGCGGCGTGAGTTGGATGTTATAGACGGCACCGGGAACTTTCATAGAGCGCTGCAGGAGCAGCGGCCCCACGTCTTCACAGCCGAGCAGATGGGAGGCGAGCGCCAAGCGCGCCTCATCGGCGGCACACGCATACTCCTCGTTGGCTACCTTGTTGAAGTCGACATTGCCAAGGTGCATCGTCGATGCAAGCACGCTCAGCATCTCGAGCTGCGTCGTCTCATTCAACCCGACGGCGGACATGGCCGTGCGCATCGCAGCGTACTCCTTCGAGTCCTCACCCCAACCCGTGTTGGCGTAACAGCCGCTCTGGTTGAGAAAGGCATACTTTTCGGGTCCAGGCTCGAGGCTGAAGCTCGCGCGCTCTCCGGCACTAGCTCCCGCCTGCAGCATGTAGAAGGAGTGGTAGTTGCGCTCGTTGGGCCCCTGGAAGACGACGCGAGACTTCTCGAGCAGATAGGTCGACATGACCGCGCCGCCCACGCCGCCCTTGGGATCGAAGTGAATGCGGATGAACTTTCCGAAGCGCGACGAGTTGTTGTTGCGGCCAGTCTTGGCGTTGCCAAAGCCCTCAAGGATCGGGTTCGACTGCAAGATGGCGTTGGCAAGGTCGGCGCCACCGGTGCCGCCCTTGCCGCCGCGCGAGCGCCAGGCAAGGTAGCGCATGAGGTACTTGTTAGTCTCTGTCTTGCCCGCTCCACTTTCACCCGAAACGACAATCGATTGCGCTCGCCGATCCTTGCGGATCCGCTGGTAAGCCTCCTCGGCGGACGCGAACACGTGTGGCTCGGCCTTTGAGATCGCCACATCTGGGAAGCGTGCCATGTACTGCTCCTCGTAAATTGGCAGCCGCTCGTACGGATTCACGGCAAGCAGGATATTACCAGTGAACGTGTACATTTTATTGTCCATGTACCGCCGCTCGATGTTGGTCAGCACTGTCGCTTCCGTCAGCTCCGTCAGCTGGCAGCAGTCCGGCACGGTTGGTGCCATGACAACCTTACCGGTCACGACTTTGGCGATCGTACCCTGCTGCTCCTTGACGATTGCGCCAGTGCCTACTGCAGCAGGCATTGTGCACACTGCACGCTTGCGCGCATCCAGCCGGCGCCGTCGCACGAATCCTACAATGGACTGAGCTTCGCGACCAATTTCACTCCATGAGTTGGAGTTGCGCGACACAAGGGTTCGTTTCAGGTTTCACAGTTCATGTTGAACATGATCGGTTCCAAATACCGGGTGGAGCCAAGACACACACGCTGCAAACACAGATCGGTTACAATTCCGGAGTGAAGACACCGGACTGCCGGACACATACAATGCACGATCAGGTTGGGTCACGTACAAGTTTCTCACACCTCACAGTGTTGCCCCACGTGAGGTTAAGGAAGGATGAAATGTTCACTTTTGAAAAGGTCGGGTTTCGTCGCATAATGTCCGCATTTTTGATCGGTCCATTGGAAGGGAGGCCATCTCGTCGGCCATCTCGTCGGCCATGTCGTCGAAGGGGCAGGCCATGTCCCTGGCCTCACTCATAAATGCGTCAAAGCCGCGAGAGAAGACCTTCGCCGAGTACATGGCTGAGCAGCAAGCTCTCGACGCGGCGGCGCGGCTCAAGGAGCAGCAGGAGGAGCAGCGTGAGCAGAAGGAGAATGCGGCGCAGCAGCTGCAGCCACATGCATCGCCAGTGCAACGCATCCGTATCGATCGCGGCGCATCGATCGCTGCAGTGCGCAGCGCGGCGGACATTGACGAGCAGGTGGAGCGCCTCAACGCGTGGGAGGCGCAGCTGCAGGAGTACTCGGACCAGCTGACGGAGCAGGGCTGGTCGCTGTGGAAGAAGAGCGCGGTGACATCGGTGATGAACCAGCTGCAGCGACGTGTGGTGCCCGACTCGTGGAAGGGCGAGGTCACACGCCTTGAGCAAGAGGTGAGCGCGCTGCAGGAGCGCGTACGGATGGGATCGGAGAAGGAGCGTGCGCTGCTCGCCAAGCTCCACGAGGTGGAGAACGGGCCCGGTTGTGCGCGCGAGCTGCGCGAGCAGCTCGAGGCGGCAGCGCTCAAGCTCGACCAGCAGCAGCAGCGCGAGCGCCAGAATTCCGTCTTCAAGCAACTCCTCACTTCGGGCTCCGTTTCGAACAATGTCGGCGGCGGTGCGCCCGCACTCCGGCGCAGTGCCAGCAGCTCAGAGCGCGGGCGACTCAGAGCGCGCTCCGACTCGGTGCCGTTCGCGCCATCGGCGGGTCCAAGCATCGCCGCTGACACTGACTCGGCAGTGGCGACCTCGTCCGCGACGCAGGACGCCGACGGCGTCGACGCGGAGTCGGCCATGGAGATCGAGGCGCTGCGCGTGCGTCTCGCTACTGCGGAGCGTGACGCGCTCGAGGCTCGGGACGAGACGAAAGCGACGCGGACCGCCGCCGATGAGCGATCCGCGGCCCTCGAGGCGGCCCTCGAGGCGGAGCGCAAGAAGCACCGGCACGCAGTTGAGACGCTCGAGAGCGTCCACCTCGACGCGGGCGTGCACGAGGCGCAGGAGATGGTGCAGCTTCGCATGGCGCTCGTGGCCGCGCAGGAGGAGCTCGACTTCCTGCGTGGGCGCCAGGCAAAGCTGCACGAGGAGGAGCACCGGCTCCAGATGGTGGCCGAGATGTCCAAGCGGCTCGGGACGAACGTATCCAAATTCGAACTAGACGCGCTCCGAAAGCAGCTCGCTTCCGTCACCGAGGAGGCCGAGCGCGTGCAGCGTCACAATGAGGAGCTGCAGCGCGAGGCTAAGAAGCACGTAACGGATATGCATGCTGTCGAGCGCCTCAAGGGCGAGATTGGCGCCTTCCAGGAGGCTAACGATCGACTCGAGGGCGAGCTGCTCAAGCGCGACCGGCACGCGGCCGCTCTCAAGGAGCATGTGCGGGCCGCGCACGCGCGCACGGACCTACTTCAGCGGCAGCTCGCACTGAGCCATCGCACCAACTGGTCGGCGAGCACTCGCGCTCGCACCTCGCCCGACGCGCGTGCCGCCGACGAGGCCGACAGGGCGGCGAGCGGACTGGATGGCAGTCTCCGCACGGCGCCAGGTGCGCGTCGGCAGCTGCCGCTGCTCTGGGATGACGCCGACAGCCCGTCGGTGGGCACCACCGGCACCGCGACCGTGGCTGGTGCGGCGCCAGTGGGAGAGCGTGATCGGCCGCTAGTCTCGCGTCTGCCGCCAACAGCAGGCAGCCCGCACCGCCCGAGCGGCGGCGGCGCGAGCGGCATCACGCATCGAGCGGTAGCTCTACACGATGAGGTGGCGTCAGAGCCCATCCGGATCGAGGTGATCCCTCCGGCGCAGCCACGGCTCGTGCAACCCTTCCTGCGCGACGCGGCGCGGCCTGTGCGGCTCAAGGACAATGCGCGTGAGCTTTCGGCGGCAATGGCGTGGAGGGAGGCTGAGGCGGTGCACGCGGTGCAGCTTCAGGCCGAGCTGCGCCGGCAGGCAGCCGCCGACGCGCAGGAGCTGCGCGTCGTGCGCGCGAGCCTCGCGACGCGCATGCTGCACGCGCGCACCGCCAAGCTCGGCGCACTCAAGCACTACCGCATGCTCGGGCTGCAGCGTGCGCTGTGCCAGTGGGCGCTCCTCCTCGAGCTCGACGGCTCGTACCACGCGGCGCTCAAGCAGGCCGCCAGCATTCTCGAGGAGCAGGCGAGCACGCTCACCGCAGCGGTGGGCGACACCCAGCAGCGCACGGTCGACACTCTACTTCTCGAGCCGCAGATGCTCGGCGAGCTCGGCGAGATGCGCCGCCGGCTGCAGCTCCTCCACGCCGAGGGGGAGGGGCTCCGTGAGGGTCTGCGCAAGCTGTGCGACACGCGAGGGCGCAGCACGGGTGCTCGCGCCGTTGAGGCGTGGCTGCAGCCTGCTGGCAAGCAAGCGGCTGCGCCGCTGCGCGAGCGGCTGGCGCTGCCGATGGCCGCAGACCCGGCCGAGACCGGCCGGCAGCTGGCAGCCTGTTCGGATCGGCGCGCGGCGCTCGAGCGGCTGCATGAGGAGAACGCACGTGCCATTAAGTACGATGCGGTGCAACTTCAGCTTCGGCTCGTGCTTCCGCGCTGGCGAGCGGCCCGGCGGACCGTCGAGCGGCAGGGGCTGCTGCTTCGACAGTTATCTGAGCAGCGTAATCACGAGCTCGAGGCGGCTGCGAGCGCCGCCGAGGCGTATCGGCGCACGCAGGCCGATGTGCACGACCTCCGGATGGAGCGCGAGACGTGGCGCCAGCAGAGTGCCGAGCAGGCAGACGTCATCGCTGCGGCCATCGCTGCGGCCGCGCGCACGCACGACGAGCACAAGGAGGAGGTTGCCGTGCTTTCAGAGAAGCTTTGTCAAATTCTTGAGGAGAGCGATGGGCTCCGTGCGCTTTGCGACAGCCAGGCCGCAGATCTCAAGGTGCTGTCCGATGAGATTGTAAGGCTCATGCACGCCGAGGCAGCACCAGAATCCTCTGGAGGTGTCGAACTCGAAGGTTGGAGGGTAGGAAACTATTATTGAATAGAGACAGTGACGGATCTCCAGAGTCGAGAAACCCTTGACTGGGTTGGCCGAGTGGATGAGCTGACACGTTGTTATCGCAGCCGTCGCGTCCTGATCGTAAACTGTCGTAAACACTCCGCAATCGCGTGTAACGTCCGTCCGAATTGCGAAAGACTGTCCCAAGCATCGTCCATGCAGCAAGCACGGCAAGGACCTTCCTGGCTGTCATGTCTCGGCCTCATTCAGCTAACAAGCACGTGGCGCGTGAGCCTTTCACTCGCACGGTCATAAGCGAGTTTGGGGGTTACATGCAGATTCCCGTTCCTGCTGCACCGGCTGCCATGCACGCTCAGACGTTGAGGACCACCGACCCAGCTAAGGCGGCACGCATGACGATGAACCCGGCCAAAGCAGCAGCGGGACATCTCAAGATGGACACACGCGAGTATGGCATCGGTGGCGACTACGGCTTCCGTGACAGGGTCGGTGGCGTCGTGCCTGGGTATGCCGGCCACCGTCCAGGCGCAAGGGACCTGAGCCACACAATGGCTTTCGGCGGCGTGCCAACCTTCAACCCGCCACAGCTGAACCGCCCTCCTGGCCAGGGCCAGTCCATGAACAACCGCCCAACAACGGCATGGCAGGAGTATGGCCACGGCTGGAAGCAGGAGGAGCCGGACGATTCGCGCACTAACGAGTTCCGCGATACCGTCGGAGGCGTACTCTGCGGGTACACTGGCTTCGTCCCAAACGCCAGCACTCACTGTGGCTCCATTCACGTTGGCGGCCTCTCGCAAGTGGGCTCGCGCGGACGCATCGCTCAGCGTGGCCACAGCGGGCACGTCGAACGTTTGCAGGGCGACAAAGCACTCGACCTGCGCTCACGTACGGAGCGCACAGCAGCGCCGATGGTCGGCTACGCTGGCCACCTCCCTAAAAGTATGGATGCCTTCGGCATGTCGTATTTTCGAGACCACGAACCGAACGCGATTATGGCACAAGCGGAGCTCTATAATGCATGAATCATGTGGAAGGTGGCTGTCGGGTACGCGCAACGTTTTCACAGTGAGCTTCGCGTCCGATCTGACCGCCATCGGCCGATCGCGCACGCGCGCCGCACGGCCGGAAAGCCGTAGCGCTTAACCGTAGCGCGTTTGCGGTAGTGTCGACCACACGTTCAGTGTGTTTCCCCCATACTGATACAGATCCTGTAAACACATACGAGTCATGCGAAACGCAAACGGCGGTTATCTTTACTTGGCTAAAAGTCTTTAGCGGTTATCGTCTAAGCGTAACTTAGAGTTATCTGGTCGCCGTATTCGTTGCCGGGTGCCGACGAGCAGCCCGGCCGCTGCGAGGTGTGCCGGTCTCCCCGGCCCGGTCAAGCGGTCTAGTGCCCGTCTGGGATCGGCGAAACGCCTGACACTTCGTTGGCAAGGCCCGTGCCGTCCAGGATTCCGGCTAAACTACATGGGCTGACGAGTGTGCATTGCGAGCTGCAGTCGCCTTGGCCGCTTCGATCCGCTTCCGCATGTCGGCCATCGCCGTAAGATAGTCGGTCATGGACTCATCCAGCCCCCCCTCCGATTCAGGTGGAGCCCAGCGTGCGCTGGCTCCGCTTGTGCGCTGGCTCAGTGCAGGCTCCGGTAGAGCAGCCGCTCGGTGGGCACTCGTGGAATATTGAGAGGCACTTGAGGCCGACGATGTTGGCCCGACGTTGGCTTTGCGTGGCAGCTCGGTGGGCTGCACCTCGCCGTTGACGAGAGCCTGCAGCCGTCGCCTGTACAGCTCAGCAGCCGGTGTGTGATAGCGTGCATCGATCGGAAGCGCCAGCCACACGCGGCGCGGCACGCCCACGCCGTCCTCAGCCAAGAAGGAGCCGAATGAATAGTTGCCACCAGCAAACAGCGCGTCGAGGTCGGAGTCCGATGGGGCCTCATGCGATTCGGCACTGCGCACAACCGAGGTCTGGGTACCGAGTGAGAGGTGGACTTCCGCGCAGTCCTTGCACAGCAGAGTACCATGCGTCAGCGACCACCAAACCCCTTGCAAAGATGGCATCGCATCGGTTTCACCACCGCCTCCCAGTTTCGCATCGCAATCAAAGCACCACTGATTGCCTTCTTGGGCAAGCAAATCGGCTAAGCCCAAACCAGCGCTCGCCGGTTCTGCACCGTCATGTAGCTCGTCGTCTATGAGCCCGAGCGCGCGCCGCTCTGCTTTCAACAAAGCAGCCTCACGCCGCTGCTCCTCCAGCTCGCGTTCGGCACGGGCTTGACGACGATGTGCTTCCTCTGCCTGCAAGCGGAGTTCCTCTTCATGCCACTCCTCCTCGTCGAGGCGCGCGCGTTCCTCTGCTGCCAGGCGCGCGAGCTCCATGGCCTCTATTCGTGACATGGCCTCAGAATCCGCAGCCAAACCACAGTATTCGCTTCCAGAGGCAGCCGGCATCACAGGCTTTCGTGTTGCCCAGGGCTGCGGCGGCGCTGCATTCTGCTGCTCTGCTGACTGCTGCATGGTCCTGCTGGTCGTGCAGCCGCCGAAGAGCGAACCAACCACTGCGGGCTGCTGATCGAGAGAAACGTCGTCTCGCTCCCGCATCTGGTGTCGTGTATTCTCGATCCAGGTGTCACACTCTCGGACTGGCGCCTTGGACCGGAGACGAGGCTTGACGTCGGAGAGGGTCTGCGCGAGCGAGCGACCTTTAGGAACCTACAACTAGTTCAAAGACACCGGGGGGAGCCGGGACACACAGGACACACACGGGACACGCGGACGCACGAAGGCACACGGACCGCACAGACGAACCTCACAACCATCGAAACCCACCAACAACACACAACCCGCACGTCAGCGCGACGACCGAAGCCGCGGCCGACTCACAAGAGCCGGGTAGGTACCCGGTAAGAGTGAGAGTGAATGTGAAAGAGAGTGAGTCTGTGCGTCCTGATGACTTGCGGCAGTGTTGATCAATTCTGGAGAGTTCTTTTGGCCAAACTTTCGCGGATGGCGTCCTTGCCACGTCATGGAGAACCGCGGATCTCAAAGTGCCGTCGGGGTCCATAACACGCGACCATGGTGCTCTTGATCCAACTTCTCGCAGTTGCCGCCCCGCATGTGCTCTTCTCCGTCCGGAGCGAGATTCTTGCAGCTGGCTCGCACGATGTAGCCGCGCTTACCTCCGCCATCAGCAAGCTGAAGGCAGCAGAGCAGTCCTGTTCGGCGGATGCGGAAGGCACGGGCGACGCCGGAGCGCTTGCAGAGGTGCGAAGTGGATACGAATCAATCTCAGAACTGCTCCAGTTCGAGCCTGGCGACCTCGCCAAGTACAAGAAGGCTAAGGAGAAGGCGCAGAAGAAATATAGTGCTGTGCAGGCAGAAGTGAATGACGACGACGAGGAGCTCGTGAGCAAGGCCGAAAAGGCCGAGAAGGCAGCCAAGCTGTCGAAGGCGCAGGCGGCGGTTGCCGAGGCCGAGAAGGCCGTAGCGAAGGCCGAAGCAGCTAGTGTCGCCCGCGAGCGGCGAACAATTCTGATGGGCGGCCTCGCAGAAAGCATTGCGCGCCGCATCGCGCCTTCGCTCCCATCTCTGCTCGAGGAGCCGGACATGAAGAAGCTCGAGAAACCGCTGCGCGTGATGGCGGGTGCGACATTGCAAGTGCTAAGCATTGACCCGCTCGTGGTCACCCTCGACGACTGGCTCGGACCCACCGGGCTGCGTGCCCTGGACGGAGCGGCTGCAGCCCTGGAAGCGGCGCTGGACCCGCCAGAGGACGTGCCGACCAACGCCGCCCGTGCCGACCGGTCCCGTCCCGACCCACCACAGGGCGCCGTGCGCTTGCCGATGAATGCCTCGGCTCTAGGTGAGCAGAGCAGCTACGCGCGTCCAATGCCGCAGTTGCCGATGCTCTGCCTGCCCATCGGCGGGGATGGTCAGCCGGACGAGGCGCTGCTCAGTGTGGTGGCCTCCGAGATAGCCAAAGCAAAGGCCGCAAAGGCGAAAGGCATGGAGCACTGCGATGCGACTGCGGGCCTCCTCGACGAGCAGCCCGACACATGGGACCCCGCTCAGGACGGTGCGTGGGCAGGCACGTACAACAAGCCCGCTGACCGCTTCGGCAACACTTCGTCGGGGTGTGGGCCGCTGACTCCGGCGCTTGACGCGGCGCTCGTGTCCTCCGATGCAGTCACCTTCACAGCGAGCGCGAGTGCTTACGTCGACATACTCGACGCGGCGGTGAGCGAGGTGCTCGGTTTCACGCTGGACGCGGAGCAGCTCGGTGCTGAGATCCTCGAAGGGCTGACCGAGCGCTTCGACCCGTCTGCCAAACAGCCGCTCGATTGGAACACGGATGAAGATGGGACGTGGGAGGCGCCGATGCTGCCGAAGTCGACCCCTCCGGAGCTGTGGGCAGCCGTCATCCGAAGAGGGGGCGACAATGCGAGCGGCCTCGCGGACGCGTATGCGTTCTCGTCGAGTCCGATCATCGTACGCTCGCGCGCAGGCAAAGGCGCCGAGGGCATGCACCACGATTGCGCATCCGTTGGCGCCTCGAGCGTTACAGCATTGCTGCACCTCTCGGACACCCTCGAGAACGGAGGTGAGACTACCTTGCCCGCGCTCGACCTCACGGTGCCCGCCGTGCGCGGCAGGCTCCTCCTCGTGGAGACGATACTCCCTGATGGAGCGTGCGATCCTGCGACTGGCCGCGGCGCACGGCCGCTTCCGATGGGCGCACCCCACAAGCTCACACTTGTGAAAACCTTCTTTGCAGACCGCTCCTTCAGCCGCGAACGCGTGCAACACGAGGGTCCTCAGCGCGGGGTCCCCACCGTCGACTGCGCGGCGCGACAGGGCCGCCTCGGCTGTCGTCGGTTTGAGCACGTGCCAGCCACCAAGGGTGACACCGTGCTGCCCTTACGCCAGCTGAAGAAGCAGCGGTCGTGCCTGACTGCCAGCGCTGCCGGAGCGTGCATCGATGAGAACTATACTCCGCCGCCACCGCAGAAAAAATCCAAGAAGAATCGACCACTCTCCACGCCCCCCACCACGCCGCCACCGCCTGAGGTTCCTCGCATGCCGGGTGCACCACTAGCACCGCCTCCTGTGGCACGCTGAGTTCACTCGTGCGGCAGCATCCTCACAGGGTCCCGGATCAGCCCCGGAAAAAGGCGACTGACCTCGCCAAATGCGCACAGCAAGAGGCATCGGCATCGGAATTGCGCGGTGCAACTCGGGACGTGATCTGGATGAAGATTGATTCGCCCCGGTAGGGACGGTAGGTAATCCCCGTGTGTCCAGTAGCGAGTATAGGTCGCCCGAACAATGCGAGTTGGCTGTTGAGTGCGTTGTATGCGTTGTGTGTCGACTGTCAGCGTCTCCGCGCGATCCGATCTGCCGCGATGGCGATCGGACCGCTTGACCGCTGAGTCGAGTCTCGCCGCCGGGTCCGGACTGTGAAGGTCTTTGATCACGAAGTCCGTGGCAAAACCCGACGAAGCGTTTTGTGAGATGCGCAGCAAATGCGCAGGTGCGACGCTAGTAGCGGTCGCACTGATATTGGCCACCACAGCACAGCTAATACTCCACAGCGAGCCAGGCGCACCGATTGCAGCACGACGTCACGCCACGACCGTGCCAGAGTGGTCGCCCCCTGAGCGTAGCACGAGCCCTGCCGCAGACGGAGTCAGCGAGAATGGCGGCAGTGCGCAGCGAGAGAGTCCGCCACTCGCGACGGAGTTGCACAGTCTTCCACGTTCTGCGACACCATCGGACGGCTGCAGCTCGGACAGGCTGAGCTTTGGTCCTCTCTCGCTCAACGCGCATGCAAAGCGATTGTGGAGCTCATGCGCGGACGGCGGCGTACGCGCCGTATTTCTCACTTTTGGCTCGCACTCGATGGCCGATTTCCTTCTCAATTGGGTGGCTCACGTGCGCAAGCTGGACCAGCGTCTCTACCTGGTCGGCGCGCTCGATGCCAAGATGGCTGCGCTGTGCGACGAGCAGGGCATTCCTGCTGCGACGATCGCTGACGACGTTCTGTTGAAATTGGGAGCAGACAGTTTGGGGTCGCGCGCGGCCACGACGTACTACCGGTATGCGCCCGGCACCTTCTTGCGTATGGGGCTCATCAAGCAAATTTTCATCCGCCAGATGCTCGTCACCGGACTCGACGCGATGGTCTCCGACGTCGACGTTGCGTGGCTCCAGTCGCCATGGCCGCTCGTACGCTACGGTGACGCGACCAAGCCGACGGTGCGTCCGAGTTGTGGACTGCTCGCCTTTGCAGACGTCGTCCTGTCCGTGGATCAAGTGCAGCAGTACATGGACAGTGACAAGCACCAGTGGCACGTTCATTCAGAACTCAACACGGGGGTGACCTTCTTTCGCAACTCACCCGGCGCGCTTGCCGTGCTGGATGAGTGGAAGGAGGCTATGGCGAAGGCCATTGCTGCTGGCAATCCCAACCACGACCAGTATTGGCTCAATGAAGTGCTACGGCCCCGCACCTTCCACAATCTCAAGTTCGAAGCAGCGTCGCGCTCCGCTTGGCTGCCTGATGCGGCAGCCAACATCCTTGCGACGTCAACCAGCAAGGGAGGCAGAGCGCCAGTGGGCATGCCAACGAGAGCGGATGCCTTCGACTCTTCCGACCCCAACCTCCGTGCACTCTTCCTGTTCCAGCGCCGGTTCGGGAGCACGAATGCGAGCGTGACGATCGGCACCTTCCCGATCGCCGAGGTGTCGAATGGTCACACCTTCTTCGTGCAAAAGCTGCACAACATCGTCGGCGTGCCACCGGTGTGCGTGCACACCACGTACCAGTATGGCGACGGAACCACATACGCCTACGGCAAGCGCGAGCGCCTTCGCGACGAGCACCTGTGGTTGCTCGATACGCCCCAGAAGCACTGGCACGGGCGCTTCCTGCGGCTGACCTCGATGCCCGCGAAACTGTTGACACCGATGCGCTCAGAGCTGCTGCAATCCGAAGCAATTGACCCGCATCACTGCGTGCGCTCGCACCTCAAGCTGATGATGCTGCAGCGCCAGTGGCTGATGGACGCTTTCGTGCTCGCCAAGGCCCTTGAGCGCACGCTCGTGTTCCCGCCCTTGTGGTGCATGCTCGACCGCTTTTGGACCATCCTCAATCACTGCTTAATTGGCTCTCAGGTGGAGATGCCGCAGCCCTTTGTGTGCCCAATCGACCATGCTTTCGAGCTGCAGAGCATGGTTGGCGAGCTTGAGTGGCGCGAACACTCCTTCTTCACCAACCCCCGGGCGCCGCCAGAGCTGCTCGCCTCCGCTGTCACCTTGCACGTGTCCTCGCCTGTCGCTGGGGAGGCGGCGAGTCGGTCGGCGAGTCAGCTCACGATTGCCAGCGGCTCGACGTTTGAGCAGGCGGTGAAGACTATACGAGGTAGCCAGTCTGCCCAGGCTGCGCCAGTCCTGAGCATCGACGCCGCTGATCTCGGCCGCCTGTGCCGCTGCCTTGGTGGGCTGCCAGAGGTGCACGAGCTTGCCAGCAGATTGCCCCACCTCCTAGCGTTCAGCTATGACCACTGCGACACGACCGACAACCCATATTTTGTCGAGTGCAAGAAGCACGGACGCGAGGGCTGCCGCAAGCATAAGACGTACCTCATGAATGTATCGCGAGGTGTGCAGAGGCCACCGCCCTTGCCTACATCCTGCGAAGGGGATGGTCAGGCTCAGCGCTCGTGCCTCGCGTACCACATACCGAAGGAACACATCTCAGTGGGCGTTGTAGGGGCTACCTCGGTCTAGGAGTTGTCTGTGGCTACGTACAGTCCGAGAGCAGCGGCGGCTACCCCTTGGCGGGGATCCCGGCCGAGGCGGTTCGACGCGCCCCCGATTTATGCAACTTTGCAAGGGCGAACGTGAGTCGTGACGTTTTTAAAACGGCAGGTCCGCGGTCGTATCGATCCCGGGAGTGACTGCGTCACACAGTCAAGCCGAGCTGAGAGACCGGACTAAAATCGTGTACGAGCGAGTCCCCGGCGCCCGAGCGCGTTCAACACAGCGCGTGGGCGGTTTCCGGGTTTGGGTTTCGGGCGTTCGAGCCATCGAGGTTTCTGGTTTGGCCGGTTTGCAAGCTACTTGCACAATCCGTCGTCCGCCCCAGCCCCAACGAGGCACATGGCGCCCTTCACCGTCCACGAGGACCCGACGTGGCGCATGAGACATTGGCATCGACGTACTGATATCATGATTGATGTGGTGCGGCCGGTGAAGCTTACGACCATCGTAGCTCGTAGGTCGAATCGTACAAATAAAAGCAGCGAAGTTGGTCGGGAGCCTCGTGCCATGATCTCGTGTGAGTCAGATCCGTGAGCACAACCATTCATAAGGTGAATTACTATGTACACCGGCCCGGTGTCTTTGTAAATTGGCTGTGATGTGGGGGGTTCACCGCCCATGTCGGCGGGCGCGCTCCCTCCCGAGTTCATATTTGGGTCTCGCCGATCCTCTCTTATAGGCTGTTTCTCAGCTCTCTGCCTGCATGTGTCTCAGTTGAGGCCTGGCCTGTATTGTATTGTTTTGTCTTCACGGCTGTGCTGCTTTCGTGTTGTGTGTATTAACATGAACCACATCGCACATGCGTGTGAAGCGGAGCGATGCTGTTCGTCGTCTTAGCCGCCGCATGTACGGTCTCTACGACGCACGAGAGGCTCGGCGAGCTATTTGACACACTGCGCCGCACCCACGGTGGCCCAGCGTATATTCCAATACGAAGCCTTCAAGACCTGCAGCAAGATGCTGAGAAGCGGCTACGTGAGGACGACAGCGAGGAAGCCTTTCTTGACGTTTGCTCATGGGCGATGCGGCAGCTGCTCGATCCGCTAGCGACCCACCTGCGGCCGTCACAGGCCGTTGCAGCACGTGAGCGTTTCCATGGGCGCGTGTCTCTCGGCCTCAAGCTGGAGATGCGATTTGCTCGGCAGCCGGCGTCGGGTCGACCGTGGCATGGCTGGCGACGAGTCTCCGTGGTGCGCTCAGTGGAAGAGGGCTCGGCGGCAGCACACGCCGGCCTACAGGCTGACGACGAGGTGCTCGAGGTGTGCGGGCTGCCGCTCGCTGGTGCCTCTCGGGAAGAGGCACTCGAGATCGTTGACATGGGCCCCGAGGGCGAGGAGGTGCTTATCACATTGCGCAAGCGCGCCGCGATCCGTACGGTGAAGCTGAGGCGCACTATGGTGCCGCTCAGTACAGTGTCGTGTCGTCCCCTCAACTGCGGTGCGATGCGCTGCAATATCGTCACCATCTCCAGCTTTGGATCAACCACTGCGGCGGAGCTGCGGGCGCACCTGCGCAAGTTGCGCAGCACGTCAAAGGACGAGATGCTCGTGTTTGACCTGCGTGGTAACGAGGGCGGCCTGCTTCCGGAGGCGATAAGCGCGTGCCGCATGTTACTGCCTCGAGGTGCGCACATCCTCTCGCTTTGTAAGGCGGCGCCACCTCGGGTGGTCAAGAGCTTTCATCGACGCTGGTTCCACCGTTCGGAGCTGCCGGGTGTGAATGCGAGGCGAAACCGCCCACCATATGTGGTGCTGGTGGACCGCGCATCGGCGTCGAGCGCTGAGGTCTTTGCTGGTGCCCTCGCGCAGTCGGGCGGCGCGCTCGTCGTGGGCCAGTGCACCTACGGCAAGGGCTCGTCGCAGGCGGTCGTCTATCAAAGCGACGGCCACGCCGTGTCATTCACCGCGTATACGCTTGCCGTTGGTCGGCGCCGAGGCCGACAGATGCTCGATCTTTCCAAGGGCGTGGAGCCTCAGGTGCGCTGGCGCTGGCGAACTGCGCGCTCAAACGTTCTTCCCGTCGCGAATGCAGAGTTGGAGCGAGCTTTGGTCACGGCCTGCATGGCTTACACAGCGGCGTGAGACAAACGCCTAATTCACATTCACACTTTCTTCTGAGCGCGTCTAGAGTTGATCTTGACGATGTTCGCGCGTTTGTCGATCGCCGCCATTCGCCGGCCGCTGTTCACGATCGCTCCTAGCATTGCAGCACCCTCACGATCGCTCCACCAGATTAAGTGCGCGACCTTCCAAAAGGCACCGTCCAATGTCAAGGGCGCCACCCTGCCTTGCACCACAGACATGGTCATGCGCAGCACACCTCGACGTGGGCTTGCGTATGGCAAGGAGTCGCGCTTTGGGAAGAAGCGGACGCAGGTACTTGAGGAGGAGGTGCCACCGCAGAAGAGTGACTGGCTCTCCCAGCAACAGTCCGCACCGCCTGCAGGTGCACCGGGTGCGACGTTCCCTTCGTACGGCTCGCGGCGTGACGAGCAGCGACAGGGAACACAGTTCGATGCGTTGTCCACTGGCGTTGTCGAACACATGCGCAAGGTCTACGCGACGCTCGCCGCGGGCATTGGTATCGCAGCCGGCGGCTCACTCTTTGCGATGGCCACGCCACTCGCCACGATGCATCCGATCATCCCTGGTCTCGCAGCATTGGTGCCGCTCGTGGGACTCATGTACACGAGCAAGCACACGCACTCGTTTGCGCTCCGTGCGGGACTGTACGCAGCGTTCACCGGCCTGTCGGGCGTTGCGCTCGCGCCGCTGCTACTGCTGGCACTCAAGGTGAGCCCAGCGATCGTGCCGCAGGCGCTCATCATCACGACGGCCCTCTTCGGCTCGATGACTGCGCTCTCGCTCCTGGCACCGCGTGGAGCGATGCTGCGCTGGGGCGTGCCGCTGGGTGGTGGGGTGCTCGTGCTGATGGGCGCGGGCATCGCCTCGATGTTCGTCCCGGTCACATCGGCGTGGTATCCGCTGCTGCACGGCGTGCACATGTACGGTGGACTAACGCTCTTCACTCTGTACGTCGCTTACGATACGCAAAAGATGATCGACGAGTACGAGATGGGTGAAGACGACCACCTCAAGCACGCGGTGGACCTGTTCATCGACTTCAAGCAAATCTTCACGCGCATTCTCATCCTGCTCATGGGGCGGAGCAACGACTAGGTCGGCTCTGCTGACGAGTGCTTCCTCGGACTGCTCTGCAGTGCTGTAGTCGGACCCGGTGCGATCCATGGTCTAACATGCCCGGGTGACCACGCTCCACTACCCACGCAGTGCGGTCGTGCCATGGCGCGCGCATGCGATGCCGATGGCCATGTGTGCTGAGCGTGCAGGCTGCTTTCAAGGCTGCTTCTGCGGTCCGTCGAGCTCCAAACACGGGCGGGGGCATCCGCGACGTCGCGCTCGCGCCGGGCACGCCGGGCAGTGGTTGTGTGGTTCAGTGGTTAAAGCCTGGGTAGTGTGGCAAGTTACATAGGCAAAGCAAGTGGGACGGGTTACTTCGCGGTTTGTATCAGAGAAACAAACTTCTTATAGCGCTTGCGGCACCATCCCCGGCCGGGGCGCGCGCCATGTGTCTGCCCAGGCCTCCACAAAATCATCGGACTGCCGAGTTCTCGCGTCTCGCATGATCGCCGCTGTTGAGCGGAGCGTTGGCACACCCTCATTGCCGAGCACGGGAGCAACGCCATGCACAATCACAGCATTGATGGCAGCCCTGGACCGAGCTAGGACCGAGCGACCACCCTCTCCGGCCTCGAGGTCTGCTGCCGCGCGAGGTGGCCACGAACATGCCCCACAGGCCCCTCACGACCGGACTGCCACAACGATGCTGATACTCCCCAGGGCCACGAGCGTCAGGAGAGTGGCACTCATGACGACGTTGACTATTTGCAGCACGAGCAGCCGTAGTGGCACCTGTTCTGAATCGAGAGGTTCCGAGGGAGATGCAGCAGTGGGTGACCCAACCTTTTTGGGGGGTGGCGGTGGAGGCTGCTGCAATTCCTGTTGCACAAAATTTTTAATGGGGGGCGACGGTGAAGGCTGCTGCCGCTCCTGCTGGCGAGCGCGGTGTCGTAGAGATGGCGGGGGCGGCTGCGGCGATGGCGGAGACGGTGATGGTAGCGGCGACGGCGAAGGCGGGAGCACCCGGAAATGTGGTGGTGGTGATGGTGGTGGTGATCGCTGCCAGCCTCCCTTGTCATCCTCGAAGGCATCAACATGCTGCTCTCTCGCTGCATCAAGCTCGGCTGCGAGCCGTGCCTGCGCACGTCCCGTTGACCAAAAGCTGCTCCCCGTCTCAGACTCGGCCCAACCGGAGTCGAGAGCTAGAAGGGCCAGCGGCTGGGGAAGCCCGTGTGTGGCTTTCCAAGCGCCAAGCACAGGCGGAGGTGAGCCCATCGTAGATGAAGAAGCCCCGACGAGCGGACACGGCACCTGCAGAACGCGGCCCATGCATTCGCTCCTTAGGATAGAGAGAGAGCAAATGCGCTCGGCGCAGTCAAGATCAGGGTTGAGTTTTGGACGTCGTGCACACCTCTGATGCCCCTGAGCAATTGGTGACCTGCGCGACGACGTTCGATGTCACCATCCCGAGGCCGAAGGAACGGCGAGCGATGCAGATTAAAGATGGCTTTCAATCCTCAACGCGCAGCCGAACGACACGACGACGCAAGTGGATAACATTCATGTCGGATGCCTCGCGCCTTTGGATTCGTTCTCGCCCGTTGAGCTTGTGAAGGAGAAAACCAACGTTAATAGGATGCGGATTGCGCACACAACACGTAGCTGACCTTTTTGACGAGAACCGCCATCTTCGACTCATGGAATTCATGCAGCCACGGCGGGCACCGACCCCCAGCGATGAGCTCGAGGTGGCCGCCGCCACGCCCGTCAGCCTCGCGCGCACGCTCTCAGAGCAAAGGGTCGACGCCAAGGCCATTGCGGTTTTGCGCGACGCGGAACGAGCTGCTGCTGGCGCTCCCATGCTCCCCCGAAGAGCCGCCAGCAGCTTCACTCCACAGCAAGCCACGATCAGCCCACCTGCGCTTGCACCGCGGCGGATGCGCTCCGAATCGGTGTATCCATCCGCCGCGTCGATAAGCGTGGCTCATCGCAGTATAATCGTCTGCGAGCAAGTCCCATGGCGAGTGGCTGAGGAGGCTCTCCGAGTATCGCCGCCGGACGCTGTGCTGCTTCCCAGCCTCCTCCGTTACCCGAGCTCGGCGCCCCTGATGCCTATTGTTCTGAGCGAGCGCATCGACGACGACTCCATCGACCGCCTGCACACGCTTGGGTTGCTTCCGCACATGGCACGGCTCTGCGCAGTCGCCCGCCATCCGGTTGAGCCCAAGAGCGCATTGTTCTTCGGGTGGCCTGAGCTTGGCACCTTTGCGGACGCAGACGCTACCGAACCATGGTTCGCACGCCACCCTTGGCAGACGCTCCTAACCGTCTTCAACGGAGTCGCGGTGGGCCTGTGCGCTCTGCACGGGGCGGGAGAGGCGCACGGCGCGGTGACCCCCGCAGCTGTTGGCGTCCGCCATGATGGGAGCGCGTGGCTGCTACCTTGTGGCAGCCTGCACGCGCGTCCATCATCCGGGTCAGCGACGCTGGGCGAGAAAGCGCTCGCACGCGATGCCGACCTACGCACAGTTGGCCGACTCCTCCACGAGCTGGGCAGCGCCGGAGCATCGTCCCCGCCTGCTGTGAGCATGGCGCTGCTGGAGCTTGCACCCAAGTGCGAGGCACTCGAGCTCACGATGCACGAGTTGGCCTTCAAGCTCGCAGACGTGCTCCGCATGAGCGTGCTGGACTCCTCCTCGGCGCCTGCAGGTCACCTGCCTCCTGCGACGCAGCGCTGGTCCCGCCTTCGCGTGCTCATCACTGTTGCTTCTGCCTTTTCTGATGGAGTGGCCGCCACGCAAGCGCTGTGCCTCATCTGCCTCGAGGAGGTCAGCACGCGCCGCGGGCTCGCCTGCCCCGAGGGCCACCTGATCTGCTCGCCATGCCTTCAGGGGTACATTTGCAGCCTCGCTGGCTCGGCAAAGCTGCGCAGCTCGAATGGGGCTCTCAACTGCCTGGGCGACCACCAGCAGCCTTCTGTCGCAGCATGGTCGAGCCCCTCCTCTTCGGAGATGGGCTGCGGCAATACCTCGAGACGATTGAGACGACGGAGACGCCGGACGAGGGAGAGGTTAACACTCCCGAGTCGCTTCAGCCAGAGCTCCACGAGGCCCTGAACCTCAGCTGCCCATATTGTGGGGTGTTCTGCGACCCGAATCCAGATGGTTGCATCGCGATGACGTGCAGCAGCTGCCATGTGGCATTCTGCTGGATGTGCTTTCAGCCCTGAGGCCACAACGCGCACCCTCACTGCCGCGAGGAGCATGGCGGGTACTTTCCGTTGAGATCCGAACTGAACCAATGGCATCGGAAGCTCAGATGGCGCCAGGTCGACGGGCTGTTGCAACGCTCGTTCGGGGGCTGCCCGCCCGAAAGGAAGGAGGCCTTGCGGAAGGAGGCCTTGTGCCTTTGTGAGCGGAACCTCGCGGACCGCGAGATTCGGCTGTGGCCCTTCCCCAACAAAGAGCCATCAGTGGGAGGCATGATCGGAGTCGCGGCGCACGTGCAAGCAGCGCAGTTTGGGCAGGTCGACGAGCTTCGAGCGCTCCTCGACGAATCGCCGGAGCTAATCGACCAGGTCAACGACCGCGATATGACTGCGCTCATGTCCGCGGCGCACGGAGGTCACGCTGCAGTCGTCACAATGCTCCTCGAGCGTGGGGCGGACGTTACCTGCCGGGACGATCGTGGGGTGAGCGCTCTGGAGTATGCGATCAGGGAGGATAGGCTGGAGGTGGTCTTGGCTATCCTCGACCGCGCGGGGCACGACGTAGTGAACGCAGTCGGCCCGCGCGGAACGACGGCGCTGCTGGTGGCTTGCGAGCATGGGCGTGAGGCAATCGCGCGTGCGCTCCTGGATCGTGGCGCCAAGGTCGATGCGCTCAAGAAGGGTCTCAACATTGAGTCGGCCACGATGCTCGCCAAGATCGGCACCGAGAAGGGCATCATGGTCTCGGGCATAAAACGAGACCAGACCACCGCTGACTTCTCTAACCAGAACCTCAAGCCGCCCGATGCGATCCTGCTGGCGTCGGACCTATCACAGGCCGTTGTCACAGGCGGGCTAACGGCCCTGAATTTGTCCGATAACCGCCTCAAGGATGAGGGCGTGCGTAAGCGCAGTCTGCAAGGCCATCGCTCGCGTCGCTCAACTTCAGATACAACGGCATCGGTCCAGTAGGAGCAAACGCTGTGGCGGCTATGGTAGCCGTCACAGGCGCGCTGACGAAGCTGTCGCTCGCCCAAAACATTTTGAAGGAGGAGGGCACAAAAGCCATCTGCGAGGCACTAGAACAGAACACGACGCTCAAGGAGCTTGACATAAGCGGCGATAGATACGGACAGAGCAGCATTGGTGGGACAGCAGGTGCCAAGCATGTGGCCAAGATGCTTGGCGTCAATGGCGGGCTGACGGCCCTGAATTTGTCGAGGAACCACCTAAAGGATGAGAGCGTAAGCGCAGTCTGTGAGGCCATCCAGAGCAACAAGGAGACCAAGCTCGCGTCGCTCAACATGAGCGAGATCTGTATGGGTCCAGTGGGAGCAAAGTCCGTGGCGGCCATGGTGGCCGTCACAGGCGGGCTGACGAGCCTCAACCTCAGCGACAACCAGCTGTGCGGCCTCGATCGTTATGGAAGAGGAACTTACACGTAGAGGGCATCACTGCAATCGCTGACGCCCTGTGCGTTAAAGGCGAGCTGACAAGCATCAACGTCTCCGGAAACGAGCTGTGTGGCATCTGGATCGACCTCTCCGGAAACCAACAAGGCACCTACACCGCAGAGGGCATCACTGCAATCGCTGACGCCCTGCGCGTTAATGGCGGGCTGACGGCCCTGGATTTGTCCTTCAACGACCTCAAGGATGAGGGCGTAAGCGCGGTCTGCGAGGCCATCCAGAGCAACAAGGAGACCAAGCTCGCGTCGCTCAACTTCGGGAACAATGACATCGGGCCAGTTGGAGCAAACGCTGTGGCGGCTATGGTGGCCGTCACAGGCGGGCTGATGACCCTGAATTTGTCCATCAACAATATTGGAGGGGAAGGGGAGGCCTCGATTCGTGATGCAGTGCAAGAAAAAGCTGGGTTTGAGCTTCATCTGTGAGTAGCGTGTGTTGGTATCGTTCCGTTTGAGAAGGTGGTTTCGTATGTATTCGTACTCATAGTCATGGACGTGATGCCCTTGATTCTGTGGACTGATGAAGGCGGTTTGCTTTTAAGGTGAAAAAAATTGGCTTTGAAAACGGATATTGCGCGTGTTGGTGTGTTGTGAATGAAAACGGAAATGGCGGCGCATCCGCAGACCATTCTTCAATTCTCGCCTTTTCAGTCCGCCCCGGAGTCAACCTTCTTTGCCGAGCTCGGCCGGCGCAAACTCCACACGTACGGCCTTTCTGACGCAGCCATCGACATTATCGGAAGCTTTGCACGTGCGGAGCGGGCAGAGACCACATCGCCTCTCTGTGTGGGCGCGGATGCTTTTGGCTCTGATGCGTCCGGCGTGCCGCCCTCGCTGTGTGCGATCCCTGGGACGCTCCATAACGCGAACACGCTCGAGGACTTTAAGGAATTCGACAAGACGGCGCTGCTCGAGACTGCAGCTCAGCGCATCTGGGATGACATCTCGAGTGGTGCTGCGCTGGCTGAGCCAGAGCGTCTCCTTCGGTTCCTGGTGCTCACGTTCGCGGACCTCAAGACGCATCGGTATTATTACTGGTTCGCCTTCCCAGCGTTTGCCATCTCGCCTCCGCCTGAAGCGTCCGAACCTATAGCAATCACCTCCGTGCTCGATGGGGCGCAGCTTTCAGCGCTCCGGCAGGGCTTCGCCGCTCTTTCGCCCCGTGCACCCCCATTCTTCGCCGTGCGGCTGACTCAGGGCGGGGTGGTCGAGGTTGATGCGCTGTTGCGCTTTGCGGAGTGGCGTACGGCCGAGGCGAGCGAGGGCGGAGAGGCGCTTCTCGCTTTCTGCGACCCGTGCCCGTTGCTCACCAACCCCGGTTGGCCACTGCGCAATCTCCTCGCATCTGTGGGCGCGATGATGCCAAAGTTTGGTTTGCCGGACGAGGCGGTGTCCGTCCGCGTTCTCTGCTTTCGCGAGCCGCCCCCCGGCGCCTCGATGTCTCTCACGAACGCATCTGCGGCAGCGTCACTGGAGCTGTCACAGGAACTGGGTGGAAGCCAAAATGCGCGCTCTATCGTCCTGCGCGTCACCCTGCCGGCACGCCATGAGGCGCCGTCGCAAAGCGGTGCACCTCCTCCGCCAAAGTCAGTTGGCTGGGAGCGCAATAGCGTCGGCAAGCTCGGCGCAAGGCTCATGGATCTGTCTGCGCAGATGAAGCCAGAGACCCTGGCTGAGGCCTCTGTCGATCTCAATCTGCGGCTGATGCGGTGGCGGCTGATGCCAAGCTTGCAGACGGAGAAGGTGGCAGGGACACGCTGCCTGCTCATGGGCGCTGGGACTCTAGGCTGCGCTGTCGCGCGTTGCCTTCTCGGCTGGGGTGTGCGCACGATAACTTTCGTTGATTCAGGCGTCGTCTCCTACTCTAACCCCGTGCGCCAGACACTCTTCACTTTTGACGACTGCGTGAGTGGTGCCACGCCGAAAGCACAAGCTGCCGCTGATGCGTTGAGGCGCATCTTTCCATCAGTGGAGGCGACGGCTCACCGCATTGCCATCCCTATGCCCGGCCATTCAGTCGGCCCCGAAGTCGCCCAGAGCGTCAAAGCCGACTGCCAGGCGCTTTCGAAGCTGGTCGAGGATCACGATGTGGTATTCCTTCTGACGGACACACGAGAGTCGCGCTGGCTGCCATCGCTCCTCGCAGCGGTGCATGGCAAGCTCGTGATCAATGCGGCCCTTGGCTTCGATTCACTCCTCGTGATGCGCCACGGCGTGCCGAAGCAAGGACAAAGCGGTGGAGCGGGGACTTCGCGGCTGGGCTGCTACTTTTGCAACGACGTCGTCGCACCGGCGAACTCGATGCTCCGCCGCACGCTCGACCAGCAGTGCACGGTCAGTCGTCCAGGTCTGTCGATGATCGCCTCTGCCCTTGCCGTCGAGCTCATGGTCACGTTGCTCCATCATCCCAAAGTTGGCGACGCTGATGCCGACATTGGCGCCGGGAGCACCTCCGCAGTCACAGCAAGCCCGCTCGGGTGCGTCCCCCACCAGATTCGTGCGTCGCTTCCCATGTATCGCAACGATGTGATGATCGGCCATGCTTTCGATAAGTGCACGGCATGCTCCTCAACAGTCCTCGATGCCTTCCGTGAGCGTGGTTTCTCATTCCTTCACGAGGCCTTCAATCGGGCCACATACCTCGAGGACCTCACGGGTCTTACGCAAATGCATGCAGAGACAGAGGCAGCGCTCGAGGACATTTCCATTCTCGACGACGACGCGGAGGACGACTGAACTGGTTGAAACCGGTGCGATCGGGGTCATGTGCACCGGGACGTTGCTCAACTTGCACATAGTCAATAGTCACGAGGTTCCTGGCAGGTTGAGGTTCGTCGTCACAACCGCCGCGGAGAGGCGAGTTGTGCTCCGCCCGTGCTCCACCCGAGGCGGCCGCGACCGGCGGCGGCGCCTCGATTTTCTGACTGCGCTTGACTGAGCGTACCGTTTACCTTGCCTTTTGGTTTTGCTTAGCCGTTAGCGGCGGTGCTTCGTTCCGTCTCCGCCGCTTCCGGAGGCGCGTGCGGCGACATCGGGTGCTTGCGTTCACGTCCGGCCTCCGGCGCGGGGCGGGCGGGGCACCGCGGCCCCGTCCGGTTCCGTTTACTAACGCGATCGCCGGTAAGGGTAATTCGTAAAGCTTAAAATGACCAATAAAACGGAACGTATACGCGCAATAGACCGATACGCGGGGCTCGCTCTCGGCGGCACGGCCGGGCCCGCCGCGGGCGGTGAAGCGCTTTAAGCGCTTAGATACGACGTCGAACGAGCTAGGCCGTCCGCGTAAACGCGTATTCGACACCCAGACAGAACTCAGAAGTATAATAGCGTAGTGAGCGGCTTTTCCCCGCCCGGTTGCGGTTCCGCTTCCGGGTCGCCGGTCGCGCGCCGCACCACGCGCGCGAAGTGTCCACACGGTGATTGAGATAGTAACCATATGCCGATGGTTTCCGCGTTCCGCACAGGCCGAGTACTGACGTTTATTCTTTGGACTTTGCGTCGCGGCCGCCTCCTCGCCTTGTTCGGGCCGCATATCCCCCCCCCCGCGATCGGCAGGAGGGAAATCTTTGGACTTCGCGCACGCGCCGATACACGGGATTTGGAACCGGCAGACCCACGGAACCGCCCAGTCGCCAGGGCCAATAGAACAAGAGTCTCGTCGACGCACATGAGCGGCACGAAACGTGCGAAGAAGGCTCTGCTGTGAACCGTTACCGCGTCGCCGCGTCGATCGTGAACGTGCGCGAATTGAGGAATTGACGGGCCAGAAGACTGGGATCTTCGACACATGCATCAGCCCAACATGCTAGCGAGCTGCTTTCGCTTGGCCTCGCAAAACGGTTCCATGTCGGCATGCTCAAAAGCGGCGGGGTCAATGCACCGCTCCTGGCACGAGATGATGGCCTCATCTAGCAGAGCGAGGACCGCGCCCTCGTCATCGACATTGGAAGGCAGCACCCAGCGCAGAAATGCGCAGTCAAGCTGGATCTGCTGAAATCCCTCTCTACCGAATGTGCCCAGGCGCACTTCCTCAACGAGCGTCTTAAGCGTCAGCTTGGCAACGTGCGTAAGCATGCTTGTGACCGACGGCTTGCCAGCCGCTGCGGAAAGGCTGATCTTCCGAGCAAACATGCGCTGCAAGTCCTTTTGGATAGCTGAGGACGAGGCTGGCTGCTGGCTGCTCTCCCGCCTCTGGACGAGGTTGAGCTGAACTGACGAACGTGCCGAGGAAAACGGCCCCTGCGTCATCATCGAGCGGATGGGTTCGCCAGGCAGGACTTGAGCAACGAGACCTTGCATGCCGCGGAGCTCGCGCACGATGCGATCGACGAGCAGGTTGACATCGCGTGGTGGCGGACATTTGAGCCAGTTCTGTGCCTGCATTCGTTGGGTGACTTCGAGCGAGAGCTTTTGAGCCTGCATCTCCACGAACCGCTCCAGCAGCGCGTCTGCACTCGCCTGCATCTCGCGCGTCATAGACGCGGAATCGAAGCCGAGGGCAGCGCCGCCGAGGCCATGTGGCGCCAACTGCGCCTTGAGCATTGCTGGTACTTGCGCGACACCTGTCGCAACCATGTGCAGGCAGAGTCCAGCGCGCACGAGGACGCTGTCCGCGGTTGCACGCGACTCGCGTGCAGTCTTGGCGAGGCCGAGAAGCGCCGCGTACAGGCGGCCAACTAGGTGTTTTGCCATCCCATCGGCGCGCAGGTTGAGCAGCTTGCACATTGGCACGAGCAACGGTGCGGTCGCGGTAAGCGCATCGAGGACGTGCGCAGAAATCGCCTTGCCTGCCTCGTGTAGCTGCTCTTGCAGCGATGCGCTGTTCGTAGCGCCTTGCATATCCTTGACCTGCGCAGAGAGCTTGTCCTGTAACTGCTGCAGCAACGAGTCCATGGCACGCTTGGCGAGTGTCTCCGCTGCGCGGGTTGCTCGCTGCATTATCTTGGCCTGGGGCACGAGCGCGTGCACCTCGTCGAGTGCTCCAACCAGCTTGCGCACGCCCTGCAGCAGCGAACTCGGGTCGACGTTATCCTCCTGCAGCCGGCGGCGGCACACCTCGATGTAGCTTCCCGTAAGCTCCTGCAGCGCGTCGAGGATCATCGACTCCTTGGCTTCGATGGTGAGAGACGGCGCGGCGGCCCCTGCCGCATCCGGCAGCACTGGTTCGGGTGTCTCGCCGACGAAGCGCTCCTGCCACTCGGCGAGCAGCTCGAGAAGCTGTGGCACGAAGGCCTCGCCGAGACGTGCGACGTCTCCTGCTGCGGCCGACAGCTCGCCCTCCTCCTCTTCGGCAGCGGCGGGGGCGGCTGTCGAAGCATTGTCCACAGGAGCATTGTCCTCGCCACCTGAGCCGGTCTCAGCGACTCCCGCTGGCGGGAATGTCGTGAGCACGTCGTGCAACGCGCGGCGGCGACGGCCGAGGTACTCGCGCAGCAGGACGGCCTCGTTACCCTCGAGCTGGAGAAGCAGACGCGTCGTCAGCCCGAGCTCCGCCAACTGGAGCGCGGGCTGCTGGATCCGCACGCTGAGGACTTGCGCAAGGCGCTTGATGATGAGGGTCGCCTCGTCCTCGATGCCTCGGAAGGAGCTCACGTTCCCGACCGCGCGCAGGATGCGACGGGCCTTGCGGAAATCGTCGACGGCGGTCTCGAACTGCTCGTCGCGCACGCAGCGCTGAAGCCGGGCGGGCAGATCCATGAGGAACTGCAGCTTCGTCAGGTTCTTCTTGGCGCCGTTGAGTTTCTCCAGCTGGCCGCGCCGCGCCGAGAGCGACGAGTCGACCGACTCGCTCGCTGAGGAGATCGTGCCCATGTTTTTCTCGAGCTCGATCATCTGGGACTCCATGTCCTCCACACGGTGCTTCATCTTGCGGATCGTGTCGGTCGCGCTGATGAACTTGTTGTAGTTCTCGTACACGAGCATCTGCATGTCGCTGTCCAGGCTCTTGATTTCCGAGACCATCGCGTTGCCACGGTGCACCAGCTCCTCGAGGCTCTTGTACTGCAGCATAGTGCCCACATACTTGTCGACAGTGAAGGCTGACGAGTCGATGTTCATGTCGTCCTCTTCGTTGGTAGTCTGCGCATGGGACGAGAACCGAATGAGGCGCGTGCGCAAATGAGGTCCGATGGTGGCACCATATAACGCCCCTAGATGGCCCCTCGGCGAACGAAATCACGTGGTCTCGGAAGATGGTAGATCAGTGGTCTCGGTCGAAGGTAGGCAGATCTACCCCGAGATGCTCCCTCCACGGCTCGCGCGCGTGCAACGTACCGTTTCTTTGGCCTCTTCCTGGTAGCCATAGTACGAGGAGAGGAGCGACGCGGCGCGAACTCGGCCGCCACCTGATGCCATCGCGTACCCTCTCCTTCTTCTCGGACGAGAAGTTGACGCTGACTGCTTCTCCAGACGTGCTAAACTTGCTTTCTCCTCAGCTTTCCCCACAGGCAGCGCGCGCGCGCGCCTTGTCGTCTTTACATCTGTTTGACTTGCCGCTTTCGCGATTCACTTGTGATTCGCGTGAAGGCGAGTTGTGGCAGCCTCTGCGAAAGCGCGATGTCGAAGCGGCCCTCGCCTTCTACGCTCTCCGACCTGCTCGTGGTGCTCGGAACGCAGCGCTACGGCACCGATTGGACCAATGTCGCCGCGGCGATCCGCGCGGCAGCGGGTCCGCTCGATTCGCTTGAGCCGCCGCCGCCGCCCGAATGCGAGGAGCGCTTCCGTGCCCTTGTTGAGGGTATGCCTGTGGAGCTTCCCACCCTTGCTGCCAAGCTGCAAGCGCGGCACCTCCAAACGCTCGGCGAAGCGCGTAGCACGCTCTGCAGGAGGATTGAGGAGCTATGCAGCAAGCTGCCCTCGAACCACCCGAGCCGCGCGGCGTTTCTCGCCGGAGCTGCTGACAAAGATGCTATCGATGCAGCTGTGGGCGAAGATGGCGGCGACGATGGCGACAGCCGCCACGGCGGAAGTGGCCGCACGCGCACTTCGGGCACGCCCGAGGCCGGACAGGGCGAGTCGAGCGAGCTTGGACTGGATGAGCATTGGGTCGCGATTGCCGAGGACGAGGAGCGCAATGCAAGGCGCTCGACGGTCGCAGGTACACTGAACAAAATGCTCTCGTCGATCGCGAGGCACAAGTGGGCGTACCCCTTCAAGCGACCAGTCACAGAGAAGGAGGCACCTGACTACCGCGAAATCATTGAAACCCCGATGGACTTTGCAACGCTCAAGCGCCGCGTCGAGACTGGCCAGGTCGCTGACCTGCACGCGCTCTGTGATGATCTTAACCTCATCTTTGAGAACGCGATGAAGTACAACGGCGAGGGGACCGATTATTACAAGATGGCATCGACGCTCAGGTCGATCGTTGCGAACCAAAAGGCGCAGTACCTCAAGCTGCGAGGCGATTCTATCGAGGTCAAGGGCGTCGCGGGTGGTGCGGGCGGTGCGCCTGGCGGCGGAGCGAGCGTTGCAGCCGCGCCTGCAGCGCCTGCCGCGCCTGCCGCGCCTGCCGACGAGTCTGATAAAGCTCCACGCAGAGGCCGCGTTCCGCGACGATGAACATCACGGCCTCATGTGGCGTGAAAGGCTCGAGGCGCGCGCGTCCTCTGCGCTGCCGGTTAGGTGTGCCGCGCGAGCCGCCGCGTGCAGGACGGTTAGTGGGTAGCCGTACGCCTGGCGGGACAACGACTCACATGGCGAGGGGGGAACCCTTAGCATACCGATCGCCGCGTGCACCCTCTCGTGGAGTCGCGGAGGTCGCGGAGGCACGCCAAGATTATATCGCAGATGAGGGAACGGCAACGGTGTGGGGACGCCCCACCGTCCACACGGCGGGAGATGGGCGGGGCGACGCGCGACGGGCCGGGGGCGGGCGCGCTTGCACCCGAAGGCGAAGCCGAACGAATCCGCGATCGTCGGGGAGACTGGAGCAGATACATAAGATAAAAATATAAATCGCGTGGTCCGTGGTCCCCCCGTTGCCCGTAGCTACCGCGACGGAAAGAGTCGCTCCGAACCGATCGACCGGAACCGAAAAGCCGGAAACCCCGGCCCGCTAACGCCCCCCAGGCGGAGCGACCGAGGAGCGACCCCGAGCGCGGCGGTACCGTCCGGCCGTCGATCCGGCCGGCGCGCAAGCACCCGCTTCCCGGCAAGCCGGGGCACGGGCACCGGCCGGCGGGAGCGCGTTAACGAGCGGGCACTCGCGGACGCACCGGTGTCGTTCGCGCGTGCTGCTCGTGGACGGTGCGCCCGGTCCCGCCTTGTTCCATCGACTTGTTCCGCCGTGCGTGGCCAGCTCGCGCCAGCACCTAGGCCCGGCGAACCCCGCACCCCCGCCGCGGGCGTGCGGTGCGGCGCCCGCTAGCGCCCGCGACGCCGGCGGGTGGCGTGTGTAGGCGTGCCCGTGCACGGGCCAGCGCAGCCCTCCCCAGTCCCCCCCCCCCCCCCCCCCCCCCCCCCCCCCCCCCCCGGCCCCCTGCCCCACCCCGTGCGTGATCCACCACACTAAGCGCCCGAAGGGCCGGGGGTCCCACCGCAACTCTCATAGCTCTCGAGGACTGTGAAGTAGGCGTGGTGCAGCTGGGGTACATTGTCAAGAGGGCCTGAAAGTGCCATGGAAGCATGCGCCACCTCATCGCTCCAAACCGGATCGACGAAAAGTGAAGTGACACTGCAGCTCTGCGAATCAAAAAGAACGAGCAGGAGCATGTGGGAGATGGTCGGCGCCAGTAACCCATTGCGCGTCACTCGCTCTCTAGAGAGGCGGCCCGAATGCATAGCAGGAGCGGGCCACATTCTGAATTTCTCTCCACAGCGAATACTCTCGCAGCAAAAGCAACGAGTCAATGTCTTGCGAATGTAATTGCTTGCTCATGGCTGCTCGTTGCTATGCCGCCTGTTTTCCGTCGAGTTGTTCTTGGCGCGGATGAGGCACCAGAGTACGACAAGATCTGATGAACGGGACGTCCGTGCCTCTCTTTCTCTATCGTCGGCCTGGTCATCACGATGGACGGCTTCCTTGAGGACCTGACCAAACCTCGCCGTAGCGGTAGAGCTCTTCCTGGCTGCTGGTCAGCGCAAAGTCCTGCGAGTCGCCTTGCGAAAATGCAATCTGCGGAGCGCCGTAGTAGCCCTGCTGTTGCGAGTCGTATCCGTAGCCCTGCGACTGCGAGCCGTATCCTTGAGTCTGGAAGGCCCCTTGCTGGGAGTCAAACGCCGGCTGCGAGTCAGTGAGCGACATCGAACCAAACGATTGCTGCGTGGCGGGCATGGCATACTCACTCTGCGAACCGTACCCCGAGCGCTGCGAGTTGTACTGGTGCGCCCCGTAGCTGCCATTGGCTGATGCACCACGCATGAAACCCTGGGCGCCATTGGGAGGCCCACGCCGCGGCCCACCGGGTCCAGCGCCGCCCATCATTGGTGATGCCATCGGCAGCGGCGTGCCATCGCCCAAGCCCTGCTGCACGGGTGGCGCGCGTACGCGGCTCTCGTACTTGCGGCTGCGCGCAAACTGGACCATGGACCGCTTGAGCGCGTTCAGCGGGCCCTCGACGAGCAAATCCTGCTCTTTAAAGTGGACGAGGAAGTTGTTCCAGAGTGGCTGCTTCGAGAGCACCTTCGGATTCCCAAGCACGACCATGCCGAAGCGGGCCCGCGTAAGGGCGACGTTGAGGCGGCGTGGATCGCTGAGGAATCCGATCCCCTGCCGCTCGTTCGAGCGCACGCACGACAGGATGATGTAGTCTTTCTCGCGCCCTTGAAAAGCGTCGACGGAAGCGACCTCGATGTCGGAGTACAGCTTCTGCTGCAGCGAGCCATTGCGCTGCATGTAGCTGACGATGTACGCGCGCTGGCCTTCGTACGGCGTGATGACGCCGATCTGATCGGGGGTGACTCCCCCCGAGAGGAAGCGCGAGACGAGCTTCTCCACGTTGGTCGCCTCGGCACGGTTGAGGTATGAGGTGCCGGAGGCGCTCACCTCCTCTTGGCCCACTGAGGTGTAGAAGAACATGGGCCGATTGGGGTTCGGCCACGGAAAGTCGAGCTCGAGCTGGCGCTCGGCAGAGGTGACGCCATTTTGGAGGGTGCCCTCGTAAAAGGTGTTGGACGGAAACTCGGAGAGGCATGGGTGCATTCGGTACTGCACCTGCAGTCGGATGGGTCTGACGCTGAGCATGACGAGGCGCTCGAAAAGGGACTGACCAAGGCCCGCCTTGGCTGCGTTCTTGCACATGACGACTGGGCCGAGCTGGCAGTGGTCTCCCACGAGGACGAGCTGCTTGGCGCCGAGCACGATCGGGATGAGGCACTCGGGTTCCGTGGCCTGGGTCGCCTCGTCGACTAAGCACTGGCGAAAGCGCAGCGACGAAATGCGCGGGTCACCCGCCGCGGAGCACGTGCAGCACACGACATCGGCTGCCTCGAGGATCTCCCGCTCCGCGGCGCGCTTGAGCGAATTAAACTTCTTCTCGTCCTGCTGCGAGAGTTCGCCGAGCTCATCCTTGAGGAGCTGCAGCTTGTGCAGCTCCGCGCGCTCCGGCGTGTCGAGATGGCGCACCTGGTAGTGCAGCGTGAGGTACTCGACGCGCGAGTCGACCATCTCGCGCGACTTGGCGCAGAAGCGAACGACACGCAGCCCGGTCTTGTGGATCTTTTCGGTGAGCTGGTCGACAGCCACGTTGGATGGGGCGCAAACGAGAGTCTGCCCTTGGTTCTGTTTAGCAAGGTGGTAGACGATGGAAGCCGAGGTGACGGTCTTGCCTGTGCCGGGTGGTCCCTGCACGATGGAGAGAGCCTTCTGCAACACCTCCTTGACAGCGAAGACCTGCGAGTGGTTGAGTTCGGGCAGCCCGGGCGCGCCGAAGCGGCGGGGCAACGTGACGCGCACCTGGGGCGCCTCGACCTCGTGGCCGAGCAGCCGGTGGTAGATGTAGCCCGACACGGAGGTCTCATCGACGGCGAATGTCTTGAGCGCGACCTGCATGCGGTCGTACGCGATCGACTTCCACACGAAGTCGATGGTGAAGCCGTGGTTGATGTCGATGGGCGCGTTGCCGCCCGATTTGAGCTCGATGCCTATCTCCTCTGAGGCCGAGAGCCGCACCACGGTGCCCGAGCCCTGCCACGCTGGCCGAGTGCCATCGCCGGGGTGCTTGAGCAGCAGCTCGTCGCCCGTGAGCACGCGCATCTCATCCTCCTTGTTCTGCGAGAAGCTGAAAAAGGCGATGCGCTTCTCGTTGAGGCCCTTGTCCCAGCGCACGGTGATGTTCTCCTGGGTCTGCTGCTCCTTCATGTGCTTGTCGTAGTCGGCCTCGAGCTTGACGAGCGGCCCCATGATGTTCTGGTACTGGTAGGCGTCCTCGTACCGGTCCTGCACGGACGCGACCTCGGCGTCCGGGAGGTCACCATCGGTCGTGATCACATCGTCTATAGTTGCGGATGGGTTGGTGCGCCACAGCTCTTCGAGCTTCTGGATCTGCCCGACGTTGAGGTTGCGCGCGCGCAGCGCCTCGGCGTCGCTCGGCTTCTTGACGAGCCACTGCACAAACTCCTTTTCCTGGATGAGCGGCGCCCACTTGGAGAGGTCCCAATCGTACTCGGTGTGGTTGACCTCGGTGTCGCGCGCGAGCAGAACGACGAGGTCCTCCTTGACGGGCACGAAGCCGAGCTGGAACACGTTTTTCGTGCCGGTGATGAAGCACTCGAGCGTGATCTCGCCCAGCGGCGACTCCTTGTGCAGCATCACCTCGCTGTTGCGCGAGCGGACGAGGTGGTAGACAATGCAGGAGGCGGGAAGCCCCGCCGGCTTGTAATTGCAGAACCACTTGCCCGTCGCCACGCATTTGACGACCGCCGCGGGCGTATGAATGTTGCAGTACTCGCATCGCCACGGCGGCAGCTCCGTTGGCGTCGCCTCGACCTCAAGTGCGTAGTCTTCGACGAAATTCAAGGGCGCGCTGCTGGTGTCGCCAATGGTACTGCAGCCACCGCACACTCCCCCGGCCGAATACGGCTCTTCACCCGCGTACGACCCGCCGGGCGGAGCAATGCCCAGCTCCGCCGCTACGCCCAGGTCTTCCTGGGTTTGCGTGGGCGCTGCGCCGAGGTCGCCAAGGTCGTCGGTGACAAACTCGAGTGCTTGGCTCTGCGAGCACAGCTGGCTGTCATCAAACTGGTACAATGACTGGCTCTGGGAATTCAGGTCCATCCTCCGAAAAGCGGGGAGGTTCGTGGCAACTCGGGCGCGTCGCGTGCGTGCGTGCGTGCGTCCGCGTCGAGCCCCACGAGGTTTGCGCGGAAAAAATCCACAGACAGCTAAAGCAGGTGTATTCGACACTCAAGGGACATGTACCAGACGGCGAAAAATACGTCTGCCACTTGAAACATGTAGAAAGTGTGACGAAATTCTGCGTGTACGACTTGTCGCTCGAGTTCACGTACGACTTCATGTTGGGTGACCGACCACTGCGGGGCCGTCTTCATTCGAGCCCACGCGCGGTTCAAGGGGCGCTGCTGCCCTCCCTTCCGCCGCACAGTTCTCGATCGCTGACAGCACGCGTCGCTTCATGGAGCGTCCCCGGCGCGGATTCACCAACTGAGTCTGGCTGGCTGCGCTGTGCCAAGGGTGCCAATGGGCTGCCGCTGCCCCTGCGGTTGTCAAAGAACTCCGCTGGGGCGCAACGGCGGCTCGAGCAGCAAGCGAGCGCGGCGCAGCAGCTGACGCTGCAGCTCACGCGCCTGATCACCGCCAACGCCACAGCCAAGGATGGCGTTGGTGGTCTGTGCATGATCATTGCACATGCTGTCGGTGCCGAAGAGACATGCCTCGTGGCAGCGAGCACCCTCGGCATGGAGACATGCCTCTCTGAGCACAACTTCGTCCGCGCGTGCGAAGCCACCTGTGTGGCTTCGCCCGTATGCCAGCGGCTCATGGCCACGCTGGGGTATGAGCTGCGCGATGCCGCAGAGAGCAGGGCTTCGCTCAACATAGGCAGCAACACGGATTCGCGCAGCGCGGCCCTCGAAATCGGCCAGGTAGCGTTGCGGGAGCCGCCAAGCCCCCACGGCGCTATCCTCAAGCAGAGCCAGCCGCCGCCGCTGGTCTCGGCACTCGTGACGCCCGTCTGTGACCCGAGCAGCGGCAGCACGGTGGCATTGCTCATCTGCTGCAACGCACGCGGTGGACCCTTCATGCTGTGCGATGAGCTCCTCTGTGAGTGCGCCGCGCTGCACGCGGGGCTGCTCTGGCAGCACCACATCCAGGTCCTACGCCTCGCGCCGCTGCCAATCGTGCCGCTACAGCCGCCGGACGCCTCGGCTGAGCGGCTCCGCGAGCAATGGCAATCTCTGGCTCACGGGCGTGCGCAGCTTCGTGAGTTGCGCACCGAGGGTGTGCGCGCGCTCGAGCGCATCGCTGGGGCGGCACCGACGCTCGAGCCACAAGAGGTCGTTTGCCAGGCGTGCCGGCGGCTCCTGCGAGCGCGTGCATATGAGCTGCGCAGTGCGCTGCGGCTCGCCTCGGAGCAACGTGCCTCCGCCGACGCCCTCGCGCAGCTAGCCCATCATTGGAGGGTGGCTTTGAAGCTCGAGCTTCACGGAGAAGCTTCCCGCCTCGGTGGCGCGGCCGCGGCCATATGCATCGCCGAGGTGCTCGACGAGCCGCTTCAGGCGGCTGCCGAACACGCAGTGAGCCACTTCACGCACGGACCCAAGTGGCCGCAATCGAATGCCGAGCCCAAGACGGCGCCCACGACGGCCGTCGAGGCGCTCGAGCGACTTGTGGTCCAGCCGACCTTGTGCTTGGCGGCGCCGACCCTCAGCCGGCTGATTGCGATAGTGGATGAACGCACGATGTCCGTGCGCGCGCGCCTCGCTCAGAGCCTCGTAGAGCAAGCCACGTGGGTCGCGCAGCAGGATGCGTCGACCGCCGACCTCCTCACAGGCGTGCCCACCTCGCTCGGCGTATGGACGGACGGCTGGCACGCAGCTTGCCTCGCTGAGGTGCGCCGGCATGTGCGCCAGACGGCCGGCGACGTGCCAGCCGCAGCAGCGGCGAATGCCCTTGAGCATCTCGTCGAGCTGCACGGCGAGGCTATGCGCGCCGAGCTGAGCATGCAGGTGCAAGGCGCGAGCCAGCTACTGCGCTCTCTGTTCGAGCAACACTTTTGGCATATTGCATCGTGGGTGGACGTCGAGCTCAAGGGCCGCCTCGTCTACCGAGAGCGCTTCCTCGAGAAAGTGCGCTCCGACGTACCACGCTGGCTTCGACTGCTGCTTGCGAGCATCGTGCAGTGCTCCGCCGCTGCTCCCTGTCGCTTTGAGGCCCGCGCGGCCGCTGCGGCTGCGGGCAGCGCGGGCACACCATTGCACATCGAGTCGCCTGAGTACGCCTGGCCCACGCTCTCGGGGGTCTCGGACCGTGTCGTGGGCGAGCTCCTGCATGCGGTGGAAGCGGCCCTCGAGCCGCTCACGAAGCAGTATGCGGAGGTGGCGGCGCACGTGCGTCCCCGAATCAAGGACTTGCGCGCCCCGGTGCACGAGCAGATGCTACGACTGCTCGGGGCTTGCGTCTCGCACGCACGCCTCGTCTTTTTTGCTAGTCGCGCGATGCTGCGCGCTGTCGATTCGGTGCAGCGGGCCATCCTAGCACTTGAGCCGCAGCTGGTGCCTTTGCGTAATGAGAAGAAAGACCATGCAGTCGCTGCGGAGGATGTCACGCTCACAACGCGCCAGGCGATCAAACAAAGCATGCTCATCGAGATGCCGCAGATTGTCCCCGCTCTTGTTGCCCTTGTCGCGGCCTTCGAGCACAAAAGCGAGGTTTTGGAGCCTCGAATTCAACAATTGCTTGCCAGCTGGACGGAGCGCAGCCATGTCCGTCTTCTCGCGATGCTCACCGACATCGTCGGCCCTAAGGCAGCCGAGGAGGCACTGCCACGGCTGGCCGACGTGCTTCCGGCCAGCGCACAGCAGTTTGCAGACGAGCTTCATCGCGACGTACGCATGTTGCACGCCCTTGACATTGCATCGTGCCACAGCCTCCTCGAAGCGGAGGCCCACGTCGTGCGTTGCATGGCGCTTCCCACTGCCGATGCACACCTTCGGACCGCCACAGGTCTATTTATAGGCCGCATCGGAAGTGCGATACATAAGGAAGTGAAGGCCATCCTGGACAAAGAGGCGCTCGCACGTGGCATGCTAGCAACTGCTTCACTCGAAGAGGTTGATGCCGCATCGACTGAGCAGCATCGCAACGCACTCTATCAGAAGGCAGCGCAGGTGCTCGCGATGCCCGTCGTCGAGATGCTCGAGCAGTTACTCATGCGTGCTCTCCAGCAGGACGACTGGCAGAGCCCACAACGTATCGCGGCGACGGCGGTGGTGTATTCTAAGAGCTGGCTTAAGGCCGTCCGCGCGCGAGTGAGTCGGCGATTCCTCAAGGGAGCCTCGGGCTCAGAACATCGGCTGCTCGAATACATGATGGCTATCCTCGAGCAAGCTGCTGGCTGGTTTGGGATGCCGGCACTTGGCGTGTCCGACTTCGCCATTGCGGCGGATGGGCTGCTCACTACCGTCGACGACTACATCACGCAGCTGGGCGGGACTCTTTCGGGGAGCGATTGCACGCCACCAGCTGCGCTCCAGGTGCTGCTGCTCCACCACACGGAGGAGCGCACGCAGCCAGCCGAAAGTCACGACGTGATGCGTGGCAGTGTGCCGAGCGCCATTCATGCATGGGCTCTCCGGCGGCCAGCGCATGTGTGCCTCATTGACGAGGTCCTTGCGGTGATCGAGGCACAGCCTGCGCTCACGCCGGAGCCTGATATTGTCGAGGAGCTCAACGCGCTCGTCATCGAGGACGATTTCGCGGCACTCGAGCCAGCTGGCACTGCTGCGGCGAAGACAGCAGCCAGCAAGCCGACGCCCATTGCTGAGGAGCCGTCAGAGCCTGAATCGTCTTCCCGTGTCCTTGCACACCTAGCAGACACGCTCTGGCGCCTCAACAACGAGCACCTTCTTCTATCCCAACTCGTGCAGGTGCTCGCTGCTGCCGTGCCGTTGTGCTTTGAGAAGGATCGGCCTACAGAGCTGGCATTTTACTGCCTGATGGAAGCAGCGCCCGCCGACCATCGACTTGAGGGCGAGCGCGAGCAGCTGTACTATGCCCGTTTGTCCGGTACCCGCCTCGAGGAGCAACAGACCATGTTTCGAGTAGCGGCGCCGCTCGCTGTGCAGATTGCCCTCGCGGATGGCAGTCGAGTGGAGGAGAGTGTGCTACAGCTCCCTCTCCTCACCCCAGGTCTAGAGAGGCATGGCGTGGGAGTCAAGACAGTTGGCACGCGCCACCGGCTCTACCTCCCACTGCACAGCGCGTCGGCGCCCAAGCCAATCAGCGTGATGGAGGTTGCGCTTCTTCGAGGCGGCGAGCTGCGAAGGGCCGAGCGCCTCATTCTGAACCGCCTCGTGAGCGCCTTTGGCGCGGCGGTGGCACGCGGCCAACACGCTGCTGCCGAGACGAAGAACCGGCGGTGCTCGGCACAGGAGGCCTTGGAGCTGCGTTTGCGTGCCGAGGAGCTCGAAAAGAGCCTTGCAGCGATGCGCCGGCAGGCGATGCTCTCCGCAGCTGTGAACCAAAACATCCCGGCGAGTGGTTCGGCGCTTGCAGCATCGTTACGCGCGCTCACCGGCGCGGAGATGGTGACGCTCTTTATGGCGCCCGATCGCTTCTCCGAGATGACCCCGCAACTCATCGCCGAGCACAACGACTTTTCGGCCCTAAACAGCATGATGCAGCCTACCACGCCAGCGCGCGAATCCTGTGTGCTTGATGTCCTGCCGCACCAAGGGCTCGCGAGGCGCGCAGCCTTGCAGCAACGTGCGTGCAACTGCATCAATCCCATTGCAGAGCCCGTGTCGGTGTTCGATGCTACGCTCGAGGATCGCGTGGGCTACAAGACTATGTGCGTGCTTGTGCTGCCCATCATGCAAGCGGGCCGAGCGGTCGGCGTGCTTCAGCTGACCAACAAGGCGACGAGCTCTGCGAAGGCACTGACTGGCGCACCCAGCTCTCGGGCTAAAGCGGCGCCCGTCACAGCGCGAGATTTGCTCTTCGGCGCGCACGAGGCTCATCCCCCAGGCGCACAGGCTGATGACAACGAGGACGACAGTAGTACCGCGAGTACCTCTTCCTCTACGACGATGGCGTTCACAGAGCAAGATGAGCAAGCAGCCCGCAGCCAGCTCGCAGCTTGCGCGCTGCTCATCTTCCAGGCACGCAGAGTGGTTGAGCTGGAGGAACATACGAAGGCGGCTGCCGCTGCTGCTCGAGCAGAGCACAAACCCAACTTCCGGGCGGCGGCGCTCGGATCGCCATCTGAGAGGATTCCCCAGCCTCCGCCGGTCAACATACCCGCATCGCGGCCACCTCCTCTGCCCAGAAGCCACCCGCAGCTAAGTGAGGCAACGACCGCTGCGGCTGCCCCAGCAGGGAAAGCGCCGGCAGCCGGGCCGCCAAGAGCTGCGCAACAAGAGCTGAGTAACAGCTCACTGCTGGACGCCTTCTTCGTCATAACGCAAGAGCTGAGCGGCGCACACAACCTGCGTGTGCTGCTGGGTTCTGCGCTGCGCTCGTGTAAGAGACTGGTGCCCGTTCAGAGCGCGTCTTGCTTCCTGACGGGCGAAGACGATGGTAGCATGCTGCGCGTGGCCCTGGTGCAGGATGAGCATGGCAAAGACGTGGCCGGGGAGCTCTCGGTCGTGCGCATACGAGATGTGCGCAGCGGGCTTGCAGGCAACTCCCTCACGACGAAGCAGACGACAGTCGTTCAGGACACGGCCACCGACGCGAATTTCGACCCTTCGGTGGATTGCGCACCTGGCTACATGGTGCGCAGTGTACTGACTACGCCTGTGGTCGGCTCGCAAGGCCGGCTGCTTGGCGTATTGCAGCTGTGCAACCGTATCACCGCCGTGGGCACAGCCAAGATCATGCAGCCGGATCACCCCCGGGAGTTTGGCAATGACGACGAAAGTGCAGCAGTCGTGTTTGCCCGCATGCTGGCGGCACCCTTGGAGCGACTTCTCGCAATCGAAGGTTTCTTCAACTCGCAGTGACTGGACTACTTCAGTGACACAGTGACTGGACTGCCTCGGTGACTGGACTGCTTCAGCTATGCTTCAGCATCCTTGCGGGTCCACAGCGAGGCGAGCGGATGCAGATTGCTGCTCAGTGAGATGTCTGTGGCTGCCGCGCGATCAGCGCGTGAGACCGAGGCGTCCCTGATGTGCGAGAGTTGAAGGCGGGGTGTGGTGGGGGAATGTGTGCGCGGCCGGCGGGGGCTCGCCCGGGGTGGGGTCCTGCCGGGGGATGCGTGGGCGCGCGCCGATCCGCGAACGCGCCCATAACTCGTACGATCTAGATCAATGGACCAATTGCGATTTCCCTCATACGGAGATTATACCGGTACGCGAACCCCCCGGTCGTGCCACTTTTAACGACCGCGGACCCCCGGGGAGATGACGAAACCCTGCGAGGTCAGTTCTGAGAGTGACACCGAAACTGCAAACTGGAAACCGCGTCGACGGACCGCCCCTTCCCCGCACTTTCAGTGTCGTGGCACTCCACGACTCCAGGTTGGTGGCCGTCGTTTTACGCCCAGGTAACGGTGCGCATACACCCGCACCCCCGCGCGGACAACCGAGAAACGCGCTGCTCGCTGGAACACGTCTCTCACCTATATCTCACCGCACGCGCCGTGCACAAGGCCGTGCACCGTGACCGCCCCGCGTCCGACCCGCTCCGGTGCCGCGGGGGCGGCAGAGTCGCGGGCAGAGTGACGAAACCAAAATATTGGGCGTCAGCCGCACACTCGCGCGTCGCACGCACACAAAGTGGCGGATCCTCCGTATCTCCCCTGTGCTCCCGACACGCGCGATGTGCGTCAGTATCGCTGGCAATTAAATCGTGTCGTCATGACGCGCCCGAGGGCTGTGCCAATGTCGTCGGCGAGCGGCACGAGCCGGTGCGGCGCATCACAGCGGAAGGTGGCCTGAGCCGACGCGGTCTCGCGGTGCAGAACTAGCTCGAGCATGAGCCAGTCAGTGCTGCCACGTAACTGCGCGGCAAAGTAGAGCTTATCTACGGTGCCCACAGCGCCGGCCGCGACGCAAAAGAAGCCCCGTTCGACGAGGGCCGTCTCAATTTCGTCTGGCGCCGAGGGCGACAGTCTTGGCACTACAGCCTCGAGCACGTGACTGCGCGTCGCGCAGCTGCTCCACCGCAGCTCGAACTGATCAGGCTGTAGGTCGGGAGGCGGTTCGAGAGCCGGGTGCGCGCCTCCACCGCCAGTTTCGAGCGGAACGCGTGCCAAGCCTGTCCCCGTGGTCGGTGGAAGCCGCGAGTCGTCGAGCTCGACGCCTCCCTCGTCAGCCGTGCGCACGTGCGAGTACACACCGCCGACGAGGCCATGGGCAAGCGAAGCGCTGTGCTTCCCGTCGCTGCCCCGTGGGCGTTGTCCGACGAAGAAGAAGCCACCGACTGCAAGGAGAGCACCAAGGATCGCCCCGGCGAAGGCGCACGACGCGCAGCTACTTCCTGCTGCGGTATTGGGCAGGCTGCTGCCTCCCACGCAGCGACAGCTCGAGTAGCAAGTGGAGTCGCTGAAGAGTGGAGGCGGTGGCGGCGAACCAGGCGGCGCGGCTGAGATAGCGGCCACGCGGAAGCACGCCTCAGATTCGGTCGGAAGCTCGGTCCACGCGATCGAGTGCACCTCAGAAGCTGCATGCCTAGTTGCATGCACCACCGACTGCCCTTGGCGCTCGACGCTGAGCTGCAACAGGTAGCTGGCTGGCACTGGCTCGCCGGCCGCTGGCGGCTGCCAGCCGACGGTGAGGACGTGTGTATGGTTGTAGGACAGAGTGGGGGCTTGAAGAGCTAAAAGCTTCGCCATCTCTGCCAGTTTTGCATTCACAACGCACCTTCACAGCACGGTTGGGCTCGACGGATGGGTGTTACCATGTACATGTAACGAACACGACTGAATGTGTTTGCCATGTAGGGAATCGCGTCGGTAGTTGGCAATTTTCATGCCTCAGCCTGAATTTCTGGTTGGCCCGCCACCAGCGGGTCTGAAACCCTTCGGCCTCGTTACTCAGCAGCCGTCGCCGGCCACGCCGGCCGGTGCCGCTGGTCTCACAGCCGGCGACGCTCTACTCTCATTCGGGGAGGCCCGACATCTGCGTGACCTTCAAAAGGTGCTGTCATCGAATATCGGCACACCTGTGGTCGTGCTTTGCGTGGACGCTGCAGGCCGCTACGTTCGCAAGTACGTCGTTCCTGCGCAGTGGGACCCGAAAGCGCCCAAGTCGTTGCTCGGCTGTCAGATGTCGAACCAGTGTCCCGCTGATCATCCAGCTGTCTCTGGCCTGCTTCTGCCGCCACGTAATGTGGCAGTGTCCTCTGGGCGAGCCCGTTCGGTGCACGCAGCGCGTCAGAGCGCCAACGGCCATCGCCACCAACCCTCACGTCAGGAGATGCCGCCGCTGCAGGCGGCACGGAGCACATGCTGTGCACGAGTCTGCCTCGCGCTCATCTCGACGCTCCAGCTAGTGCTAATGCTCGCCATCCTCGGCCTGCCCACGGTCTCGCCTGGCGCCGCCGACCTCCTTCGCCTCGCGCGCCTCCACTGCTCTGTTGACGCGCCGTCAGTTCCGCATGCGGGTTCCCCTCTTGACCTCGATCTTGACCTCGAGGTGCGCCGCATGCTCGCTCGCACCGAGGATGATCGGCCACTGCTGACAGCGCATCACTTGCCACCGCCGCCACCAAAGGCCATGGGCGGTGCCGCTGCGCCAACCCCGTCGACGAACCCGGTGCTCTCGCAGCGGCTCTCCTCGCCAGGCTTCGATGTCCTCACAGTGAGTGGCAGTGGCCAAGGCGGGCAGCTGCTCACGAACCTGCAGCTGCACGGACAGCTCGACGTGGACGACATGGTGTTCGGCATCCTCGTCGCCTGCCTCTTCCTATCTGTACTCGCGACACTCGGCATGACCGTCGCGTGCTCGCACGCGCGATCGTGCGCACACCGCCTCTCCTCGACGCTCTACTTTGTCGGGGGGACGCCCGTCTGGGCGGCGCTCAGCTTCGCCGTCATCTATTGCTTCGTCTTCCGGGATGAGGCGGAGGCTCTCGTGCGCCGCTACTGGGCGTGCCTTCTGCTGGCGGATCCTGATCACAAATCTGGCGCCGCGCGCTCTGCATGGGGAGCTGCAGCAGCCGTCTACCAGAGCATCACCCTGACAGCCACGCTGCTGCTCGCGTGCGATGTGCTCGTGCTCGCCGGGCTATATTCGGCTGGGCTCGTGATCGGCTGGGCCTCGCTTGCCTCCAACCTCTTGAACGTGATCAACGGCGGCCTGCTGCTCGCGGGCGGTGGCCTTGTCGCCGTCGCTGCGGGCCTGCACGGGCGTGCTGAGGGCGGTGTGCACGCAGACACCGCGATGGTCGCGCTCGGCGCCGGGGTGCTCGCCGTCAGCACCATCGGCCTGCTCGGCTCGCGCCTACACTCTGCCTGCCTGCTGCGGCTGTACACCGTCTGCTCCACGTTGATAACGCTCGCGCTCGGAGTGTTTGTGGCTGGCTTGAGCGTACTTGGTGTGCAGGGTCTTGCGGACAGCGACTTCGTTGCAAGCAACTGGCACTACATCAGCGACATCTACCCAATTCCGAAGCATGAGTTTCTGCAGCTCCTTGGCCGGCATTGGACCAAACTCATGATCGCGTCCGCACTGCTATTATTCGTTCAGCTTCTCGTAGTGAGTGCCTCGTGCGTCCTACGCCGCCACATCGCGCCCTCTGCGCTCGAGGCGGCCTCGAGGAGTGAACAAGCGGGCCTCATTCAAGATGACGACGAAGATGATGATGATGACGGCGGAATCGTATGAGCTGGAGCAGCATCGCGCCTTTAACTCCGCTCCGCACTACGCGCCTTTCAGTTCCACACGACAGCAGCCCTCTGGGCGGCGCGCGTGACCTCACGGCAGCGCGCGCGAAAAGGGCGAATGGCGGACGGGCGTGTAAGCAAGCGAAGAAGGTAGAAGCCTAGAACAGTGGACTTTGCCTATAGTGGACTTTTATGCGATCCCGCCTAGCTTGCCCTCGACCGTATACACGATCGTGCATATCCACAGTTCATACAAGTGTCTAGTCCGGAAAGAAGGTTTCGGGCGGGACCGCGCGTCCCCGGGCTCCTCGTGCGTCCGCGGTGTGGCGCGGCCGCTGGTGGGGGCTGGGGCCCTCGCGTGGTCGCTGGTCCGCGCGCTGCGCGGGCCGCGGCCCCGGGCCCGCTCCCGGGCGGGGGCGCGGATGTTTTAAACGTGGAAACCGTAACGACGTCCCTCGCGTGGCGTGGAGTAAAACGTGCAAGCTAGGTGGTCCTGGTGCGCGATACGACTGTCGAACTCCGGCGAAGGGACGAAGCCGCGACGAGTCCCCTCCCGGCCCCCGGCGCCCGGCGGTCGTATCGCAGACGCGTCCGGTGGAGCTGCTGGAGGTGAGACGTGTTCGAAACCAGTGTTCGAAGTTCGTGGGTACAAAACGTGTTACCTGGGTACCAACCGCTAGGTGCGGTTCCCGGGGGTGCGGTGTGCGGACCCGGGACGCGGGCCCGCCCGATGCCCCGCGTCGCGCTTCGGCGGCGCCAACTCGCAAAGTTAAACGTTCAAATCTCTACACCGGACCTGATGGTGAGAACCGGCGCCAAAGTGCAAACGGAAACGCGCACCGGGGACGCAGGCGCCACGCGCACGCCTCACATCAGGCGCGATATATCGGGTACTATGGCGCCGGATCCTGGGTGAGTACGCTATGTGGCGCTTATGTAGCGCCAAAGATTCGGCTTGTGCCTTGTGGTCTATAACCCAGTCAGACAGGCATTGAACCCGTTCGCGATTCAGGTCGATCCTATAGCGGTGTTCTTTGCGGATTCAGGCACCGTCGCGCGGATCTGCTCAATCGCGAAGCCGGCTTTGGCACCATGTGACTTCCGCACGAAGCGGACTTGCAAACGCAGCCCGGCGGCGTCGGAGCCAATCTGCTTCCACTGCTTCTCTTGCTCGACGTCGAGCACGAACTCAGGTATCTGTGTGCAGAACGTGCGCTTGTCCTCACCCGAACCCAGGACCATCTCTGCCGTCACCTCGGACTTGAAGGACACCTCCTCCGCCGCCGACTCCTTGCGCAGGACCATCGGCGTCTGCTGCGTGATCTTACGACCATCGGCCTCCATCGTCACCACTCCGCCGCTAGGCTTGGTGAATTTGAGCGTGAGCACCGCTGCCTCCTTTTGCATCTGCTCCATACGCAGTTCGTCCTCGCGATCCTTACGCAGCATCTGATAGGCCTGGCTGAAGACGCCCTGCCCCCATCCCTTTTGCAGGAGCTCCGCCTCAGCCTGCACCGTGTTCACCTCTGCGTCCATGACTTGCTCTGCCTCGAGCAACTGCTCCCACACGTGGTACGGCAGCAGCCCTCTCTGGAAGAGGCGCGCCATGCGTGGGTGGTCCTTCTCAAGCTGCTCAATCCGCGGGATGTCCGCCTTAGCACGTTCGAGCAGCTTAAGCGGCAAAGTCCGCCTGCGGCAGGTGCGCTCGAACCAAACGCGTAAATATGTGCTAGCGCTTGAAGCGCGCTGAGCGCCGCGTTTGGCCGGCCGGCGTGTGCTTTGGATGGTGCAGAGCCTTACGCAGGCACAGACAGAGCCCCGAAGCAGCAGCAGCAGCAGCAGCAGCAGCAGCAGCAGCAGCAGCAGCAGCAGCAGCACAGAAGCGGTGCGGCCAGCGGTGGAAGCGCGGACTGTGCACTGCGTGTCGATAAAGCGCGTGCAAAGGCTGGGGGAAACGTACTTATCGGCAGGCTCCTCTCCCATGTCCAGCTCGCGTTTCTTCTCGTCGTACTCATCCACCTCAATAGGCAGCTCAAAGTCATAGTTCTTGTCATCGATGGCCTGAAAAAGGTCGGAGTCCTCGACCATCTCTCTTTCCTCACGGCGATCGACGACCAGGATTTGGTAGCCCGCATAGCAGAGCAGCAGCGTCGTCAGAGATAACACGAGAAAGAGAAAGAGCTGCATTGTTTCGGAGCGCAAATCTTTCCGCGACGAGATCGTCTCGGGTGTGAACAGAAACTTTCGAAGCCAAGCTCTTCACGGAGGTGCCGTGTTGTGTGAACTGAACTGAACCATTCTTTAAGTATGAACACAAGTTCGACCGGTAAGCAGGTTCAGGATGGGAAAGAAGACCTCCTCAGCCCGTCTAGGCCAGCCCGTCGAGGCCAGCCCGCCCAGTCCATCGAGGCCGTCGTCGGGCGGCAAGACGGCGGCCAGGGCAGCCGAGGCGGCAGCCAAGGCAGTCGAGGCGGCGGCCGTGGCGGCCGACGAGCATGCCCGTGCGGCGCGCCGGCTCCTCGACAACCGAGAGTACTTGTTCAACGAGGAGGTCAAGCTGGCTGAGGCGGAGTGCGTGAGCCTAGAAGAACGCCTCGATCACGAGCTCGCTGTGCACAATGAACAGCTCTGGTTTGCCGAACGCAAAGTGGAAGCTGCCGAGAACGCCGTCGAACTGCTGCACCAGGCACACCGCGAGCGATTTGACGCAGACAAGCGTGTTGCCAAGGAGCTGCTTGGCCGACGCGAGGACGCCGCACGAATGCATGAGCAGCTCATCGAGTTGAGGCAGTACTTCGATCGTGAGCTGCGCGCGGGCCTCGAGGGGTTCCGCACTGCCTACCGAGCTCAGGCTTTTGAGGAGGTGGCCACAGAGGCGCGTCGTGCACTCCTCGACCAGCAGGTCGTGGAGCGGTACGCGTCTCAGGAGCACGCCTGGGCCGAGCGATGGCAGGGGCGGTACGAGGCTCTCAAGGTCGTGTCAGATCTCGACAAGCGCGAGCTTGAGCTCACCATGGAGCAGAAGCGAATGCAGGCTGCTCGGGTCCTCAAGCTGCGACGGCAGGTGAAGGACCTCGCGGCGGCCGAGAGCACCGTGGAGCAGCTTAGGACCCGGCTGGCCCTTCAAGAGACGGCCTCGTGCGAGCTGCACAACGAGCTGCAAGCGACGCGTACTCAACTGGCGGATGCAAACCTTGAATGCGCTCGCGCCCTCCACGAGGTGGAGCGACTCCGCATCGAGAGGCTCGATGAGGCGAGGAGGATGCCGCTGCCGTCGACGACGGAGCCGGCCATGCGCCCGACCTCGTCTGAGTCGGAGTCGCATACAGCTGCGCCACTCCTGGCAACGTCGAACAGCATGGGGACACGCAGCGGCTTGTACGAGAACATCTGGAATAGTCGCACTTTGGACACGAGCCTCCCAACTGGCTCCCGCAGTTTCAGCAGCCTCGGGCTCGGCGATGGTGGCACCCCTTGGCCGCCGGCGATGGGCGCTAAGTCTGGTTCCGCTCACCGTCTGCCCGGCGCACTCGGAGGTGGGTTCTCCACCTGCAAGAGCGTATTGGCCTCATCCATGCCGAGTCTTCAGTCCGGCGCACTGCACTCCAAGTCGCGCTCAGCTGTCGATGCCCCAGCCAGGCCTTCCAGTGCTCATTCCTTGGTATCCAGCGTACTGCGCGAACCAGCACGAGCACGTGGCGGTGGTTGGCGTCAGCAACAGCGACGGCTCATTGCTCCTCACGTCAGCGCTAGATCGATGCTTAACTCGACCTCTGGGACCTTGGAAATCTGTGGACATGGAAATTCAGGGCTCGTGGTGAGGATCGAGTGTCGTGAGAGATACTAGTAGAGGAGCCGTGATGAGGTCGTCGAAGCACCAAACGCGTGCCTCAACCGATACTCGCTCACTGGCGACTGCGTTCATCGGCGGCCGTCTCGTCTGTGTGCTCGCTCGCGGTGTTGAAAAGAAAGCGCGGTGGGTGTGCGTGCGGCGCGGGCCAGCGAGCGTGGCGGGTCGCACCAGTGTATAACATTGACTACACGTCGCCGTCGGGAACGCCTAATGCCTAAGATGTATGCAAAGCTTGAGCACTATATAGGTCAACGACTTGAGTGTTGTTTTGTTGATGACTGCGGCTGCTGATCCGCAAGGAATACGCAAGGAAGAGCGATCACGCTCGCAGCCCTTTGAGCATCCTCAAGTGGGCTTGCCGGGAGATGGCACTGTGCTCCATGCCCCACACCTCGAGCACCTTGCAGCGGAACTCACCGACAACATCGGGAGCATCTCTGCTGTTCGCGGGCATCGCTGCACCAGGATGAGGATGGCGGCAGAGGCACTGGTTGTTGAACGTCGCACTCGGCCCGCTGGTGCCGTGCAGCAGCTCGGAGTCAAGCCACAGGCCAAAGTGGCCACCGCTACCCACGGCAAAATGGTCGCGGTGGCTGAACATGAAGAAGGAATTCTCTCCGGACCAGAGGTGGACATGCACTGCTTCGCGCGGTGGGGCCTCATCCTTGCCAGACGGCAACGGCGGCAGACCTTCCAGGCGCTCAACAGAGAAGAGAAACGTCTCACCAGTGCCGTAGAAAGATGCGGGTACGCTGGGCTCGCGCCACTCCGAGCAGAAGGCGCCAAAGACGTTGTCGCCGTCGTCCTTGATGGCTAGAATGCAACACCCGCAACCGGATGTCCGCTGGTAAAGTGTGTTCAGCGACACGCCGTGGACTTCCGTCGAGTATAGCAACCGCCAGTCGGCACATACGAAACGGCTGGGGATCGCCGCCGCAAGTTGCTGCAAGACTAAGTCCGACATCACCTGGGTGGGTATTTCATCGCCCTTCATGTCCAGTAGCCTTGGCATGGGTGCCACGAAGCAACCGGCTGAGCCCCAGCTTATGCTGTGGGAAGAGGCCTCGCTGCTCGGGCCCGGGGTGCTGGCTGGACGAGAGGTCTTGAGATGAGAGGCAAAAAACTCCCACATTTCCAAAAGCCGCGTCCGTCGCGTTCTTCTTCGAGACCGAGGTGTGAATTGGCTGTTAACCAGAAAGGATTCTACTTCGTAAGCTCCATCGAGATACATGTAGAAATAGGGGAAACTATGGATATTTATCTGTTCTGCGTACCGTGTGTGTCCCCCGTGTATGTCCCGGCTCCCCCCCCAGTGTCTTACCGGGTAGTCAAGTCTATACATATACAACAGACAACCATACGGAGGCCTATCGAATGACTTGACTTTACTTGACTTGACTGACTAAACGCGGTTCACACAACTGTTCACACGTGTGTGGATGCAAGTCGCCTTGGACCAGGTTGCACAGCATTGCTTGAAGGAGCTCGATGCGTACTCGACGTGCGTCGAGAAGCACCCACACCGATGGCAAAGCGTGTGTGCCACTCTCAAGGCGGATCTCAAAGATTGTGCTGCGGCAAAGTAATGGCCCACTTACTTACTTCCTCTCCACAATCCACATGGTGTCGGCGACTACCTACGCTGACACCTGGCGACCACGTGCAATTCTCGCGCGCAGCTCAGGCATGGTGAACGACGTCAAGGCGCGCTGCGCGGCCGAGATTGAGCAGTACGACCGCTGTTTGAAGGCCAACGTGAACCATCCAGACACGTGCATGCCGCAGTTGCATCGGCTTTGGCAATGTTCAGAAGAGAAAGAGAAGGCGGCGTGTTCGTGTGAACCTCCGTGCAGCTCGAAGCCGGGTGTGTAGCTTGAGGTCGGGTGTGTGCACGAGGCCATCTGCTTCTGAGCGCCCACTCTTTGATGCCGACATCATAAATACGGTACGAGTTCTCTCTTGTCGTGTGGAGCCCGGAGGGCCGGACGCGCGGTGCCGGTGGCGTGGTGGGAGTGGGGGAATTTGGGGGTCCCGCCAATTGGTAGGTAGCTTGGTCAGTTACAAATTTCTCTGGTGGGGGTGCTAGAGCCTAGAGGCCTAGACCACCCGCGCGGACCGGCGCCGCAGCTGGCCAGCTCGTTTTCCGTACGCCGCAACGTGTCCGCCGCGCCACCGCCGAGCGCCGACCGCCCGGCCCGACCGCGGATGGGAGTCATCAGAAGCCCTGCGACACGTATGCGACGCGATGGGAGACCCAGGCGTGGCGGAGGCCGGAGCGCGCGGAACGCCTGTCCACCTCTGGCCTCTCCGCTCTCGACCACGGAGCACGGTCCGCGAACAGAGCCGCAGAGCGCAGACTACAACTTCCAGTCAACGACCTTGCAACCGGCGCGGGTGAACCCGCTGACAATCTTGGCCTGGCGACGGATCAACGCGGTTTTAGCACCTCCTTGCCCGCGCTTGCTCGTATGCCATTCAATAGCTAGCGTGTCAACCAGCGCCGCGCTCCCATCGCGCAGCAAGTGCTCGAGTACCTCGAACTCCGCGCCCTCGATATCCATCTTCACTGCGACATCGTCGGCACGACAAAAATGGCGAGAGAGCCAGCTACTGAAATCTACGGTGCGCACCGACACAGCTCGCTCCGTCGCGGGTTGTTGTCGCTGGCTGCGCGCATACTTGTTGAGTGCAACGCCGCCCACCTGAAGGGCACTAGACGTCATGTTGTAGAGGATGCCGTGCTTCGTAGCCGTGCGCGAGCCGGGTGTCTGCATGTTCGCAATCATCGTGCCATCGCTGATCCATACAGCTGCCATCTCGAGCGTTCCTTGCAGTGGCCGGAGCGCTTCCAGTAGTACGTCCCTGAAGGCAGAATTCATCTCAAAGGCAACGACATGTGTATAAGGTGTGGCTGCACGTGGTTGCCAATCGCTGTGGAAGCGTGCGAGCGATTGCCCGTCATTTGCACCAAGATCCAAGAAGGCTCGACGACTGCCGCATATCGTGTGATCAATGGCCGGCAGCGGCATCGTGAAATGGCTCGAGAATCTCAAACTAAACGAAGAATGGGCTATTAAAGCACTCGGAACTCGGAATGTACGGCTAGGCTCACATCGACCGCGCATGTAGTTCGTGAGAAAAAAAAGGGTTCACACGAGGAACTGCGCCCCGCCTCTCCGAGACATGGCCCACGTTTTTGCTCGCGTCATTGTCCGTGGGGCGGCCCCGCTCTCGTTGGCGGCGCGCCCTCGTGTCGCGGTGCTGGCGACCGCTCCGCGGCGGCTGAAGTCGACCGCGCCATCCACCATCTACGACGACTCGCACCTTTTTCCTGACCAGGTGCTGGAGGAGGACAAGACGGGGTTTCCTGTTGGTCTACCCCAGATCAAGGAGGCCGAGTTGTGGAAGGAAGGTGCCGAGGGGACGCTGGTGCGCCGCGCGGCACCAGATCCGGGCTGGTTGAGCGCCCTTGCTGAGCGGCGCTCAGCGGCGCCCCGACGCGCATCAAACCCTGCTAACATCCCCCCACCTTGTTGCCCATCCTCCCCTCTCGCAGCTCGCAGAGCGCGCGGAGCTCTGGTGGGACGACGGCACCGCCGAACCAGAGTGGTTCGTCGATCGCGGTAGCGCCGGCGGCGCCGATGGCGGTCGTCCATGGTCTCTTAGCACTGGAGCAGCTTTGGCACAGCTCGCGGGCGCGCTGACCTTCATCGGGGTCTTCATCGGCGGCACTGGCTATCTGCTTGGCGACACCCTGCGCCCAGCTGCACCGCGTTGGGAGCACGGCTACCCGTCCGACATGCGTGCTCAGTTTGGCCTGCCCATCACCGCCACCGCCGCCGAGGAGGACGAGTGAGCAAACGATGGGCGTCAGATCATTATTTGGCGCTTGTCGCGTACGAGCAAGGCCAGCGAGGATCGCCCCGCACGGCGGCAGTGCTGCGCGTACGTCGGATGATATCCCTGCGATGCGCTCGGAGAGACGAGAGACGCGTTGGGGTGCGTGTCTGTTTCGCAGGCGCATACTTCCATTTCTGTTCGGTTCACGGGGGAGGTCGGTTGCGCGGGTGGATGTGGTCATGTGGCATAGTCTTATGAATCCCTGTGCACTCTCGCACATTGATCATTGGGGACACCTTATTCGACACGTTAAGGTACCGGGTAGATCACGACTCACGAACTGAAACCGAGCGTCCTTTACCTTTGGAGCACACGCCATCCTCCTTCGGCCAACACCTCCGTCCATAGCGGTAGAGGCAAATGTGCTAGGGGGTCCGGAGTGTATGCGCGACGTGTGTTTCACAGCTGCGGCAGCAGGCTCCCGGCCTTCCCTCGTCTCCGCGATGTCGGCGTCGAGCGAGTCAGACGAAGAGCTGTTCGGCACGCCAATTTCCGACGACGACGAGGTGGATTCTGCACGGTCTCGGCGTGCGAGAGCTCAACGCGCAGCTGACCCTCAAAAGCAGCAGCGATTTAAGCAGCAGCAAGAAGTTCTTGATGAGCAAGGTCGTCGTCGTTTTCACGGCGCCTTCACGGGTGGGTTTTCAGCCGGCTACTTCAACACTGTTGGATCCGAGGCAGGATGGGCGCCAACCGAGTGGCGCTCAACACGCGGCGCCCGTGGCGCTCAACAAGCGTCAACACGTCCAGAGGACTTTATGGACGACGAGGATCTTGCCGAGCGTGGAGGTGCTGGAGTGCTGGTTGCCAGAGCAGGCTTTGCCAAGTCCAAGCGCACCGACGATGGGAGCGATGTCGCCTTGGCCCCGTCGCAAACAAAATGTCCATCGGCGGTAGCTGCCGGCACTGAAATGCGCCCAGACATCAGCAGCGTGCTTACGATCCCGAAAGGAGCTTCCAGCATCGGATTTCGCATGTTGCGCCAGATGGGCTGGCGCGATGGGTTTGGCATCGGCCCGCGAACGTATCGGTCGGCGTCGAAGCGCAAGCGGACGGGCACCGATGGCGCGATGGCGCCGCCACGCAAGCTTTACGGGCCGACCATGCCGCCTCAGATGCATGCCTCTTCCGTGAGTGCACACCCCGAGGGCTCGGACGACGAGTATGAAGACTCTGATCCATTGAACGCTGCACACCTTCGTGGCTTCGCTCCCCGCCTCGTGCCTACCCGGACCACCGCGTACACATACAAGAACGACCTCCACGGAGTCGGATACGAGCCCCATCGTGCCGCCCCCGAGTTTGCCGAATCGTGCAAGAGGCGTGCGGAGAGTCGAGCCCCCCAGCCAATCGGAGCTTACGAAGATGTGGAAGACGCTTACGCGCAAGCAGACATATCACAGTATGACCTCGCTCTCCTTGAGAATGAGGCGGATGTGGACGAAGATGCAAAGCTGCCTGGGCGGGTGGAGACCATGTGGCGCGGCACTGGCGCAGGAGTTTCCATGGCGAAGTCTGTACCAGTCACCGGTTTTGTGCCCGCTCACCTTACGCTTCCTCCGCAACCATGGCACGAGGCGCCAGAGGTGCCCGCTTCGTTTCGCGAACGGCACATCTTTCCGACTCCCCCAGTGGCGCCCCCTTTGCCACAGGCTGCGCTGCTGGCGCTGCTGGCGCACGAGGCAGTGCAGCAGCAGACGGCGAACAGCGCGGCCCTCTCTGAAGGTGTGGGCAGCAGCCGTATCGGCGCTGTTGACACGCTTTCCCCAGGCAGCGACGTGTGGTCACTCGTCTCCAAAGAACAGCTCATTCATTTGTGGCAGCGGCTGCAGACCATCCGTGCGCAGCAGGTATCAAAACAGCAGGTATCTCAACGCCCTCTGCAAGCGCCTCCACTTCCAGGAGCTTCACTGCAGCACCACCAGCTCCAAATGTCCGCGCTGCCGATGAAGCCGCCGCCGCCGCCGCCGCCGCCGCCGCCGCCGCCGCCGCCGCCAATGCCAATGCCAATGCCACCACCACCACTGTTGCCGCCGTTGCCAGACCGGCCAGCGGACGGGTACGCTCTTCCTGAGCATTGTCAACCGTATCTGAGCGATGCCCCGAAGCAGCGACGCTTTGAAGCTTTCCTGCGCGATGAGAATTTGGCTCGCGCACTCGCCGCCGCCGCCGGCTTCGATGGTCGTTGCGTACACGGTGAACTGCTCGAATTTTCCAAAGTTGCGAGCTTCTTCAGCCAGCGGGCCCACGCGGTGATCTCAAGCCGATTCACCTCGTCCGAAGTACAGAGTGCTCAACTCCCTGGCGGCGTGATCGTAGGTGGACTCTCCCGAGTGCCGAGGCCACAACACGGTCCGAACGACACGCCTCCAGCTTCGTCTGCAGCAGGGGCGGCGGCAGCACCTGCCTCTTACGTCGTCGAAACGAGTGCGGACACAAAGCAGAGCGTCGACGTCTTGCCAGTGAAATCGAGGACGCTGGTCGGCATGTCGTCTCGCACCGCGCTGCCGTGGCAGCCCGATGCACTGCTTTGCAAGCGCTTTGGCGTCCCCGCTCCCGCCAACGCGCTTCATTCGCGAGAGGGTTCGAGACCATCGACAACGATTGGCACTGCGACATTTGACGACGCGCTGCTTCCAACCTTTTCTGGTCCTCCACAGCCACCCCACGGACCGTCACCAAACATCCCGCATGGCGTTCCTCCGCAGATGTTTCCTCCCATACCGGCTGCTGAGGCTCAAGCTGCAGAATTCCTTGCCAGCATCGCGCCAGCCATGAGCTTACGCGGCTTTGTACCCCCGCCGCCGCCACAGCGCCCCTCCATGGCGCCTCAGCCGCCTCCTCCACCAGCTCCGTCGTCTGAGACACTCTCTGCAGAAGCAAGTATGCCCCAAGGAGAGGCGAAGGAGCGCCCCCCCCTCGCCCTGTTCAAGGCTGTGTTTGCGGGTTCCTCCGATGAAGACGACGCTGCATGCGAGCAGCATGGCAGTACCCAGGCATGGCAGTCTCAGCCCATCAGAGTCTCAGCCAACGAGCCAGCAGCCATTACTGCCCACGCCGCGGCACACGCCGCGGCGCTTGTGCCATCAGCGCAGTCGATGGCAGGGACACACCCAAAAACCGCGCCGCTCATGCCAACGGCGATGCTCTCTACTACCACGAGTGCCTTCATGACCGGCGCCGCAGAATCGGTAGCTTTGAGCGAAGGAGAGAGTGAAAGCGTAAGCTCTGAGGAGGAGGTCGTGGAGGAGAACTCCGCACGCAAGAAGCGACACCATCATAAGCACAGGCACAAGCACAAAAAAGAGGATAAGCACCACCGCAAGAAGCATCGGAAAGGGGACAAGAGCGAGAAGAATCACAAGAAGAAGCAGGCGTAGTATCGTATGACAAGCCCGCGTTAAAATTATCGTATACATGTACCGCCAGGCCCGAGACCGCCAGACATGCCGCCAGAGCGCGCGCGGCGCGGCGAACATGCACGATCCGTACGTCAACAACGCAACGACCAAGCGTTCCCCGTCGTCCGCGCGCGCGCGGTTCGTCGGACGTCGCGCGTGTATCGAGCAACGAGCGCTCTACGTAACAACCGAACCCCGCGGGCGTTTACCTGAGATTTCACGACGTCACCGGTCCGCGCGTTAGCGCGACGGTACAGCGCGCGCGGGAAGCGCGCGCCGGTTCGACCGTTTTTCGCGAAGTGCTTAAGACGGTAACAATGGGTAGTTACCACTTGTCGCGGACCGACGGGGGGGCGCGTTCTGGAAGGGGTAATCAAGTTGCCCTTTAGCCCGCCGCAGGCGCGAAAATTTTGGCGACATTGACTGTTAATCACTACATTTAGGCCCTGAAATTGATGCCACTCACACACTATTGACTGCGACGTACATGTATGTACCGACTACTACGATGACACACTAGCCCACAAGAACAAAAGCAACTGTCTCGCTCCCTTATCCGCCCGCTCTCTCGACTGCATGGCCGGTATCCATAACGAGCTTGAGCCTGAAGTCAAGATATCTTTGATCGAAAGCTGGATTGTCAGCCTCACACCACCCTGCGGAGCACACGAGAGTCAGCAACGAGCACAAGCTGAGTCGTCATCTGCGTGTGGAGTCAGTCGAGGCTCACAAGGCGGGCAATACACTGTTTGCAGCTGATTACTGGTCGACTGCTGCTCATCACTGTGCTTGGCCCACTGCCTCCAGCGGTTGGTGGCCGCCGCCTTGCTGCCTCTTCCTCTAGCAATTCTTTCGCTTTTGCTGCAGCCTTTGCTGCGGCTGCTGCGGCGCGACGACTCCTCTCCTGCCAGTAGCCGGTAGGCAGGCCAGCCTTGCTGTGCTCGCCGCTATGGCCACCCTTGCGGATGTATGAGCTCACCATGAGACGGAGAGAGGGGCGGCAGCCAAGGTGCTGGGTCGCATCGGAAGCGAAGGTGTGCGCGAGGGGTTTCGTGAACAAAGTTGAAAAGGCTGTTTTCGGGCAATGTTTTGATAATTTGCGCGGATTATTGCGGATCTGGGGCCTACGTTCCGAGATCTGTCGATTGGTACCCTTAGATTATGTGGATTATTTGACTGCCTAGGTGCTGCCTAGTTCGTAATCAAGTTGCCCCACGAGGGAACGCGCCCCCCCGTCGGTCCGCGACAAGTGGTACCTACCCATTGGACGGTAAAGATCGACGGTAAAGAAGTGCAAAGTCGTAATCATTGATAAATCATTGAAATCTCGCGCACTGTTAGCACACGCAGGATTGTATACTCAAGGCAAACATGATGAGTAAACATGCACGGCCTACGCCCCGCATCACACCAGTTCTTGCGATGTGCACGGGGCCCAGTACGGGCGCGCGCAGCTGCCGCACACGCCACACCCCGCTTGCTTTCGTGTCAGAGCTCAGACCGAGCGCGCGATTCGGCACAGTCCTCGTACTACTGGTTGAGATTCAATACCACAAACGAGATCGTGTTCTCTGGGCCGCAATGCACTGAGGACAGCACGTAGCCCTGCTGCTGCAGCTCACGCACTCGCCGCCAGAGTGGCAGCATCGGGTTGAACCACTTGATCCGTATCTGCTTGTCGACGTTATGCTTGCCGCTGTTCTCGGCGAGCGGGAAAGAGAGCGACGCGTCATTTGCAAGCGGCAAGAGCTCCACCATTCCACCAGTCTCGCGCTGCGCCTCGGCGGAGCATTGTGCAATTGTCTGCCGGTTCGCCTCCCAGGCCAGTGCATAGGCGGTGACGGCGCCCATGGAGGGCAGCACTTGCAGCACTTTGGTGGGCAGCAGGACAGGCGGGGTCGATACCGGTGTTACCTCCACCAGCTTTCCAGATGGCACGGCTCGATCGCCGATTAAGACTTCATCGCTCACGTGTGCCTCGAGCATGTAGTAGCGGAGCTCTATCCACAGCAGCCGCTCCTCGGTCTTATCCTCGGGCAGGGCCAGCGTGCCCGATCGCAAGAAGTTCAGTATGGCGCGGAAGTGTGTGCCGTCACGATCGATAAAGACGCAGCCCTCGTCGTCGAGCGGCACTTGGATGCCTTCACGGCCACTGAACATGACACCGAGCATCGAGTCTGGGTAGCGCGTGAGCGTGCTCCGCGACGTCTCAAACTTGGTCCCACCGACGTTGAGGCGCACACGACTCCTTGATTGCTCGAGCACGCTCGACACGTTGAGATGCAGGCGACTCCTTGACTGATCACACAACCCTGTTGCGTCGGACGCCATATGATGAGAAATAGTTGAGAAATCGGCAAGACAAGTCAAGTTTAGTCAGGCCTACGTTGTGAAAAGTGGAAAAACCCCTTTGTAGGTGGCCAGACTTCAAACCGCTCTTCCTGAAAATCCTGAATTCACACTCCGATTCGCGCCTCACCTTCTCGCAGTCAAATGGAGGATACTCTCGCCGTTCAGCCGCCAAAGCGCGTGCGAGCAGACGATGAGAATACAGACGTGCAAGCGGTGCAAGTGGCGCCGTTCAAGGGTTTGCCCAGATGCGAGTTCGACTTCGCTCCGCGGTGCCATCACAGACACCCTCTCAAGCGATACCCACGCGAGGCTGGAGCCAGCTCCGATGAACCCCTCGTGTGCGATGGCGGTTGCGGCAGAGAGATCCCGCCGTCCGACCCCCGCTGGTCCTGTTTTCCGTGCGATTACGACATCTGCGAGCTGTGCCTCGTCGCCAGAGGTGGCGGGGCCGCTTTCATCGGGCTGCTTGCTGAAGAAGAACGGAAGAGCGCCTCTCACGCTCGTGAGCTCGACACGATGAAGAATCGGTGCGAGGCCGCGGAAGCCCGGTTGGCACGCAAGGAGCGTGAGGAGAAGGCTGCGGAAGCGAAGGCGGAAGCGAAGGCCTCGGCGCTCGCCGAGAGGCGACTGGTTGAGAGCAAGGTGGCAGCGGCAGAGGAGCACGCGCGTGGCTTGCAGACCGAGGTCCAGCGGCTCGAGGCCGAGGTCGTCGAGCGGCGACAGCGCTCTAAAGCCAACCTCGAGAAGATGTACGCAGCCCAGAAAGAGCGCGACACTGCGCGTGCCGAAGCTGACAACCTCCGCGTCGTTGTCGAGGCGCAGCAGGCAAGCACCCGTGCCGCAATCGAAGACATGCAAGAACAGCTCGCCACGGCCCACCGCCATATCGCCATCGCGCAGGGCGATGCGGAGGCCGTACGGACGCTCATCTCATTGGAGGAGGCCGAACAGCTCGAGGCACGTGCTCGTGCTGCGCTGCTCGCGATCTGCGAGCGCCGTGCATCGCTCGCGGCCGCGGCCGAGTCTGAGCGACAGAAGCGCATCGACTGTGCCGTATGCCTCTTTGGCGCGCGTGGCGTCGCCTTTGTCCCTTGCGGTCATATCGCCACATGCGTAGAGTGCGCACCTAAGGTCGACGATTGCCCCCTCTGCAAGGCCAAGATCACGTGCAGAATGCCAGTTTACCTACCATGAAGAAGCCGATTTGGCACAGACCTCTTGGCGACGACGCGTGGATGCTGGTGAAGAGCGTCTGCTCTCGGCGCGACAGCTCGCGTCGCACCCCGCGGGTACATCGGGATGCTGTGCGGACATTGAGGACAGTGGTCGATGAGGTCGCGGACGAGGATCCTGCTTCCTGGATCGACAAGCGTATAGTCTCATGTGTGGGACCGAAAGCCCGGACCGTCCGGTCCGTCGTCCGACCTGCGCGCTCGCGTACGGACGGGTTCAACGCCTACCTGCGAAAACACCACTCTCCACTGTCTTTCGTCTGACCTGTAGCGCGTACCGCGATAGGCGATTTTTCGCGATTACTCTTTCACCGCGACCCGGTCGTGTGCGCGCAATGTGACGTGTCGCATGCGCATGACGGTGCGACCACGCGTGCGGGCGACGCACCGACCTCGACCGTGACTTGGACGTTCTCCACGAGTACTCCCACTTCGGATCCGCGCGCACCCCGACCGCGCCGCGGGCCCCGGCACCCGCCGGACCCGCCGGCACCGCGCGGCGCGCGCACGTCGAGCCGTGATAAAGCGCTCTAGGCAGCTCGAGTCACGTTTCGGACGGATTTGTATGCGCCGTGACGGCGCGTCCGCGTGTAACCGTGTACCCAGCCGCGCTCGCACGTCGCGCTCGCGTCGGGGAGTACACAGAGCCCGGCCGAAGTCAAGCCCTCTCAGCATCCCGAAACGTCGACCCGACACGCACCATGACACCAGCGTTCAACGCAGGCGGGCATCCCGACACGCACCACGACACAATACGCGGCGTACGGGAGGAACGGGGGAGACGGGGGTCTGAACTCTGGTTGGGCTCGCGCGATCGATCCGGCATGAATTACGTGCCTTCGTGAACCCAAGGCAAAGTGTTACAAGAGGACTCGCGATGCAACCAGCCCACCAAGCTCGCGGCACTGAGCTACTGCCTCTGGGCTGCACGTTTTAGGTCTCAAGATGTTCGCGACCGTCTGCGAGAGACCGTTGCGAATGATCAGTGGCTCGGACACAGGTTTTAACCTCCAGCCCTGGCAGATGCGTGCAACCTGTCGTGCCGCACTGGTTCCGTCGGATCCGGCAGCAACGGCGAGTCCATCTGCGATTCGCACGCGAGGTAGCGCGCACTGGTCAGCTGTTTGGCAGACAACGTGGCAGTATGTGGCAGTAAGTGGCAGTAGCCAGCCGGAAATCATGGGTCGGGTGCCAACGGCCCAACGCACAAGGGCGGCCAAGAAGCCGCGAGGACTCGCCATAACCGCTGCTACTCTCGTGTGTGTCAAACACGTGATAGTAAACCCGCTGGAAGAACTCGGCCATCTCGCCGGATACCATCGCCAAATTTTCTGGAGCGCAGAAGAGGTAGCCGTCGCTGCTGAGCAGGTCTTCCACGGTTGCCTCGCCCGCCGCCCGCCTGACCAACGTCAATTCAGATTCCATGCCCGTGGCCGCAAGGGACGCGCCCTCTTCGAGGGCGTCCGCCATTGCGCGGGCGAGGCCCGTGCGGCTGTGCCACACAACAAGCACGCGGCGCATGCCAGGACTTCAGGCAGGTAGAGGCAGTTGTGTGCCAGGGAGTGGCCCGCTCGGCAGCAGTGGCCTGTTGTGTTTGCAGAGAGTCGACCACCGAATGTGAGGAGGTGCTGCAGCAATCTGAGCTGCACTGCTGTGCTCCGCGGCACAAGCAGTCCGCCACCGCGTGCTATACACTGCGTGTGGCGCTGTGTCTCTCTCCATTCATGTTAATACACACAACACAATTCACACCAACACGAACACACCTCATCACCTATTCATAATCATCAACGTACAAACATAGAACGCGAGAAGTTAACCGCCAATTCACAGTCATTTAATTCTCAATCTGAGGAAAACAATGCAGGAAAACAAGACGATGGCCACCATCACGCAGCCGTGGCGTGGGCGGTACGTGGCGCCGCTGCCAGACATCGGACCCACGGTGCGAGATGCGCTCGCCGCGCCATCGTCGTGCGTGCCAGCCGGGGCCGTTCTGCTTACTCTCTTCAACGACCACCATCGCCCGTTGTACGAACTGCAATTTCGTCGTGTGCGCTCGTTAGCATGCTTGGTGCAGCGGCTTGTATCCGTGTGCTTTGGTGCCGATGCGTGCCGCGACGCCATTGGGCGCGCCGTTGTTGGGCCGCCAGTCCGGCCGAGCGACTTCCGGAAGGGAGCCTACGTAGAGCTGACTTGGGCCAAGTGGCGACTACTCCATTCGGCGCTCATGCATGCGCGGGTGGTTCTCTTCATCGACAGCGACGTGGTGCTTTTCCGCAACCCATTCGCTGCGCTGGATGCCGCCGTCGATTCCCACGCCATTCGTTTCCTCGCCGAGCTCGCGTGTGCTCCCACGGCCACCTGCGGGTCACAGCCGGCGTGGCGCAAGCCCTCACGCCTGCCAGGTGCAGCCCCTTGGCCGTGCAGCCTCAACGGCGGCGTGCTGCTGCTCGCCTCACAAACGCTCGCAGCGCGCGTGGTCGAACGAGAGCCCATCTTCGAGTATCATTCCATAAACGCAAGTCAGATGCCCATCGATCAGGACGCCGCCGACGAGATCGCCAATCGTCGCCGCGGCGAGAAAGCCGACTTTTCAAGCTGCGCGCTGCCGAGTTCGAGCTTCGTCGGCTTCTGCTGGTGGGCGTGGGGCTATATTAAAGGCAATCGCACGCTCTTCGACGATCTTCGTCCGTGCGAATTGGCAACCTTCCATGCGCACTGTATAGTCTCGGTGGCACAGAAGAGGGCGGCGATGGAGCGCATGCTGACCAAGACGGCGCACTGCGTCGGCAACCGCAGCAGCGAAGGCATCCGTGAGCAGCGTCTTGGCAAGTGGGGCCCGGCAGCTTCGCCGGGAGCTCGTGCACGCTGTGGGCGGCGCGGGGTCAAAGCGGAAGGCCGCAAGCGAGAGATTTGTAGCACGGCGAGTCAAGTATAAGCGGATCGAGCGGATCCGGCGAGGTCGAGGACGCGCGTGCCGAGGAGCGAGGTGAACGCGCAACATCGAGTTCTCGGTTCATCGACGCGGCAATAGCCCGTGTGTGGCGCTTCGCAAGCAGTTGGCGCTTAGATTTCTTGTTTCTTAGAAATCGAGCCTCGTGCTTGATCGAATGGTTATCGAAAGGCGCATCAGAGGGTTTAATCCCTTTCGGGGGAAACGTCTCTCGTTCTGGTTTTCGGAGAGAAACGTTCATGCTGGCGTTTTCACACTCTCACAATTTTTTCATGTCTTCGTCCTCGTCGACGCCTGCCACGCCGCCTTCTGCAACCGCAGTTCCTCCTCGACCACCACCGCCGACTGGTGGTCCGCGCCCTGGAGCTCAACCACCCGCAGTGGGTGGTGCAGCCATGCGGTCCACTGCTCCAGTGCCCCAAGGCATGCCGCCGGCTGGAGCTCGCCCAATGATGCAGGGCGCACCTCCTCACGGACCCCGCCCGATGCCACACGGTATGCCACTTCCCGGCCAAGCACCGCTGCAACAGCCAAGGCCGCAAGGCATGCCGCCTCTTGGCACCCCGCGGCTAGTTCCGGGCGGCGCTCCGCCCCCGCCGCGCATCGGTGTGCCACCGCCAAGGCCAACTATGGCTCCTCCGGGTGGTGGTATGCCACCGCGCCCGCTGGCGGTTTCCGGCAACGGCACCGCCGGCACTCTCGCTCCCGGCGCATCCGCCGCTCCTGGCGCACCGCGCCCTCTCCCGCCTGGGCAGCGACCGGCACCTCCGGCACAGATGCCACAACCTATTCGACCCGGCGCTCCCCGGCCGATGGCGGCTCCCGGCTCCAGCACGGCTGGCACTCTCGCTCCCGGCGCATCCGCCGCTCCTGGCGCACCGCGCCCTCTCCCGCCTGGGCAGCGACCGGCACCTCCGGCACAGATGCCACAACCTATTCGACCCGGCGCTCCCCGGCCGATGGCGGCTCCCGGCACCAGCACCGCTGGCACTCTCGCTCCCGGCGCATCCGCCGCTCCTGGCGCACCGCGCCCTCTCCCGCCTGGGCAGCGACCGGCACCTCCGGCACAGATGCCACAACCTATTCGGCCCGGCGCTCCCCGGCCGATGGCGGCTCCCGGCACCAGCACCGCTGGCTCTCTCGCTCCCGGCGCATCCGCCGCTGCTAGCGCTACCGGTCTTCTCCCGCCTGGGCAGCGACCGGCGCCTCCGGCACAGATGCCACAACCTATGGGGCCCGTTTCCCACGGGGGCATCGGCGCGGCTGCTCTTCCAGGTGCGTCCGCGAGCGGTCTCGCGTCGTCCACCGCAGCGATAGCCGCGCAAGCGATCGCTTTCGACGACTTCGACGACGAGGCAGATGAGGGAGACGAGGCCGAGGATGGCTCAGAGCTCTCGCTGAGGATGGCAGATGGCACAGCCAAGCCAGCGGATGCCGCACGACTCGCACGGCTCGCACGCAAGGCCGAATCCGCGCGACTTGCGCGCCTGCGGCACAAGCAGTTCGTGCAAGAGAAGCAGTCCGAGGTGACCGCCCTTCAGCGGGAGGAGGACCAACTTTTGGCCGAGGAGGCGCCTGCCAGCATCGCCGCGCTCGCGGCCGTGCGCACCGAACTGCGCCGAGCGCTCACCGAGTCGCAGCTGCAGCTCCTCAGCACATGGCTCGGCGACAGCCCGGGGGGTGCTCCCATCGTGAGCATGTACCTGCAGCCTGGCGAGGGCTCCGCTTCGTCACCGCCACTACCACCTCTACCGCCCCTCGATGGCACCGAAGGCACGAGTCTGGCTCTTACCGGTTTTGCGGTGAGCTCCGCGGGCGGCTCGGCGGGCGCCTCCGCAGCACCGCCGCCACACGCATCGGGCAGCGCTGCCATCGGCTCGGGAGCGACGCCGGCTGCCGCCACCAGCACAGGCGCTACTGGCGCAACCGGCGCGGCCGACAGCGGCGGTGGTGGCGGCGGCAGCAGTGGCGACGGCCCAGCCAGCAGTCACTCCTGTGGTGGCATCGCTGTCGAGCGCGCTGATCTCTGGCCGCCGCAAGCAGCCTTTGCCGAGGCAGTACGAGTGGGCAGCGCACCGGGCCCCGATGACGGCGCTGGCGCCTGCGGAGGCAGTGTGCGCGGCGTTGCAAGCGGCTCTAAGGGCATGGGCCTCTCGGGTGGGCCACCGCGACTTGGAGCGGCCGGTCTCGTCCACGCAACGCCGGAGTCGCTAGGCTGCGCGTCGTGGGCAGCGGCGGCGGCCATGGCGGCGGCGGCGGCGGCGGCAGCGGCAACCGCAGCGGCGAACTCGAGCGAGGCTCTCGAGGCCCACGCGGATTCCCGCGCAGGCGGCGGTGCTGTACGCAGCGCTGTGGACGGCGAGAGCGCGATGAGCGTGGACGGCACGAGCCATGGAGGGCATGTCAGGGCGGCGCGCACGCCCGGGGTGGGATGCGCCACCGAAGATGGCGCGTCCAGCGACGGGGTGACCGGATCCGCAGCTGCCGCGGGGGTCGCCTCTGGCAGCCGCGGCAGCAGCGGCGACGCTGGAATGCGGCATGCGTCACCCTCACTGTCTGCAGGCTCGCAGGACGCGTCCTCCACGGGCCCTGAGGCCGAAGACTTTCTCAAGCAGGCGATCAACGACGCCATCTTCAGCAGCGCGACGGGTGGCGCTGGCGAAGATGACATGGCCGAGGCCGCACCGCTGCCCATCGATGCACCGGCGGCGGAGTCGTCTGCGACCGTCTTTACGCCACCAGCGGCGGCTGAAGGTCCGTCGGCCAAGCGACGCCGCACTCGATAATCTGTACATGTAAGTGAGTGCTTCTCCGCGCTACTCCGGCTGGCGTACATGTACCTACGCAAAAAAGCCGCAATGCCGGCCCTGCGTCCCCGCCTCCCCCCCTCTCGAGGCCCGGCAGCGACCAGCGTCGCGCGCCGGGGTCCCGTACGGTATAACAGAGTCGAGACACTCACACTGACTTTCACTTCATTTTCTACATGTAATCAGATTTGAGAATACTTGTGAACACGGTCGCCCCCATTTCGGATAAATTGGAACCTTCACACCATGGCGAGAGGCGTTTGGGATTGACTTTTCAATGGTCGTCCATGGTCCACAAAACGGTCCACAAATGCTCCACACACATCCGATGCCTGCGGCTTTGAGGACCGACTTTCAGAAAACGCGGTACATCCCACCGCATGTCAAGCATGATGAGTACGTGCAGTTGCTCCATGCGAAATACGAGGCGAAGAAGAACACACCTGAAGTGCGGCGACAGGAACGTGATTCAGTAGCACAGCGCTACGCGCCGCGTGTGGCAGAGGAGGATGAGCCCACTCTTTCGAGGAAAGTCCCACTCACGTTACGAATGAGCGTACCCACGGAAAACAATCCTGCCAACGTACCACTTCCCAATCGGGAGGCTGGAAAACTTCACTCGGCTATGCGAATTCTTGCTCGTCAGATGCTGCGTGAGCATGGGCGCGATTCACCGCTTCGGCGCCCACTGACGGATTGCGATGGCGTCTTCAAACGCCCATCGTTTGGAACGGCTTCAACATCGGCAGCTCAGCTGCGTAGTGGCACTTGCGCCGCAGGGCACAGCTCTCACACCCTACCTGCAGCATGCCTTTGTATGGAACTCGCAAACAGCGAGACGAGCGCTAAGGGAGCTGCTTCATCCCACCGGAACTCTTGGTGGGCGCGTTGTTTGCCAGTGGAGGTTGCGCAGTGCCTCTTCTCAGCCGGCAGGATGCACCTCAATTCCGGTCAATATGCGAATGTAAGGGATGTCTGCCAGTCTGTGCAGGATCGTCACGCAGCACTCCGGGCACAGGTTCAATCCAACGAGCTGCCAGCTCATAGCGTCTCGCACACGGTCGCGTCACGCGGCTCGACTGTGGCGGCGCCTTTGGCCGTGCAGGCTCTGCAGCTTTTGCACGGGCACCATGCGACAGGTCATGGCGGTTGCGTGTTGGGCACTGCCGAAGTGATCGCCGCCTCCAGAGCCGCCGATGTAATCACCGCTGTCGGTGATGTTGATAAGACTACCGCCACCGGCGCTGGCTCCAGCCGCATGGGGAACATCAACGCCGCTACGAGATCCTCCGATGTGCATGCGGAGGCTCTTGCTTCTTCGCCTCTGCCCCTTATGCCCTCCAGGGATCAGCCGTTTCAAGTGCCGCCCGACGTGCCTTCGAAGGCTGATTCAGTCGAGCATCCACCCGCAGGCGCGGCGCCCCCGCTCGTTGCCTCTTTAGCAGGCTTGTCAGCGAGCGTCTCGACCAAGGCGCCGCCCCCGTTGGGCACCTCCGAGGCGGCTGCCGGCACCTCCGAGGCGGCTGCGACCCACCTTCGCAATCGGGCGCCGCTGCATGAGCGGGGTCGGCTGCCTGCGCCGCCGCCATCGCGGCTGCCTGCGTTTGTCGGTGACTACGGCCACCCGCCAGCGACGAGCACCCCCAAGCTGAGGACGAGCCCGGCGCCAGGCTCGTCGAGTGAGCGTGAAAAGAAGCGCCTTGGAGCCAGCGAGGACGTGCCCACGACCGTTCGGCAGGAGTCGGCACCCGATTCATTTGTGCTGCAGTACCGCGAGGACCGGCGCAATGGGCCAGCGCTTGCCGGCTGGAAGTAACATGTATTGGTGGCCACGCTCATCCGTCAGCGCCGCGGGCAACGCGAACCAAACGCCGCGTCACCGTGTCCCACCTTTCTCAACTTCTGTCGTTCCCTTATCTTCTCAAGCCTCCGCTCCGTTGCCTCACTGTGTGTTCCCTAGAAGATCACGTGCTAGACTATGTTACAAGTGGCGAGAGTGCTCTGTTCGTCTAAATGAAGTGTGTACGCTAAGACAGTGCACATGCATCGTGAATTATCAACGCATGTGGACAACACGAGACCACTTCACTTACCCGTTGCAGCGGGAACGGAAGGTAGGCACGGCGTCGTCCGTCGTTCAAACCACCAACGTGTGAGATACGACCCAAGTCAAGAAGAAGAGGCCTATTGCAGCAGGGAATCCCTCCCGTATCACATCCGCCCGCTCGTCATAGACCAAGCGGTCTGCAATTGGGTCCGATGCAAATCTCAAGGCCACAAACGCACTGCTCAGCATGACAGCAAAGAATGTCAGAATCGGATTCCAACCAGTAGCGCCCATCAACCCGAACGTACAGCCGCACAGCGCCGCTGCCAACTGCCTGCCCCAATGCGAGATGGTGCGCAGCGGCAGGGCTGTCTGTTTGGTCTCCATGTTTGCGTGGAACGCCACCGCGGCGCTTTTATTTTCCTCGTTCATGCGTCTCTGCAAGGTTCCGAAAGATGACGAAGATGACCGGCGACTTTTCGCAGCTGGCGAAAACCGAAACGCCGCCGCGACCACAGAAATCTCGCAATTCTGGTCGAGCTTCTGTGTGGCTCGCGAATGAAGCTCTCCGTTTTCGTGTGCTCTGCTGTCGGCGTGGCCACGGGACTGCACGCGGAGCCGGCTCTGCTGCATGGCAGCGCACAACGGCCAGCACCCTCGGTGCTCTTGATGCAGCAGCAGCCCGTTCCGGGCCCGTATGCTGGCCCCCGCACCACGCCGTTGCTCGATTCGGTGCAGATCCCAGCGGACATTAAGGGATTCACGATTGCGGAGCTCAAACAGCTGTCCAACGAGCTCCGGTGGGAAACGATCAATGCCGTGTCCAAGACCGGCGGCCACCTCGGCTCCTCGCTCGGCGTGGTGGAGCTCACAGTCGCATTGCACTATGTTTTCAACACGCCCGAAGACCCCATCATCTTTGACGTGAGCCATCAAGTTTACCCGCACAAGATCCTCACGGGTCGGCGGGACCGTATGCACACGCTGCGCCAGGCGGGTGGCCTCTCCGGTTTCGCCAAGCGCTCCGAGTCCGAGTACGACGTCTTTGGCGCTGGCCACTCGACAACGTCTATCTCGGCGGCGCTCGGCATGGCTGTCGCTTTCGACCTGCAGGGGCGGCAACGGAACTCGGTGGCAATCATCGGCGACGGCGCGATCACGGGTGGCATGGCGTACGAGGCCATGAACAACGCAGCCTACCTCAACTCGCGCGTGATCGTCGTGTACAATGACAACGGGCAGGTCTCGCTGCCCACGGGTGAGCCTTCGGCGGGAGGCACTGGCCCCGCGGGCTCCCTTTCGGCGTACACGACGCGTCTCATAGCGTCCAAGCCGTTCCAAACCTTCCGTGACACGGCCAAGACGATCAACAAGCTCTTCCCCGCCGAGATCCAGCAGGCGAACGCCAAGATTGACGAGTACGCGCGCGGGATGGTCACCGGCGGAACGCTCTTCGAGGAGCTCGGCTTCTATTACATCGGCCCCGTCGACGGGCACGACCTCGACAACCTCGTGCCCATCCTCGAGAACATCCGCGATCGGGAGGGCTCGCAGCCCGTGCTGCTCCACGTCAAGACCGACAAGGGCAAGGGCTATCCGCCCGCCGAGGCCGCCTCGGACAAGTACCACGGCGTGCCCAAGTTCGACGTCGCCTCGGGCAAGAAATACGTGTCGCCCGAGAAGACGCCCTCGTACACGGCCGTCTTTGCCGACACGCTCGTCGACATTGCCGCGACCGACCGCTCGGTCGTGGCCATCACGGCCGCCATGCCCGGCGGCACGGGCATCGACAAGTTTGGCAAGCGCTTCCCCAAGCGCACGTTCGATGTCGGCATCGCCGAGCAGCATGCAGTCACCTTCGCTGCGGGCATGGCCGTCGAAGGCCTCAAGCCCTTCTGCGCCATCTACTCGACGTTCATGCAGCGCGCGTACGACCAGATCATTCATGACGTCGCCATCCAGAAGCTGCCCGTGCGCATGATTCTCGACCGCGCCGGGCTCGTTGGCAACGACGGCCCGACGCACCATGGCAGCTTCGACCTCTCGTACCTGGGCTGCATACCGGGCATCGTCATTTGCGCGCCCTCGGACGAGGTGGAGCTGCGTAACATGGTGCAGACCGTGTACACCCTTGACAACATCCCTTCCGCGCTGCGCTTCCCCCGTGGCTCCGCGCTCGGAATCGAGAAGCTCAACGACCTCTTCGGCTACGACCTTGACGAGATCCCGAAGAAGGGAACCGTGCTCCCTGTGGGCAAGGGGCGCATCGTCCGTCAGGCGGCGGAGAAGGCGAGCTCGAAGGTGTGCTTCTTGACCATCGGCACTCGGCTCGCGCCGGCGGTGGAGGCCGCACGCCGGCTCGAAGCGAGCGACCCGAGCGTGGGTGTGACCGTGGCCGACGCGCGCTGGATGAAGCCCCTCGACACCGAGCTCATCGACAAGCTCGCAAAGGAACACGACGTGCTCATCACGGTCGAGGAGAACGCGATCGGTGGTTTCGGCGACCACGTGCTACACTACCTCGCCCTCTCGGGCGCACTCGACCAGGGGACGGTCAAGGTGCGCCCGATGGTGCTGCCCGACAAGTACATCGAGGCGGCCAACCAGTCAGAGCAGTACGAGGAGGCGGGACTGACCTCCGAGTACATCGAGAACACGGCGCGCACCCTGCTTGGCAAGAGCCCCTTGCAGAAGCAAGCGGTTCGTAAGCAGAATGAGGACCCGACCATCGCGTAAGGGAAGATGGGCTCGGTGGGCGGGATGAACCGTGTATAAACACGGTACACGCTAGCGTGAGGCACAGAGGCTGATAATACATGTCGCATGACGCAGGTATCCGTGCGTTGCGTGCCGTCACAGATCGTGTGAGAGCAGGCACAGAGGCGGAAGGTCTCGCGCGAGGCTCGCAAAAGCACTGTATTGAGAGACTTCGTTCCCCTTCCGACCGGCTCCCGCAAACAAGCTGAGGGGCTTCGTGCGTGTGAACCAGACACCACCGAATTCGAGCGCGGGTGGACCGCGACGAAACTGACGAGCCTGACTGTGTCCTTCTGCGGCACCGAAATCGAAACTCCGGTCGGTGACGACGTGGTCCGTCGCGCCGACTCCCAGTTCCTCTATCAGGAGAGCCGACGACGCGCGATGCCGAAAAGGAAATCGCTCGCGGATGAGATTGCTTCGTTTATGGATACTCGTCCAAGCGATGGTCTGGACGAGGACTTCAATGAGGACGAGCAGCGTGATGATTTGCTAGCTCCGGACGATGTTGCAGCCATGGGTCAGCGGCGCATGCGGGCACAGGGAATAGACCTGAGCGGAACGGGAAGCAAGTATGCTGGCCGTGTGACCTCGCGTGCAGTGCTGGAGTCGCGCAAGCGGCTGCGCGCGCCGGGAGCTGCTGCTGCTGCTCCTGAGGATGGCGAGGCGGAGGAGGACAACGACAACGTCGATGAGGAGGAGGAAGAAGAGGACGAGGCATCAGACCAACATGATGACGGCAGCGAAGAAGATGACGAGGACGACGAAGACACTGGGCGCATTGATGACAAGGATGACAAGGGCGACGGTGCGGGCGAGGGGAACGCGCTCTACTCTGAGTGGAAGGACATGCAAGCTCAGGAGTCAGAGCTTCTCTCGCAGCTCAAGGAGTCGCAGGCTGACGAGATGGAACGCGCACGGCAGGTCGGTCGACAGCACACGGCATGCCTGCAGTTGCTGCAGGTACGGATCAAGCTGCAGCCCGCACTGACCGCAGCGGCGCGCTGGCCGGTGGCTTTGGCGCCTCCACTTAAGGGCTTATGGGGAGCGACGGTACCGTTGACGAGGGCAGCCAAGGCGTCTACAGTGGCGTCGGCGGCGCTGCTGAAAGACCTGTGCACGCTACAGCTGTCACTAGCGAGTAGCATGCCCGAGCTGGCGGGGCCAAAAGGTCACGGTGGTGCTCGCTCGGCCTCCTTGAGCGCATCTTCTCTCGATGAGTTGGGCACCGATGCAGACCGGTGGTGGAGAACTCTAGAGGCGGCGGACGCTCGGCTGCGCCCGTGGATCGAGAGCAGTGTGGACGAGCTCTCGGCCGAGGCCAGCGTTGCCGGAGGGGCGGCACGAGGCAGCGCGGCCACCACCTTCAAGGCAGTGCGCCAAGGACCCCTCATTCAGTGTGAACACTTGCTGGCACAGATGCCGCGAGGGACGGAGGCGCGCGACCGTGCTTGTCACCAATCGTCGCAACGCGTCCTAGGCACGGAGCGGCAACCTGGCAAAGTTGACGGCGAGTCGGAGCCAGTGACAGGAGAGCTGTACGACGACAGCCTATTCTACCACTCGCTGCTCAAAGAGCTTCTCGACACAGGGAGCGCAAGGGGTGTCCCAGGCAGTGCTCCGAAGCTCAAGCACACGAAACGGCCTACCAACAACCGGCAGAGCAAAGGGCGCAAGCTCTCGTATGAGCCCCAGCCCAAGCTGCTGAACTTTATGTTCCCAGAGATTCCAGAGCGAACCATCGTCCTCGCGGAGCTCTTCGCCTCCGTCTTTGGCCAGCATGTGGCACCACCATCCTCGAGCATCAGCAGCGCCGAGCCAGCGCCTCCCATGGCAGGTGCTGCCGATGGGGAGCTGGACGTGAGCAAGCTCTTCTCCGCCATAAAGTGAGGCGTGTGGGCAATAATCTATGGCCGTATCGCACGGGAGTGCGTAGATTAGAACCCCCGCCACATGGTGCAATGCTGCAAACGTCCCCGTCGAAAACGGCCCGCGTGCGACTGCGAGATGGGACGCTGCTTATGGCGGTCGCCGCGTGCGCGCGCGGCTCCGAGCGCCGATCCGGATGAATCTTGCTAATGGAATGAATCCCCGGACCGGCCGGACGTCGATGAGTTAACGTCGGTCTATACTTTTTACGGTATCGGGTGTGTACCGGTACCGGTTGCGGGTTGGCGTTCGGTACACGCGTAGGTATATAGAACGCGAATTGCGAACTACCACGTACGCTAGACCCTTAGTGCGAGACGAGAGACGCGCCGGACGAGAGGCGTCCAGTAGCGACCGCAGTCACGCGTATCGTACCGCCAAGGGGCCAAAGTGCAAAGACGGATCGGACCATGTGTACCGACCCCGCGACCGGCGCGCGACCGCGACCGCGTCGGCAGCTCCGCCGGACCGCCGCGCTACCACTCGATCCGAGTTATCGCTTCGCTCGCCAGCGCCCACACCACGGCCACAAGTGCACGCCCTCCCCGACCACGTGGTCACGCAAACCGTCTTGCAAAGCCGCCAGGGCCCCTATCCGCTTGCGATGCATTCGCACTTAGCCTTGCCGTGCTCAGCGAGGCTCGCTCCATCGCTGGCGCCCCCTCGTCTCACACTCACACGCGCACGCAAGAACCTCGGCGGCGAGTCGCAGGGCCAGAGAGACGTTCATCACGATCTCAATGATCTCCGGGCTGCTGCGACGCATCAGGCTGCGGCAGACTTTTTGAGCGCCGCCTCAAAGTTGATGGCACCCGCCTGCAGGCGATCCTGGGTACCCAGAATCGCGGGGCGTGTGTAGCCCTCGACCTCGAGAGGGCCGAGCGCCTGGTGCACGTCCACTTGTACGAGCTCGTCACGCATCTGCTCGGCCTGCTGGAGCACCTTCGACTCGGCGATGGTGGCCTCGCGCCGCTCCTTCTTGCACGCCATCAGGATGCGGTCAGCCTCGAGACAGACAGGCATCGCGCGCACGAGCGCGGCCACGCGGTGGGTCGGGTCGTTCTTGGGCATGTACACGTTCTCCGCGAACATGGCGTGCACGGCCGAGGGGGTCGTGAGCATCCTGGCGACCTTTTGGGTGAGCTCGTCGCGCGGCGGACGGTACGGGCGCATGAGCTCGCCAAGGGGCGCGACGCCAGCGGCCATGAGCCAGCCACCGAGCGCGCCGATGGGCTGGGGGAAGTTTTCGGAGGCCGCCTGCAGCGCCGACTGCGCCTCGTGCTCGAGCTGGAGCATGGCCGACTCGGCGAGCGCCTCCAGGCCCTCGATGTGCCGGTTGCGCTGGAAGTGGTGCAGCGTCGCGTACCCAAGGAAGATGGCGCTCATCGCATCGGAGAGGCGGCCCATGAGGAGCTCTTCGAACTTGAGCCGGCCGCCAAGCGTCAGCGAGACGTCGGCCGCGAACGCGAAGTTGGCCGAGAGACGAAGGAGCTGCGCCTCGTGGTACTTGACGAGCGCATCGCCATCCCTATACGCCTGCTTGGACCGTAGCGCCGTCGAGATGCTCGCGCCGATGCCGCGCGTGAGGGAGAGGCCCCAGTTGGAGAAGACGTGGCCGAGCACCTTGAACAGGTGGGTGCGGAACTTGGCGGGCGCGTCCGGCTCCTTGGACTGGAGCGCGTTGATCGCGGGGAGCATGTGCGGGTGGCAGCGGGTGAGGCCCTGGCCGATGATCTGGAAAGAGCGCGTCATGATGTTGGCGCCCTCGACGGTGATGGCGACGGGCATCGACATGTACGCACTGCCCACGAAGTTGGCCTTGCCCTGCGAGATGCCCGCGCCGCCGAGGATGTCCATGCCATCGGTGATGATACGACGGCCGCGCTCGGTGCACGATTGCTTCATGATGGACGAGAGTACCATCGGAGCCTCGTGGTTGTCGATGATGGCGTTCGTCAGCTCGGTGCCCGCGAGCACAATGTACGACTCGCGGCCAGCGCGCGCAAGCGCCTCCTGGATGCCACCGAACTCGGCGATGGGCACACGGAACTGCTTGCGCACGCGCGAGTACGCCCCGACGCCCGCGCAGACGGTGCGTGCGGCGCCCAATGCGCCCGCCGGGAGGGAGACGCCACGGCCCTCGGCGAGGCACTCGACGAACATGTGCCAGCCAAAGCCGCAGCGCTGCTGGCCGCCGAGGATGTTGGACATGGGCACCCACACGTCCTCGCCGGTGACAGTGCCGTTCATGAAGGCCGCGTTCAGGGGCATGTGGCGCGGGCCCATGTTGAGGCCCTCGTGGCCTCGCTCGAGCAGCGCGACTGTGAAGCCCTCGGAGCCCTGGCCGCCGAGCAGATTGTTCGGGTCCTTGAGGTCGAGCCCGATACCCACCACGCCCGCAACAGGCGCAAGGGTGATGTAGCGCTTCTCGAAGGTGCAGCGCACGCCCAGGACGCCGTTGCGCTTCTCGACGGTGCCGTATGAGCCGATGAGCGAGGTGGCGTCCGAACCCGAGTGAGGGCCGGTGAGGCCGAAGCACGGGATGAGTGTGCCATCCGCGAGGCGCGGCAAGAAGTAGCCACGCTGTTCGTCGGTGCCGTAGCGCACGAGGAGCTCGCCCGGTCCGAGCGAGTTGGGCACGGCGACCGTCGCGTTCGCGTCGAAGCAGTGTGAGCCGAGCTTGGCAAGGACCGACGAGACCGCCATCGTGGAGAATCCGAGGCCGCCCCACTCCTTGGGGATCTTCATCGCGAAGAATTTCTTGTTGCTGCGGACCACACGCGCAGTGCAATACGTCAGATACCGGGCGAGGGGCGGAGATGGGAGAGAATGTGAGAGAAGAGGGGTGCAAGAGGGTGCACGTACCGCATGTACTCCCAAGCCTCGGCAGGCAAGTCCTTGTTGGTGGTGACTTGGTAGTCGTTGAGCATCGTGCACAACTCTTCGACCTCGTTGTTGAGGAACGAGGTCTCCTCGGCGCTCAGCGTCGGCTTGTACGTGTCCAGCAGGTGCTGCAGGCTCGGGCTTCCCGTGAAGATGTCCTGGTCGAAGCCAACGGTGCCGCAACCAAGCGCCACCTTTTCAGTCTCGCTCATCTTGGGCATCACGCTCTTTGCCAGCTTGAAGGCCGTCGCCGTTAGAATCGTGCGCTGTGCCATCGGCGCGCGCATGATCCGGGCCGCATGACCGGCGATCTTGAGCATTTCGCTGCTTTTTGATGACGTAATCACGCGACGGGCGTGCTCTTTAGCGCCTTGTCCCAAAAATGGAAGTCAGCGGCCCCGAACGATGCGTTCCCTTTCATATTCTCCTGTGCTCGCCTCTGCGGGACTTCTATGGGCGGGCGAGGGGAAACATGAGGTCTTTGACTCGGCAAAGTCACGAAAGTGACGAGACTCGAGCGACGCGGACCTCAAATACAGTACCGGTAATGGTGTGCACGTTCGTCACGCTGGCGGCTTTCGCGCTTCGCCAACATGCTCACTTTCACTCGCTCCGTCACATGCACATGCACGCGCACCGTCACGATGCTGCAGTGTGCTGCAGCCAGCAGCAGTCGACAGCACTGCGCGCGCTCGAAGCGCTGCCGGCCGATAGCCTCCCGGCTCACCTCGCAGTCATCATGGATGGCAACGCGCGCTGGGCTCGGCGGCACGGACGCCCCGTCGCTGCTGGTCATGTTGCTGGTGTGGAGGCACTGCGCACGCTGGTGGCCAGCGCAATCGCAGTCAAGCCGCTGCAGACGCTTACCGTGTACGCCTTCTCGTCAGAGAACTTTGGCCGCCCTCCGGATGAGGTCGCCGCGCTGCTGCGGCTAATTGAGAGCACACTTGAGCGCGAAGCGAACGGGCTCCACGATCGCGGCGTGCGTCTGGCATTCGTAGGCGATCTTGAACGCTTGCCCAGCACGCTGCGGGCACTCGTCGACCGGCTCACATCACGAGCGCCGCCAGACTCGGAGCGCCTCGTGCTCGTGGTTGCCCTCGCGTACGGCGGTCGGCAAGAGATTGTGGCGACCGCTTCACAGCTGGCGGCGCAAGTAGCGCGAGGGGCCCTAAAGGCGGATGCCATTGATGAGCTCCTCTTCTCGGAGACGCTGAGGATGAGAGGCGCAGGGCTACGGACGACTATGTCCGACCCTGACCTCTTGCTGAGGACCGGAGGTCACCGGCGACTCTCGAACTTTATGCTCTTCCAATGCGCGTACACAGAGCTCCACACGGTGGACGTGCTATGGCCGGATTTTAGCGAGCACGATCTGGTTGGCGTCCTCAAAGAGTACTCTGGACGAAGGCGCACCTTTGGGGTACGCGAATCTCCGACCGCGGCCGCGGCAACGAAACGAGATTCTGAGTTCGAGATTAACTCGGCTTAAGCACTCCTCTTCAGACTTCGATGTGAGTTTCGAGTACTGTTTCATTATGAATATACCACATGGTACATGCGCACCACATGCGCACGTCACGCCCCGCCCATCCGCCATCGGGTGCGGCGTGGCGCGTCCGCGCGGGGCCCAAACCCCCAAGCGCACCCCGTGGCATGCTTTACACACACGCGCGTAGTGCCACCCACACCCGCACATACGACATAATACGACACGAAAGGAGGAGTGCGACTAAATTCCTAGGGCGAGGACTTGCGCAATATCCAATCTATGCAAGGCGATTGGCTCGTCGCGAAGAGTGGGACCTTGGTCTCTGGCCTGCGTGCACAGCCGAGGCCCTTTTGAGTGCAGCCGCGCATCGGCAGCGCCTCTCACGCAAGAGTCTCCTCGTGCGCGGGCGACCAGCCGCACCACCAACCACGTATCAGCTGATTACTTGGCGCTGCCAATCGGCTTGCCGTTGGTGACTTCATGGATGGCACTCGCTACAAAGGCGAGGTTGCCACTGTTGAGGCCCGGGAGGGAGATGCGTCCGTCGCGGGTAAGGTAGATGGCGTGCCGCTCCGTGAGCTCATCGCACATGGCAGCGGTCATGCCCGTGAACGCGAACATGCCGATCTGGTTCTTGACATGCGACCAGTCATGTGTAGAGCCGACCGCCGCAAGCTCCTCGATCAGCCTCAACCGCATGGTGCCGATGCGGTCGGCAAGCCCCGCGCAGTCGCCATAGTATTGCCGGCGCAGCTCGGCATTTGAGAGCACCTCGTTGACGATCAGCGCGCCGTGGATGGGCGGCGACGAGTACATCGGCCGCACGATGCACTTGAGTTGGGAGAGCACACGACCGGCAGACGCAGCGTCGGCGCACACGACCGAGAGCGTACCGACTCGCTCGCCGTAGAGGCCAAAGTTCTTGGCAAAGGACTGGGCGAGCAAGAGCGAGTGGCCCTCGTCGAGGAAGAGCCGGATGGCGAACGCATCGGCTTCGGCGTCGCCGGATGCGAAGCCTTGGTAGGCGCAGTCGAGCAGCACGTGGTGGCCCTTGCGCAGGATGGCATTGGAGACGGTGCGCCACTGCTCACTGCTCGGGTCGACGCCGGTCGGGTTGTGCGCGCAGGCGTGAAGTAGGAAGATCGAGCCCGCAGGCGCTGCCTCGATGTCGGCGAGCAGACCCTCGAAGTCGAAGCCCTGGGTCGCGCGGTCCAGGTAACGATACTTGCGCACCTCCAGGCCGGCGAGCTGCATGATGTTGATGTGATTGCCCCAGGTCGGGTCGCTCACGTAAATGGCGGTGCCCTTGGGGAGGAAGCGCGCGTAGAACTCACCGGCCAGCCGGCAAGCGCCGGTGCCCGAGAGCGTCTGAACAGCAGCGATACGGCCCTCTTTAAGGGCAGCACAGTCGTCGCCATACGCAAATTTAAGTGCGAGCTGAATGAAGCCGGGCAGGCCCTCGATGGGTGCATACTCCTTCTTCTCTCCGCGGGAGAGAAGCCGAGCCTCTGCAGCCGCCACCGAAGGCAGCACAAACGGCAGCCCAGCATCGTCGCGATAAGCACCAACGGCGAGGTTTACCTTCCCTGGGCGGTTGTTTTCACGGAAGGCCTGCGCGATGCCCAGAATAGCATCGGGTGGTCCCTGCTCGATGGTGTCTAGATATGCTGAGACTCGTAATGCTGATAGCGGCGGCTTCGCAGCGAACCCGAGGCTCAGCAGTGTGGCGACGTACTCGAACATTCTCTCAACCTTCTGGTCAATGTGTGAATGGCAGTGTGAATACACCAAAGTTCACTCTTGTGAGCAGGCAATGTTGGTGGGAACTGTAGAATCTCGGAATCTATGTGAATTTCACAGTCAAAGAAGAAGCAAAAGACTCAGTAATTCACGTTTCGCCGGCACCACACACGCGCCCACGACGCAAACAAATCCTCACTAATCAGTGACTGACTCTGTATGTAGGTGTAGCATCCGCTCAAAGCGAGTCCGGGAACGACGCAACCGACGACGCAAGGTTCTCCTCGAGCAGCGACGGGAACGCAGCGAACACGATAGCGATAACGCCGATCCCAATGACGATGAATCCAATGACATTGTTCTTGTAGGGGGCGACGAGCTCTTGCTTGAGCTTGTCGGGGGCGTACGCATCCTTCTTGAGCTTGTACTTGGATCGGCGCTCACCGGCTGCGTTCTCGCGATCGATCTCGTCCTTGAGCAGGAGGGGGTCGACATAGTAATCTGTGAGAGAGGAACCAACATGTCAGCGTATGCGTCCCATGCAGCATCGCGCAGCCGTCCGCAGCAGCAGGGCAGCCAGATTCGGGGATCGATCCTTGCCACACTACCCTCGCCTTGCTCGCGCTTTGCGTCGAGAGTGTCGCCGTTGAACGCAGCAAGGATGGCCTCGTCGGTGGAGGCACGCGCCCCCGCCACGAGCGGAACGTATTTTGTGTCGCCACGCTCGGAGGGTGTCCGCAGCTTTCGGCTCCTTCGTGTGCGCTTGAGCGACTTGATGGGCGCAAGGCGGCGACGCTGTGACTCGGTGAGCAAGCCACTCACATCGAGGCCATCCGGCTTGACCAGCTGCAGCTCGCCGTCGGCTCCGCGTGTTATGAGCATCGCCCCAGACCCCGATTCAAGTGGTGCGTCGAGCGGCAGCGGCGGCAGAGGAGCTGGAATCACCTCGGGCTCCGTGTCAGATTCTGCCATGTGAATGGAGCTGATGACCAAGGGTGTCAATCGCAGTCCCGGCCGTCCTTTGTAGCCACCACACCTCCATGCACCGACGCCACTGATGTGAACGGCCACGACGAATAGGTTTATCAAAAGCCTGTGTGCTGCCATCGTTGCAGATGTCTGTTCTGGAGGCGCCCGCGCGTTCAGAGGCGAGCTGAAAAGATGCTCCACGAGCGCACGCTGAGAATCTCCTCGGTCGAGGAGCGAAGTTCAAACCAAAAAATACCGGGTAATGTAGGCTATAGCGCATACGTTCAGCCTGTCTCGAGACAATCGGTCAAAAATTTCATGAATGGTTATACCGTAATCTTGGGCCTTCAAGATATCTCGTGAGCCGAAAGTGCAAGCCGTGCCGCGCCGACGAGCGCGAGCACGCGACGCGAAGCGCCAGGAAAGTCGACGGCGGCAGCAATGAGGGCTCAAGCAGACACGAAGTTCCCGAGCGCGGTTCGATTCGCTGCGCTTCTGGTCACTCTTGTCGCCGCGCCAGCCGATGCCGTCGCGCTCGAGGGCGTCCGAACGGCCATTGTCGGGGGTGGCGCCTCCGGCCTGCTGCTCGCCCACCGTCTGCTCGATGAGGGCGCAACGGTCAGCCTCTTTGAGAGCCGTGCCGACCCTCGACACAGCAACAGCCTCGAAGGTCGTGCGTACGCCTTGGGACTGGGCCTGCGGGGTCGCACGGCATTGAGGACCGTGGATGAGCGCCTGTGGAAAGACGTCGCGGCGTCGGGCTTTGCCAGCGACCGATTCACTCTGCACCTGCCCTTTGGCTCGTTCGATCTTCGCAAGCCCGACCCAGCGCAGGAACCCAGTATCCTCATCTACCAGACTGCGCTGTGCTCGGCGATGCTGAGCTCGCTCGAGGAGCGCCATGCCGCTTCGGGTCGCCTGTTCATGAATTTTGAGTGCCGCGTCGAGACGGTCGATGCGCGCACGGGCGCTGTCTGTGTCGCACCCCTGGCAGGGTCGGCGCCGGCGATTGAGACGTTTGATCTCGTATGCGGCTGCGACGGAGTCAACTCGGCGGTCCGCGCGGCTGTGGCCGAGCAATCCCTCGCTTTCAACGCCGAGCTTACAACACTGCCAGGCTCCCTCAAGGTGCTGCGACTCGACGCGATGCCGAGCACCCTCACGCCGGACGCTGTGCATCTGGTGCCTGGGGCGGGGGGGATGGCAGCCTTTCTGGAGCCGACGGCGAATGGCGCGTGCGCGCTCATCAGCTGGCAGACGCCGACGGGCAGGAGCGATGGCCGCTCAGACGCCATTGACCCGGGCGCCCTGACCGATGCCGACGAGACTCGGCGTTTTCTGGCGTCCAGCTTCCCTCTGATCAGCACCGCGCTGAATCAGACGGATGTGGGTGCTCAGTTTGTGGCGCAGCGCATCTCGAGAGCGAGCACCGTGCGCTGCAACACCTACCATTTCGGGCAGGTCGTCCTCCTCGGCGACGCGGCGCACTCGACCGGAGGCGCGAGCGGCCAGGGCTGCAATACGGCGCTGGCGGATGCAGCGGCACTGGCGACGATGCTCACCGAAGCGCGCGCAAGACGTCGGACGCAGACGCCGGCGGCCGTCGCGGCGGCACTCGCCCGCTACTCCCGCGAACGTCTGCCTGAGGGGCACGCGCTGCTCGATCTGTCAGTTGGGCCCAGCCGAGCGCTCAGCCCACTCAGCCGCCTGCTCGGTGTGCTCGGGACTCTCAAAGACACGCTGCTGTTCAAGCTCGGGGTAGGGGAGCCGCCGCTCCAGACGCTGCTCACCACCTCGCTTAAGAGCTTTGCTCAGATCCGGCGCGAGCGAGAGTGGAACTACGGGCCGTTCCCGACGGACGCCGAGTTCGACGCACAGATTGCACGAGCGACCGCGACGGAGGAGCAGATTCTGGAGCGGGTGTGAGCTAAGGGCACGTGCCATTCACACGCGCGTTTGCATTTGTTCGTGAGGCGCAAGACAGCAGTCAGCACACCAATTGCACCACATGCACGCACGAGACGATCTAAATCAGCTGTGAGTTTGGTACGGCTACTTCTGAGGCCGCGAGATTATCGGGACGGTTCCGCAAGAACTCAGTTCTGTCTGGCTCCCTCAGTCTGGCAACGGCCGATTCAATTAGACTTACCACTTAGTCCACACCGGAAGGAGTCGTCCGACGCGTTACACGTTTGTACGGTACGTACTCACGTTTCGAGATACACGAGAACGAGTCCCACTCCCAGATACCCGACCCCGTTATATAGGCTGCTTATACGCGTTATAGCGGCGTGCACCCACCATTAACCGTACGGTCCTCATTTCACATTTCTCATGACCATAATTAGTGCTCTATAGTATAACAGATCTTGAACGACATTATGAGTATAGCTTATATCGTAATTTTATCGGGTCGTGTGAAGTCGTGTGTAGACCGAGGTAAGACCGAGGGGAGCGGAGGCAGGGCCGTCCTTTGAGACGGTGTCGGGTGTGGGGAGTTAGGGGGAACCGCGACGAAACGGACGGATTATTGGGCCAAGTTCAGGGTGCCGTACCCGGTAGCACTGGTTGACGCGTCGGTAGGGTTAACGTTCACAGGCTGTCACAGGCCATGTTCGGTTCGACTCCCCTCACCGGATAACGGTTTAGCACACATACAACCGCCCGCGTTGGCTGATGTCTTTGCACGCGCCGTCGGAGAGCCTCGTGACCTTACTCTAGTAAGCATGGGGTGCGGCGTTAGCAAGTCGCCTCGTGTGTACCCGGCCGGCCCTGGCAGCGGCGAACGCACATGGAGCGTGAACTACGAGGAGACCGCCCGAAAGCTATCACAGCGGCATCGAGATCTCATGGAGAAGTTGAGCCAAGTGAGGGACCCATCGGGTGCGGCTGTGATTGAGAAGGATGGCTCGCAGCTTGCGCGAGTGAATGGCTTTAAGATCGTGCGTCCACTAGGCAGAGGCGCCTTTGGCGAGGTTTTCCTCGCACAGCAGTTCGACGACCACTATGCCATCAAGGTGTTACGCAAGTCGGCACTCAAGAAGCTCCATCGCCCAGGCCCCGGAGTGGCGTGGGGACGCGGGCGCACCATCGCCGCGGTCGCGTCTGTGAAGACGGAGATCGCGATGATGAAGAAGATCGAGCACCCAAATTGTGTACACATTTATGATGTGATCCTGGACCCCGCTTGCGACGAGGTGTTCCTCGTGATCGAGTACGTCGACGGCGGCCCGTCGCAAAAGTTTGACGCCGATGGTCGGCCGATCCCGTTGCCTGAGAGCGAGATCTGGTCGTACCTGCGCCACCTGACTATGGGGCTCGAGTACCTCCACATGCACGCCATCATCCACCGCGACATCAAGCCCGAGAACCTGCTACTCGCTAAGACCCCAAAGCTCGGCCAGATCCTCAAGATTGCCGACTTTGGCACCTCATGCCTGTGCGAGGGCGACGCGAACGCGCAAAGGACGGCGGGCACGCCAGCGTTCTTCTCGCCCGAACTTTGCACCACCGAGGCATCGGGCACGTACGACGGGCGCGTGGTGGACTTGTGGGCTGTAGGCGTCACCATCTTCCTTTGGGTCTGCGGTTGGACTCCCTACACGGCGCCGACGACTGCCTTGCTCATGGAGACGATCGCCAACGCGCCCGAGCGTGCAGTCGCGCCCGAGAAGACGTCGCCCGGGCTCGCATCGGTCATCGAGGGCTTACTGACGCGCGAAGTGGCCACGCGTCTGACCTTGGTTCAGCTCCGCCTGCACGAATGGCTCACGGAAGGTGGCACGCAGCCGTTACCACCGCAGCCGATTATGAAGATCCAGGTGACACCTGCTGAGATTGAGCAGGCCTTTACCAATCGCAAGGCGGTGGCGGTCGGTTCGGCTGCGGGGCCGTCGGCTCTGGGCAAGGCGCTCGCATTTGTGCAGCATGGGGACGGCTCGTCGACGAGCCCAAGCAGCGCCGGCGCTGCAGCCGGTTGGTTGCGTGAGGGGGAGAGCACCATCCGTAAGCGGAGCAACGAGGCCGAGGCAAAGTTCTACCGCGCCATTGGTGCGTCGGGCAACCTGGCGCCGCACATCCCGGCCACGTACTCAATCGGTCCGGCGGACGTGTTGTTGCCTGACGGCTCGGAGGCGCACGATATTGTGATGGAGGACCTCGTGGCCGGGATGACGCGCCCATGCGCGATGGCACTCGTCATGGGCACGCGCACAGTCACAGCAGCCGACCTCGCACAGGGCGAGGCGCGCGCCGACCTGCTGCGCGCCGTTGACGAGCTGGATCCGAACTCGGTCATGGCTGTGGAGCGCGAGAGGGGGGGGCTCACGCAGGCGCGCTACCTTGCCTTCCTCGACGCGCGCTCGTCGACGAGCACGCTCGGCTTCCGCCTCGACTCTGCCAAGACGATGGTCAACGGCAAGCTCGACGCGCTGCCGCTGCCCGAGGGCGTGGAGCTCGACGCACTGCGGGAGGAGTCGCATGTGAGCGCGGCCATTGCCAAGTTTGTGCAGCACGACACGCAGATCGCGAACGCGCTGTTTCTCAAGCTCAAGACACTTCTCAACGCGCTCCAGCAATCCAAGTTCTTCCCAAAGCACGCCTTTTTGCGCACGACGTTGCTCTTCGTTTACGACGATGCCAACCGCGCCAACGTGCAGATCAGGATCATGAATTTCAGCGCCGCATACGCGTTGCCTGAGGGCGAGGCTGTGAGCCACGACGTGCCGTGGGACAGCACTGCGGAATGCCACGAGGACGGCTACCTTATCGGTGTGCACTCGCTCGTGCGGATCATGACGGTGCTCAGCGAGAGTCAGACTCGGTAGGTTTGATAAAGGTTGATAGTGATGCGGTACGCTTATCGGTGTGCACTCGCTCGTGCGGATCATGCTTACAGTTACACATGACGGTGCTTTCAGGTTTCAGCGCAGACGTCGCAGAGAGTCAGACTCGGTGTCTCGGTCGTAGCGGGATTGATAAAACTCGGGTTGATACGCTCTTGATTTTAGCGGATTGCGGTTTTGTGATAAAGGTTGATGTGAATGCTGAATCGGGCGGCGCGGCCCCGACGTGCGTGCCGTGCAGGTTTTTGCTGCGGTGGGGTTGGGCGCCCGGGGGGCACGATGGCTTCATGTCGTTCGGTAGATAGTTTAGATGGTCGACCGACTCACTCCGTCCGGGCAGGATTCGACGATAGAACACGTCGCACACGCCCGGGCCTCACGCTTCATCACCCAGCTCGCCCCTCCGCGAACCCAACTTGTCAGCGCATGGCGCGCCAGTGGTTTCGTTGGGCTGGCATCATGTCGTCGAGAGATTCGGTGTGCGCGCGTAAGGCGTTCGTGTGCGCAATAGCGCGAGAAGCATTGTGAAGCAACTCCTCCACCTCTTCAGCCAGAAACTACCGACGGAGCCCGCAGACCCGCGGCAGGGTTTTCTTTTGTTTCTCATAGTACTTCTCTGTGGAAACACGAGGAGGACGTCCGCGTGGTCAGAGCAGGCGGAGCCGTACTTGGCGGCTGTAAGTCGCTGTCACATGAGATGGTTCGAAGGCCATGTTCACTTACGATGGTATTCTTCAGCATCGTGCCAGGTAGCTGCGGGGAGGATAGGGACCCCTTCACGGTCTTTGCCAAGCTCTTTGGCCACCTGCTTTGCCACCTTGGCCTGCTCGTCGTCCATAAACCAGACTGCTGACATATATTGGGCTTTTCGCGGTGGGCCACTCGCCTGCGCTAGCACTTTGCGCATGATCCGCTCGTACGAGATCACAGCGGGATCGAATTCGACCTTGATGGCCTCGGTGTGCCCGTCGCCGCGGCATACGGTGTCGTAATTCGGCTCACCATGTTTGCCTCCGGTATAGCCAACCGTGCTCGAGGTGATGCCTTCCATCTGGTCGAATTCAGCCTGGGGCCCCCAAAATCACCCGAGCGCAAACACAGCCACGGCTGTCGCCGTGGCATTCCTGTGCACCAGGCCGTTGGGGCACGGCGTAGTAGCGGCAGGCGGAGGACTTTTGGCGGCCTTGGCTGCTGCCGATAGCATTGCGGGAAGGGCTTGTCGATGGCGATGAGGACCGCGCGTTCACGAGACAAACGTGTGAAGACACGAAGAAAGGTTGTCAAATTAGTCAGCTTGGGTGATGATGCCTATTCACACATCTTGTCCTCTTCCACTCCTCTCCCACGATTTTGTGTGCACGCAATGCCGCACGCCATGAATCATCTTGAGAAAGCGAAGATTTCTCAGGAGCTCGTCACCATGGGCTTCGGAATCGACTTGGCACAAAAGGCCGTCGAGAACATGCACGGCCGCTCGCTGGAAGCTGCCCTCGACTGGCTGACTGAAAGCGCGCCGCAAGCACCGATCGCCTCGCAGGCTGACATTGAACATGTCATGCTAGCCGCTGCCGTTGATCAGTCCATCGACGACGATGAAGAGCTGGTTCGGAGGTCGTGGATGTCGTTTTCGGCCGCTTCGAAGGTCGGTGTCGCTGCTTCTGCGGAGCCCGAGCCGACGGAGCTACCTCCGGCGGCGCCAGCTGCCTTTGTCGCCGATGCGACCGAGGCTGTGACGAGGAGGCGACTGCTGCAGCTGCAGCAAGTCACCAACCCGATGGCCATCGCCAAGGCGGCTGTGCTGCTCCGCCGCCGGGCCAACTCGATCCGTCGGGGCAGCTCGATCCGTCGGGCGAGCTCGATTCGTCGGACCGAGTCGATGCGCGCATCCGTGGGCATTCCTGAGGAGCACGCCGCACTAGCGCCGCCATCGGTCGGGCAGCTCGAGCCTTCGGGCGCGCCTATGGAGCCTCCGCCTAACGTGGAGGGCTTGCCCGCTCGCGAGGCGGCCATCGTGCTGGGCAAACATCTGCTTGGGCAGCGGCTCAAGGCGCTGCGCCTCGAGCAAATCTCTGTGAGCGACGATGGTGCTTGCCAGTTCCGGGGGTTCTCGCAGCATCTGTATGGGAGCCAAAAGTACCACCTCTCCATACGGCATGCAGTGGTGGAACACATGGCCAGGGAGAGTGCCTACTATGGACTCATGTTTGACGAGGACGAGTTCGAGCCGTATCTGGCGGGGATGCGTCGCTCGAATACCTGGGGCGATGAGCTCACACTTCGTGCCTTTGCGGACGCGTACACGGTGTTCGTGCATGTGATCACTTCGACAGGCGACCACTGGCATCTGCAGTACCCGCCCGCGGGCGGCGCGCCTCCAAAGAGGCACGTCTTCCTCAGCTACACGAGCCCGGTGCACTACGACGCGATCACCGCCTCGGCACCGCTCGACGACTCGCAGCAGCCTGCAGTGCTCGCGCAGGCGCTCGCCACGTCGCCGCCCTCTGCTTTGAGTCCGAAGACCCTCAAGGAGGCGCGCGAGGATGTCTACGTCGAGGTCGGGTACGAGCTCAAGGTCTTCAAGTTCGAGCAGGGCAAGCTCGGCATCGAATTCAGCGGCAAGATAGTTGGCGATGCCGCCATCTTGAAGGTTGTGGGTGTTCTACCCGACACGCAAGCGGCGAAGCTGGGCGTGCCCGTGGGCTCGATCATGAAGCTGGTCGGCAAGAATGACGTCACAACGATGACGTCGTTGGACGAGGTCACCAACGTGATCGCTACCGAGCCGTTGCAGTATGAGGTCACGATGACTGTCCCGCTGCAAAAGGAGGAAACCACTGGTACGGGCGGCGGAGCCGCTGCGGCGGCGGCCCCATCTCCAATGGGATCTCCAACATCTTTAACATCTTTAACGGGATCTCCAACGGGATCTGCGGCCCAGGGCATCAACATGCTGAAGCGCGGCACGACCGCGCTCAAGTTTGGTCGGCAGGGCAGGCCCCACCCAGCTATCTTTCGACTCTCTGATGACGAGGCGGTGCTCAGCTGGGAAGACGGTCGCAGTGGAATCACCGGCTCGCTTTCCAATCTGGCAGGGTCGGCCTTGGGCAAGAAGCGGTCGGTTCGAATTGCCGAATGCGCGATGCTCCTAGTCGGTGCTGAGTCTGAAGTCTTCCGCAGGAGCTACGAGGGAGACAGCAGTGACTCGTCGCTATGCTTCTCGCTGCTCATCGACGACGGGTCCAGCAGGTCACACGAGGCCGACTCATCCGGTCATGCAGCACTCAATAAGGACACGCTCGACGTGCGCTGCACCGACGATGTCTCCTTCGCGCACTGGGTGGCGGCGCTGAACGTGCTGCTCGCCGACGCGGCCAACGCGGCAGCCGGTGGCATGGGCACTGAGCAAGAGAGGCGGGCAAGGTCGCTCGCCCGTTCGGCGCCCCGGCTACACAAGGAGCTCCTCGACCGCGAGACTGCCGCCGAGGCCGAGCTGAAAGCGCAGGCGGAGGCGGAGGCGGCGCGGTGGTTGGCGAATGTCGACCGGAGGGCCCAGCTCACGAGCCCCGGTTTCACGCTCTGAAACCGACACCATCTTTCAAAACTGTTTCCTGTGTCCTTTACTCGTATACAGGACCGGGGGACACAACAACGTGAGCGCGGCAGGGGCAGCGCGCCCGGCGTGCGGCGCGTGCGTGTTTGCGCCGCGCCGTTCAACTTGCATCCTGTCCGTATGATGTTTGTGAACGTTAACACGACAGACGCGACAACTGGCGTTTGTGTGAAGCTGTGAACGTTACCGGTACCATGTGTCTGGCTGCGGAATCCCATGCACAGAAAACGAAACTCGTGACTGAGTGAGATCGAAGGCTCCCGAAGATGGTGCTTCTGTTCGTGGTCGCCGCAGCGTCGTGGTCGTCGCCGCATGTGTTGCGAACGCCATTATCTGTAAGAATGGTGGCTTCCGTCGCACCCACTGCTGACACGCTGCCGATTGTCACTCCTCTGTATTCCGGGCTTAAAGGCAAGGCCCTGGCACCAGACTTTCTCGAGAATGTGCCGAGCAAAGCGGAGGTGCGAGCGGTTGTGCCAGATTGGTGCTATCAGCGCGATACATTACGTTCGCTCAGCCACCTCCTTCAGTCGCTGGTTGCCACAGGAGTCACGGCTTCTGTCGGGCTGCTCATCCCGCTCAAACTTGTTGCCCTTCCGCTGTGGCTTGCTTACGCTGCTGCGACAGGAACTGCAGCCATGGGCCTATGGGTGCTAGCTCACGAATGCGGGCACGGCGCGTTTTCCGACAATCGTTTCCTACAAGATGCGGTGGGTTTCGTGCTGCACTCGGTGCTCCTCGTGCCCTACTTCAGCTGGCAGCGTTCGCACGCTGTCCACCACTCACGAACGAACCACATCTTTGAAGGCGAGACGCACGTCCCAAGCGTGGTGGGTGGCCGCGAGGGCCTTGAGACGCCTGGTGGCGATGAGAACCTCAACTTGGCTGCACGAATGGGCGCGGATGGCCATGCGCGTTACCAGCTCTTCGGCCACCTCACAATCGGATGGCCTTCTTACATCTTGGCGGGCCTCACGGGAGGAGGAAAGTATGGGCACTCGAACCACTTCTGGCCGTATATGCCTTTGAACTCTGAGACTGCCGTGAGGCATTTGTGGCCCAACAAATGGCCCCAGCGTGTGCTGCAGTCGACGGCTGGCGTCGCCGCGGTGCTCGCGCTGCTCGGCGCTTGGGCGCGGCATGCGGGTGCAGCGACGGTGTGGGCCTTTTACGTCGGGCCCTACCTTGTTGTCAACGCATGGCTCATCGTGTACACCTGGTTGCAGCACACCGACGTCGACGTGCCACATCTCGGCAATGATGACTTCACGTACATGCGTGGCGCCTTCCACACCATAGACCGGCCATACCCGAAGTTGATCGATTGGCTGCACCATCGCATCGGATCCACGCATGTCGCCCATCACATCGACTGCACGATTCCGCACTACCACGCGCGCGCAGCCACGGACGCGATCGCGGCCGCCTTCCCCAAGGTGTACCTGCACGAGCCCACACCTATTCACAAGGCGCTCTGGCGGATAGCCAAGGACTGCATCGCCGTCAAGCAGCGCTCTGCGGACGACTCTCGCTACGTGTTCGTCCCTCTTGCGCAATGGGCCAAGCAGTAAAATGGCCGCTGCGCTCCGACCCCGTTGAGGTGAGAACGCAGCGGACAGGGAGCGGGTGCCCAAGCCCAGCACATATTGGGTGGAGAGAAGCATTCATTCCGCTGCAGACCTGCTCGATACACATACCGTACCCCGGACCAGCACCATGATTGCTTGGATCTCTCTCAACCGAACATGGCCACGCCTTCGCCACACCGTGGGCTTCAATAATGGACCCAGCCCCGGAGATAAAGCCCTCAAGCCGCAGGCTCTGTCAGCGTGCTTGCCGTGGCGAATGAACCGGCGGTCCCACCGACTACAGTTCATCCGCACAATACAATCCGATTGTGGACCCAACCGAATGCGGCCGAGCGATAGTCGACGGTGTCTCGGCGCATCGGCTGTGGTTTCGGACTGGTGTCGCTGTCGGTCGCTCGCCGCGGGGTCGAGCCGGTGTGAATTTAGGTGTGAATGCTTACACGGTCGGTTAAAAGTTGTGGTCAAGTTGTCGGCGAGCCGCAGTGAGGTCACGAACCCCAGACGGGCACCCGAGACGCGAGAGGCCCCACTTGCGTCGCTTGCCGCACTACATCGCATGTACATCAGAAGCACCTACAATAGTACCGTAATAGAACCTCCCGCACACGACATGGCTGCGCCCGTGCTACGATGAGTGCCGCGGTACCACGCCCGGCCCAGACGTGTGCGTTACTGGATCTGCATCTGGAAATCGTAGGGGGGCGAGCTCCGCACGCCCACGCGGGACGCGGGACGGGCGACGTGCATTGCTGTTCATGTCGGCGTGCAGCATTGTCTCCCCTACATCAGGCTGCACTCCCCGTCCGTCCCCAGACCCGGCGCTGCCGCCCGATTCAACTCAGGGTACCCGCGCCACATGCAACCCACACCCCGAACAGAAGTCTACATGGGCTGAGGGCCAAGAAGGCCTAGCCCAACTCTTTGGCCACACGAAGGAATGGATGATTGCCGATTGCCAGCACCTATCTGCCCATGCTTCGAGAGTGCGCAGGCACTCCATGGCTTCCACGAGTGACCGCAGTCTATGTACAGAGGGGACGGCTGCCGAAGGAGCTGTATGCCAAGAAGCAAGCGAATAGCTGGGAGCACTAGCGTGCCTCCGTGCTCCGTGCTCAGCAGTCGACGCCTCGGCTGCCCGCATCTCTCAAGGGCGGAGCTCATTCGAGGGGTCGCGTTGCTGCGTGCGCGGCATGGTTCGCCCGGCAGCCGTGGGTGGCTGCGTGGTCGCTGGTGTGCGCTTCCAAACGACGCGCTTGGTCGCCTCTGACACCTTTGGCGGCGTGACTACCGGCTGGAGCAGGCAGCCGAGGGCCTGCGAAGTTCGTCCAGTCGGCGGCCGGCGTGAGTCAAACGAGAGCACCACCGCCTGACGCGTGCCCGTGCGCCGCTCGTAGAGGGCCTCTACGCTGAGAGCTGTGGGGAACTCGTCCAGCAGGCGCATGGGGGAGACGTGCTGCGCCAGGTCGCGTACGAGCATCGTCAACGGCACGAGTGGGCGCCGATTGTCGACCACAGTCGGGGCCGCCGACGAGGCCGCCGATGAGGCCAATACCTTCGATGCCGTGAAGGCAGCGGTCGAAGTGGCCGGGTCGGAGGGCTGCGAGGGTTTCTCGTACGGTGCGGGCGCCATCGCAAACACTGCGAGTGGCGGCGCCGACAGCGCCGCCGGGGCAAGGTCAATGCGCGGGGCGGCAGGGAGTGCAAGCGACGCATCCGCAGTCAGGTTGGCGACGGCGACCAGGTGCTCATCGAGGTCGATGCGGGCCGCCGCGGCTGAGCGGAGCATGCGCTCCCGCTTGAAGGACTCCCTCGCCGCGGCCGCCCGGGCGGCAGCCGCAGCCACCTCGTCCGCTTCTGCCGCAGCCGCGGCCGCCTCGGTGCGCTTCTGCATACGCTCGAGCTCGGCGGCGAGAGTAGCGCCGTGCGCCTCCGCTCTGCGTCGCGCCGTCTCGAGTGCCTTGACCTGCGAGCGCGTCGTCTCGGCCACCGCGGCCGCCTCTTCGTGCGCCACGGCGAGGGCCGCCTTGGCTTTCTCTGCCTCGGTACGCAGCGCGGCCGCCTTCGCATCCGCATCGACGGCGAGCTTGCGCCGGCTCTCGCGCTCCTGCGCGAGCTGCTCGCGCGTGCGCTTGAGCTGCAGATCGGTCTCTAGGAGTTGCACGTCGCCCTGGGACATCGCGGCGTAGATTTCATGCTTCAGACGCTCGAGCTCCACGTTGGCGAGCGCGAGCGCCTCCTCGGCCTGCGCCGCGCGCCCCGCGTACCTCTCGGCCGAGCCGCGCGCCGCCTTGGCGTCTGTGCGGGCCTGCTGGAGCGCACCCTCCGCCGCGCGCTCCGCCGCCTTCGCCGCTTGCAGCTTCGCATCGAGCTCGCTCTTCTCGGCCTCCATCTCGGCACGCTGCAGCCCTTGCGTCGCAAGCTCCTGCTCGCGCCGCGTGTGTGCCGCCTGCAGGTCGGCGCGGAAGTGCGCCTCGCGCTGCTCCCACTGCACCTGCACGCGCATCTGCTGCGCCGCGTGCGCCTCCTCCGCCTCTGCCAGCTGCTGCCGAAGCTGCGCGCTCGCCGCGGCGGCATCGGCGGCCGCACGCGCGGCACTCATGGCCTGCGCCTGCTGCGCGCGGCGCGCCTCCTGCGCCTGCTCGCGCGCCGAGTTGAGCTCGAGCTGGAGCGACGCCACACGCGCGTGTGCCGTGACGCCCATCGCGCTCAACTCGGCGCTCTCGCTCTGTTCCTCGGCTGCCCGGGTCGCCCGTGCGAGCGTCGCCTCGAGCGCCGTCACACGCTCCTGGGCGAGAGCCGCGCGAGTCCGCTCCTCGTCGGCGCGCGACGCCTCGGCCTCGGCGAGAGACGAGAGGTGCGCCGCCGACGCCTCGGCCTTGGCGAGAGCCTGGGCCGCCTCGGCCGCCTCGGTCACCGCCGCCGCCGCACGCTCGCGCTCCGCGGCCGCGCTCGCCTCCGACTCCCGCAGCGCTTGCCGGAGCGTATGTACTTCGGCCAGCGCGGCCTGCACGCGCCTGCGCCGCGCCGCGAGCAGCTTCGTGAGGAGCTGGCGCCGCCGCTCCGCCTCCTCGCGCACGCGCGTGAGCTCAGCCGCATGGCTCACCTGCACAGCGCTCTTCGCATGGTCCTCTATGAGCGTGCGTTGGGCGGTGAGCTTGTAAGCGAGCGCCGCCGTCGCGTCCATCTGGCGCTCGAGCTCGGCACGCTGCGCGTGCGCTGCCTCGAGCGCTGCCTCGCCACGCGCGAGCCGCCGGGCATACTCAGCGAGTCGCTTCTCGGCTTCCTCCAGATCGGCGGCGCGCCGCTCTGCCAACGATTCGATCGCCCCCCGCTCGGCGCTCGTCAAGTTGAGCTCTGCCTGCAGGAGGAGCATGGACTCCTCGAGAGCGGCGTGCGAGCGGCGCAGGCTGTGCGCATGCACGCCCAAGGCGACCGCGCCCGCCACCGCCGACGCCGCACCCGCCGCCACCGCTGCGGGCGCCTCGGTTATCGCGACCAAGGCGCCCGCATGCGTAGCCTGCCCCGCAGCGGCGGCGTGCACTGCCGCGCTAGTGGCCGCGCTCGAGGCCCGCGCGATGGCAGAGCTCGTGAGAGCCTTGGTGCTCGCAGCCAGCGCGCCGCTCACCTCGCGCGCCGTCGCCTCGGGGTCTGCACGCACGCGCGCGGCGAAGCCCTGGGCGCCGTCTCGGGCGCTCGTCGCCAGGTATCGGGCGCTCGTCGCCGCGTGTGTTGTCGCTTGTACCGACGCGGCGACGACGGGGGTGACCGCCGCACGCACGTCGTGGGCGGCGCGGGAGAGGCCGGCCGAGGTCGCCGTCGACGCCGCGGCGAGCGCGGACGAGGTGGAGGCGGCTGCGGCCGTAGCTGCCTCGCGCGCTTGGCCGATACGGCCGGCGACTGCCTCCGCACGGCGGCGGAAGACGGTCGTGGGCGCCATGCCGCGCATGAGGCGATTGGTGTTGTCCTCGGCGATGTGGCTAGCTCCTGATGCCGCCGGCGTGCGTTGCGAAGAGATAGCGACCGCTGAAGGCATGTCATACGCGGTGGAGGGGGGCCCCAACAGGTTCCCCATGAGGCCGAGAGGGAGGCCGAGAAGGGCGGCCGTGAGGCACGCGCGCGCGACCGCACGGACGATCATGCTCTGGACGAAGCGGAAGACGTTGAAAAGCACCGTGAGCGGCGCAGCCGGCTGGGCGGCCAGAGGAGAGCGCGCCGCCGCCATGATCGGCAAAGCGACGAGCGCCGTGGCCCCAGGAGGCCAATGGACTGCAATCTGGGGGGGCGCGGTTGAGAGGGCATGTGCGCCGGGCAGTCTTGACGGGCCTGTGGGCGCGTAAGCGCCCACGATGGCGAGGATGGCCGTGGCTATCATTTTGGCGGGGGGAAAGAGATGATGAGCCGTCCGCCCGCGATCCCGCGACGAGGTGCACGGACGGCTTTTTGGTCGAACGCCACGCTACAATTGTATCCACATACCACACATGCATCATCAGTGCGCCGCGTGCCTCCGGTCTGACGAGCCGTCTCGACGGCCGCGCGGGCTCCCGGAAAGCGCGCCGCCGCCCTCGTCGGCACGCCTCTCTCTACTTCAGATCTTCAGTCTACACGCGCTTCAAAGCCCAGGTCATGCCCAGGGCGCGCGGCACGACGCAGCCTTCCAAGAAGATTCCAAAGATGTCAGAGTCAGATGCTGAGGGCACGCGTGACGGCCACCATGCTGTTGACAACAGCTAACGAAAACAGATCGAATGGCAGCTGCAGGAAAGCCCCTGCCCAACTCATCGTGGCCGACAGCGCCATAGGCGGGTCTGCCGCCATGAGCAGCCGCAATGGGCCGGGAAGCACACCGAGCAGAACGAGGAAGAGCAGGGGTGTCGCCGCCACCGCACGGGCTGGCTTCAACATCTGCACGACCGAGGACGCAACGAACACGGCAAGAAGTGCACTGTGCTCGTAGCTCGCTAGCACCAGTGACCGTCGAATGGCAAGCCATGCTAGCAGTGCACCGCTGAACGGCGGCAGGTAGCTCCCGAAGGTCGCCCCTGCAGTCGCCATCTGGAGCATAGCATCCTGTAGCACCGTCGCAATCTGGAGCATGACCGCGCCGAGCAGGACTGCGATGGTCAGCGCCGTGCGAATGACCTTCTGGAATGCGGCCACAACCAGGAGCGTGCCCTTCTTCGGAAGCAGCAACGCCGGTTGGAAATTGGGTGCGATCAGTGACGGCGACCTGGAGGCCGCGAAGGCGGAAACCGCACCATTCGTTTTGGTCACCATGGGTGGCGAAGGCGAGGCGACTGGCCGCAAAGCGCCATCCGCAAAGCCCGTCTGCGTGCGCTCCTGGAGGCAGCGCTTGGCAAGTTGCAGCTCCTCTATCGTCTCGCGCAGCGAGGGTAACGCCTCCGAGTCCAGCTCGTTGAGGTACTCGATTGTTTTTGCGATCTCACGATTGATCAGGGCTTGATCAATGCTAGCCGAGGCACACACAATCGAGTATCGTACTGAAGTCACGGGCAGCGGCGCCAGCAATGGCGGCACGTGTAGCACCGGTATCGCGGCGATCATCGAATGCTACAGGAATCCTGTCGAGAGAACACCTCTCCTCTCAGACACAAGTGTGACAAGCGAAGCGGCATTTGCCCTAAACCGCGTGATGTGGGGAATGTGGTTTGTTTATCACGGGCTACAGGAATCTGAAACAGCGCGTATCTGCTGTGATCGGCCGCCGAGAGGAAATCCCGCGACCTCCAATTTTGTCTTCTTTCGCCTGGCTTGTTTTTGGCATTTTCACGGCCCACGTTCAAAAGAATCGCACCCAAGACCAATGTCTTCCGGCGTGCTGCTCCCATGAATGGCTCTAATCCAATCGCGGACGCCGCCCGCAGCTGGCTGACAGAAGCTGTCTGTTGCGTGCGGCGCAAAGTGCCAGGCAAGCGCGATGAATATGATGCGCTCAAGCAGGCTCTTCTTCGGAAGAAGGAAGAGGTTCGACGACTTCAGGAGCAGTGTGCAGCTCTTGAAAAAAAGGCCAGCACGGACGAACAGCCACTGGACGTGCTGCCCACAGATGAAGCCGCGAAGCGCATACAGGCGGTACACCGGGGGCATCTATCGCGTCGCGGTGACGGGCAGCAAAGCAGTGAGGGGTACCGACCAGCTTCACACTCTAGTGCGATGGGTGGCGGAGGATCCACAATTTTGCATGAATAATAAGGGGCCAAGGCCAAGAGCTGGTGTTCCGTCTCTGCGTCGCTGTGTCGGTTCACGAACTATACGAGGATTATATGGGCCCAGGGGGCTAGGCCGAGGGCTGGCTTTGGGGACCCGCTCGTTCCCGTGAGCGGGAGGCGGCTCGGAAACCTAGCTTATTAGAGAGGAGCTTTTGGCCTTGTGTCGAACCGAGTAAAGCAGAACTGACACTCAAACAGTTCATGTTATTCACTTACTAGCGAGCACGTCGTACAAATTTGGATCGCCAAATTCAGCATGTTTCACGCCACGTGTCAAAATGTCGATCGTCCGAGGACTGTCAATGTGCGTACTCGGTACTGCACACGAGTCTCGACACGAAGACTCCTCAGGCGAGCGCGTACACGGCACGTACGACGTACCTGCCGGCTTTCGGCCGGCTGCCGCCGCCGCTGCTGCGGCTGCAGCAAAATGTCGGGCCGCTGCATCTGGATCGGCGCCCTCGGCGGCACTGTGCTGATCATCGCCGTGCTCAACATGCAGGGCAGCCAGAACCAGAGCGTGCACGCCTTGGAAGACCCGGCCTTGCAGGCCGAGCTCCTGCTTCTTCGTGAGCGCGTTGCCACTCTCGAGCGTAAGCTGAACGCGCGGCTCCTGAAGCAGAGTGACGACGCGCTCACACTCCCGCCTCCAGACGATGCTCCGACGCCATTGTCGGGCGAGGAGCTTGATGTGCATCGCCGCGAAAAGGAAACAAGGAAGGTAGCGGAGCGCATCGCAGCTGAAGCCGAGGATGCTGCTAAGCGCGCTGAAGCCGCTGCTCGAAGGGTCACCGAAAGCATTGCTGGCTCGGCAGGGATCATCGCTCCGATGCAACATGCCGGCGGCGAGATTTTCTTGAGTGAATATCAAAAGCGGCACGCCGCCGCACTCGCGGGGAGGGAGCGCCAGCGGCGGCTTGTTCGCAACGAGAGCACCACGGTCATTGCAGTGTGTGCGAGCACGACCAGCCGCGGCCTGCAGCCAAGTGGTCTGGAACAACTCTCCCTCTTCCGCCTCGCGCTGCCTTCACTTGTCGCCACGTTTCGGCATGGCGCGTCGAGCGAGCCAGTGCCCGAGCTGTGGGTGTACGTGGCGTATGACGTGGGCGACAAGTTCTATGACTCGGCGGCACGGGAGTTGGACGTGCGCGCGTGGCTCGACACTTATGTGGTCGGACCGCTCGCGACAGCGGGTGTGAGGGCACAGCACGCCCTGCTGCGCTTTGAAAACGCGCTGCGCAAGCCGGGTCCCATTTTCAACTTCATGATGGCCGCCGCGGCAGAGGACGGCGCCGATTACCTCTACCGCATTAACGATGACACCGAGTTCGTGACGCCGTGGGTGGGGTTGGCGCTCAGCGCACTGCGCGGCTACTCGCCGCCCAACGTGGGCGTCGTCGGCCCGATCTGCCGCGAGGGTAACACGCGCATCATTACACACGACCTTGTGCATCGGACGCATTTAGAGATCTTTGACTACTACTACCCACCCATTCTCTCGGACTGGTGGATGGATGATTGGATCACCATGGTGTACGACGAGCGCCACTTCACCAAGGGTCCCTTCGTTGTGCGACACCACGTGAGTATGCACGGCACGCGGTACAGTGTCGATTACGCGCACGAGCAGATGCTCCAAGGCGAGCTACGGTCGGGGCGCATGCAGATCCAAGCGTGGCTGGCGCAACGTGGGTCGTGACCGCGCGCGTCGTCGAACCGCCCCAGGGACCCCGGCCGGACGGGCGACGGACGGGCGTCACGCCGTCCCCTGCTCCTGGCGCGCGGCGAGGGCCGCAGGGCGTAGCGGGCCGCAGGGGTACAGCCACACCGTGCACCTCGTTCCTATATACTCCGCGTATCGATAGATACCGGATAGGAGTCAGGATAAAGTACACGGTATTTTGTATTTAGTTTTAGACTCGCATCAACACTCAGGCCGCCCTCAGCAGCACTCCAAACACAGACAAGTCACTCGACTCAAAACACGCGGCGGAACTTTTACCGATATTAGTAGACACTTACTTTTTCGCAGCCGAACCAGCGCCCTCCTCCTCCTCCTCCTCCTCCTCCTCCTCCACCCACTCCTCGCCGGACGCCTCGAGGTAGATGTCGCGTAGCTTCTGCGTGAGGCGCACGGCTTCAACGTCCTCGGCATCCTCGAGCACTTCGAGCATCTTGGCCGCGAACTCGGTCGTCTGATCACGATCGCCGAGCGCGCTTGCCGCGGTGCACGCCTCGAGCGCCAGCGACTCCGCGCGGCTGAGGAGCTCCTTCCGCGTCTTGGCGGGAAGGCCCTCGTCTTGCGCAGCGCGCAGCAGCAAGTTGGCGAGGTTGAAGGAGGACCATGCAGAGTCCATGGAATTCTCGCCGGACGCTTTGCGGCGAATGTCTCGCACACGTGCGAGCTGATCGGCCACATGCACGAGCGGCCGTCCTACCTCCTCGAGTACCTCGGCCTTGGCGTGCAGCGCCGGCACGAGCAGCATTGACTCATTGCCATGAATCTTCTCGGTGAGCGCGACGAGCGCATCGAGCTCGCGCAACGCTTCCTCAAACTTGCGCGTGGCGCTATAGACCCCGGCAAGGTGCAGCCGCGCGCCAAGCTCCTCTGGCGTGTTTGGCAGGTGCGCTTGGGCCACAGCAAGAGCCTCTTGAGCAGCGCTGAGGCTGGCTGCGTAATCACGACTGCGATAGGACCGCTGGCTCGCCGATATTAGCCGTGACACCTTGTTCTCTGGGCGTGCTCGGTAAATGGCGTAGGCAACTGCCGCAGCGGCGGCCACGGCCGTCGCGCCGATGATGACGAGGGCGCGCGAGCCGCTCCTGTCACCGTGCGAGCCTCCCGGCAAATCTGCCTTAATCGGAAACAGGCCACCGGGAGCGTTGAGCTCGACGCCACGACGCGACACAGCGTATTGAATCTCAGGCATGGTGACGTGCCTCGACAGAGACGCGTGTGAATTCACAACCCATTCAGTCAGTCAGTTTCGTCGCGTTCCCCCCGCGCTCTCCACCACCGTCTCAAAGGACGGCTCCGCTCCCCTCGGTAAACACAAGTACTGAGTACTCGCTCGCTCGGGCTCCTCAATTTCGCTAGTGAGGTGAGAGGTCGGTCGATCTTACTCTGTGAACTCTCTTACCGTCTTAATTGTTAATACAGGACACAGTGTGGTCTCAACACGTGCGTTACCCTTATCGTGAAGCAGTGCTTGGTGCTGTGTTGTGAGTGAACATGGGCGTCACTCTTGATGTGTATTAATAGCCCACTCCGGTAGGTCGTACCCGAGCGCGCGTCCACATCGGTCCTCTGTTCACCTAACCACACCTGCACCTCCCCACGCAGGCCCACTGTGGTCTACAAAGTGCACAAAGAATCCCCACACGGTCACGACACTCAGGTCGACACGCCAGTCTCCTGTCGGACGACGATCAACGCGGAAGAGTACATGTAACGAGTAAGTTCACTGCCTTGTGCTGGCTCATCTTGGCGCCAGCACGGCGCGACTGCGACAGGGCCCTGCTCATCAGACGAGCTCCTGTGTCACGCAGTTGTGCATCGCAATCAGAAACTTTTCTCGGCACATCTCTTTGGAGGTGTAAGGAGGCAGGTCGATCAGGAAGAAGCACGTATGCGCGACTGGCAAATACTCCGGGCCGTCGCTGTTGGGACGTAGGATTAGCATGATGCCCTTGCAGCCGGGCGGCATGCGTGAAGAGCCACGTGCAAAGCGGCAGAAGAGGGCCTTCTCTTCCACGCTCATCTCATCGAGCATCTCCCACAGGTGCGCCACGGCCTTAGCGTGCTCCGGCTTGTGCGCCTCCTCGACGCGCGCATTCTTCTTGAGGTCGCTCACCTTCCAGTCGCCGTCACCCGTCAGCAGTCGCTCGAACTCGGCTCCGGTGAGGACGGACATCACACCGAGTGGGAGGATGGCCGAGAGGCCGCGGCGCACCGCCGCAAGCTGCGCGTCGCACTCGTGCAGCACGAATTCCTCGGCGAGGTCGGCCCACTCATGCCGGCACGGGTACGTGAGCGGCGTGTGGCGGCCGCCGGGGCGCAGCTCGTGGTAATGTGCGCGTAGCTCCGACGTGAGAAGAGCAAAGTTGAACTGGTCCGAGTAGATGTCATCGAAGAGCTCCGCGTCGAGCGGCGACGCGCCGATCTCGAGGCTGGGCAGCGCCTCGCGCACGCGCCGGATCAGGTCCGTCTTGGCCTTGTCGCAGAGCTCGTAGTCGTCGAGCGTCGTTGGCTCGCCCACGAGCCCCTTGAGGAGCGTCGATGCGAGCACGAGAGGCAGTGGCACTTCACTTCGAATGGCCACCCCCATGAACGCCCCCATGAGCTCAAAGTCGCGCAGCCGCTCGGCGCTCGGCACGGCCGGGTTGAGCATGTAACGGTCGCGCCCCCAAACGTCGCCGCCCTTCTCCTCGTATTGGCCGTTGACGTCCTTACGCCCGTTTGGTACCGGCACGAGCAACTGCAGCGGCGGCGCCGTGAGCTCGGCCGCGAACGTCTCAAGAGTCTCGCGGAAGGGGCCGCCCTCGTCCTGCCCAAGCTCGCCCTCGAAGCGCACGCTGAACGCGAGGCTAGTCGACGCGGAGCGAGAGCCGCCTTCGTTGGTACGATGGGTGCGGTTGAGCTCGACGAGCGCCCAGAGCCGCTCCGCAGGCGTCGTCGCCTCCTTGAACAGCTGAGCACCGATCTGCTGGAAGATGGTGAGTGGCGGCTGCTGCTCCCCGGCCGGAGTCTCCTTTCCCGCCTCTGCCTGCTCGCGCGCCTCGATGGCCTTGCGCCGGTTGAGGTTGAAGGTCTTGAGCAACTCGCGACGCACGTCCGTGCGCGTCGCCTTGAGCGCGTCGCGGAAAAAGGGTTCCTTACGCTCCCAAAAGAGGCGTGCCCGAAGGGAGCTGACCTCGTGCGCGACCGAGTGCGGTATGTCCGCCTCGTTCAGGTTGACCCACGGAAGCAGCCGCTTGAAGACGCCATCGGAGAGGCCCTTGAGGATCAGGTACCGCTCCGCGAGCGCCTCGAGGGGCGTACCCTCTTCCGGTTGGTAGTAACGGCCGCCTACCTGCACGTAGTGATCGGGGGCGAGGTCGGCCACGCCAAACTGCATCAGCTCCTCCTGCGTGAAGGCGCGCGCGTTGCCGCGCATGTGCACCGCTCGCAATGCGTCCGAGAGCGCCTCGTTGCAGATCTCGCGCCCACAGGGCGGGGGCGTCGACCCAACATCCCGCCACGCGAGACCACGCGTCTCCTGAAGCTCCGAGTAGAGAGGGTTGCCTGGCACGAGCTTGGCGGCGGCCTCGATGAGCTCATCTGCGCTCAGCTTGTCGATCGAGAAGGGCTTCGTGCGCGTCCCCTCCTCCGAGCAGCTCTGGCACACGTCAAACGTACAGCGTGGGCACTGATTGATGGTGCCCAGCGTGTGCTGTCCGCGCGTGTCACACAAGCCACAGGGGCTCTGGCGGACGGCGCCAATCGGCTCGAGTCGCGAGTTGCATCGGAGGCAGCGAGTCGACCCCTTGATGGGTTGGTGCGTTCGAATCGCCGCCGTGACGAGCTTGCACAGCTGCGTGTCCTGCCGCGGCTGCCAGCGAGGGCTTGCGGCGCACCCCTTGAGCAGACGCGCCTCAATCTTGGCGAGGTCACCATCCTTGCCCTTGTCCTCGTCGCCGTCCTTGTCCTTGTCGTCCCTGCGTTGCAGGCGTGGCTCAGCACATGCCGGACACAAGTCGTACCGGCAAGGGGGGCAGTGGAAGAAGTGGCCGCACGGCTCCACAAGGTCATGGCGGCTGCACCCGTCGCACCGCACCGTCGTTCTCGGGCCGTACGTCAACGGTGGCGCACCGGTCTGCCTCGCCATTCGGTGACCGTGGTTGCACGTAGGCACGTCCTCCTCGTCATCATCATCGGGCGTCGTCTCGCGCGCAGAGCTTGGCGCGGCAGCCGAAGGGCCGATCAGATCCCAGTACACGACGGACAGCTCCTCATTCCGATGATTGGTTCGCCAGGTGGCCGTGTGCCCGTCCCAGCTCACGAGCGTCTGAAGTGTGCCGTCCGGCCATTGGAACCATGTCGCCTCAGACACACCCGCCGACGGCGCCTGCACCTGAAGCCCCGTGCCCCATGAAGGGTCCGATGCCGGTCCCCATACCGCCATCGTCGCCTCCGAGGCTCCGTTTCGCAGCTGAATGGTGGTCCGCTGGCCGCCCTGCCAACGTACTGTCCACGAGCGCTGATCCGATGGGCCAGGACCTTCTGGCCGGGGCTCTCCGACCCGCTCGGGCGCTGCCGTGCCTTGATGCGTTGCCCTTGGCTCTTGCTGCATGGCTGGCTGCGATGGCCCGGCCACGGGCACGCGCACGGCACGCGCCGCAACTGCAGCAGCCACTACGGCGTCGGCGGCGTCGGCGGCGTCGGCGGCGTCGGCGGCATTGACGGCATCGACGGCCGCTGCGGCGACCCGCAGGCCAGCTGCCCCACCAGCTACTTCAGCCGTGGCCTCGATCGCATCTCCAGCCAGCTCCACCGACCTCAGTGCCGACTCCGCGGATGCGGCGGGCACGACGGGTGTTGTCGACACAGCCGAGCTCATCTCGAGAGGGCTCTGGGAACGGTCCGACCGAGCTGCATGCCATGGGATTGCAAGGCCTCGATGGATGGCCCGCACCAATGCCAATGCCTTGGCAGCGAACCAGAGCTCAGACCTGCGGTCCCGCAGCGCCTCGAAGAGGGCCCCCGAATCTTTGAGCGTACCGACGCCCCGCCAACTGTTTGCGAGCAGGCTCAAGATTGGCGCGGCGAGGGCTTGCACATTCGTTGGTAAAATATTGGTATGGTCTTGCCGCTTGCAGCTATTGCGATCAACGGCAGGAATGATCAACTGTGTCAACGGCAGCTTATCGGGCGCCGTATCGGGCGCATCGGCGCCAAGCAGAGAACACCCACCAGCGGCGGCACCAGCCACACCGATCGCCTCCGACATGCAGCGCAGCGCTAGCAAGCAGTCGTCGTCATTAGATAATGGCGCGACGAGATTCGTCAATCTCGTGGAGCGGCCGAGACGTGCGCAGAGCACTTGGAAGGCCTCGATCCCCACCTTCTTGTCAGCAACAACAGGCCCGCCAAAAGGTGCCGTCGCGCAGCAGCGGACGAACAGCCACGCACCCAATCGAAAGAGCGCCGCATCCTGGCGCGCGCTGACAGTCGCGGCGGTGAGGCAGATCTCGTCGAGCTCAGCACCCGTATCTTGCGAGCTTGCTCTGGTGCGGATCGCCGGGGCTGAGAGGAGCTGCGCACAGCAGGTGAGCTCGCCGTCCTTGAGCGTCGCCGTGAGCGTGCTGGGTACGCGCAACGATTCCATCACGCTCTCGAGAGGTAGATGGCGGCTGCCGAGGCCTATGGGCAGCGCGACGCCTCCTGCCATCAGCGTGCATGCAAGGGAAAGCATGCAAGCAGTGCCTTCGTCGGCCCTGGTGCTGGTACCGTGGAGCGCCCGTGCAGCACTTTCTGTAAATTGAGGCGAGAGAACGAACGATGCGAGATGTGCTGTCGTCGCCGGGTCCGAACCTATGAGTAACCGATGAATCAAAGCCTCACGGGCGGAGCCGAGGCCCTCGAGTTCGGACGCCCCAGCATTCTCAAGCGCGTCGCGGTAGCCAGCATAGATAGCGTGGCGCTGATCACTCGTCGAGGCTCGAAGCAGCATCTGTGCCGTGAGCGCGTGCGCGCTCTGCATCAACAGAGAGCGCAGCTGCTCGAAGAGAGCATGCACCGCAAGGACTCGCCAACGGCCGAGCGACTCGAGTGGCGCATCCAGCCGCAGCCCCGATGGCGTAGAGACGTTGTCCTCGACGCAGGCCGTGCAGACGTCATAGTCGCATTTGTAGCAGCGATAGGCGGTGCCCGTCTTCGAGCAGCGCGCGCCTTTTATGTCGCAGGTGTGCTCTCGGCGCTTGTCAGGCCACAGCGGATGGGCGTGCACGTGCGGGAGCAGCACAGGTGGATCCTCGAGGGTATGGGCGCGCACACTGGCAAAGCAGCACCGCCGCATGTCAGCCAACTGGAGCAGTGCTTCGCGGTCCTGCAGGAGCAGCTCACGCTTCCCCTTGCGCATCTCCGAGAAGACTAAATGGCTGCGCGGTGCCTTTGCAGACGGTGCGTACGCCAAGGGGTGCGATGGCTCGAGGGGTGGGACGAGCGGCGGCGCATCGGACTCGGCTGCGACGCCCTCGGCCGGATCGTCTTCTTCGACCGAGGCTTCTGCCGGGGCGGGCAACCGCGCAGCCGGATCCGGCCCACCGCGGCGCATTTGGAGCGTGAAGCTCTGACCAGCCTGCGAGATCACGTCGGCAAACATGCTCGCGAATTCGGTTGGTTCCAGTTCATGGAGTCCGAAATTGTTGACGTCGAGCACCTCGTCATTCACCCGGATCGGCGGGGTGGCGCGGCTCACCGGCGAGCCGCGCGTGATACCCGTCACCAGCCGCCCGCGAAACTGCACGCCGATGCGCTGCGTGCCCTCCCGCTGGATGATCACCTCAAACGGTTCCCCAGGTGCGATCCGAGTTTGGGCGATTTGGGCGGTGGTGCTGGGCGTCGTGCTGGGCGTCGCCTCGGACCGCGCGATGGCTGCCGAACCCTGGCTGGAGCGTGCCGACAAGTTGTCACGGCCGCCACTGCTAGCGCTGCTCTCGACGGCCATGGAAGCCGCCTCGCCGTGGCCACTCGGTGCGTCCACAATCAAGGCTGCCGTTTCACCTTTGCTCGCAGCTGTGCTCAGAATCGACGCGAGCTGGCTCACCGCACTCCCAGTTGAGCGCACGCGCAGGTGCTCGCCCGCAGCCGTGCCGACTTTGGCACGTACCAGACGAAGCACCCTTTCCGCAGTGAGTGGAACCATGTCATCCCCCAGCTGCGCCACATCTACGGCCGAGGTGCTGTATGCCGCCTGATGTTGCCGTGCTATCCACCTAAGCTGGACTGCCACGGCGGATGCGACTTGAACCACCAAGAAGCGCGCACCCTCCTCGGCCCATGGTGAGGATGTCTTGGCCTGATATAGGGCACCGGCAGCCTGCGCGGCCACCACCGCCGCGCAGCCCGAAGAGATCAGTAGGCTGATCAACCTGTGGGGATCCACGGACTCGGGCAATGCGCCTGTGACGAGTGCCACCCAACCTGGACTCGTCGCGAGTGCGGCATCGAATGAGCCCTGGTCGTCGATCAGCACCAGCGCGGACTCGGGGACCATCTGCGGGAGCTGACGCGCTGCCTGGCCATGCTTGCTGCCATCCGCGGGCTTTGTCAAGACGTGTTGTTGCTGGTGGATCTTGAAGCGCGCATCCTCATCGAAGGGATCCTCGGCCTTTCGCGCCGACTGTCTCCGCAATTCCTGCCTGCGGTCTGCGCAGCTCTTACAAATATTGATGTTGCATGCTGCGCAATGAAAATGGGTCTGGGCCTCCTCCTGCCAGCCACTCCCGCAGCCATCGCAGCGAAAGGAGGGATCGAAGTTCCAGGCCGAAGGGGTGGCCCGCAGGATGCATGCATGGTTGTTGTCGCAACGTGGGCACGTCTCGGCTGCAGGCGCTCCAACCCCTCGACCGTTTTCTTGGAGCTGGCCGGGCGCTTCAATCGAAGGTGTGCTGGCTTCATTTGCATCCGGGGCAGCAGCGCTGTGCGGTGTGCCGTCACCACGAGCGACCTCCTGATCGAGAAGAGCACTCTTGACTGCTCGCGCCGCCAGATCCCGCGCAGCCGCTCGCGCGTGTTCATCTCCCTCATCAGGGGCGCTCGTCGGAGCCGGGACAGCCCGTGGCGCCGGGGCGGCCAGTGGCGCTGCTCGCAAGATGGCGCATGCGATTTCGCCCGCATTCGCGACGACGAGCAATCCCAGCTGATTGGGTGCGTGGGATGCATGCAGGAGCTCATCATCAAGCTCCTTGGGGGTAGCGCACGACATTTTACAACCAGAGGCATCGTACAAGGCGACATGCGCAAAGGCTGCCTGTGCGCCTTGGCCGGCGGACTTGCCCTCGAGTATCCCGCTCGTCGACATGGCCAACTCGACGAGCTGCGCAGGGCCCTCCCATTGGCCTGCTGCCACGTTGGGCGAGCCGGGCACCGGTGCGGCGCACACCTCAAGTGCAACTCGCAAGGCAGCGTCTCGGCGCTTCCCAACGACAGCCATCTCAACGGCATCCGAGGCAGAGGTGCCACCGGCCAGGCTCAGCATCTCCGGGCGCTGCATCACGGCGAGCAGACCAAACGAAGCCAGCGCCAGTGACGCATGGGCCGTTGCTGGCTGGTCAGCTGCGATCCCACAGAAGGGTAGATGCACCTTTGCAAGCTCGAGGCACGCGTCGAGCATGCGGCCGCATTGAGGCAGCGGCGGCGAGGGCAGTTCGAGTCGGAGCCGCAGCTTCTCCTCATTCGCGAGCGTGATCACCGTCTTCTCGGCCACACCGAGCTGCGTCGAGAGCCTCGCGACCTCGGCAAGATACGAAGTCTCTGCTCCGTCTGGCTCGGGGTGCGGGTTGATGACTTGAATGGAATACCGCTGAGGCGCTTGCATCTCGAGGCGCGAGGCGTCTCCGCCGTTGACTGCGAGGTTGAGAGGAGCGTTCTCCATGCCACCTGACAAGCCAGTCGCGCCTCGACGCATGCTATCGCTGCACGCCGTGAGCGCTCGAAGGGCTCCAAGGGCGCGGCAGATCACGCCATCGCTCAACCCCTGCCGACACGCTGCCTCCAGTGCTGCCTCGCACGCCTGGCGCGTTCCCTTCGCCGATGCCTGTTCATCTGCGAGGAGCTGCCTGAGCAGGTTGATTTTCTCGGCGTCCTGGCTCTTGTCGATCTTGCCGGACTCCGCCACCACAGGCTCGCAAATCAGGTCCATGTGAAACGCCATCTGTTGCGCGGCAGCCTGATCGAGAGTGGGCAAGGCCAGCAGGGGCAGCGCACAGAGCTGGTGGCTGTCCTCAGCGTCCAACGGGACGGCGCTTGCCCGCAGCTTCTCAAGCGACTTGATTCTCATCTTGAAGGTCCCATAGTATCGCGAGACCGCAAAGTGGAGCACTGCGTTCTCATGCAACATGGGTGGCCGGGAGAGGGTCACCTCCACATCGACGTGCTTGGGCTCCGACGTGGGCGTATCACCGACAGCGAGGTTGACGGTGAGTCGTTTGGTGTCGATCGTGAGCCGCACGGTCTTGCCCGGCCGCCACTCGCCGCTGGTGCGGCAAGTGCCATCAGCTCTGTCGTCACGCAAGCAAGTGCCATCAGCTCGCCAGCCAAACTGGCCCAATGCGGAGCCCAACTTGATCGACTTGGACGAGAGCATGGCGCGCAGGTCATCTCGAGACCGATCTGCCGGTGCGACGTTCTTGGGCGCGAAGACGACGCCCACGTAGGCACCTTCGCGGTCAAAGTCGCCATTGTGCTCTTCACACTCGAAATCGATTTGCCAGACCCCCGAGTCGAGCGGCATGGCTTCTTCGACAAACTGCACATTGTCCGAGGAGAAGGCCACACGACGAAAGCCCTCGTCGAGACCATTCCCGCCGCCAGAGGTGCGGAGGCGCTTGCAGAACAGCTGAGAGATCTTGTGATCATGCCGCCCGTGCGCCAGTCGCTCGTGCATCCACGCCTGCAGCTTGGGCTGCTCGGGCGCAGAGGGCAACTTCAGGTAGACAGCCTGCACTCGGCCAGCAAGCTTGACCTCGACGCACCCATCGCCTCGCACGACGATCGCCTTCATCAAGAGCGCGTCGCCTTCTGCGCTGGACGCAAGCGCCTCCGTTCCGAGCTGCAACTTCGCAAGGACCTCAGCACGCTTGGCCTCCTGCGCACTCCCGGCTTCGCCCTCCTTATCGGCAACAGGTAGCACGTACGCGCACATGGCGTCGGTGTACTCGAGCAGCGCTGGCGGGAGGGGTATGCGCAGAGCTGCGGGCGTTCCACCGCCGCGGGCAGGAGCGCCATCCATCTTGATCAGCAAGCCACGAGCGTGCCGGAAGGTAAGAATTCGCGGTGATCGCCCCCATACTCTGCCCCAATCGACCCGGCTCGCCTCGGTGCGTGCGGGCACGGCTAGGGGCGTTGCAGCAGCCTTGGAAGGCACGGCCGCACCCGGCTGCCAAAGCGCAACCCCAATGTCACGGAGCATGGCGGTGGCCACGCTCGCGCAGAGCTCCTCGTCGGCATTCATGGGAAGCAGCTTCGCGAGCAGTCGCAAGCAGAGCGTCGCACCGTCATCGTGTGGCGGCAATCGACCCGTGAGCTCGAGCAATACATGCGAGAGAGGCTCGTGCTGATGCGGGGGCAGCTCGGGCAGCATGACCACGAGTAACGAGAGCAGCTGTAGTCGCAGCTCGGGCTCGAGCCTCCGGTCGCTAAGCATACGCTCGATGCCGGAGAAGACCCACTGGCATTCGGCACTCTGCGCGGCATCAGCGTCGCCAGAAAGTTGGCGCGCGACGCGACACAGGATTGAGTAGGCCGTGACACGGGCGTCGGCGTTCTGCGGCTCTCTGGACAGGATGCGATCGACGACTCGCCTGCTTGCAAGCCACGCGAAATCGGAGGCGATGAATCGCAACCTCAGCACGCGCAGCACAAGCCGCTCCTCGGTGGGCGCCGCCCACGAGGTGCCGTCCAGGAAGTTGAGAAGCCTGTCGAGCAGCCTGTGCAAGGCCACCTTGAAGCCATGCAGCGCCTCGTGCCCGGCGCCGTGCGTGCGGCTCGGCTCCGGCCGCAGCGCGAGATGGTATCTCGCGAGCTCCGACAGCACGCGAAGCCGCACCGAGCGCTGTGGGCTTTCGAGCGCCTCGCGCAGAGCCGTCAGCGCGGCCGCCCCTAGCACGGCGAGCTGCGTGCGGCGGCGCAGCTCCTTATGCAACGCGACCAGATCCACCGCCGCCTCAGGCTCCGCTTTGTGTTGCAAGAGTGCGGGCTCGAGAAAGTCAAGCACCTCTGTAGTGAGGGCTCCGTACTTTTTAGAAGCGTGGTCCGTGTGCCAGTTCACAGTTCTCGTCGCTCGCATCGCTTGGCGCCGCAGCCGCTTCCACCGCTTCTCCATCTCCTGCACGAGATCGAGAGCCTTGGCGATGCGCCCATCGACTTGCACGTCGCTGGAGAGCTTCAGCTTCTCGCGTGCGCGGTCATACGAGCTCATCCGCCTCGACGGCTCCACCTGGATGAGGCTCGAGGACCGGCTCAGACTCGGCGGCATCCATCGAACGCCAGAAGCCGAGCTTGGTCGATTCGGCTGCGACGAGCCGCGGCTTGGGAGCAACATTCCGGCGCTCATCCCGGCGCTCAACAGATCTCCGGCGAAGCGGTTGCTCTGCTCCTCCCCCGGCTCTGCCTGTTCCTCCTCGTCGTCCCGTGGCAACGCCGGGTTGAGCGAGCGCAGCAAGAAGAGAGCTCGCCGCTCGATGGGTAAGCAAATGCGCTCTTCCTCTTTGGAGCGATCGAAAGGTGCAGGGCGCGGCGCGTCTGGCAGGAGCGCCTCCAGATCCCTGGTGGCGGCGTAGTCCGCATCGACCACCCTCCCATGCACCCATCGCCCGAGCTTGTATGCAGCTTCCCACAGCTTGGACAGCTGCAGCCGAAGCTGCTCCGGCATCTCGCTCAGCGTCCCGCCGCCCAGCAGAGCCGCGCCAGCTGCGGCAGCATCCGAGATGAGCTCGTGATGGCGCAGCAGCACGCAGACGACCAGCCGCTGCAGCCTTTCCGGCGTAGGGGACGCATGCCTCGGATCGCGCGCGCCCATCTTCTTGCGAGACGAAATCTCGGAGTACATGGCTTCGTGGAGCGCCGCTGCGGGGCCTATGGGCGTCCTCTTGGGCGCATCGCCGCCAGCAGCAGCAGCAGAGGCCATCCCCGCACTCGCCGAGGCGCCCAGCGCGGGCGGCGTGTACGTGCGGAGCTCCTCTAGAAAACGGCTGGCTTCTTCGTTGGAGATGACGTTGTGCCCGCGATGCTCGAAGCGTGTGATGGTATGCTCATCGATCAAGCGCGGCTCCACTCTTGCCTGCATGGTCTTCGCGCGTTCTAAAGGCACGGGGCCGAAGTTGAACGCCTCGTGGTCGTCCAGAGCCCCTACAGACTCGGTCCGCACAAGATGCAACGGCTTGGGCTTCTGGGGCGAGCTCACCGGAGTGGCCAGCCGAGAGACCGCAGGCGAGACGCCACCTACCGACTCATCAAGCCCGCCTCGCAGGAGCATCCCCCCCATCCGGCCGATCGTCAACGGGTCGGCGGACGAGCGCTCGTTGGTCGAGTCGAGCGCCTGCATGCACAGGCGCCCAAGGAGCTCTGCGGTGAGCGTGGCCAGCTTATGCATCTCGCTGACGCTCGATGGCGAGCGAAGCTGCCCGCGAACTAGGCAGAGTGCGTCGCGATCGGGGTGCGAGCCAGCCGCACCGCTCCAGCTCAGCCGAATCGTACTGCCCTCGACGAGCACACGGTGCACACTGACCGAGCGCTTCGCGAAAGGCTTGCGCTCCTCGTCGCTCAGCGAGAGGTATGCCGCCTCGGTGATGCTCGTAGCTTTGCCCGCTTCCGCTAGCTCAGCCGCCTTTTCAGCATCGTCCATCACGTAACGTGTAGCCTGCACCACGTTAGTCTCCACAAGGAGGTTTGGGCACGCTACACTCCAGCTACCGATGGACGTGGGCTCGTCTGGGCAGAGGCGAGCGAGCTGCTCGTTGTCGCTGAGCGCACATCGAGGAAGCGTCTCCACACACAGTCGAGATCCGGGGAGATCCTCGACCCCCCTGGCTGACACCTTGGATGCTGCACGCGAGGGACGCAATGAGGCTGTCGCCTTGGGCGCCGTGACGGACTTGTTTGATCCCGCTCGCGAGATGGACAGAGGCGCCATCGTGAGCTCCAAAAGGCTCTCGCCCGACATCATGCGACGCAACGGTGTGGCGATCAGCGCCTGCAATGCGGGCGGCTCTGGGGCTGCTGGCACAGTACCGGGCGAAATCTCCGCTGAAATCTCCGCTGAGACCGGTGCGGCGAGCGTGGGCGCGGGCACGGACGCTAGGGTGGGCGCCGCTGCGGCCGGTGCAGCCGGTGCAGGCGGGGTCGGGCGAGCCGTGGCGCACATCTCGCAACGTGAAAGCAAGCTGCTGTTGAGGAACGTGCACGCTGCGCAACTCCACTCTTGTACGGCAGCTGGCGCTGGCGCTGGCGCTGCCGAGGACGAGCTCGCACCGCGGCTGAGGGCTGGCTGGCGCGATGACTGGCGCGACAGATTTGCCGACGCTTGGCGTGTGCGTGGCGGAGGCGGGCCCGTGTAGGCGAGCATCTCGACCGTGCACATCGTGTTGGTGCCGACGACAAGGCGAAACCCCTGCCGCGGTAGGTTGCGAAAGGCGACTTTGCTCTCGTCTAACGTCGTGAATGCGAGGCTGCCCTCGCTCAGGTCGAGTCGCACACCGACTTCCAAAGGGTACTCGCGCACTCCTGACCTGTGAAAGAAGAAGGACTCATCTCCCTGGAAGCAGTGCAGCCCGGTGTCTGCGCTCGAGAGTTTGAGCAGCCACGCCTGCTTTGGCGATTCCGATAGGCTAACGTCGTCCCCAAGGCTTTCCGTCGCCACGCCAATGAAAGCCCAGTAGTCTGGATCGTCCTGCTCGAATCGCACTCGCCATTCGTGCACGCCAGTGTCTCGGACGACCTTCCGCCCAAAGATGGGCTTGCAAGAGCTATCCCTCGTGAAACGCAACGCACTGGCGAAGGACTCCAAGCCGGTGAGCGCCCACTCGTCGGACAACTTCTGGCGACGCGTCGCATCGTCTTGGCTTTGCGCAGCTTTGTCGTCCTTGTTCGGCCGTTTCGGCGTCTCGACCTCAACGATCATCTCGGAGGCACCCGGCCATGAGATGATGCGAGTGGCCGCACTCACGTCGACCTCCGCCGAGGTCGCCTTCTCGCAGCCCCGTAGGCGCACCAGAATCTCGGCATGCTTACCACTGGTACTGGTTGGCGGGTAGCGCATCGCCGGCGCGTGAAGCACGGCGATCTCGTCGCCAGCCGTATCGCAGTCCCACAGTCCCAGCGGGGACCTATTGCCGTCACAGTCCCTCAGCGCCTTGAGCAAGCGCGCGATCGCCAGGAACGGGAGCTTAGCGGACGAACCGTACTCGAGCATACGAAGTACGAGCGATGGCAGCAAGCTGAGGATGGGGTCTGCGCTGAGATGGATCGGTGGGGACGCACGCAGCTGCTCGAGGCGTCGCACAGCGGCGTGGATGAGCGCCTCCTGGTAATGGGCAAAAGAACTACCTGGGTTGCCTGGGTGCAGAACTATGGAGGCATGCGCCTCACGGAGCAGAATGGAGCTGCGCGGCATGCGCACGCGCGCAGGCAGTGCCCCTGTTGGACGCGGGTCTGTGCGGTTCTCGCTCGGACCCTTTGGTGGCGACACCACGTCGATCGCGTCGTCCACACCGATGCACGAGTGCAACAAGCGCTCGACGCTGGCACCATCAAGCTTGATGACGCTAGTCCATGCCTTGAGCACGGCTTGATACACCGGCGCCGGCGCCATCACCTGTTTACATCGATCCATGAGATCCGCAAGGGCTGCCGCGAGAGTGCCGGAGTGCCTCTGGATTGCCGTCGCGGACGGTTCTTCTGGGCGAGTCGCGGCCGCAGAAGTGAGCAACGAGCAGAGCGACTCCACCACCATGCGTGCGTGTGGCTCTGGGTGCATCATGAGCACCTGAAACCCACAAATTTGGGTCTCGATGTCCGGGATGTTGCCCTTGGCATCCAGCGCCTTACCCGTAGGCGCCTCCTTGACAGCGATGCGATTCGAGGGCCTCCTGCGCAGCCGCCGAGTCCGTGCTTCTTCTGCTGGATCGTCGTCGCTGTCATCAGCATCATCTTCAACGTCGCTGGTGCCGCCGAGGAGCACCTCGGAGTAGAGGGCTTGCGATTCCTCCGGATGATCGTTGATGAAGTGAAACAGTGCCACCTGATGCTCTTCGAGGGTAGCAAAGTACACGCGGACCTCGTAATCGAGCCTGGCAACGTCGCCGCGACACCGGCGCTGCATCTGTCGGAGGGAGCGGCGCAGCTGGATCTGCGCCTCTTCCCACGATTGAGGTTCCTCGTCCTCAGCATGATCGGACGCTCGCCGATACCTGCGCCGCCGCGCCGTCGCATGAGGCGAGGTAGACGGCCGGTCTGTGAACGAATCCTGATGCGCCAGCGACGGACGTGCGGTTGCAGCAGGCACCCCTCTGCCAACGGCTGCAATTTCGTCTTTGGCGACCTCGTCCTTGACGAACGGCGGCGCGTTCTCGAGGATCTCAACGCGAAGTGCGGTGGCTCCTCGAAGGTCGTCTGCATCCAAGAGCGTGACCCACGTGCCTGGCCTCGGACGCGTGCCGCTGCTCGGGTACAGGTCCACCCGGCGCCGCTCGATCCATTCTGGGCTGCTTTTGTCCGGTGCATCCCCGCTCTCGTCATTCTGCGGACGATGCTGCTGGACGAGGCAACGGATGCGACGCGCTGCGTGCGAGCCATAGTCCTCGGGCGAGCAGCACCCATCCGACTTTGGCCCAGCGGAGCCGTCCCCACCGCCAATGAGCATCTTCCACTGCGTGATCTCTCCCGGCGGAAAGTGGTGGAATTCGAGCCAATGGGGAGACTCTTCGGTGGGCGCCGCCGAAGCTGCGCTGCGCCACAGCTTACCATAGTGGCCAGCCTCCTCGAAGAGCGCCTCGAGAAGCGAACCCGACTGCGTAGCCGTGATGCCCGAAGACGCAACCACCTTGGCCGGCTTCTGACGCACCGGAACCGTCGCGCCTGCCCAGCGCTCCGCACGATCTCGCGCCTCCTCGCCGCTGTTGAGCGGATACACGGCAGCCTTCGAGCCATCGCCGTCGGTGAGCAGCTCGCCATTGAAGGAGAGCTCGAAGATCCGGCCAGAGAATTGCGGCGACTTGACTGAGCTCGCTGCGTCCCGGCCCGTTGGCAACATGAGCACGCCACCGATCATCGTGACGCAGTCGGAGTGGTCTGGGTCGGCTGCGCCCTGCAGGTCGGCATGCGAACACGACGCTTCGGTCGCACGTGCCCCATCCACGAGCAGATGGTACTTGCCAGACGCAAACTCGACGCCGACCACGTGCTCTACGCCGTCGTTGATGGCCGCCGTACTCAGCAGCCGCGCCGCCCCCTCCACCTCGAAAGAAAGCCTACCCTCATGCACGGAGAGCAACTTCGCCTTGCCGTGCTTCGACTCCCAGACGGCCGAAGTGACGCCCGTGAAGCCCATTTGGAAGGGCTTGGGCACGGGCAGACCATCCTTGCCCTTGGCCTGGCCGGCGGGGAGGCGCGCCAGGATCGTGCCAAAAGCCGCTTTCGTGCGAATACGCGCCGTGAGCACAAAGGCCTTGGGCGCCTTTTCCCGTGCCGATGAGCCGCCTAGGTCGATGGCCTGCATGTGAATCGTCTCACGCTCCGATAGAGCAGCCGCCGTGGTGGGTGGTGGCGGCTGGACCTTGACAAGCGCTGCTGCGTGACGGGCAATCATCGGCAACGCCGCAAGAGCGTAGAATACGACCGCACGGCTTCGCCGATCCCCCGCCTCCTGCGAGGCGAGCGCCCTTTGCATGCCCATGAGCGCGTGCCAATCGGGCTCTTGCTCCGCCTTGAGCGACTCGGAGTCGCCATCCGCAGTGCGCGTGAGGAGAGCTGGCAGGTAGGGCGTTGCGAGCAGCTGAAGCTCGCCCGCCTCCGCCAATGTCGAGAAGACCTCCCGAGAGAGGGACGCGCGCGCCGCATCGAGTAGCAGTGCGCGCGTATGCCGTGGCGCCGACGGTACCTGTTTGACCGAGCTCACGATCACCCAAAAAGGCCAGGGCTGCGCTGGTTCACGGTCCTCGTGAGCCTCGAGCTCCAGCAGCAGCTTGCCGTTCGATTCGAAAGTGAAGCTCAGGCCGTTGGCCGCCTCGGGGTGCATGCGCCACTTGGAGGGGGGTGGCTTTGAGCGGCGTGGGTCAGGCTGCGGTGGATAGCCAGCCACAACGTACTGCAGCCAATCATCCAACCTTTTGGTCGCGTGCGCCTTGGTGGGGCGCGGCCCGTTGAACTCATCGAGCTTGAAGCGCACACTGTCCCTTGAGAGCTGCTGCATGCCAGGCATGCAGCCAGCGCTGCAGAGGAGGACGCGATCACCCATCGTGATCGGAATGGAAGCCTTCGACTCGAGCAGCAGGCAGCGCGCATCCGTCAAGGGAGGCACTCCCGAGAGGCCATAATCGACCTCGAGAAGCATGCGCACGTCTACAAGGCCGTGGTCGCACTCGGGGGGTGGCTGGACGCCGTCGCGAATGGCGGCTTGCAACCCACCAGAGAGGAAACCGCCGTGCAGCGTCGCGATTGCGGACTTGATCCGCACCGTCCACTCACGCTGCAACCGGCTACCCTCGACAAAACTCGCGTCCAGCGCACTCTCCACGTCAAGACCATACTCGCGTTTGATGGCCTCCAAGCTCAAGGCAGCACCCTCTGGCCACAACTCCTCGGTGAGCACCGCCGCGAGCTTCAAGCCCAGCGACGGTTCAAACGGTGCAGCTAGGCAGTGCAGCCGCTCTTGCAGGCGCGCTCGTGGGTGTGGCCCGTTGGGCGTCGTCTCGAGCTCTCGGTTCGGCAACGTCATCGCGCTGGCAGGCACGCTGCTCAATGTGATCAATAGCTTTTTGAGCGCCTCGAGCCGCGAGGCCACGCGAGCGGCATCGCTGCCAGCCGTAGGAGCCTGGGCAAGCTTCTGCATGACGGGCAGCAGCAGCAGAGTCACGAAGGGTTGGCTAAGCACCACGCTCGCCTGCTCGCTTCCAGCACTGGCTCCAAGTAGAAGCGAGTGGCCAAGCTCGAGGACACGATCAACGTAGGTTGCCTTTGGCGGCTCCCCAAGCGGGACGGCGCTCAAGAGCAGGCAAAACGCGAAGCGCTCAATCGACGAGCGTGCTGTGGACGCGAGGAGCTCATCAGCTTGTACTGAGCTGTCGAGGAGGAGTACCGAGGTATTCACGTCGGCAGGGGGCAGTGCACTGCGTAAGAGGCCATCCAAGCCATCCTCGGACAAAGCCGCGACAAAGCCGGTGTCCGAAGCTAGCTTGAGTAGCACCTTGGCCGCATCTGCACCCGATGGAAGCAAGCCGTGGGGGCTCGCCCGTATCACGCTGGTGAGCAGCTCGAAGCGCAGGCGTGCTGTCGAGTACAGCAGTGGCCAGCTGTGTAGCAGTGCATCTACAGCCACCTTGCCAACATCTGCACGTGGCGACGAAAGCCACGGCTGCACCACGGCTCGAATGTCCGAAGGAAGCGTTCTGCTCAGCTGCTGTTTTTCGAGCCACTCTGCCACTCGGGCGTCGTCGAACGTGGTGCCGAGAGACCGGCACGCCCCGTTGCATATCGAGACCGTGGCAGCATCGAGCACGGAGAGTGCGTGCATGGCCATGTGCGTGCGCGCGAGCCACGTATCTGTCTTCTCATCGTCCCATGCCATACTGTCTGCGTCTTGGAGCGCTACACAGCCGAGCAACTTGCAGCAGAGTTCGATCACCTGGGGGGTCGGAGCGATGCCGAGTGGTAGAGTGGCGCACCGTGCCCGTACGCTGCCTGGAAGTGCCGCCCACTCGGCCGCGCGCGTTGCCGCGCACTTGAGGAGGAGAGCGATGCCGTTGGCGATGCCAAGGGGCTCTCGCCAAGGCCTTGGGCAGGGGCTTCGCAACTCACGCTTGATCACGAGGGTCGCATCGGCGACATCGACGTTGACGATGAAGAACAAGTAGAGCGGCTTCGGCAGCAGCATAGGCGATGCAAAGAGCTCCTGCGAGCACGCCTCCGCTGCGCTGCTGCCCGCAGACAAGTGCAGCATCGCGCGATCCATGTCCACAACGACCTTGATCCTTGTGGGCAGCTTGCCATTCTCGCGCAGCAGCCGGCCGTCGACCTGCGAGGGGCTGCATGTGTCGTGACGGCTGAGAAAGATGTGCCCATTCTTCTCCTCGGCGAAGCCGGTGCAACAGAAGAGCGAGCTCTTGTGGAAGACTTCCGCGTGGCGATCACCACCGCTGTACTTTTCATCGCGTGGGAAGAATCTGGTGAATTGGTCGCTCTGGAAGAGCTTGTACCGATCGGGGTCGGACAGAAGCGAAGCGAGCGCGACGGGAGAGGCAACGCCAAATCCCTGTAAGAAGCTGCCCTTGGCGGCGAGCTTCTCGCTGGAAAGCTCAAACTCGTACACGCCGCCAACGAGCGCGTCAGGCACGACGACTGTCGAGCAGTTGATTTGCTGATGCGACTCGTCGGCTGCGGCACTACGTTTAGCGTAGCCTCCTGGCGGGGGCAGGCAGGTCAGCGTGACTTGCGCCATGGAGGCCGTAGCGGCGGCGCGCACCACCTGCACGTACGGGTTGCGCACACACAAGGGCAACTCCGGCGCCTCCGGCCTGCCGGCAACGAGCGCGAACGGCGGGGTTGCTGCCAGGTGGCAGAGCACAAAGCTCAAGTCGCTACCGAGCATCACGCCGCCTCCCAGATCCTCTGCGCTTGTGCAGCTCGCCCAGCTGCATGCCGCAAGGAGCGCCGCCTCGGTAGAGCCAGTGCGAACTGCGATCCACAGCAGGCAATTCAACGCCGCAAGGCGGACGGGCAGCGGCGCAGTGGCCTCCGCGTCGTCCTCGATGCGCGCGAGTGCGCCCAGGACTCGTAGATTAGAGGAGCTCGCGATGCTGCCGGCCGAAGTCATCGACTTCTGGCGCGCGGCAAGCAGGCTGCCTATGTTTGCGGCAACCCGCACAGGATCGACCGCGCAATGGGTGGACAAGAGCTCGCTTGGGCAGAGATCGAATGGGGTTACGGTGCCCGAGCCCTGGGTTGCAGACCCACTGCTGAGCGCGCGGGCGACGGCCTCGAGGAGCGGTCCAATAGTAGCAGGGCCCACATTGGTGGAGAGGACCGCATCGAGCAAGCCTGCTGCGAGGTCGGCGGTTGGTGATGGTGGCGGAGCGGGCAAGGCATTGCCGTCCTCAATGCCACCGCCTGATGGGGTAGCCGCTGTGGTGGCGGCAGTGGCGGCAGCAGCGGCAGCAGCAGCCCAAGGTGGCGGTAAAGGACGCCACGGCAGTTTGTCAGTGTCCGCTTTGGGTGGCTCGTGCAGCTCCTCCTTCTGGCACGCCTCGAGGAGCTGCCGATGGCAATCCATGGCCTTGTGCAAGTGGCGGATGCGCCGCTCGGTCAGCACGTCGGCCGTTGACCACACCTCGTCTGCCGAGGTTGCATGCGCAAGCACCGCATCCTGGGTGAGGGCCGCCGTTCGGAGCTCGGCCGGCAACGTGAGCGCATCTGCACGCGGGTCGAGCAAGCTCAGGCAGCACGCCCACTGCTCCGACGTGAGGTCGGCGGGCAGACCGGTGGCGCCACGAGGGCCACGGGCGCTCGCCGAGGAGCCGCGCGGAGGCGTCGCCTCTTTGGCGCGCGGATCATCGTTCGGGACGCCGGCCGGTGCGTCGTTGAGCAGGTCGAAGGTAGCCTCGTGGACAGAGCGTGCGAGGGCGACGAGACGCGTGTCACCTTCTAGGGCCGTTGCGTCCTCCTCGTCTATCTCACCATTGGCAGCGGCAGGCGGGCCGTCCTGCCCAGTTCTGTTCTGCCTGAACTCCTCGTCCTCGTCCTCCTCCTCATCATCATCGCGCGAAGAAAGAAGGATATCCTCGCCCTCCTCGCCCTCCTCGCCCTCCTCGCCCTCCTCGCCCTCCTCGCCCTCCTCGCCCTCCTCGCCCTCCTCGTCAAACTCG
>Ga0210241_100014_pt1 | contig 120799 bp, 85 predicted proteins | sample ChrtobMetP5a_8mM_FD_155488 | JGI IMG/M metagenome (GOLD analysis project Ga0210241, IMG submission 155488) | Chrysochromulina tobin associated microbial communities from unialgal haptophyte culture, Seattle, Washington, United States - P5a_8mM | ecosystem: Host-associated > Algae > Haptophytes >...
CGCCATCTGCGGTCGTGTTCGCACCTCTAGCGTAGTCATTGTAGATGCGAACCTGGGGATCGTCTTCTGTCACCTTGAGCACCAGCGAGGCATCGTAGTTTGACTTGGCTTCCGCCTTTTCTCGATCTGTTGCATCGGTGCGAGGCACAAAGCCGCGCGAGGCCACGGTCGTCCCTGCGGGCGGCGCAGATGGCTGCTGCTGCCGTTGCTGCAGCTGCTCTTGGAACTCCAGCACTTGCGCACTGACCTTGTCGCCCTGCTCGTCGCCTCGTTTGCGACCCACCATTCCTTGGCCCCCAAGTCACATCGACACACATTCACACTCACACATGAGTGATTGCCGGAATATCAACTTTGGTTTCGACGACACTAGATTTGTTCGTAAAAGCGTGCCACTGCGGACCCGCCTATCAAGGTCGGTGCTGCCAGGACCGCGAACACGGTGCCGCGAGACGTTGTGCACTTTAAAACGCCACGTACGCAGGTGTTTGTGTGGGGGGACAAGTCAAATCAAGCCTAACTGAAACACCAGACAACCATACGAAAGCCTTGACTTGACTTGACTTGTACATGTAGACGACGTCTGGGCGTTTGGTTCTCGTCGCCCTGGACCCGCCGTCCATGCACGGAGCTATGGGCGCGAGCGGTGGGAAGTCCCGCGTAAGTGATAGCGAAAGCGCACAAGCATCGTCCCCTACGTCCGCCTCTCCAGCAGCGTCCCCAAAGCTTTCTCGTCCGGCATCAGCTGAACTTCCTGAGGCCACTAGCGCAGCGACCCTCGCAAAGTCCAAGCCGACTCCAAAGATGACCCAGGTTGTGCCGCCCGACGCTGCACCGCCGTCGAAGGTCGTGGTAAGTACACCGACGACGCTCTCGCTAAATTTGGTCGTATCGGTGCTCTTGCTCACGGCGGTAGCTTTCATCCCGCTCATCCTCTTTTCGGAGATCGGCTGGGGCACCGAGGTCTTGAATGCGCTTGGGCCTTATTCTAACATTGATAACCAGAATGCGGAGTGGGGAGCGGAGACAGCCGCAACCCTTCTGCTCTTCGTTCTGTACCTCTTCGACGCCGAGCATTGGGTTGGCCGCGTGGGCAGAGGCTTGCTGCTCGCCAGCCTCTCGATCTTTGGGTTCCTCATCTTCTTCGCGGCGATGATCAGCGCGGAAGAGTCGCCGGAGTGGGCGCTGTCCGCGGTGGTGCTTCTGATGCCCTTGACCTCTACCATCCTGCGCTCGACCCTCTTCAAGAAGAGCAACGAGCTGCCTCACGTCATTTTTCGCGTGTTTGCGATCTCGTTTGCCGTGGCGGCGACCGCGGTGCTGCTCGCGTGGATTATATGGGTCGGGGTCGGCAACCAGTACACAGATGCAAACATGCAAAAGTGGTCGAGGGCGCTACGATGCGACATGCGTCGCGCTCAATCTCAGTTTAACGGGGCAGTCGCGCTCAACCTCTCCGAGCCCAACGTCACGGCGCTCAATGTGACCAGCACCACCGACACCTGCCTCGTCGCGTATCTACTGTGGGGTTGTCCTCTGATCACTTCTCTCGGCAGCTACCTCTTCGCTGGCATCTTTTACGGGTTCGGCCTGTTCATACAGAAGCACGAGGACAATGCGGTGGAGCTCGCCGTCAAGGGGGGGATGGTCACGCTCATCACCATGCTTGGGGTCGCCATGTCCTTCAACGCCTACTCGTCGGTGCTGTTCCACTCGCTCGTCGTCCTCATGTTCACGACCGCCTGGGTGAGCACTGTCATCATCGTGTCGACGATTGGATGGAAACGGTTCCTCAACGCCGCCAGAAAGTCCTCGACAGTAGCTGGAGCCAAAAGACGCCTCGCCGAATATGAGTCACTCAAGGGCCTCGTCGTCGTCATGGGGCTGCTGTTCTTTGTGCCGTACCTGATCACGCACATGGTCAAGCAGCTCTTCCGCACGTGCCTCGGACGGATCAAGTGTCTGTCCTGCTGCATGCTCCCTCCGGTCCCGAACAGCCGCGGCTGGCTGCTCACCGAGGAGGCGACGGAGCTCGTCGTTGAGCTCCGGAGCTGGCGATGGGTGAGCGTGCTGTCGTGGGCGACTCTCTTTGCGTGGCTTGGATGGTTCTTCCTCTACTTCCCGATGCTCACCAACATCTTCGTCGCCTACTTTATTCAGCTGCTCTCGCCGCTCAACTGGGGCCTCGTCTCCTTCATCTTCCTCGCCCTGGGCATCTTCATGTTCCTCAACCCCGCCTTCCCCGGCCCTGTCTTGTATTTGATGGGCGGAGTTCTCATCACTCCGCTGTGCGACAAAGCGTGGAACGGCGAGGTCTCCACCAGGGCGACGCCCGTGATCGGCCCATTCTTTTGGACCGTCTTTCTGTGCTTCCTGGTCAAGCTCGTCTCGAATGTCCTCTGCCAAAAGATCTTTGGCGAGTGCATGGGCTCCGATCCGAAAGTGCGCTCGATGCTGGCGCCCAATTCGATGCCGATGCGTACCGTGCGATACGTCGTCTCGGAACCGGGCTGCTCGCTCGGAAAGGTACTCATCTTTTGCGCGTTCCCTGCTGACTGGCCCGTGTCTGTGTACTATGGGGTCCTGTTCAATATGCCTGGCGGTGACAAGATGACCACCTTGTCAGCGGTGTTGGCCACCTCTCCGATTGTCATCTTGATCGCCCCCTTCGTCGCGATGGGCACCCTGGCCTTCTACGCGTCTATCTGGGGCGCATTCTGGAACACCGTCATGTCGCTGATCACAATCTTTAACGTGGCCGTCACATCCGTCGCCTCATTGGTTTGCCTGTACTACATCGCCCAGGCTGTTCGTGACCCAGTCAAAAAGGCGGTCGTCGAGGCGTACGAGGAGGACAAGGACGTGGCCGCGATTGACGCTGCTTCTGCCGCGCGTAATGCTCTAGTCGCAGACGTCACCACCTGGGACAAGATGCCGCTGCTAGTGAAGCTCCTCCTCTTCGTGCCCAAACTCGGCTTCATCGCCTCTTCCTACATGCTCTTCTTCGCCAAGTCGCACATGTATGTCGACCTCGACATTACGGGCGATTACAATACTGTCGCATGCACCACGGCGAGCCCCGAGTGCCCCACCCCACATGTGAAACCACTGGGTTGGGCCGGCTTCGCGCTCATTCTCTTCCACCTCCTTGGCGACCACATCTTCAACCGCTGGGTCTCGAACAAGGTCGGCGCACACTCTGGGGCAGATAAGACGGTGCCCGAGCCCCCTACGGATCCGCAAGCGGCACCAGCTGCAATAGCGCCCGTGCCCGTGGCCCAGCAGTGCGCGGCCTGAAGCTTTAGGGACACTAGGCGCTGGGAACGCGGTTCACGAACTCGATCAGAGTGCACGGTGTGGGCCCGGCGCCATACGGCGCCATGGTGGAGTGCGTGTGCCATGCCCCCATGTGGCATGGCGCGTGAACGCTTCGAGAGTTTCGCGCGGCGAAGGGCCGCAAGAACGCCGTACTAAAACTTCATGTGAACATTCCATTTATGCGGTGCTTCATGTGAACATGCCATCTATGCGGTGTCGGTAGGGTACTCAAGCTAAAAGTAGGGTACGCAGTACTGCCTAGTACGAGACCTGGGTACACTCACCACACTACATGTATTTGCGCACAGTATGCGCCGACGTTATTCGCTCTCGCATGTCGCCATTTTGAAACTAATAACTCTCGATAATAACTCGACGCGGCGGCAACTTCTTGCAACTTCGACGGAAAAACACGATCGGACCGCCTTTGCATCCGGATACCGACACGGATTGCATGAACGACTCGTTCCAGAGACATATAAGGACGCCGCTGCCGCCCGTGCTTCTACCCAAGAAGTACACGTTTATAAACCACGTCTGCTTGCATACGTGCTACAAGAAGGAGCACAGAGACATTTCGGTGTGTGAAGCCACGTGCCGGCTTGCAAATGCATATTATTCGAGGCTCACAGCGCGGCATACGAAGCTGCGAGAACTGGCTCAGTTGGAGGCGCACGCGCAGCTTGGACGCATGGAAACCTTGCGCCCTGAGTGTCGTGGCAACTGGGGCAGCAGCGACGTCCACTACAACTGTGTAAGAGCAAACGCCATCTGCCGTGCCCCACAGCTGCTCAACCGCTCACGGCACCAAACCGACGAGCTGATGATCAACAACTACACGGTGGATGAAAAATACCGCTACTACAGCATCATAAACTGCACCAGCGCCGGCGTGCGGCTCGCCGGAGTGCTCGCGCAATTTTGCCTGATCGCGAAGCGTAATGTTCAATCGCCAGGCCACGTCCACGCGGTGTCCGACGACGGCTTGAGATTCTGGCACCCTCGAGGCCAGAAGGCCGTCCTTGCTCGCGGCGTCCCGATGATGGCTCATATGGCGCATAATCTTGCTGTGCTGCGCCTGGGCGTGGCCGACTACCTGCTTGTCGGCGGGCTTCAAGACTGGGGTCTCGGGCCGAAGGCGAAGCTTCCTCCATTTGACTCGTGGCACGGCCTGCCTGCGCCACGAGAAGATCCCAAATCGGGCGTGTTGCTCTGGCGAACACAATGGCCGCCCACGCTGAGCAATCGGAGTCGGTCATGGAATTGGTGGCCAGCCGAACCTGAGGTGATCATCCATGGCAGCAACCCTCGCGGCTGCATCGATCGACGGCCGGCGTACACGGGAAATGCTGGCTGCGAGTTCGACGGCCGGCTCTCCCTTGTGCGCCTGCATCGGGCTGCAGCGCGTGATGCTTCTCTGGGAGATCTCACCAACGGTCAGCCGTTTCGTCTGTATGCGCGAGCCAACCTGCATCAGCACGAGCCCGTAGGCGGCAGGGCCGTGCAGACCACTATGTCGCACAACTTGCGCACGTGGTCTCCTTGGGAGCCTGTGACGATCAAGGGACTGCCAGCGGAGACGGTTGACATCTACTTCTTTCTCGTGCAGGCTAATCCCGTCAAACGCGGCTCGCTGCTGGCGCTCTTCCCCGTGAGCCAGCCACCCAACGCGTGCGTCGCCATGGCCTTTTCGTCCAACAGAGACGGCGTCAACTTTTCGCAGCCAGTCAACTTGGTGAGTGCTAAGCTTGGGTGGCGCACTGCAGATGAGCGTGGGCGTGGGCCGATCGAATATCGAGCGACGGCACACCCTGTAGCAGGCGTCTTCGTGCGCGGAGACGATGTCTTCCTTTACTTGCACTTCGGCGTGCTGGGCACGGACATGGAGCAGCAGGACACCCCGACGAAGGTCGAGCGATACGTCATGTCACGCGAGGAGCTTGTGCGACTGAGCGGTCCATGAGTCACTCTTTTTGAAAATAGCGTCGTCCCGGGCTCCCCGGCATCGTTCACGATTTACTCTGAGGGAAGCTACCTTAAAGCTACCTTCTGCCGATTAAAGGCCTCTCGGCCTGCGTATAGCAGGCTGTGTTGGCCACACCTCCGTCCATTCTAGTAGCCCCCGTGAGTACGCGTTGTTTTGAACAGCGAAGTTCTCGCGGCCGGGAGGACGCAGAAAACTTCGCCGAACTCTCTCGTCGGCCGGCGTGGCATGGCGACTCCGGCTGCTGAGGTCGAGTGCGTCGATTGCAAAACTGCCAAGGAGGAGGCACAGGCTAAGGCCGAGCAGGCACGAGCTGGGACTGATGGTTTGCGATTGGGTGACTGTCAACCGTTCTACCGCAAGTGGGCAGCGTGCGTGGAGGAGAATGCTGGCCAGGCCAAAGCCTGCGCCGCGGTGCTTGAGGAATTTAAGCTGTGCCATCGCCGCGCCGCTGAAGCCGTGCTTGCAAGCGCAACCGCGCGCAGAACGCATCAGTAAGTTGCTTGTCATGCGTGTCGAATATTTTCGTGATATCTTCCTCAGCACCGAACAACAAAAAGTCGCAACGCATCTTAGGTGCTTCGGTTTATCTTTTCAGGATCAGCGCAGTTTTGTCAAGTATATTACGTCTGCGGAACTCGTGCATGTGTTCCTCGTCCTCACCTCCTCAACACACATCACTTCACCGGCATGCGTTCATGGATTTCCTCCTCGATTCGTTGCAGATATTGCAAGCGCGCCGTCAGCTTCAGGGCCTGCTCCATGTCCTGGGCAGCAAACGCGCTCGCGAGCTCGTCGTATAGCCGCTCCATTGATGTCGTGTTGGCGTCGCGCAGCGGCTGCAGCTTGTCAAGCCGCTTACCCGCCTCCACTAGTGCCTCGCGCACCTCCATCACCTCCATCAAGAATGTAGGGCAGAGCAGCGTGCTGCCCGTATCCTCGTTTAGCGGTTTGCCAAGCAACTCAAGCAAATGCACGGCTCGCGTGTGCGGCGCTCGCAGCACGGCGTACGCATCAGTCAGCTCCGATGCATGGTCGGCGGCGGCTTGCTGATCTGCCGTGTTGCTGCGGCTGTGCCGATCGGGATGTGTTTCGCCCATCAGTAGCTTGTACCGACGCTGCAGCTGGTCAAGGTCGAGGTCAAAGCGCCTCGCGGCCTGCAGCAGCGCGAAGCGATCGGTGATCGTTGCTGACGTCAGGCGCCGCACGCTGAGTAGCATAGCCTCGATCTCAAGGCTTTCGTCCCGTGAACAATGCTGTGATTTACCCAATACGGAAAAATACATGTAAACTTGGTCGCGTTGGTTGATTGGCGGTTCATCAAACTACCGGTACACAAACGGCAGCCTGGTGAGCGCGACATCCCGGTCCCTGCTAAAGCTAGACCAGGCTCTGAATCGCGGTGGGTGGGCGGGACCATGTTCAGCTGAATATAGAAGTGACTAAGAAGTGACGCGGGTGTGGACCCCGGGTACCGGCTACCGCTCGCTTCTTCGGGCGGGTGACGGCCGGGCGACTACGGTGCAACATCGAATTTGAACATCGCGTACATCCGATCGTCTTGAGCTACAGGTACACCACAGCACAAACACACCGCCCCGCGCCTCGACGCGGCGCCTGGGGTGGCGCCCGGCGTTTGACCCCTGCGCCGTGGCGTGTTTATTTACGTAGTCTCAATCTCGGCCACGCTCGCGAGGCTCGCGAGTGGCGAGCGCGCGGCCCCTCGCTCGGGGGCTGATGGGTCTTCAGCACAACCCCTCTCCGTTTCTCTGCGCGAGTAACGCCCGGCATTTAGCTGATGTACACCGAGAACAACAAGGTGAACGCGACTGGCTAGGCAGCGCAGGCAGGGCGTAAACCGCGAAAGAAGAACGTACGTTCGGAGGTACACACATCCGACAGTCACAGTGTGACGCGCTGAGGCCCACGAGCACTACACGAGCACGCGGTTCTTCTGCACGCCAGGCGTGTTGCCTCTCTGGTTACCTCTCATCGCCTTGGCCCTTGCCCGCCTGCATGTGCAGAAGAGTAGCTTCCGATTCTTGTGAGAGCGTGTCCAGGTTGCTCCTCACCTGTCGCGATTGTCGCTTAATTGTCGCTGCTGCTGTTGCCCGTGCCCGTGCCGCCGCGCTCGCCGTCTGCGCGGCGCAGACGCGAGCACTGGCCCCGTCCCCCGCCTCAGTGTCTCTCGTCGCCGCCCATCGCGCCGTCCGATCCCGCTGATCTCCCGCTGATCTCCCACTCTCCGAAGAGAGCGCACCGATCGCGTCCGTTGACGTCCGATCCCGCAAGGGCCTTGGATCCCGAAGAGAGCGCACCGATCGCGTCCGTTGACGTCCGATCCCTTATCCGATCCCACTCCGCCCGATTCGCGAGTTTGCGCCGTGCAGCTCGCCGACGTGCAGCTCGCCGAAGCCTCTCAGCTTCAGCAGGTGGATGCGTGGAGCGCCTCGAGGGCATCTGTCGCCTCGTCGAGGCAGAGCGGGCACGTGCGCTCCGTGGCCAGCCACGCATCGGCACATGCGCCGCATGCAGACACGTGGCCGCACGGCACGAAGATCCGGGAGATCGGCATCTCGAGGCAAATGAGGCACAGCCCCGCATGGTCGTCCGTCAGCTCTGAAGGCAGCAGCGGCGGCGGCAGCGGCGGCGGTGGCGTGGTCGAGCTGGCTTTTCTGGCCGGGACGATGGCGGCCATCCCCGCGTCCGCAGAGCTGTCACTCACGCGTCGCCGCTGCGCAGTGTACGGGCGGTCCTCAAAGAGACGCGCTCGTACGTTGGCAGCCACGCATTCGGCGACGAAGTCCGCACTCGCGCTCTGTCCGATGAGGACGTGGATCGTGCAGATCCGAGAGGCACAGATGCCGGTGGCGCTCGTCGAATCCGGCGAGCAGCAGCAGGCGCGCGGCGCATGCAGTAGCACTCGCACATGCGCAGGGCTCAGCCCGGGTGCAAAGACGGTCTCACCCTGCTCGTCCATGGCTCGCTCAAGCTCGGAGAGCACCTGCCCCTGGCTCAGGCTCGCGAGCGCTGGACGTATCTCGGGCGCGAGCTCAACCGAAGAGGGCCGCAGATGGAACTCATGCAGCAGCACCTGGCGGCAGTGAAGGTGCTCGCGCCACGCGCGGTGGGATCCGCAATGCTCGTGCCTCAGCAGCCACAGGATGCTCCCCTCTGCTTGCTCGAGTCTCTTGAGCGCATCCCACGAGAAGCGTACCTCGTTCTCCGTGCCGTCTTCTTGGTCTTCCTCCTCGTCGTCCTGCTCCTTGCCCTTCTCGTTGTCCTCCTCCTCGTCATCGCACGGCGCACACTTGAGGAGTGTCTCGAGGCCCATCGACCAATGGCGCGGGCGCAGCTCGAGGCAAGGGCCCCGCTTGCCGTGCTTCTGCTCGCGCTGCGTGCCTTGCTCGCCCTCGGCCGCTCCGACGAACTCGCATGCACAGCCGCACTCAAATGCCTCTTCACGGATGGCACGCAGCAGCGACGGCACCGTGAGCAGACTGAGCTCCTCGAAGGGGCTGAGCGTGATCACTAGCGGCGGAGGGCACGGCCGAGGGCGCAGTGCCATCACAGAGGGCGTCACACGCATCGGGGGTGCCGCCGTGATGAGTGACACGGGCGGCGGCGGCGCAGTCGGAGCCGTCAGCACGACGGGCGACACCAGCCGGCGCGACACCGGCAGCCGCTTGAGGACGGCAGTGTCACTCACGCCCACGCGGACGTTGGCCGAAGGCAGCTTGACGAGGGGGACCTGCTCCACGCCATGCTCGAGCGCGCGCTCCAAGAGGCGGTACGATGGACTCATCGGGCCGGTCGGGCTTGCGATCTCTGTCGGGCTGGATGGCTCGACGGCCGCGGACGGGCGAGGCGGCGAAGCCGATGTCACTCTCGCCGCCGCTGCAGCCGCCGCGCCTGGCCGCGTGCTCAGCCGCGCAGCCCGCGCAGCCCGTGCCGCAACCTTTGCGAGATCCTTCTCGCGCTTCTCCTCCTGCGCCGTAGCCTTGGCAAGCTCGAGCTTCGCACGCGCCTCGCGCCGGCGCGCGCGTTCCTCCTCAAGCTCGAGGCGCTCGAGCTCAAGCCGCTTGAAGGCACGGTTCTCCTTGTTGCACTCCGGAGGCACGTTCTCGGAGAGCGTGGCCATGCCCATCCGCACTCGCTCGGCTGGTGCCCACGTGCCGCCGCACACGCAGATGCACACGGCGCGCTGGGTCGCGAGGTGCTCCGACTGCCACAGCTCCGCCTTGAATCGCTTCCACACCTTGGGCTGAATGCACCCGGCCAGGGTCTCGACAAGAGCTCCTCTGTTCGACACGAGCATCCGGATACCCGTTTTCTCGCGGTGCGCGAAGCACTCATCGTGGACGCCAGTCCGAAAGCAGCAGGCGCCTTCGCAGACGGTCTTCACGACCATGCTGCTGCCCAGTGCCTTGCCGCACACGTTGCACGAAGAGGACATCGGAGAGGACCGCGAAAGGTGGAGCGAGCGGCTTGTCGGGAGAGACGCAGAGGTCTAGTCGGTGGATAGTCGAGTCACGAGAAGGCACGATGCATGCATCCTCATCTTTACCCAGAGCGATGTGGAACTCTGAGTTTATGGAGGCGCATGCAATTTCTATTTACCGAACCTCGTCCTAGAAAAGCCTGTGCATTCCATCGCGACGTCAAGGCCCAAAGAGAGGATGGTTCAGAGGCCGTTGGCGGAGACGCGCAGCCTCGACAAAGGGTACGCCGGGGCGCTGATGTCCGACCCGAGGATCTGCGTCCCAGCCAAGGACCTGAACGAGACTAAGCTGGCGCGTCAACGAAAAGAACTCCTCGGCGACGAGCGGAGCTTCAAACCAACCAAGGCGACATTGGTAGGCGACATTGGCTTCGGCTTCATGGCCGTCGCGCCCTCTGCGACCTCCGCACAGACCAGCGAGGTGGCGTGCCTCGCAGGCGAGCTCCTCGCATGCGCCATGATCACGTGGATGCGCAGCCTGAGCTCCTCAATGGGCAGGCCTGCGACGGTGGATGCCGTGGCCCTATACGATTGCACGGTCATCTGCGAGAAGGCCGTGCTCACACCGCGAGGACAGCAGTGGTCGCCGGGCCCAAACTGCTCGCAGGACGCCGATCTCGAGGCCCTGAGAAAGTGTAAAGACGGCAGACCGTTTTGTCGAGGAAAGCCGCGCCATCTGCCTTTCTCGTTCGTGCCCCCGCCGTGGCTCGCGACTCACGCGGTGCTGCACAGTGGCTTCAGCGCTCTCCGCCATTGTGCGCAATGGCCTCTGTGCGCAGCCGCCTCCGAGACCCCAAGGCCCCGTATCTTCCCGCGTTGCTTCTGGGGACGCATCCGCACGTTTCATGGGCAGTTCAAGGAGGGTAACTATACTACCTCTGATGGCCGTTGATCAGCCTTTGTTGGCCTCGGTTGGCCTCAGATGGCCTCTGATAGCCGCCGCTGCGCTGGTTCCCATTGATTGCGTTCGGTTGCGTCTCCCCCATCAGGTAACCATCACAACTGGGCCAAGGGTGCGGCCATCTTCGAGGCAATGCTCGAGGCACTGCCGCGAAAGCGTTTCTATCTCAAGATCGACCTTGACTCGATCGTGCTGCCGCGCGCGCTGCTGCGCCTGCTGCATGGCTTCGACCGGACCGTCGGCAGTGACGGGCCGTTGTACTTTGGGAACGGCGCATACATGCCTTCGTACACAGGCACGCCGTGGGTGTCGAGGGGGCCACCGGATCCTCTGCCGGCCCATCAGAAGGAGTATCGCGCGCCGCTGCGTGCGACGGCGACCTTCCAGGCTCTCTACCGTGCGTTTGACGACGAGTTCCAAATTGGATGGGAGACGGAGGCGGGGCGGCGCGTGCGCAAGGACACCCACAGCATCCCCTATGCTCAGGGCGGCTTCGAGGGGTTTTCCCACGCGTCGCTCTATGTGCTCGTGAAGAGCAAATGCATCGAGCGCGTGGCGGCCATCGCGTCGCCCGATCGCACGTGCCCACGCGTCTTGCGAGTCGATCGCAAACTTGGCAACGCATCGTCGAGTACCAACGCATCGAACTCTCCCCCAGTCACGCCGCCGTTCATGCTCTCCGCGTCAGGAGGTCTCAACACCGCTTGGGTGCTCAAGAACGAGAGCACGAGTCGCAGCGCGCGGTGCGAGTGGGCGTCCGACTTTGAGGACTCAGCCCTCGGCCTTTGCATGCATCTGCTCAACATTCGCTTCATGCAGTGCACGTGCGTCACGATGATGCCATTCCTGCCCTCGATCCCCTGTGAATGTTCGCGTTCACGCCTCGCCGGGTTCGTCATTAATACGAGACGGCGCAAGTGCAACGAGCTTCTCTACAGTCCAACGGTCGATCCAAGCTTGGTCACCATCGACGCGCGGGACGGCCGTGCCACGCTTCCGTCGTCACTCTTCCGAAACGGGACGGTTCGTCGAAACGGGACCGTCCGGACTAGTGCGGCCACGCTCATCGACCGCAGCACGTGCCAGTCTGTGTACATGAACGCCACGCGCTGCCCAGTGCCCATCTCGATGCACCCGGCGAAGACGCCGCTGCAGTTCCTCTCATGGTGGACCTTTCTCATTGAGCAGGACCGCGATAAAAGCGTCGAGTGACGGATACTCGGATTTACTCGGATCTAGCTTGTGACTCAACCTCATTGGAAACGCTGTTAAAACCAAGGCGTCGCGTGATGGCACTCAGCAAGGAAGCGGGACTTTCCCGCGTCGCGACCGTGTTAAAAAGTAAGAGGAACCTGGTCGCAACACTCTACACAGTGCTGTAATACTTCTCAACACAACCCCCGCACCCACGTAATCACGCGCTCTGCGGGTTCCACCCATCCCTCACACAGCATGACATCGTGAGGCAGCTCACAGTACTGCGCCTCAACGCCCAGAAACGCGGCGCTCTCTTCGACGCCTTCGCGATCGACAACGTAGTCCCGCGTTGCGCCCAATACAAGCGATGGCGCCAGCGCCGCGCCTGCCAGCCACGACGCACGCCCGTCCTGTCCGGTTGCCTTACTCGGCAAGTTTGAGTTAAAGTGCTGCAGGTTGATCCCCACCTTGGAGTCAGCCGCGAGCCGCGGGAGCAACGGATCAATGGTGCTCGCGGGCGTTTCCTCGTCGAAGAAGAGCCTTCTAGCGACGTCAGGCTCCCGTGTGGCTGTCTTGAAAGCGAAGCCACGAAGGATGGACCAGGCTTGGCCGAGGTTCCGGCGCACGAAGCGCATGGTCATTGGGCCGTTGCCAGAGGGTGGCACGCCGCAGATCAACGCAATGCCCGAGGCCGCGCCGCCCGCCTCGAGGTACTTGAGCACGGTTGCACTCGCAAACGAGTGGCCCACGATCGCAGGCGGTGGTGCGCCGGGGCCCAAGGCCTCAGCCACGAAGGCTTTCAGGTCAGCCACGTGCTCGGTGATCTTGACCGACGTCTGATCGGCGGGTGAGCCGGAGGTCCCGCGCAGCGAGATGGCATGCGCCTCAAGCCCGGCTTTGGAGAAGTGCTCCAGCCAGTGCTGCTCCCAGCACCACGCGCCGTGGAAGGTGCCGTGAATGAATACTACGGGTGGAGGAGACACGGAAGTGCGGACTCCGCACTTGAGCCATTCCATTTTGAGACCAGTGGATAGGAGTATCTGCGAGCGGAGAATGCCTGCCGCAGCTCCTAGCGCGTAATACATCACGAGCCTCAAGGAAGGACGCATAAGGAGTCGACGGACGTGCCCTTCCGCGCGTCGCACCGTTCCTTCGCCCGAAGCTGCGTCGCCGAAGTGTGGACTTTTATGCTCTTGCGCGTCGACCGCACGAGTTCGCGAAGGGGGTCGGTGAAAATGGGGCCACTAGAAATCTGACGAAACCGCGGTTTCTTCGTGTGGAAGTTGAGCGTTCTTGTCCATCTTGTCCGGGATTGTCGGTAATGGTATCGTATAACATCACGTTTCGTAACTTTTCGTACAGGCATCTTGGTTGCGTGAGGTACCGGCTGGGTGCGGCGCGCGGCGGACGACTCGCCATATCTCCATTCAGACTAGTACGTGTGTCACACCCGGTCCCCACCCCCCTCTTCACCCTGGTAACAACCCTCTCCGATCTACGGTCTACGATGGCTCGATCCGCGTTCCCTCGCCATGCACACTCGCCGCCCGAAGTTCCTGTCGACGAGCGAGCTGTGCACGGTGCAAGCAATCAATCAAGCCCGACTAGTCGACGATCTCATCGGGCTGCTCGGTGTCGTCCACGTCGCCGTCGACGACCTCAGGATCGTCCGCCACGACCGCCGACGACAGCGACACACTCGAGGAGGGCATCTGCTCACCCTCTGCGGGCGGTGCTGACGGGGCGGCATCAAAGGCACCAAAGCCCGCGTCGTCGCCCGTGTCGTCGAAGCCCGCATCCCCCACCGACCCGAAGCTCGCATCCCCCACCGACCCGAAGCTTGCATCCCCCGACCATCCTCTGGGAAAGCTCGGGTGGGGCGCAGGCGCTGCGGTGGCGCCGTCATCGTCGCCAACGATCTCATCTTCCGGGGAGGTTGCAGGCGCTGCGGCGGCGCCGTCATCGTCGCCAACGATCTCATCTTCCGCCTCAGACTGAGCTCCATCGTCATCGACGACGACGTCGGCCGTCGAGCTCTCTGGCTGAAGAGCGGGCTCGTCAGTTTCGTCAGCTTCGTCAACAGTCGAGCTCTCAGGCTTCGGAGCGGGATTCGTCAATGAGCGCTCTGCCTGAGGAGCGGGGTTCGTCAATGAGTCTGCCTGAGGAGCGGGGTGGCCCTCGGCGTCGATCCCAAGGCGCACCTGCTGCTCCTCCGTGTACACCGCCGCCTTCCAGCCACCCATATCCTTCTCCCCCGCAGGCCGCTCGAGCTCGCCACGCGTCCAGGCAGGGCCAAGCGCGCCCAAACCCGTCGCGGCTGCAACGGGCGCTGCCGCGGGCGCAGGTAACGACGCGCCCACTGCGGGCGTCGTCGCCGTCGTCGTTGGCGGCTTTGTCGTCGTCGTCGCCGGCGTCGTCGGCGGCGGTGGTGCCGGCATCGGTGCCGGCGTCGTCGGCGCCTTTGGCGGCGGCGGCGGAGGGTTGTCGACGCTGAACCGCCGCTCACGCTGCGGTGCCGCAGCAGAGGGAGCAGCAGCAGCAGGAGGAGCAGCAGCAGCAGCAGCAGCAGGAGCCGCGACGACGCGACTGCTGCTGCTGCCGCCGCTCGCCTCCGCCGCGCTCGCATCGTCCGCCCGCCGAGTCTTGAGAGAGGCTGTCAGCTGCTGCAGGTGCGCCACCATCGCCGAATGGTATGTGAGCTGAGCCTCCGCTATACGGATGAGCTCATCGGCCATCTGCTGAGCCATCGCGCTGGAGAACTCGTCGAGGGAGGTGAGGAACTGCTCGCCCGCGACGCGCCGCTCGTCGGCGAGCGCGGCGAGCTGCACCGACGTCCTCTTCGACTGCTCGGCGAGCGTGCCGCTAAAGTGCCTGTCGAGCTCGTCGAGCTTGGACGAGGAGAAGTCGACGAGTTGATCGAACTTGTCCGCCAGAGGCTTGAGCGGCGAGGGGGCGACCTCGGGCCCCCTCGTGCTGGCCACCGGCATCGGTGGCATCGGCGAGGGTACCTCGGCCGCATCGGCCGCTTCGGCCGCGTACACGGCATCAGAGGGCAGAGGAGGCGCCTCGTCGGCCTCGGACAACTTGCGGTCCATCGCCTCCTGAAGCGCACAGACCCAACGACGCGCCTCGAGAGTCCCGTCCGCACTGAGCGTGATGAAGGGGAGCTCGGTCTGGAGCGGCACGATCTCAAAGGCCGCCGCGCGCTTCGCGTGGTGCTCGGGCAGCTCATGGCAGAGCACATACTTGCTCAGAGCGACCGCCTTGCTCGCAGCGGAAGGAGGCTCGTCTTTTCGATTCGTGAAGATGAGAACCTTCTGCCGCCGGTCGAGGCGCGCGTAGCACGACCACCAGATCTTGGTGAGCGGCGACATCTTGAACAGCACGCCCTCCATGTCCGCCCGGAACGTTCTCGACGCCGCCGGGATGAGCGAGCGCTCGAGCGTACGCAACTCGGAGCGCTCGCGCTGCTTCACGAGCAGCTGCAGCTGCTCCTTGCGCCGTCGCATCTCAATGACCTTGCTGCAGTAGGCCTTGTACTTGTTGGCGACGACGCCCGCGAGGCCCTCGAGCTGGTTCACCGAGATGCTCACGAAGCGGTCGTAGCTCGCTGCGAGCGACTGCGAGAGACGCGCTTGCGCCTCCTGGCGCTCTCCGAACGTGCGCATGCCCGGGACGCCAGATCCGCCCTCGCACAGCTGCGCGAGCTCCACGTGCGCCGCGTGCGTTGCGCTCGTCGCGTCGCGCAGCCGCGTGAGCTCCCGGCCGATGACCTGCAGCTGCCGCTCCGCCTGCTCAAACTTGCCCACCTGCGGGCCGATGGTCTCGTCCGTCTCGACGTAGGTGTAATCGAGCAACTTGCCGACGCCTTCGAGCAGGCCGTAGAACTCCTTCTTGATGTCCTCCTTCGAGGGCAAGTCATCGAACGAGTCGGCGGCCGCGACGGCGGCCGCGGCGGAGGCCATGTTGGGAAAATTACCCGCCCGTCGCGGTTATTCACACGCCATGCAGTCCGGCCCGGGTGGGTTTGCCAATTGGTAGGAACGCAAATGTATCGACGTTACGAGCACTTTCGCCACAGTCTTTCGCCGCGAAGCCGACCCGCACCGAATGATGCGAGCTCGCGCCGCAGCGCCAGGCGCCGCAGCGCCCAAGCCGTCTCTCGTGCAGGCCGCATCGCGCGGAGACATCGGTGCGCTCGCACAGGCCGCGTCGCGTGGCGCGGCCGCCGCCGCATCGTCTTCCGGCGCCTCCTCCTCGGCAATGCGCTTGCTTGAGGCTGACAATGTGCAGCTCCGGCGTGAGCTGGCCGAGGTCCGCCAGCAGTTGCTGCCACTGCTCGCCGCTGACGCGCCGCAGAGCGCGGAGGCCATTAGCAAGGCGTCGCCACTGCTTCCGGCCTCCTTTTGGCTCGAGGCGCAGTTGCAGCAATCTCGGCGGCATGTGCAGCTGCTGACCGAGGCACTCGTGAACCGCGCGGAGCTGAGCACGGAGCTCGAGGTGATCTTGCTGCAACTACGGGAGCAGAAGGCACCGGCGTGCATTAGCGCTGCTGCGGCGGGCGGCGTGGGCACGGGCGGCGCGGGCGCGCAGGGCGCAGGCGCAGGCGCAGGCACGCCCGGTGTGGCACGCGGTTTGACGCCCGAGTGGGCAGCAGCGGCTATGCGTCGCATACGCTCGGTGCAGTTCGCCGAGAGCCTCGCAGACGAGCTGCGTGCACAGCAACAGCGGCGCCGGTCGACGGGCCCCGCCAGGCGGGTAAGCACGGGTGGCGCTCCGAAGACGGCCGCCGCTGCAATGACCAGCGATGCCGCGAGCAGCGGCGGCGGTGCGGCGCGGACCGCCGCCGCTGCGACGCCGGAGTAGGCACACAGGCAGGTCTCGCGCGCGCTTGCTCAAGCGTATTCGCCATTCTGGCTGTTCAGCGAGTCCCTTTACAAACTTTAACTTCCAAAGTCCTTTACCCAAAGTGGCAGAGGGAGGGGCGCGAGGTGGATTTAAAAAAATCCCGGGATTTCGATTTGCACACCAACCAAGTATCCTGATTTCCAACTGAGTGAAGAGCGTTACGCGATGAGCGGACGAGTGCAGCCGAGCGGAGCTTTGGAGGTACAGCCGGGAGCTGTAGCGGTATGACAATGACAGCTGAAGCGTTTTCATACATTCCTTCAGCTGAATATCAATATGTGAAACGCGCTTGGCTACACCTCCCACAACCTCAACAGACAACACGACTAGCCCAACGCTACATCTCTGGCCACCACACTGTCTTGATCGCATGCTTGAACGCCAATGAGCAATGAGCCCGCAACCCGCGAATTGCGGTTGTTTCTCCGGGTTAAACGCTATTTGTCACCAGGCGGAGGCCCGATTGCATCACCTCGGGCGCCGAGCCCTGCCGAGCGAGCTCGGCCTCGCTCGGGTGCGGGTGGCTAGGCGGCTTGGGCTTCGGTTCGAGTCCTATGCTCGCGTTGGCCAATCGCGGCACGTCGGTTGGGCGGGCCGGCTTGGGACGCTCCGGCGGGTGCGGCTGCACCTGCACAGTATGCAAATCTACGCGCCGCATCTTGGCAGGGCACGGCACATTGTCGGGGTGGGCGGGCTTCGACGGGTGCGGTACGTTGCCGGGGCTGGCCGGCTTTAGGCGATCCGGCGGGTGCGGCAGCACCTCCATTGCATGCGTTTCACCACGCCACCTCTTGGGCGTTCGCGTCGTCGGGTCAGCGAGACGTCGCGAACGTTCACGATGACGATCATGGTCACAGCCGTGGTTGCAATTACGGTCCCGGTCCCGGTCCGGATCGCGGTCGCCGTCGCGGTCGCGGTCCCGGGCATGCCCCTTGCCCGAGCGGGAGCGGTCCTTGCGAGAGGGGTGCCGCCGCCGCCGCTCGTCGTCGCTCGTGTCGCCCTCCGAAGCATCGTCCTTAGCAGCACGGTTGCGATCGCGCAGCCCGCACGCACAGAGCATCATGAGCACCAGCATCGACGGCACGAGCAGAGCTGGCAGGATCATCCCCACCATGTTCCCTTGATCGGGCCGAATGTCGTTCAGGCACCTGCCCACCCTGTGCTCTCCGCCGACGCACTCGTGTCGCCCGTCCGACAGTTGGACGAGCGTGCCGCCGACGCACACCTCGAAATTCGGACAGTCTGGGCACGCGGATGACTCGGGCCACTGCGCGTCCCACGCCTCCCAGAGGCCAAACTTGATCACGACGTAGATGATCAGAAAGCCGGCGGCGGCGGCGGCAAGCTTGCGCCCATGGCCGACGCGACCGCTCGCCTCGATGATGGCGACGTTGCCCAGCGTGCCCAGCACAAGCGCATCGCCGAGCATGCGGCCCATACTGTTGAGAAACGAGCCCTCTGGCACGCCTCCCGTGCAACCAAAGTTGTTATACTGCGGATACTGGATGGTCCGGTTCGTCGCGACGGTGACGTTGACGCCGTTGACGAACTCGAGCCGCGTCTCGGGCACGATCAGCGGAGCACGGTTGTCTGGGACGTGCGTGGAAGCATTGATGCCGCAAAAGCCGTCCGCGACGAAGTCGAGCCGGTAAAGCGTGTGCAAGCTATTTGCCGAGCGGATCATGAAGCCGAGGAGAGTGATCAAGAGGCTGAGGGTGGCGAGCGCGGGCACCCAGCAGCGCATGTCTGAGGGCGCAAGCTCATGCGAGCGCTTGCGCCGGCCGCGCCGGTCACGGAGCGAGGTGCGCCCGCGCTGCCGGCAGCACGCGATGGCCCACATGAGGACGGCCAACACGACAATCGCGCCGCCGTAGAGGGTAGTCGTCAGCCCACGGCACGAGGCGAGCTGCACGATGCCCACGCCCTCGTCGCCGCACTGACTGGCGATGAAGGAGTTGCAGCCGCCCGAAGGCGTCAGGTCGATGCGAGCCACCACGTCGGGCAGCCTGTTGACTCCCCCCTGCGCCGGCCCATAGCGTCGGCCCACGGTGCCCGTGATCGTGCCGGTCGCGTCGACGTATTGGCCGCTGATCATTTGGTCATCAAAGTCTCGGATGGTGACGGTCAGCATGTCGGGCACGTTGTCGCCGCGGTAGAGCACGTCGCGAAGAAGGAGCCTGGTCGCGTACGGCGTGGCAAACACCTGCAATACGCTGATGGCCATCAGATGGTAATCACATGCAATCAGATCGCGAGCAGATGGTAATCCGGTCACGTTCGGCGTGGCAGCACCTGAAACACGCGCACGTTGGACGCGTCGCCGGCGTCGCCCGCGCCCGTAATGCATGTCGTATCGTCGCAATACCCACTCCACGAACATAGGCGAAAGCCGTCGACGGGGCAGTAGGAGAGGTGCTCGTGCGCTACGATGGGCAGGTAGCCCTGCCATTCGTCGTAGCGCGCCGGGTTGAGCACGTTGCCGTGGCGCACCGATGCAAAGCGGCCGTGATGCACCTGCAGGTTCACCATCCAGTACCCTATGCCCAAATCGGGGTCGATGATCTGCAGGCCACGCCCGACGGCCTTGAGGTTCGTTGAGCCCGACAAGGAGGGCGTGAATGTCATGTTTCCCGGCGAGACGAGGCATGGCGGGTCGTTGACATTGACGACGCGCACCGTCACCTGCGCAGCCGACTGTTCCACTGCCGAGCGCAGAACGAAGGCCACCGAGTCGTCGCTCACATTGAGCGCCTCACCCGAGTACCTGTTGACGCTCGGGTGAGAGAAGAAGTCGCGCGCCCCCCAGTAGACGACTCGCGCGCAGTACCAGTCGGCGTCGTCGGCGCAGGTCATGTTGCCGTCGCTCACGTTGGTGCCGCGCGACGTGATGCGTAACGGCTCGAGCGCGCTCAGCACCTCGGACACGCACTGCTGACCCGCCGTGGTGAGCACATGCGCGCCGCAGACGAGACCGTCGACGCGCCCGATGGCGATGGCAACTTCGGGCGTGTGCTGATAGAGGGCGCCGTGCGCGGGCAGCGTCTCGATTTGGAACCAGCTGGTCGCGAGGCGCGGGTCGGCCACGTGGCGGTATCTGTACGGCAATCAGTGACAATCAGTGACACTCAGCGTGACGCAGAGATCATCAAAGTCTATCATAGTCAGTTGTATTCAATCCAGAGTCCATCCGGGTCCATCAGTGCACCGGTTGATCGCGCGCAGCGTGAGCACTGCGGGCGCCTCCTCCCGCGCTGCGGGGCTCAGGCTGGTTGAACGCGCCTCGAGCCCGCCGACGATCACGAGCTCAAAGGGCGCCGATGCGCTTGAGACGGCGCCCGTCGGATCAAGCACCTCGAATCGAAACGAGTCGGTGCCCACCTGACGTGGGCAGCCGTTGGAGCAGTCGCGCGGGAAGGTGCGCGAGCGGTAGAGCAGTGTCCGGTTGAGGACGGCCGAGGGCATCGTAAGCGAGGGCACGGCAAGCCCGGCGATCGGCGTGCCATCGAGTGTGAAGAGGGTGCCCTGCATTGGCGGTTGCGTGATGCGCACCATGCACACGCCCTGTGCGCCCGCACCCGGTGCACATACGTGGTCAACATCTGACGCGTTCATCACGAGCGTTTGAAGTACGCTCATGTAGGCCTCGGCGACGCCCGGCAGCGCGACCGGTTCATCGTTGACGGCGACGACCTCGATGCTCAGATTGCCAAGGGCGGTGCCGCCCGCCCCATCGCGTGCCTCCCACGCGAGGATCGTGTAGGTTGTGCTTCCCGGCACGAGCGGCGACGCAAAGGGCGCACCGAGCGGTGCCGAGAACTCGTTGGCGACCGCTCGGAAGTACACGCCCGGAAGGTCATCTGCCGCTCCAAGAGGCTGAGTGCAGCCGACATCGGAGTAGAGGGCGCCCCGCGCAGGTGCACGCGTGCCGGCGAGTGCCGCCGTCAAAGTCTGCGGCCGACCGAGCGTGTCGACATCGTAGTCGCGGATGTGGGCTCGAAGGTCAGGGAGCTGCGTGCACGTGTCCTCGAGCACTGCGAAGCTCACAGCCTGCGCGCGTGGGTAGGAGTTGTCGGGGCCGGCAGCGTAGTTGGCGTGTACCTCGCTCGCGTTGAGCGCGCGGCCATACCAGTGGAGCCCGTGCAGTCGCCCACCCCATGCGTAGAAGTCGCCGAGGAACCGATTCCCACTCGAGACGTGCCGCTTGCCCCCGAGCCCATCAGTGCCGATGCGCAGCACGTGACGCGGGCTCCACACAGCCGAGAAGTTGAAGCGCGTGCCGCTGGGCAAGAACTGCATGGCCAGGCCGGTCTTATAGCTGCGCGCATCGTTGCTGTCTGACGTCTCCGAGTCGACCACGCGCACACCATCGATGTACGTCGCGAAGCGCGGCAGCGCTGGCTGTCCACTCACCGTGGGATTCTCGCCGTTGATCGACACAACGAGATGCTGCTGGGAGCCCGCGCCTAGCGTGCTCATGTTGAGCCGATCGGCGACCCCGCACCCTCCGGCCAGCAAGCCGGTGTCGTCCGCGGGCAACATCACGCATGGGCTTGTGCTCGCGTCCCCGCTCTTGCGGTACTTGAACTTGATCGAGACGCAGCCCTCGCCCATCTGCAGGAGCTCGAAACTGATGGGCGTGCTCGAGTCGGAGGAGCTCTGCACAACCTTGCAGCGATCGAGCGTGTCAGGCTCGTCAGCAGTGGGCGCCTTGTCTGCGAGCGAGACGATGACGCGATGCGCGTTTGCCTCTGGCAGCGGCCGCGGGTCGGCGGCAAGCCACGCCTCGATGGTGAAGCCCGACCCTATCTCCGCGGCGAAGTCGGGGCGCGAGCCGACGGAGCTCGAGACGAGCGGCGAGAACGTACAGTTGGGAGTGGTCGTGTAGTCACGCACGCACTTGTTCTCGAGGCTAACTCCTTGCTGGAGCTCGAGGCACGTGGCACCCGCACTCTGGTTTACGTTGAGCACTCGCGACGATGCGGAGGCGCGCCGCGCCTCCGCGACGGACCCAGCATTGCACTCGTGTTGGTAAAAGCGGTAGTGCGCAACCTCGCCGGGCGTGCGGGCACCGAGCGCAAGAGCGACCATCAGAGCAAGCGTGCTTGCGAGCATCCTTCGCAAAGAAAATGGTTGGTTATCTCGTCCGACCAGCCAGGAGTTTACAAGTTTTCATCACAGGCGTATGTCCGCGACCCGTGAAAAGCTCCACTGGTGAGCGAAAAGAAAAAAAGAGAACTCAGCGTCTAAGCACGAGCCCAGTCTAGAAACTTAAAATCTTGAAAGGAACTTCAGATAGGAGATACTCGTGAACATCTGGTCAAATGAACATCAGCTGCTCATCAGCTGCTCACGATAGTACATGAACATCAGCTGCTGTTGCGTGAACATCAGCTGCTCAGTTGTAACATACATGTACCGAACGCGCGTACAGGATGCTGAGGCGCAGCCGCCGATGTAGGTGGCTTAGCCCAAGGCACCGACTGCCCCGTGTATTGCCAGTTCAAACCCAGAACCCTTGTCTTCACCAGCCATTCGCACAGCTGCCTCTCCCGTAAAAGTCATGCGGTTGTGTGTCAAGTCCAACCTTGTCAGCGTGCGATTCGTGGTGATCAGGTAGGCGATTACGATGGCTGACGGCATGCCAAGACGCTTGTTCGAGAGGTCAAGCTGGTACACCGGGTCTGTGCCCTTGAGCTTCTTCACAGGGAGAGCAAATCCATCCAGATTCACTCCGTCCAGATTCGCGCTGATTGCCGCATCCGACGCGATGAGGATGGCATCCGCGTGGGTGAGCTTCAGATGGTGAAAGTCGGCCTCCTTCTGGCCGGGCTTGATGCCGAACAGCATTATGCCCTTAGCCTTGGCCACGTTCGCGAGTATTTCGGCTGATCCCCTGTCCAAGCTGCTGTTGCCGCTCATGTTGCACTCACGCAACGAACTATTGCCGGCGATGAGGGAGGCAATCACAGCCGCAGACGCGAAACCGAGATCCTTTCCAGAAAAGTCGAGCGCCTCTATAGGATCCGTGCCGTTGAGCTTCTTCACAGGGAGAGGAAATCCATCCAGATTCACCTGTGAACAGCGCAGCGTGGACTGTGAGTGGAAGGGAGGTAGCCCAGGCGGTCCGGTGGGGGGAGAGCTTGGCGCCTTGGGCGCACCTCTGTGAGCGAAAGAGCGGCAGCCGCCATGGCAACCACCTTCTTGACACCTTCGGGGCCGATGCTGTTCCCGGAGATGTCGAGCGAGGCGAGCTTGGACTCCTTATTGCTCTGGATGGCCTCACAGATCGCGCTGATGCCCTCGTCCTTGAGAGAGTTGCCACCGAGCAACAAGCTCGTGAGCGCCACGTTCTGCGCCGCAAGGGAGCTGATGACGTGCGCCTCCACTGGACCGAGCCCCCTGTTGCTCAGCTCGAGCTCGAACCCCAGGATTCCGGGTTTTTGGTTTTTGTGTCCAAGTCGGCTGGAAGTCGTTCCCAAGTTGTGCTCGGCCTTCATTGGAATCAGACTGAAGAACTCCATCGAGTTGCTCTCGAGGACAGCGCTGGCGAGCTGCTTGGCAGCCGTGCCAGAGATGTCGTTGTGGCGGACATCGAGCGACGTCAGGGAGCGGCACTTCGCCGCAAGGTTGCCAATTACGTGCGCCTCGACAGCCATCAAGCCCTTGCCGCTCAGGTCGAGCACAGTCACATCGTCGGCGCGCAAGGCCTTTATTGGGATCGCGTTGAAGACCTCCATCGACTTGCTCGAGAGCACAGCGGTCGCAAGTCGCGTCGCCGCGTCGCCGTTGATGTCATTGTTGCGCATGTCGAGCATGGCGAGCGTTGAGTTGAGGACCAGAGCGTCCGCGATGGCCTCCACCCCAGTCGACTCAATGAACGGGTACACGCCGAGCAATTGATTCTTCGAGAGGTCCAAGGAGGTGAGCGTGCGATTCACGCGGATCAGGGCGGCGATCACCACTGCAGACGCGAGCCGAAGCTTCTGGCGCGAAAAGTCGAGCGCCTCTACAGGATCCGTGCCTTTGAGCTTCTTCACAGGGAGAGGAAAGCCCTCCAGATTCACCTATACAAACGGCGCGGCGTGGACTGTGAGTGGAAGGGAGGGCAGCCCAGGCGGTGGCGCTGAGCGCACCTCTATGATTGAACGATTCGCAACAAGTGCGGAAGCAAGAGCTTTGGCGCCTATCAACCCAATGTCGTTCCACGACAGGTCCAGCTTCAACAAGTTGCTGAACTTGTTGGTGCACAGGGCTTCGGCGAGCACCAGAATCACCTCGGCGGTGTAGGAGCCGTTGCCAAACACGTCTAGTCCGCAAAGACGGTTGGTCGAGAGGTTGAGGGATGTGAGCGTGCTATTGGTGCGCAAGGTATCGCAGATGGCTTTCACTCCGGACATCTGCGGCCTCTCGTCCGACTTTTGGGGCCCGGCGCGCATGATGATCTTGAACTCGTTGAGGTCGACCTCTCCGTCGTTGTTCGTGTCCGCCGTCGCCATCATCTCGCTGACCACCTTGTCGTCGAGGCCGTTCTTGTACACGGTCAGGATGTATGCCTTAACCTCGGCCGCGTCCATCTTGCCACTCTTGTCCACGTCCACCTTGGCAAACGCCGCCTCCAGGCCCGCGTCCGACTTGTCAATGTCCTCGCCAAAGACCTCCTGCCAAATCGAAGCCTCACCCGCCAATTTGTTGCTCGAGAGGTTCAAAGACTTGAGCGTGGGGTTCGTGCCGATCAGGGTGGCGATCACGAACGCAGACGCCGTGCCGAGCCCCTTGCGCGACAAGTCGAGCGCATCGACCGGATCGGTGCCCTTGAGCTTGTCGACTGGGAGCATCACGCCATCCACATTCACCTGTGGATAGGGTGTGAAGCGGCTGTGAACAAGGTGTGCGCAGAGCTTCAACACGATTGAAGCACGATTGGTGTGCAAGGGGACGGGCGACAGAACTCAGAGCTGAGAGCGCCGATCGGAGCAAAGAGCGCCGACTTAGGTGCCAAGGGACTCAGTGACTCACCTCCCTTAGCGAACTCGCGCCCACGAAGGCAGCGAGAGCTTTTGCGCCCGCAGGCTCCAAACGGTTGCCCGAGACGTCGAGCTTGGCGAGCTTGGTGTTCGAGCCCTCACTGAACGCCCTTGCGAGCGCGATCACAGTCTCCGTGCCCATGTCGCTGCCACTCAGGTTAATCTCGGTAAGTTCCCTGAGCATCGGGATCGCGAGTACCAGCACCGCGACATCGTCCTCGTCGAGCGTCGTACGGGCGCAGTCGAGCACGATGGCGCCGTAATGGCCGGGCTTGGCGCCGAGCCGGGCAAGCAGCCCCTCGACCTCCGACAGCACGCAGTCGCCGAAGCTGATGGCCTCTGCAGCGAAGCGTGTTTGGAGGACGGTCTCTCCTTGACGATGGACGCGAAGCTTGCGATTTGGACGGCCGGCGCCGTCAGTCCATAGCTTGGGTGCGGTGAGCCCCCCCTTGCACTCAACGTCATCGACTGCGAGGACGAGGTCGCCCGCGAGGACGCCCGCATGAGCCGCCGGCGACTCGAGATCCACTTTGACGATGACGTTCGCATTGCTCACGCGAGCGCCGAGCTTGTTTGCACCCAGGTTGATTGCAAACTCGAGGACCTGAGAGCCAAAGCAAGGTGTCACGAGCATCATCTTGGTCAGTACCATGGCCAAAGGCTTGACGAGTGCCAGCACGCTGTTGAGCACGAGCAGTTGGGAAGCGCCGACGGTCAGCTCGTCATAAGAGAGGCTCCCCACGCCCACCATGGCGCCCGACGCCTGCCCGAGCGCCGAGACGGGCGCCTGCAGGAAGGCGAGCATGGCGTCCAGCGCGAGCAAGTCCGTCCAGCGCCAGTGAAGCGTGAGGAGCGACACGAGGGAATCGAGGGCAGCGAGCCCCAGGCTGACCATCGTGCTGGCGACGGCCTCGAGGCTCGCCGAGCCGAGCATGAGTGGAATGGCGAGCCACGTGCCGAAGCACACGGGCAGTGCGAGGCTCAGGAGTAGCCAGAAGACGCCCAGTGAGAGGTTGAGGGCCGCGAGCGACGGGTCGTCTGGCTCTTTGCGATGGGACAGTCCAAGTCTGGCGTGCGAATCCGAGCCGAACTCGATGATGAGGAAGCCCATCCGCTCGATCGATCTCGCGCTCGAGCTCAGGCTGAAGCCCCCAGGTGCAAAGGATACGTCGCTGAGTTCCTTGAGCCACGAGGTGAGCCCGGCGCCAAACTCGATGCCGCATGTCTGCGCCGGGGGAGGGATCAGGGCATCCGTGACTCCAGCGAGCCAGTAAATGCCCTTGATGGCTGCCGCAATGAGGGCGGCAGCCGGTAGGAAGAAGATCGCCACAGGCCACGTGAGAAGCAACACGGCGCAGGCCCAGAGGAACGCGGCGTAGGAGACGTAGTAGTGGGCAGAGACCAAGGGCACGCTCTGCACCGATTCCTTGAGCTGCGACACCAGCGATTCACGGCTGAGCAGCTTGCGCGCGCTCTCTTGCGTCGCGCTCCACACCTTGAGGCCGGTCGAGAAGGCATAGCTGTACAGAAAGAGCAGCAGAGCCGGCCCGAGCAGCGCGGGCTGTGCGACGAGCGTGAGGCGCACGCTCCATCGGACGGTCGCCGCGCTATGGGCGCACCCTTCGAGCGCGTAGGTCAACGCGTCGAGCGAGCGCGCCGTCATCACGAGCGACATGCCTACGAGAGCGTACTGGAGTGCGAGGAGGGCCATCCAGAGGGCGTAGAGGGCCGTGCCCACGACTCCCGTGGGCACGGGGATGCCGCCGAGCCGGGCGATGAGGAAAAGCCCGAGAGCGCTCAGGACGATGGCCAGGATGGCATCGGGGGCGAGGCCGTCGACTAGCTGAGCAGAGAGATCGGTCGCGAGCTGTGCGCCGTCGGCCATTCGGCTGATGCACTCGCCATTGTACCAGAGGGCCACGACCGGGCTCAAATCGGCAGCTGCGGCATCGGCCCAAGGCGTCACGGACGGTTTGTGCTGTGAGCCCCTAAGTTGTTGCACTAGGACGAGAAGAGGAAGGCTCGCTGAGAGGAGGAGAGCTGCAACGCACATGGACACCTCCCACCTGTGGAGCTCCCACGCCTCATCCATGTCTGTCTCAAAGTCGTCATACGTGCCGCGAAGGCGGCGCCACAAGCTTTGAAGGTCGTTCTTCATGCTAACAACGTCTTGCGCTGCATCGCTGATGAAGTTGCGCACCTTCGACAACCTCGTTCGAACCCATGGATTGATGACGTCGGGCTCATCCGACCGCGGCTGCCCTGCGACGATGGGCACCCTCTCGGACGATGGAAAGGCCTCCATCCGCTGCGCCTCAAGGGTCTCCGCGTCGCCTCAGAATTTGGGGACGCGGTTGCAGGGGTATCTCCAAAATCTCTTGTATCAAAAGATTCATACTAGGACACGTTGTTGCGGAATTCTCGGGCTGGAAGCAGAGAAAAAAAATCTCTAACCTGTACATTGGCGTTGTCTCAATGGAGCTGCAGTGAGGTCTGGTCGCGCGAAAAGAACACGTCACCAGCTGACTTTTAATTGTAAATGTCGGACACAATCCCCGATGGCATGGTTCGCCTCGCCGGCGGCTCGTTCATAATGGGCAGCCTGCCCAACGAGCCGCGCGGTCGCGACGACCTGGAGCCGCAGGGCGTCGAGGTTCGCGAGTTCTTCATGGACGCGACCGTCGTGACCAACGAGCAATTCAGGGCGTTCCGGAAGGCAACCAACTACCGCACCGAGGCGGAGGGCTTCGGATGGTCGTTCGTGCTCGAGCTGTACGCCACCGAGGAGGCACGCGCCACAACCAACGAGACGGTCAAGGACGCCACGCACTGGCTCGCTGTGCGTGGCGCATCGTGGCGCTACCCGCTCGGGCCCAAGTCGGGCATCAAGTCGCGCCTCAACTATCCGGCGGTGCACATCTCGTTCAACGATGCGAAGGCGTACTGCAAGTGGGCGGGCAAGCGGCTGCCCACGGAGACGGAGTGGGAGTACGCGGCGCGCCAGCCGCACGTCGGCCTCACCAAGGCGATGAAGCCATACCCATGGGGAGACGAGGTGCCGAGCAGCGGAAGCTAATTCGAACCTGAACCCCACCCCAAGCACTGACCCCTACGCCGGCTCTCACCCCAGCCCCAACCTCACCCTAGGTGCCGAGTAATGGGAGCGAGTGGCGCCTCAACGTGTGGCAGGGCTTCTTCCCGAGCTCCGATGCGGCCCTCGACGGGTTTGGCGGTCTCGCGCCCGCCGATGCCTTCGCGCCCAACGCCGCCGGACTGTACAACATGCTCGGCAACGTGTGGGAGTGGACGAGCACATACCTCGCCAAGTCGTCACGACAGCGCGTGCTGCGCGGCGGCTCGTACCTCGACTCGGCGTCGGGTGAGTGGAATCATAAGGTCAGCACGAGCACGCGCATGGGCAACACTGAGGACTCCTCTGCCGATAACATGGGCTTCCGATGTGTGAAGAGCGCGCGGAGCAACGTACAGGGGCGCAAGCCGCAGGGGTGCGTGATGGCCTCGGATGGCCTCGGATGGCCTCGGATGGCCTCGGATTGCAGGCGGCTGCGCGCCGCTGAGAGTGCCGCTTGATTGCCTCCCTCATCAGGTACGTGTACGACAACGTCAAGAAGAAGCGGTTACCACCAGGAGCTGGCGACCCGCTCAAGGATGGAGGCAAAGGGGTAGAGGAGCTCGTGCAGGCGATCGCGGCGGAGAAGGGCGCCGAGGGCCTCCAAGTATGGATGGCCTCTGATTGCCACTGATTGCCTCTGATTGCTACTGATTGCGTCCCTCATCTGGGCCTCCAAGTATGGATGGCCTTTGATTGCCACTGATTGCCTCTGATTGCCACTGATTGCCTCTGATTGCCTCTGATTGCTCTGACGGTCACTGATGCTCTGCCTCTGATGGCCACTGATAAGCCTCTGATTGGCCCTCATGGCCTCTGATGGCCGTTGGTTGGTTCTGCAGGCGTGGATGGACAAGCACGGGCTCGGCACGGAGGTGATGACAGCTGCTGAGGCGCAGCGGAAGCGCGAGCTCGCGAAGGAGAAGCGCGAGGCGATGATGCAGCAGTATGTGCGTGAGGCGATCGAGGCGGAGAGCTTTGAGGACCTCTCCGACGAGCGCGCCAAGGAAGAAGTCCAAAAGGAGGAGCTGTGAAGGAGGCGCTGTGAAGGAGACGCCCAGGCGAGCCGCGTTCTACCGGGAACGGCGGAACGGCCGTACTCGCGTACTGTAGCTGTAGGCACGCCGCCGTGTAGGAGACTTTTTAGCGATTAGTACACAAGTCAGCAGTGTGAGTGTCGGACCGCCGGGCTCATACTCTACGTCCAAGAAGTACATGGAAGTCTCTGGCCGTGCCCACCGTCCCACAATGCAGTAATGGAATCTGCACGGCATATCTCAATTCGTGTTGTCTCACCAGCCCAGCCCCCGCTCCTCGTCGCACTCCTCACGGCACCGCTCGCAGCAGCACTCGAAGCCGAATTTCTCGCGCAGCACTTTCTGGCGGTCGGCGCGCGAGCGCAGCTTGCCCACGCCGTAATCGAAGCAGATCTCTTCGCCCGGGGCGATCGGTCGCAGCGCGTACACCGTGCCCTTGCCCAGCCTCGTATTCCACCGGAACTCGGCGTTGCAGCTGGGCGAGCACTTGTGATTGAGGCGCGAGATCATCAGGCAGACCACGGAGAAGCGGATCTCGCGTCCGGGCTCGGCCGACGGCTCGATCACGATGGCGTTCGCTTCGATGACGCGACCGAGGTGTGACGCGTCATTGTGAGCGCGACCGAGGAGTGAAGCGTCGTCGTGAGCGCACCGCGCCTCCGCGCCGTCCTCCCCCGCCCCCACCCTCGCCCCCGCCCTCGCCCCTGCACCATCGGCGGTTCCCACTCCGGCGACGCAGAGTGTGGCCAGCAGCGAACGTGCCTCCTCCCGCTCCATCTCACTCGCGTACTTGCCATCGTAGCGCCCTTCCCCATCCGGAGTGAGCGTCAGCAGAGGCGCCTCCTCGATGATGCGCTCGCCCTCCTCGACGGCACGCGCGGCGAGCACCCCGAGACCCTTACCGGTCAGGGGGGCGAAGCAGAGGGTGGCGGCCACCGCACGACGCGCATGCAATATCCGATCACGAACGGCCGTTGGCAACCCTCCGAGGTCTGACGTCAGCACTCCTCCGAGGTCTGACGCCTCCGCCGCGAGTGGCACCGCTGGCGCTGCTCGCCGCCAGCGCCCGTCGCTCGAGACGTTTGCCGCCGGTGGCGCCGTGACGGGCACCAGTGGCGCCGTGCTGGGCGCTGGTGGCGGTTGATTGGCCGGTGGTGGCGGTGGAGTGACCGGTGGTGGCGCCGTGCTGGGCGCCGATGGCGGTGGAGTGACAGCTGGTGGCGGTTGATTGGCCGCCGGTGGCCCAGGCAACCCGTCTGCCTGCCCTTCGACGGCGCCCGACACGGCGCCCGATACGGTAGGATTGAGTCCCAAATTTGGATCGAGTCCCAAATTTGGATCGAGTCCCAACCGACGGAGCGCCGTGGCGAGCCCTTCCTCGAGGAGGCGCACGCCGCCGCCGCCCGCAGTCCGCTCCATGAAACCAAGTCGAGCGAGTTCCTTTCGGATCGTCGGGCAGTCGGGGATCGCCGAACGGCTGTGATGCGCGCCGATGAGCCAATCAATCTCGTGCTCGAGGTACGAGATCTCCGGCCGGAGATGGAGGGCGAGCCAGAGCACAACGGTCGCCTGCTGCTTCTGCTTGCCGGGCCATCGATGGAGGACGAGGCGCCCTCCGTCGGTGACGAAGACTCCGCCGCCCGACTGGGCGGCCACGCTCTCAAGTAAGCGACCAAACGCGGAAGCCATGAGCTCAGCTGTCTCACCACCACCGCCGCCACCGCCACCGCCGCCATCTCCACCGCCGCCGTCGCTGCCGCCGCCGTCGCCGCCGCCGCCGCCAGAACCACCAGCACCGCCAGCGCCAGTAGCGCCAGCAGACGCCCCAAGCCCCCCGCGGGTTGGTATCGCAGCGGACGGCAGGAAGCACCGAAGGGCGTCGCGCCCTTGATTTAGGCGCTCCTCACCCGTCGGTAGCGGCTGGCACTGCAGCAGTCTCCACGTCTCACCTGCCATATTTGGACCCTCAACGAGCGCCTCGACGCGAAACGGTGGCAGACGCGACGCGCCGCTCATGCGTAGCTGTGGGGAAAGTGGAAGCGGAAGGGGGATGTCATCGGAGGCGAACCGTGGCAATCAATCGCAATCAATCGCAATCAATCGAAATCACAATCGGAGGCGAACCGTGGCTATCGGTAGCCATGAGTGCCAATCAATCGCAATCCATCGCAATCCATCGCAATCCATCGCAATCACCTCCATGCATGAGGTGGGTTCGTCAAAGGTGCATGCGAGCGCAGCGAAGCACTCGCCGCCCTCGCTCACGCCCCCCTCGACGTGCGTGCATGCAAGTGGCGCACCGCCACCCACTGGCACGAAGAGTGCGCTCGGCAGCGGCGAGGCGCCGTCCTGAGCGACGAGGGCGCCGTCCTGGCTGCTTGCGTTCCCGGACGCGCCGTCGATGCTGCCGCCACTACCGAGCGGCTCGAGGAGCACGCAGCGGAAGGAGCGCGCGGTGAGCGCGGCCGCCGCGCTGCCCATTGCGGGCCGCGGCGCCGCCACGGACTGCGCTTGCAGTGGCAGAGCCCACCAAGGCCGCCGTGCCGCCACGGCCGTCCGCAGCACGAAGAGCTTGTCGCCGTCCAGCAGGAAGCTCGCTTGCTCGCGCGAGAGCTTGAGCGGGCCGTCGGGCGCGTCCAGCGAGGCAGGCACGAGGAAGCCGCGGCGCAGTAGCTCCGACCGGACGGCAAAGACGAGCGCGTCGGTCGCGCACCCGGCGGACATGTGCGCTAGGATCAACTTGTCCACATCGGCGTTCTCGTAGCTCTTTCCAAAAACGAAGCGGAGCGCGAGCCACGCAGTCGCCCAGAGCTGATGGCGATCACGGGATGGCCAGCTGCGAAACGTACTCGATTGCCCGTCGACGTACTTGTTCTGCACGAGCAGCGCCCCGAGGATTGCCCGAGCCATCGCCATCTCGAGCTCAAAGCCGAGCTTCTCCGATGCCTTGGCAGCCTCGCGCCAAAACTGGGCCTGTCGCTCATCATCGAGGCGCCACTCGTCGGGCACGCTGTAGGTTCGAAACGGCACGCCATCGGCGGTGCGCTCGAGCCTAGCCAGCTCAAGCAAGACATCGAGCATTTGCCGAGTTCACGGTCGTTGGCGTGAACAGTCCGCTCACAAGCAGCCTGGTGAGCGTGACAACCCAATCTGTCCACGTGTCACGTGTCTTTCGGTTTGCCAGCACCCCATTTCTCACTGAACCATTGAGAGTCTACCAGAGCTAAATCTAGGCTTAGCATATTTCTATATATTCGTGTCAAGAGGTCGGCGTGGTCGAGTACATTCCGCATATATGACAAAATAGGCTCTCGATAAGTTCTCGACAATAAGGTATCCCCCACACACCCGCCACCGCCGGCGCCGCGAGGTCCTTAGTGGCACGCTTGGATCGCGAGCACAACCTCATCGGGCACACCCTTCTGCTTGAACTCAGACTGTTGCTCCTCAAAGGCCTAGATCAGCTTTGGGTTCAACAGTTCAATCACGTGTAGCGGACGACGTACTTGGGCACAGCTGCTCGCCCGTCTTGAAGGTCATCCAGTCGCCTTGCGGTACCCAACTATCCGCCTGTTCCTGCTGCCCAGTCCTGCCCGGAAGCGTCAACCTCAGAATCACAGCACCACACCCAGTACGATCAGCATAGTTCATTGGCGTCTGCGGGCCCGTGGGCTTGCGGGTTGATAGAGAAGGAGTCAAACATATCGTTGATTCCACCCAAGGAGGCGTTGCCCAAGGAGGCGGGCGCTGGGGGCGGCGCAGCGAAGGCACCGCCGCCACCCTTGCCGTCGGCACTCGTGAGCACGCTGCGCGTCGTGTTCAGATTGCGTCGCTTTTCCGTCGCCTCCAGTATGCGCTTCAGGTCGTCGGTCTTGCCGGCAGCCTGGAGCACGTGCGCAGTTGTGACGCTGACGGCACGAGATGACGACTGACCGCGACCCCCTTTGCCACCCAGTGCGCGACCGCCGCCCTTTCCCGAGGCAAAGCCAACGGCTTGGCCGAGTAGCCATCCCGTAAGCTGTGGAACGGTCTCTGAGGGTGTGACGGCGAAGCTCACGTCCACAAACTTGAGAATGGCATAGTCACCTCGCCCTGTCAAGCCGGCAACTGGCAACAACGCTGTCACGTTATTCTGAATGTTGCCCAGGTTTGCTTTGCATTTGCACGCCAGCTTCCCTTGCTTGAATGGGAACTGGGCTGCTTCTGGATGTGGCCGGAGCTGCATAATGTCTTTGGCCAGACTTGCAAGTTCGCAAACAAGATGGCAGCCGAACGAATCCTGCACACAAGCCGTGCGGCCGAGGTCAACAACGCGTTGACCACAAGCCACGCACACAACGCGTGGCGCAAATTCGCTCGACATTGCCTCGCCAGTTAAAGCCACGGCCACCGGAGAGCGGCAATCCGTCCCGCGGGATCACGCCGGCTCGGCAAAGGAGTGCGCGGAAATTCACGATCGTGTCACGCAACGATCTCAATTTTCCCGAGATCAGTCAGTTTCGTCGCGGTCCTGCTGCGCGGCGCCGCTCACCACACCTCCCGTATCTCACCGTCTCAAAGGACGGCTCCGCACCCGAGCTCAATTCCACGCGGGCTGAACCCCCCCAGCGAGCGGTCGACTGGCCGCAATGACTGGCCGCTATGTATTCAAAGCCTCGCGGGGCTAATCACACCTCGAGACCTCGAGACATCCCCCACCACCACTCTCCAGCTCTCCACGACCACGTGCATGCCGATGTCCGTCATCGTGCCGGCCGGTGATCGTCGTGCATTGTCGTCGCAAGCTCAACCCCAACCACACTGGAGAGGGTTTTCATTCACATCTCACCAACACGATCTCAATAAGTAACGTCTAGACCCCCACCCAACCCCCGCCGCCCACCGGCTGCGGTTCGGGCCTGTGCAATCTGCTGTGACATGTCGTGTGTTCTCGGGTGCTTCCTGAACGGGTGTCTGGCTCAATCCACACCATCAACCTTGCGAGAGGGGACACGGTGATGATCTGATCGTCTCAGGGAGGCCTTCTCAGGGAACCTACTCAGGGAGTCGTTTATAGTGCCTTCGCCTCCCTTCTCGCACAGGCACAGAACGCCGGACCACCCGCGTCCGACTGCCAAGTTGGTGACTCGAAGCCCTTGGCCATGGCCGCGCCAAAGGCCTTGGCGCCGTCGACGGTCGCAGCACCAGCCGCCTTGATGCCCTCGACAGACTGCTTGCCGACAAAGGCGGCGCCGTCCCCGACGGTCTTGACGCCGCCTACAGTGGCACCGACGCCAGCACCGACGACGCCAACAATCGCCCCATCCGACTTCTTGGGCCCGGCGCGCATAATGATCTTGAACTCATCAAGATCGATTTCGCCGTCGTTGTTTGTGTCTGCCGTCGCTATCATCTCGCCGATACTCTTGTCATCGAGGCCCTTCTCATACACACTCAGGATGTATGCCTTCATCTCGGCGGCATTGATCTTGCCACTCTTGTCCACGTCCACCTTGGCAAACGCCGCCTCCAGGCCCGCGTCCGACTTGTCAATATCCTCGCCAAAGACAGCCTGGAAGCCCTGAGCCAGACCGAGCGTCTCAATGGTCTTCTCGAGCCCTGTGGCCACAAGGTTGCCTGTAGCCTTGACGCCATCGCCGACAAAGGTCGCTCCGTTCACTGTCGCCACGCCGACAGCCTTGACACCGTCAACCGTGGCCGTGCCAACGGCCTTGGCGCCGTCGACTGTCGCAACACCGACGGCCTTGATGCCCTCGAAAGGCTGCTGTAAAAGGTCCATCGCACAAGATGGAGAGGCTTCTCTCTCGGAATCATCACTTCTCCCGGACCATAATTGGAAACCTGTTGCGCGATGAGTTCATCTTCACACGACAGACACAACGTAAAAAACCCATGCAAACCGAGCGAGACGCGCGCGCTTGTTCGTGACGTATGTTACATCTAGCTTTTCATCACAGGTGACACGCGCCCGAAACGGCGTCCTGTCGGAGATCACGGAAATGCTCTGGCGTCTCGCGCAATCGGTGCGGCCGGCTGCTGCGGCGCTGCTGCGCCCACACGTCGTGCGATTTGCAGCGTGCAGCGCCACGGCGGCCACTGCGGCCACCTTAACACATGCGGAGGCGCAGCCGCCCATCACTTCACCACGTGCCACGGAGGCGACCTACTCGCCAGAGCAGTGGAATGCGATGATCACGGCGGCGCTTCCCGCGGTGGTGTCTATCAAGGTGAACCGCGTGCGCGCCTTTGACACCGCTCAGTCGGGCACGCTGCAGGCGACCGGCTTCGTGGTCGACAAGGAGCGCGGCTACATCATGACCAACCGGCACGTCGCAGGTCCTGGGCCGATCGTCGCCGAGGCCATCTTTGCCAACAACGAGGAGGTGCCGCTCACCGTCGCGTACTACGACCCGGTGCATGACTTTGCCTTGTTCCGGTTCGATCCAAAGGCGGTCGAGCACATGGACGTCGTGCAGCTGCCGCTCGCGCCGGATGAGGCGTACGTGGGCGCTGACATCGTGATCATTGGGAACAACGCGGGTGAGAAGTCGTCGATCCACCGCTCGACGCTCGCGCGCCTCGACCGCAACGCGCCCACGTACAATCGCAACGGCTACAACGACATGGACACCTTCTACATGCACTCGGCCTCGGGGACTTCTGGAGGTTCGTCAGGCTCGCCGGTGCTCAACGGCAAGGGCCACGCGATCGCGCTCAACGCGGGCGGCAAGGTGGGGACTGCCCTCTGATGACCACTGACGACCCCTGATTACCCCCTAATTACCCCCTAATTGTCCCCTAATTACCTCTCATGGCAAGGTGGGGACCTCGGCCGGCTTCTTCCTGCCGCTCGACCGCGCCGTGCGCGCGCTGCGCCTGCTACAGGCTGGAGAGCCCGTCACACGTGGCACGCTGCAGGCCGTGTGCCTGCACCAGCCGTTTGACGAAGCGCGCCGTCTCGGGCTGCCCGCCGCCGAGGAGGCCGCGTTTCGCGCCCAGCTGCCCGACGAGCTCGGCCTGCTCGTCTTCTCCGAGGTGCTGCCCAAGGGGTCCTGCTCTGATGGCCTCTGATGGCCTCTGATGGCCTCTGATGGCCTCCCTCATCAGGTGCTGCCCAAGGGGCCTGCTGACGGCGTGCTCGAGCCGGGCGACATTCTCCTTCGGGTGGCGGGGCGGTGGTGCACGAGCTTCATCGCGCTCGAGGCGGCGCTCGACGCCGCGGTGGGCGGCCACGTGGCGCTCGAGGTCTGTCGCGGTGGGCAGCGGATCTCCCACAGCCTGCGCGTGGATGACCTCCACGCGCTCACGCCCTCGCGCTACTTTGAGATGGGCGGCGCGATTGTGAATGAGCTCTCCTATCAGCAGGCGCGGAACCACGGCGTCGCGCCACGTGGAGTGTACGTGGCGCATCCGGGCTACATGCTTCGTCAGGTGAGAACCTCTGATGGCCACTGATGGCCACTGATGGCCACTGATTGCCACTCATGCGCATCCGGGCGGCATGCTTCGTCAGGCGCGGCTGGCGCGCGGGCACGTGATCGCGTCCGTCGGTGGCGTGCCCACGCCTGACCTCGCCTCCTTCATCGAGATCATGCGCAACACGACGCACGGCGAGCAGCTGACCATCAAGTTCTACGACCTCGCCGAGAGGACGCATGTACAGCTCACCTCGCTCACCGTCGATCGCAAGTGGTTCCAAATCGCCGATACGGTGCGCGGGGACCCGCGGCTCTCCGAGTCCACCTGGCAGACGCACACGCTGCCGCACAATGCCGATTCTGCTGGTGCAGCCGCCGGCCCAGCTGCTGCCGCCCCCACCGCCTCCACCGCGGACACCGCGGACACCGCGGACACCGCGACCACCCCATATGCCCAGGACGGCGCCCTGCTGTGGAAGCCTTCGGCGGACGGCGTGTGGCGGGCCGAGGCGCCGCCCAAGACAGCGCCCACGCCTGCTGCCCTAGGGACGTCTACCGGCGACGCAAGCGGCGGCGGCGACAGCAGCAGCAGCAGCAGCACCAGCACCAGCAGCACCAGCACCGGCACCGGCACCGGCACCGGCACCGGCAGCAGCACCACCAGCAGCAGCAGCGGTGACGGCAAGACCCAGGGCGAGCCGAGCGTCGTGCCGAGCGGCAAGACCCAGGGCGAGCCGAGCGTCGTGCCGAGCGTCTCCTCGATCCTCGCGCCATCGTTGGTCACAGTCGACTTCACACGCCCCTTCTCCATTGATGGGGAGACGGGGATGCGCTACCGCGGCGCTGGCCTGGTGCTGGATGCGGCGCAGGGCCTGGTCGCGGTCGATCGGAACACGGTCACGTCCACGCTCGGCGACGTGATCGTGACCGTGGGCGGCAACAGCGCGGCCGCGGCCGCGGTGCCCGCGCGTGTCGTGTTCGTGCACCCCATGCACAACTTCGCGCTCGTGCAGTACGACCCGGCGGCATTGCCTCGACGCGCGCGCGCCACGTCGGCCCGGCTCGCCATGGACACGCGCACGATGAGCACGGGCACGTCCGCGTGGCTCGTTGGCCTCAAATCGGGGCTCAACGAGGAGTTCGATGCCTCGCGCCGTGTCGAGCTCGTCGCTCGCAAGACGAAGGTGGCGAACTCAGGCTGGATCAAGTTGCCGCTGCCAAACCCGCCGCGCTACCAGGTGAGGCCCTCGGAGTGATTGCCTCTGATTGCGAAGACTCCCCCCCTTTGCGTGCCAGTGCTCACCACGGCGCCCGACTCCCTCGCTCGCTCAGATTTCGAACTCGGAGACGATCGGATTGGAGGTCGCGCCCCCCGTCGACGGTGGCGTCATTGCCAATGACAAGGGCGAGGTCAGTCCGACCCCATCGACCTTGCGGCGGATTGCGGCGGATTGCGGCGGATTGCGGCGGATTGCGGCTGATGAGCGCCGATTGCGCACCTCATCAGGTGACGGCCCTCTGGACCTCGTGCGCGTACCAAAAAGGCAATCACAACTCGCAGATCTTCCGCGGCGTGCCCGTCCATCATCTCGCCGAGGCGACGGCGCACTTGCGCAAGGGAGTCCAGCCTCCCCGCTGGCGCACTCTCGGTGCGATGCTCGAGCCCATCTCGATGGCCTCTGATGGCCTCTGATGGCCTCTGATGGCCTCTCTGATTGCCTCCCTCATCAGGTGCGATGCTCGAGCCCATCTCGATGGCGGCCGCGCGCCGGCTCGGCGTGCCTGATGATCTGCTCGATGCCTCCGCGCCCGCGCTGGCCGACGCCGCCGGCTCCACCGCGGACGGAGCCGTCGCGAGCACTCACAGCGCCGTCAGCAGCCCTGGCGCTGATGGCGTCGAAGAGGCCTATGGCGAGGCCGGCGGCTCAGTGCTCTGCGTGAGCCACGTCACGGCCCCCTCCTCCAATGGCGCTCACGACGGCGCTCATGACGGAGCTTCCAGCGGCAATGGCGGCGGCCCCATTGACGAGATCGGGGGAGCTCGGGGGAGCTCGGGGGGGCTCGGGGGGGCAGCTCTGCGGGGCGGTGATCTGCTGCTGAGCATCGACGGCGTGCCGATCCGCTCGCTGCTCGCTGCTGACGCGGCGTTGCAGGGGAAGGATGAGGTGACCGTGCAGCTGGTAAGCGAGCTCGACGCGAGGATTCAAAGCACGCTGGAGTCACACTCAACTGCCCCCGAGTGCCTCCCTGCGCGCCTGTCTGATTGCCTCTGATTGGCTCTGATTGGCTCTGAGTGCGTGAGATGGCACCGATGATTGCGTCCCTCATCAGGTACGCGAGGGCGTCCCCCTGACGCACCGCTGCCGCACGCTCGCCCTCGACGGCCTGGGCACGCAGAGGGTGCTCGGCTGGGCAGGGCTCTTGCTCCAAGAGACGCCGGATGCGGTGCTCCAGCAGCGCGCTCCGCCGGCCTCAGGCGGTGTGTACGCCTCGTATCGCTTCTTTGGATCTCCCTCGTCGAGATATGATCTCGCGCCGACCTCGCACATCATTGAGGTGTGTGTGGGCTCCGACGCCGACGTCCGATCCCTACCGTCCTTTTGAATGAGGTTGACCCGAGCGCGCGCCTCCCTTCCTTCCCTGTTTAGGTGGACTCGACGCCCACGCCCAATCTGCCCTCCTTCCTCGCGTGCGTGAAGCACAAGCAAGACGGCGACGTGCTCCGCATCAAGTACGCTGATGGCCACCACTGATGGTCGGTGATGGTCGGTGATTGTGTCGTTGATTGCGTCTGAGTGCCTTCGTCATCAGGTACGTCGACCTCGAGGGTCGGCTGCGCGTAACCACCCTCAAGCTCGACCTGCGCTGGTGGCCCACATTCTCTCTCGAGCGCGTCGGGCTCGACTGGGTGCGATATGACCTTTGAGCCGGCCTGATGGCCTCTCGGATAAGGGATGCAATCAGTGGTCATCAGAGGTCATTTGAGCCGGCCTGATGGCCTCTCGGAATCTTCACCTCACAACTGGAGCGGCACGACTTTTGTGCCCAAGCCCAAGGAGGTGATTTGCCGCTGATCGTGTTGCCCGAGTGGGAGGCGCCAGCAACTTTGAGAATCGCGCGAGAGTAGGCTCGGAAACCTGCCAGAGTTTCATACAGTGCGCCGAGGCGTTGTAATGAGGTGGAGGGTGGTGGAGACGCGCGTTGTGACTTGTGTCGTGCAGCTGCACGCGCGGAGTCGTCTGTCGTGTTGAAACGCTGTCCTTCTACTCGATAACGAAAATATGAGCAGTATTGAGGAGGCTTGTATCGTGTACTAGCATCAGTTTTCTCTCGAGCGCCCTTTCCGTTCGTCCGTGAACTGAATCGACGTCGACTCGCGTCTAGACTCTGTACGTATTTACAAAAACCGCACGATCCGCCTCTCTCGTCTGTACTTCTGTACTCTGAGCATCTCGCGGTCGTAGCCGTGTCGGTGAGCTGAGGCAGCTCTCTCTGCCTGTCACTGAGTGATCCGTTCGTGTGCCACTGGGTGCTCCACCTCTCCATTGTGTGGGTCCATCCTTCGTTTCGTGCCCTGTCGGTGCGTACGGCTCGCTGCCCAAGGCTGTGTTCGCGCGCGGCGCTGGCTACCTCAGCAAACACGATCGTCGTCGTCGTAGATGAAGGGTAGTACATCATCGGACTTGTTACAGATCCAGGAGGTCCATTTGGGGGCGTGGGGCATTCCGCCAATCGCCGCCTGCGCCTTATCGAACACCTTGCTGTCCGACTCGGGTTTTGGCGCATCGTTGGCGGGTTTTGCAGCAGCATCGTAGGCGGCTTGTGCAGCAGCATTGTAGGCGGCTATTGCAGCCTCTTCGTCCGACCGGCTCTGGCTGAGCTCCACAGCCGTAAAATGGGTCGGCATCCAAAGAGGCGGCGGCGGCGGCACGAGTCTGAAGTAGCCGCCGCCGCCGTAGCGGGCGTTCTGCTCGGAATCGTCTTTGTCGTCGTCGTCGTCATTCGTGTCCGCCGGCACTGGCCGCGGTGGAGGGTTGCGCGAGCGGCCGCTCGGATGGAACGGAGGTTCGGCGTGCACGTCCTTGAGGTACGAGTAGATCCCGGTGCCGTTCCACGTCGATGATCCGTCGACGATGCGCCGCAGCCCACAGCTATCGCACGCCTGCTCCTGGCAAACGCGTGTCCACGAGCTCAAACCTGGCGATGGAGCAGCAGTGCCATTCTGTTTTGCTTGGTAGTTTGGGCGCCACTCTACCTCATCGACGACCATGGTGCGCACGTAGGTCGGACCCGTATCGAAGGTGTGTGGCATGGCCGCGCCGCTCGTCGCCATCAGCTCCACGGCCTCCTTGGGAAACACGCCATTGCGCACCTTGATGTCGCCACTCTTGATCTTCTCGTGCAGCTTGATCACCGCCTCCTCGATCGAGTCGCGAAAGGCGTATCGCTTGATGAAGACCTCCTTGTCCTGGCCAAGCCGATGGATACGCCCCGCCGCCTGGTGCTCCTGCGCCGGGTCCAAAGAGGGCTCGAGTAGGAAGACGCGACTGGCCGCGGTGAGCGTGATGCCAACGGCCGCCGTCTGGTAGGTGACCACCATGACCTTCGCGCCGTTGTCCTTGCTCTCTTGGAACTCCTTGATGCGCGCGTGGCGCTGCAGCGGCGGCGTCTTCGAGTTGAATTCGAGCACCTTGAGCGGCTTCGTGTGCTGCCCCTCAGCCTCCTTGGAAGCGAGGAGTCCGCCCGCGCCAGTCTCTCCTTGAATGAGATCCACGAGGCGCTGCTGCACCTCATTGAAGCGCGTAAAGACGACGACCTTCATGTTTGGCTCGTCGGCGCGCAGTGCCTGCAGGTCTTTCATGAGCGCCACGAATTTGGTCATGTTGGCATTCGGGAGCCATGACGTGACCGAGTGCGTGCCGGGGCCGAAGATGCCGTATGCCATCCGAGAGCGCCTCTCTTGGGGGGTCAGCTTGACGGTCATTTGCAGCGGGCTGTGGGTCGCGAGGAACGCCTTCGATGCCTCAGCGAAGCGGCCGACGGCAAGCGGCCGGAAGAGGTCGAAGGTGTTCTTGTCCTCACCGTTGCCAACCGCCTCCTCGTCCTCGAAAACATCGAGAACGACAGCCGCGACGGGCCGCTTGCCACGTGCCTTCTCAGACACGCCGCCGCCGCCGCCAGCGCTGGCAGCTGGCTGCTCGATCGCTCGCTTACGCTTGCCACGGCCGAGTGCCACACCCTCGGCGATGGGCCCGGCGGGGGCAGTGGGCGCGGAGACTTCTTCTACGTCCTCGGTGTCCGTGTCCACACCCTTGTCCTTTGCATCGCCGGCGTCGATGGCCATTGCGTCGCCATCCGCACCACTGCCAGAGCCACTGCGGGAGCCGCTGCCGAAGGCAGCAGCGGCATCACCCAAGCTGCTGGTAACGCCAGCCTTCTTGTCATCGGCAGCCTTCTGGATGTCGGAAGGCGTTTGCACGACGCGACGGAAGCGGTTGCCGTACTCGTCCTTCTGCTCGGCGATGCCACCCGACACGATGTGCGGATCGTAGAGGTGAGCGCACGCCCGGAAGCGCTTGTCGTTCTCGTCGAGCTTGAATGGGCCACCGTCGGCGCACACGTGCAGCTGGTAGAGGACCTTCTCATCGGTGGACATGTCGAGCCACACCGTCTTGCACTCCGCGTCGGGCAGCGCGAGAGCGACGTCGCCGCCGATCCGCATGCTCTTCGTGTGGCGGATCATGAACTTGCGCATCAGATCGACTACCTCCTGGTTGGGGAGATCGTCGACAGGGCAGTTGGGCGACACGTCCACAAAGCCTTTGGCACGATGGTCATAATTCGTCCACCAGCCCGGATCTCCCGGATTCCCTGGGGACCAGTTAGGGCGTTCCTTGCCACGCAATACGTAGCTGAGGGGGTGGCCTTTCGCTCCTTTCGCAGGCCTACAATCCATGCCAAGCAGCTTTGCTTGATTCCGTAGCTGCCCTACGAAGTCGGTGGAGAACGGCGTCCCAGTGCAGCACCACGTGAAGTCGGTCTTGATCTGACGCAGAGCCGAGAGCTTGCTCGACGTCGTGCTGCTTCTGTCGGACAGCAGATGCGCCTCGTCGAGCACGAGGCGGTGCACATGCATGTTCTTGATGAGAGCCGCGGGCAGGTTCTGGTGCGGCGTCGTCAGGATCACATCCGCGGTGCGCAGGTTGCGCAGCGCCTTCTCGTGGTTCTCACGGCTCTTGTAGTACGTGTACACCTCGAGGCTGGGCGCGAACTTCTTCATCTCATCCTCCCACTGCTGCACGAGCGTGTTGTTGACGACGATGAGCGTCACCTTGTACTTGTGGCATGCCCCGCCGTCGGTGAGCAGCCCCATGAAGGCCTTGTCGGGGACGGACTTGGCCTTGGACGGGTTGGCAAGGATGAGTGAGGTGACCACCGCGGTTTTACCCATGCCCATTTCGTCTGCGAGCCATCCGCCGCGCACTCCGAGGCCGGTGATGTCATTGTGGCCGAGCATCGAGGCGTCCGTGGAGCGTTCGACGTCCATCATGAAGCGAAGAGACTGCTTCTGGTATGGCCGCAGCTTGATCGACGGCTCGAGGCCACGCGGCTCGGGCTCCTCGATCGGGTACACTTGCTGGATGGCGGCGAGGAGCTCGTCGCAGGGCCAGCGCTCGACACGGCGCGGCTGATGGTTGTCCGCAGGAACGCCCGACGATCCTGCGGAGGACGGGCCCGCGACGTCCGCGGCCGCCGGGGTGGATGGCGGTGGCACTCCCTTGTGTAGACGCCACTGCTGCCGCTCCCACACCCACGAGGGCACACTGTGCCGCGCGACGCAGTGTGCGCCCCACCGTGGGCAGTCGGAGGCCGGAGCGTCTTTTGAGGCGAGAGTCGATGCAGCGACATGTCAGAACTGGCAGCGCGTGCGAAGGCAAGGAGCGATGTGGGTGAGGCTTCGACCAGAGTCTCCTTACCGCACACGTAGCAAAAGCAGTTGTCACAACAGTCGTGCTCCTTGCCCGCGACGAACTTGTGCACGCAGCAGAACTCGCGCGCGTGCGGGTAGTCGACGAGTGCGAGGTCACCCGAGCGGCTGACGAACTGCACGTCGTCGTCGTCGTCGACGTCGTCCACAGCGTGTGGTGCGCTCGCGGACGAGCCTGTGGCCGCGGCGCCACGCATGGGCGCGTCGACGATCATGGCGTCTTCGTCCTCGCCTAGGTCGGTCAGCGCAGTAGACAGCTTGCGTGGCGATAGGCCGACCTTGAACTCGCCCTCCACCTTGACTTTGGGCAGCACAGGCGGCTGGTCCTTGAGGCTCGTATTTTCCTGGTCCTTGTGCACGCCATGTTCGCTGGCCGTGATCTTGCGGCCAGCACGTGCGGTCGCAGAGGAACCTCCCACAGCCGCAGTCGCGCTGGCGGCACCGGCAGCACTCGGGCTGACCTCGTCGCAAAAGCCGAACACGTCCGGCGTGCTCATCACGTCTAGACGCCCGCCACCGAAGATGGGACGACCTGTTGCTAGGAACCGTGAAAGTGAAGTTGCATGCACGCCTTTTACCGGTCATTGTTCATCCCTACACGATCCATGTACATGTATCAGGACAGTCTGTGCGTGTCCCGGCTCCCCCCGGTGTCTTTGGAAGCGCAAGTGAACATGGTAAGCCGCGCGCGCGCGCGCGCGGCGGTCGGCGACGGCGGCGAGAAGATCCGCATGCAGCAGCTTTTTAAGGGGAGGTTGAGAGGGGGGCGGCGAGAGCGTGTTACAAATGAAGCTCATATAGGTCCCGTAGGTCCCATCGTCTCGGCGCGGAGATCCTTCACAGGGCCGCCCTGACAGGGGGGGCTTTGTGATCGATGTACATGTCGGCAAAGGGCGGGATCGGCGCGCGGTCGCTGGCCTCCGCGAACCTCGACGGCTTGAGTTCGCTCTCCTCGCTGACGAGTGGTGCCCGCAAGCCTCTTTGCGGCGTGGAGGCGCGCGACAGCTCAGCTGACGAGAATCTGCTCGCTCACGCCGAGCCCCACGAGGCACCTAAGCGGCAGTCGACGCTCTTGGGCTTCGTCACCCGGCCCGCAGTATCCGAGGTCGTCATCGCTGTGGAATCTGAACAGATGGTAGCCGAGACGGCCAACGATCCGCTTGGCGTTGACGAGGATGACGGCGCGGCGCCCTCGTGGGCTGCCTCTGGTGGCATGGTCCTCGAGGTGCTCGAGGAGATGGTGACGCAGGTGCTCGGCCGGGACGGTGGCCTTCTTGACGAGAGCGAGCGCTTCTGGCTGGCTGCGGTGCGCTCAGGCTCAACGGCCGCGCGCGCGCTCTACGCGCGCTTGTACGCGCGGCGCGGCGTCTCCTTCACCCTTGACGATGCACTCGGCTACCCCGAGGTCGGCGGGAACGCGGCGGCGGCGGCGCGTGAGCTGCGCCACGCGGGCCTCGCGCGCCTCGTCTCTCTCGAGGCACCGCTCGATGGCGCATGCGCCTCCATACTCATCGAGCAGCTTGCAGGCGCGGCCCTCAAGGAAGCTTGCGCCGCAGCTGGCATCTCCAGTGCGTCGGGCCGCTCACCCCTTGCATCACGCCCCTCCACCGCAGCTGGCCCCTCCACCGGCGCTTCCGCCGGCACACACAGCGTGGCGGCGGCAGCGCCGTGCGCCAGTGGATTTGGGCTCGTCGGAGGCGCCGCTCCGGTGGCGGAGCAGCGTCGCCTACTTCGTCAACGGCTATCTCTCCCTCCAGTGCGACCGCGTACCAGGCCACCCTCCCTCACCGCCGCCGCCGCCGCCGCCGCGGCCGCCGCCGCCGCCGATGCCGCCGCCGCCGCCGCCGCCGCCTCCCGCCACTCATCGTTGCATGCGTCGGGCTGGTTTGAGCCGACAGCGGCGCCACCACTGCTGCCGGCGCCGCTGTCGACACTGGCGCCGTGCGCGGCTGTGCCATCGAGCGCCGTCACAAGCGCCGTCGCGGGCGAGGGCGGCGGTCGGCTACGCCCGGCACAGCGCGCGAGCGTGCTGCGCCGCATCGTGACGCTGCTCACCTCACCCAGAGTAGGCAAGGGCGCTGGAGCGGGCGAAAAGCCGTTACAGGTCGCCGAGGGGCGCACCGGGGTAGTAATAGTGCTCACGGAGGCGCCTCTAGCCGCCCTGCTGCTCGCCGAGTGGCTGTTCTTTCGGGGCTCGTATTGCGGTGGTATCGCAACTGCGGCGGCCGCGGCCATGGGTTGCCGCTCGCTCCGCCCTCCGGAGTACGCGGCTGAGTGGTGCTGAGTGGCGCTGATTGGCGCTGGTTGCCTCCCATATGGCGGATTGCCACGGACAGCTTGCCTGATGGCCGCTCTGATGGCCTCCCTCATCAGGTATGCTCTGCCGCCGCCCGCGTCGCTGCCCCCTTCAGTGCCCAATCGCGCCGTCCTGACGCGATGCGAAGCTGCGGGCTGCCTGGGCGCCGCGTACGTGGCGTGCGTCGAGGCGGATGACGAACCCGCTCTGCATGCACTCGCGCGCTGTGCCGAGCGCGTGCTGCGCGCCCTCGTCGCGCGCCGTCGCGCCGCTGCCGATGCAGACGCACTCGCCGAGGCGGAAGCAGCCGTTGAAGAGCTCTGTGCGGTGGCGGGCATGCGAGCTGCCTCCAAGCTGCATGCCTCCAGGGAGCTGCATGCCTCCGAGGTGGAGGGCTTCGAGCTGCTCCGCGCGACGCAGCCGCTCGCGGCACGCACGAGCGTCGGCTGGCTGTGCGCGAGCTTGCTCACTGTCCACGTGTCACTGCTCGAGAAACGCAAGAGGTAGGCTGCTGATTGGCCGCGGATTGCTTCTGAATGGTTCTGAATGGCGCTGATGGCCACTCACGGCTCGGCTCGGATTGCCTGCTTCATCAGGTACGCCGAGTCGGCGACGCTGCTCGAGCTGCTGCTCGCGTCCCCCTTCCTCTCGCGCCGTCGTGGCAACTGGTGGATGCGCTTGGCGATCGATCGGGACCATGTAGGGGGCGCGCGCAAGGCCGACGGAGCGCTTCTCCTTGCCGCCTTGCGCGATCCATATTTGGCAGCTGCCGAGAAAATCGACCTCGCCCGCCGCGCGCACAAGCTGAGCTCTGCGGAGCTCTCGGATGCCGAGCGGCTCACATTGCCTCCCCCCCCTGCCGAGCCTTCCACACTCATGATTGGAGCGCGCGCACTGCGCCAGGTGTGCCGATGAGCCCTGAGTGCGTCTGAGTGCGTCTGATTGCGCAGTTGCGCCAATGAGCACTGATTGGCACTGCTGAGGACCGCAGATTGCAATTGATGGCTGCTTGATTGCGGCTGATTGCCGTTCGTCGGGCTGCACCAGGGGGGCGGCGCGCGCGTAGTCTACGTCTCACTCGCGGACGAAGGCGGCGCGGCGACATGCCACGTGGAGGAGCTCGTGCTGCAGGTTCGTCAATCGCCGCTGATGGGCGCTGATGGGCGCTGATGGGCGCTGATGGGCGCCGACTGCGAATGATTGCTACAGATTGATAGAGCTGATCTGCGGAGGAACTCATGCTGTTGCAGGAGTACGCAAGCCACGGCGGCTGGCGTGGCTGGCACACGGAGACAGGCGTTCATGCGGCTCTGTTCACACTACTCATGTGGGACATCCTCTTTGGGCCTGCGCTAACGGCCGACGCCTTCACCTCGCGCTACCAGGTGATTGCGGATGATTGCGGATGATTGCGAATGGTAGCCGCGCTAACGGCCGACTCATGCACCTCGCGCGCGCGCTTGCCAGGACGCACCACATGACCTGACGCTCGACGCGGGCGAGTTCGTGGGCGCGCGCCGAGCAGCGATCACCGCACGCCTCGCCACACTCCGCTCCTTGCATGGGGCTGCCGTGGCGGAGGAGGTGCTGACGGCGTGGGCGTTACATCGGGGCACGCGCTGCCGCGGCATCCACTGGGACAAGTGGGAGGAGCGTGGTGTTGAGCACTTGGCCGAGCTCGCAGGCTGCCTCGGAGGCGCGGCGGTCGCGGCGGTCTGTGAAGCCTTCTGTGAAGACTACGCGGGCTGGCGGGGCGGGATGCCCGACTTGGTCGTGTGGCAGCGCCGAGAGCCGCCCCCCGAGGAGGAGCCGTTGGCGGGAGCGTCGGGGGGAACGGGGACGTTCTATCCGTACGGCGAGGCGCGGCTGGTCGAGGTCAAATCTCCGAACGACAAGCTCTCCGAGCAGCAGCGCGCCTGGATCGAGCGGCTGAGCGCGCGGGGGGTGCTTGTTGAGGTGTGCTCCTTGCATGCTGATTCCCCTCGCTCATTGCATGCTGAGCCCCCCCCTCTCATTGCTGCAGGTGTGCCGTGTGGGCGAGGGGCTGCGCACGCAGTACGATCGGCTGCGCCCGAGCTTCGCGCCCCTCGTGCTCACGCCGTCGGACGCGCTGTCAGCGCCGTCAGCGCCGCCACCTGCTGCTGCTGCTGTTGCTGCTGCTGTGGCGCTGCCGCCGCCGCCGCGACAGGCGGCTCTCGCGGAAGCGTTCAGCGATGAGGACGCATTCGCTCAGGCTGCGCCGCCGAACAAGCTGGCGCCTCGCGCGCACAAAGCAGCAGCTGTCGAGGCGGCGCTTACCTACGCGACGACCTTCCAGGTAGCCGACAAGCCTGCGGGATCGCGCCTGCGGCTCGCGAAGCCCAAGTGAGCGGAGAATGCCACACACACACACTGTGTACAGCAGTTTGTGGTACAACTCTGGTACAACGGAAGAATTTCTGTTCTGTACACTGTAGTATGAAAATAAAGGATACTATATATTTCAATATAAGTCGAGTACATACTAGTGCTCTAGTCATCATGGCACGTCAGTCACACACGCGTTTCAACGAGGAGAGCGAACTCAAGCTAATACGCTCTCGCTCGCACCCCTCTCAACCTCCCCTTTATAAATTATAGCTGCTGCATGCGGATCTTCTCGCCGCCACCCGCCGCCCGGGCTGACCATGTTCACCCGCACTTCCAAAGACATCGGGGGGAGCCGGGACACACACAAGTCTGTCCTGACACGTGGATCGTTGGGACATCAATTAACGGTAAAAGGCGTGCATGCAACTTCACAACCAGGCTTTCCTACCATCAGGTCGTCCCACTTCGTGGCGGCGTCTAGACGTGATGAGCACGCCGGACGTGTTCGGCTTTTGCGACGAGGTCAGCCCGAGTGCTGCCGGTGCCGCCAGCGCGACTGCGGGTGTGGGAGGTTCCTCTGCGACCGCACGTGCTGGCCGCAAGATCACGGCCAGCGAACATGGCGGGCACAAGGACCAGGAGAATACGAGCCTCAAGGACCAGCCGCCTGTGCTGCCCAAAGTCAAGGTGGAGGGCGAGTTCAAGGTCGGCCTATCGCCACGCAAGCTGTCTACTGCGCTGACCGACCTAGACGAGGACGAAGACGCTATGATCGTCGACGCGCCCATGCGTGGCGCCGCGGCCACAGGCTCGTCCGCGAGCGCACCACACGCTGTGGACGACGTCGACGACGACGACGACGTGCAGTTCGTCAGCCGCTCGGGTGACCTCGCACTCGTCGACTACCCGCACGCGCGCGAGTTCTGCTGCGTGCACAAGTTCGTCGCGGGCAAGGAGCACGACTGTTGTGACAACTGCTTTTGCTACGTGTGCGGTAAGGAGACTCTGGTCGAAGCCTCACCCACATCGCTCCTTGCCTTCGCACGCGCTGCCAGTTCTGACATGTCGCTGCATCGACTCTCGCCTCAAAAGACGCTCCGGCCTCCGACTGCCCACGGTGGGGCGCACACTGCGTCGCGCGGCACAGTGTGCCCTCGTGGGTGTGGGAGCGGCAGCAGTGGCGTCTACACAAGGGAGTGCCACCGCCATCCACCCCGGCGGCCGCGGACGTCGCGGGCCCGTCCTCCGCAGGATCGTCGGGCGTTCCTGCGGACAACCATCAGCCGCGCCGTGTCGAGCGCTGGCCCTGCGACGAGCTCCTCGCCGCCATCCAGCAAGTGTACCCGATCGAGGAGCCCGAGCCGCGTGGCCTCGAGCCGTCGATCAAGCTGCGGCCATACCAGAAGCAGTCTCTTCGCTTCATGATGGACGTCGAACGCTCCACGGACGCCTCGATGCTCGGCCACAATGACATCACCGGCCTCGGAGTGCGCGGCGGATGGCTCGCAGACGAAATGGGCATGGGTAAAACCGCGGTGGTCACCTCACTCATCCTTGCCAACCCGTCCAAGGCCAAGTCCGTCCCCGACAAGGCCTTCATGGGGCTGCTCACCGACGGCGGGGCATGCCACAAGTACAAGGTGACGCTCATCGTCGTCAACAACACGCTCGTGCAGCAGTGGGAGGATGAGATGAAGAAGTTCGCGCCCAGCCTCGAGGTGTACACGTACTACAAGAGCCGTGAGAACCACGAGAAGGCGCTGCGCAACCTGCGCACCGCGGATGTGATCCTGACGACGCCGCACCAGAACCTGCCCGCGGCTCTCATCAAGAACATGCATGTGCACCGCCTCGTGCTCGACGAGGCGCATCTGCTGTCCGACAGAAGCAGCACGACGTCGAGCAAGCTCTCGGCTCTGCGCCAGATCAAGACCGACTTCACGTGGTGCTGCACTGGGACGCCGTTCTCCACCGACTTCGTATACCAGCTCTCGAGCCAAGCAAAGCTGCTTGGCATGGCTTTGGGGCGTGCGAATGGCAGCCCCCTCAGCGACGTGTTCGGTGGCAAGGAACGCCCCAACTGGTCCCCAGGGAATCCGGGAGATCCGGGCTGGTCGAAGCGTTATGTCAACCGTGCCAAAGGCTTTGTGGACGCGCCGCCCGAGTGCCCTGTCGACGATCTCCCCAACCAGGAGGTGGTCGATCTGATGCGCAAGTTTATGATCCGCCACACGAAGAGCATGCGGATCGGCGGCGACGTCGCTCTCGCGCTGCCCGACGCGGAGTGCAAGACTGTGTGGCTCGACATGTCCGCCGATGAGAAGGTCCTCTACCAGCTGCACGTGTGCGCCGACGGTGGCCCTTTCAAGCTCGACGAGAACGACAAGCGCTTCCGGGCGTGTGCTCACCTCTACGATCCGCACATCGTATCGGGTGGCATCGCCGAGCAGAAGGACGAGTACGGCAACCGCTTCCGTCGCGTCGTGCAAACGCCTTCCGACATCCAGAAGGCTGCCGATGACAAGAAGGCTGGCGTTACCGGCAGCTTGGGTGATGCCGCTGCCGCCTCCGGCAGCGGCTCCCGCAGTGGCTCTGGCAGTGGTGCGGATGGCGACGCAATGGCCATCGACGCCGGCGATGCAAAGGACAAGGGTGTGGACACGGACACCGAGGATGTAGAAGAAGTCTCCGCGCCCACTGCCCCCGCCGGGCCCATCGCCGAGGGTGTGGCACTCGGCCGTGGCAAGCGTAAGCGAGCGATCGAGCAGCCAGCTGCCAGCGCTGGCGGCGGCGGCGGCGTGTCTGAGAAGGCACGTGGCAAGCGGCCCGTCGCGGCTGTCGTTCTCGATGTTTTCGAGGACGAGGAGGCGGTTGGCAACGGTGAGGACAAGAACACCTTCGACCTCTTCCGGCCGCTTGCCGTCGGCCGCTTCGCTGAGGCATCGAAGGCGTTCCTCGCGACCCACAGCCCGCTGCAAATGACCGTCAAGCTGACCCCCCAAGAGAGGCGCTCTCGGATGGCATACGGCATCTTCGGCCCCGGCACGCACTCGGTCACGTCATGGCTCCCGAATGCCAACATGACCAAATTCGTGGCGCTCATGAAAGACCTGCAGGCACTGCGCGCCGACGAGCCAAACATGAAGGTCGTCGTCTTTACGCGCTTCAATGAGGTGCAGCAGCGCCTCGTGGATCTCATTCAAGGAGAGACTGGCGCGGGCGGACTCCTCGCTTCCAAGGAGGCTGAGGGGCAGCACACGAAGCCGCTCAAGGTGCTCGAATTCAACTCGAAGACGCCGCCGCTGCAGCGCCACGCGCGCATCAAGGAGTTCCAAGAGAGCAAGGACAACGGCGCGAAGGTCATGGTGGTCACCTACCAGACGGCGGCCGTTGGCATCACGCTCACCGCGGCCAGTCGCGTCTTCCTACTCGAGCCCTCTTTGGACCCGGCGCAGGAGCACCAGGCGGCGGGGCGTATCCATCGGCTTGGCCAGGACAAGGAGGTCTTCATCAAGCGATACGCCTTTCGCGACTCGATCGAGGAGGCGGTGATCAAGCTGCACGAGAAGATCAAGAGTGGCGACATCAAGGTGCGCAATGGCGTGTTTCCCAAGGAGGCCGTGGAGCTGATGGCGACGAGCGGCGCGGCCATGCCACACACCTTCGATACGGGTCCGACCTACGTGCGCACCATGGTCGTCGATGAGGTAGAGTGGCGCCCAAACTACCAAGCAAAACAGAATGGCACTGCTGCTCCATCGCCAGGTTTGAGCTCGTGGACACGCGTTTGCCAGGAGCAGGCGTGCGATAGCTGTGGGCTGCGGCGCATCGTCGACGGATCATCGACGTGGAACGGCACCGGGATCTACTCGTACCTCAAGGACGTGCACGCCGAACCTCCGTTCCATCCGAGCGGCCGCTCGCGCAACCCTCCACCGCGGCCAGTGCCGGCGGACACGAATGACGACGACGACGACAAAGACGATTCCGAGCAGAACGCCCGCTACGGCGGCGGCGGCTACTTCAGACTCGTGCCGCCGCCGCCGCCTCTTTGGATGCCGACCCATTTTACGGCTGTGGAGCTCAGCCAGAGCCGGTCGGACGAAGAGGCTGCAATAGCCGCCTACAATGCTGCTGCACAAGCCGCCTACGATGCTGCTGCAAAACCCGCCAACGATGCTCCAAAATCCGAGTCGGACAGCAAGGTGTTCGACAAGGCGCCAAAACCCGAGTCGGACAGCAAGGTGTTCGAAAAGGCGCAGGCGGCGATAGGCATTCCACACGCCCCAAAATGGAACTTCTTTTGTAAGAAGTCCGCTGATGCACAGCCCGTCGACAACAACGACGAGCGTGTTTGCTGAGGTAGCCAGCGCTGCGCGCGAACATAGCCTCGGGCAGCGAGCCGTACGCACCGACAGGACCAAAGGAAGGATGGAGCCACACAATGGAGAGGTGGAGCACCCAGTGGCACACGAACGGATCACACAGTGGCAGAGAGAGCTGCCTCAGCTCACCGACACGGCTACGACCGCGAGATGCTCAGAGAGGGGAAAGTGCAGGTTTGTGTAAAGCCGTACAGATCGAGGCATCCGCGCCGATTCACGGACGAAAGGGCGCTCGAGAGAATCAAAATTGATGCTCGTCTCCGAGCTCACATTTTCGTTCCGGCTGAACGAGGTACTGATGTTTGAAAACAAGTTATTACAACACGAGCTGAGGTACATACCGTGTACGTTCGTACGTCGTGAACATGGTCGTGAATGACCTCGCTTTACACAATTAGACTCCTATGTCCTAAGTCCACTTTAAGTCGCAGTGGCTTTAAGAGTACACTCGACTCGGCTTGCACGGCACGTGCCACAGGTGCGGTGCCCTGGCACGCACAGATCACAGTGACAGTCGTGAGTCGACCGGACAGCAGTTCCTCTACCTCTTTCGTCCATCTGGGAAACGTAGCCCCCCCCATCTGCATAAAATTAAGACGTGAAAAGCGACGGAGCCCCCATCTACATAAAATTAAGACGAGAACCGAGCCCCCAAGTGGGGGGGATTAGCTAAACGGAGCCCCCATCTGCAAAAAACCCTTTCGGATACGCCGGATTTGATTCCGTTCGTATAAAAAATACGACCGGAGTGTACGTATCACTGAGTTCAAAATCAGGTGGTGGGGATAGTGTGTGAATCCAGAAAGAATACCCTCTCCTACCCCTTTGGGTCAACCACTGAGTTCAAAATCAGGTGGTGGGGATAGTGTGTGAATCCAGAAAGAATACCCTCTCCTACCCCTTTGGGTCAACCACTGAGTTCAAAATCAGGTGGTGGGGATAGTGTGTGAATCCAGAAAGAATACCCTCTCCTACCCCTTTGGGTCAACCACTGAGTTCAAAATCAGGTGGTGGGGATAGTGTGTGAATCCAGAAAGAATACCCTCTCCTACCACTTTGGGTCAAGACCTCCCGAGTCCCGACCACGACTGATTACACAAGAACGAAAGCGTCTAAAAGTTGTTTCCAATTATCGAAAAGAATCCGGCGCTGTCACAGCCGGCTGTCCGCTCGCTCGTAAGAAACACGTATCTTAGTACCTCACGGCGAGCACCTCGCCACCCTTGCCATACAGCAGCCACCCTTGCGGCGTCCACGCAAACGGGCTCTCACGATCGGCGGCGTGGGCGTCGGTTGCCGCGCTCGGCTGCTCGACGATCATGGCCGCTTGTCGCGTACGTAGGGCCACCGTGCTGGCGGGGGGCCTGGTCGCCGCCGGAGCCGCCGCCGCGTCCTCAGGCCGCTCGAGCGCATGCATCCAGATGCGCCCATCTGCCGCGGCCGCCGCGAGGAGCGCCGTCTTGGGCACACCACCGGCCGGCTCGGCGGGAGAAGCCCCGGCTGGCGCGAAGCCGACCCAGGTGACGGCGGCGCGATGGCCGAGGAGCAGGCTGGCGCGCCCATTCTGACGGACGGGGGGCGCCGTCCCGGGCGCGCCCATGTCCCACACGACCACCCGCCGACCGCCCGCGCTCGCACAGCATCGGCCGTCGGCTTCCCACGCCAGAGGGCCCACCTTGTGCTCGTAACAGCCGCCGCTGAAGTAGAGGACCGACCGCGCACGCTGCGCCGCCTCCGCCTCGCTCGGCGCCTCAGTCATGCCTGGCGCTGCATTGGGCGCTGTGATGATCTCACTCGGCGGCGGCGGCAGTGGCGTCGGCGGCAGTGGCGTCGGCGGCAGTGGCGTCGGCGGCCCTCCGTCGCACAGCGCCGTCGTGGACGAATCCGCCGACGGCATGGCCTCGACTGCACGCGCCGTCGTGGGCGCCTCGGCCTCCATCCCGTTGGCTGCCGCCCCCTCGGCCGCCGCCGCGCCGGTGCTGTCAGCAGTCGATGGCAGCAGCTTCTGGCAGCAGTCGCTTGCACTCTCGAGTGCGTCCAACGGCCACATGACCAGCGTGCCGTCCTGCGCGCCGCACGCCATGTACCTTTCGTCGGGCGCGCCGGCCATCGTATCCAGCGGACCCTTGTACACGAGCACCGAGGCCGCCCCGCCCTCGCCAAAGTCGCTCCACACCACCACGCCGCCGTAGCCACTGGCGCACAGCAGCCGGCGCGCTCCCATGTATTCGAGTGCTGTGATCGTGCGGCCGGCGGCCAGTCGGCGGCGCGGCGCCGATGAGCCCACGTCGAGGAGGAAGACAGACGCGCCCACCGCCGCCGCAAACCGCGCGCCGGTCGGTGGCTCCGTGGCGAGGAGGCCGTTGGCGCCGTCCTGAGCACCTGACGAACCCCTGGCGGTGGTCAGGGTCGGTGGCTCCGTGGCGAGGAGGCCCACAGCGACGTACGACTTGCCGGCGCGCAAGAGACGATCGGCCAACGCGCACTCGAGCTCCCATCGCTGGAGTGGCGCCGCGTTGAGCGGCTCGGCCGCAGCCAGGGCGTCGTCCGGTGCCCACGACGGCGCGGGGACCGCCCAGGCGGCGCACGTGCTATCATCGCCGGACGAGAGACCCCACAGGCACCCTCCGTTCACGCCTCTGGGCCCTTCGAGCAGCTTCACAGCCGCCACGCCGCCCGCATGTGCACACGCGCAGCGCCACACCTGCGCACCGGCCGCCACCGTGCCAGCCAGCTGCAGGGAGAGGAGCTGCAGCGCGCCGTCGCAAGCGCCCACGAGCACGCGTGTGCCGTCCGCGGAAACGGCCATCGCACTGAGCGCCGCCCCGAGCGGCGTCGTCCCGAGCGCCAATGGACGCAGCAGGCGCGGCGGCGCGCTCAACACGGCGCCATCCGCCGACGAGGACTCGAGCGTGGACGGCTTCGTGGGCTCCTCCGACCGCGCCGTGCTGGGCAGTGCGCTCGCCACGGCGCTTGTTGGCGGGCCGCCAAGCACGCCGCCGTGTGGAGCGCCTAGGGCGCCGTCCTGGGCGGGTTTCGCCCAGGGCGCTGCCGTGGCCAGATCGCACGGCGACAGCTTCGACTGCGGCGCGAGCGTCCTTGGAAGCGTCCTATCGGGCGTTCCCAGAGGGAGCGTCGTGCTGGGCAGCGTCGAGCTGAGCAGCGTCGTGCTGAGCAGCGTCGTGCTGGGCGTGTCCACGCGCAGCGTCGCCTCCTCCGTCCTCTCGCGCGCGTCGGGCGCCGTGCTGAGCAGCTCGGCTATCGACTGCTCATCAAGCTGGCGCAAAAAGGGGGGCGGCGCGGGCTCGGGTACGCCCCGCACCGGACGCGGCAGCGGCGGCAGGGCTTTGGCCGCGAGACGGTGCTGACGAATCACCACGCCTGTACCGAACCTGTGGAAGACCCGTACCTGTGGGGAGGGGGGGCGCCGTAGTGAGCACTTGCATGCCTGTACCGATCCTGTGGAAGACACGTACTTCGCGCTGCTGCATCAGCCGACCGTCGACACGGAGCGTGTGGCGTAGCAGCACGAGGAAGCATTGCGGCATGACGCGGATGCGCGCGATGAGCGTGCTGACGCCCTGATCGTGCAGGTGGTCCTCATACAAAGGCACCTCCGCGGCCCAAACGATCTCGTCGCGTCGGCGGAGCAAGTCCATGTCGAGACCGCTCCCCTCGTGCTCACGCCACACCACCGCTGGGCCTCGAGCGCCCGAAGGGCTCGACGCGGCCGCGCCCCTCATCGAGGTAGCGCCACCGCCGGCCGCGCCACTGCGTGCAGTCGCGCCTGCGGAGAGCGCCGGCTTGGGCAACCCCGGCAGTGCCGTCGCCGCGCCGGCACCACCCACGCCGCCGCCGCTGCCGCCGCCACCGCCGCCGCTGCCGTGGTCATCGCCGCCGTACTCGCCACTGCAAAACGTCCAGTCGACGGCCTGCGAGGTGCGCTCCTGCGCCGCAGCGACGCGCGAGCGCCACACGGCTTTCTCCGCGGGCGCGACGCGTATGTGAAGCTCGCGATCGCTGAGCACCGAGTCGCGTGCCCACGCTCGCAGGGCGCCCTCCGCCGTGAAGGAAAGCACGAATCCCGAGGGCTCGTGGGTGAGCATGAGCTTATTGGCGCCAAACGTGGCCTCGGGGAGGTGCATCTTGACGCCCATGACGAGCGCCGACCCGCACACGCACGGCTTGAGGGACCGAGTGGCGCCGTGGACGCAGAACGGATGCACCGCTGCCTCACCAGGAGCGTACGGGTCGGCGAGGCCTCGCGCGAGCGCGAGCAGCTGCGGCGCGCCGCTGATGGGCAGCGTGGACGCCTCAAAGTGCCAGCCAGAAGGATGACTGTACTCGCTGTGTCCCCGTCGCATTGCCGGAAAACTCTTCACACCGCGCACCCGGGTGTGAATAAACTTGCGCTAAAGACTCGCTCAGACGGCTTGATTTGATTTACTACGCAGTGTGGTTCCCCGCGCGGAGCTCATTCTTCGCTGGGTGACCACCACCGTAGACCAGCTGGTACGCCGCGGCCGCGGCTGCTTCTTCGAGCATGCTCGATGGCATGTGGAACTTGTCGGCGCCATTGGTTTTATTGTTGGACGCCCCCCCGGCTGCTTTCGAGGCCCACTGCTCGAGATGGAAGATGTCCAGCAACTCTACGCGTTGAGATCGAGCGACCTGTTCGATGATCTCGTTCATGCGTTGAAGCTGCAGCTCCTTCTGCGCCTCGACGCTGGTGCCTGTATTCGTGCCTGGGCAGCAGGTGCGCAAGATCAGCCGGCTCGTGTTGCTTTGGCTCCGAATCAAGTCCACCGCCGCATGCAATCTGTCGCCGAAGTCAGCGTAGATCTGGTCGTCCAGCGTAGCAGTGCTAGCTCGTTGCACGCACGGCGAGGCCGCCACGCGCGCTGGCACCAGCGGCATGGCCAGCTGTTGCTCGGCCGCACTGAGTCCGTCGCGTCTGCCCAGCATGGCGACATACGTCCTGTTCCTCGTGCGGACTTGAGCCCATTGAGGGACCAATGAGGGACAAGTACGGCCGCTGTCCATTTGGGGGTTATGCGAGCGCGAGCGGTTGACCATGGGCGTATCCCACACGCAGGAGTGCAAGATAATCACATCCGGCGTGCGGGAAGCTGCCATCCGCTCGTCAAAGGGGTCCGCCTCAAGCACTGTACGCATCGTCAGCGGCAGGAGCTTGAGAGGCGTTTCCCAGCCGTTTGCCATGTCGGGATAAAAGTACCGTTGCCTCCAGTCGCGCGCGTGCAGCTCAAGTTTGGCCAGATCGAGACCTCGCAGGAAGCGAAGGGAGACCGTGAGCTTCTCCCCGACCAGCGTGTCCATATCCTTGTGGTGATCATTGTCAAAGACTGGAGCGCCGGCGAGCGTCGGCACACCAAGTTGGCGAAGGGCGTATCGCTTGACTCCCAGGAGATGTTGGAGAGGATGGGCGAGAGCCTCATAGAGCTGGCGCTGAGTCGAGTCGCCAGCGAGCACGATCCACCAAGGACTCTCGGCGGCGCGGAGCATCAAAGTCTCCACCAGGAGCGAAACCACACGCTGGGGGGTGGGTCTGGTAGGTATGGCTTCTTTCTAAGAAGTCGATGACCTACCCCCTTACACGTGTGTGTCCCGGCTCCCTCCAGTGTCTTTTAACCCCCTTACACGCACGTGGAGTGAACGCATAGGTTGCGTTGGTGTGCAGGAGTGTTTCTAATGAATTCTTCACGCACTCAATAGTAAGATCGACAGCAGACACACACACCATCCTAAGCGAAAACCCAGCTCATCGACTCACTCGATCACAAATCCACACCAGACATCACTACTTATCTATCAATACCAGCAATGGAGCAGTGCTGCACACATGTGCATGCATGTGTTCGGCGTCCTTACTCAGCGTGCCTAAGCGACCCGCTCGTGCGGCCGCACGCGTGGCACATGGGGCTGGGCGAAGGCCGCGCTCGGCCGGTACCCCTTCCACAGCGGCGAGCCCCGGTTCGAGCACATGGGCGGATTGAGGCCCGAGGCACCCTCCTTGCCGAAGTTGTTGTCGAGCCACCGCCCCTCATAGCACTTTTCGCGGTCGAACCGTGCGCCGTTGCCAAAGCGCGGTGTGCCCTTGGCCTTGCCCGTGGGCGAGCCAGTCTTAAAGCAGCGGATGTCGTACATGCCGGGGCCATATTGACCCGCCTTCATATGCTCCTTGCCCTCGTACGCCTTCTCGCGGGCAGAGTGGGGCGCCGTGAGATTGAAACTCGGCGTGCACCTGGTTCGGCCGCGTGGCGAACCCGTCTTGCTCACGCGTACGTCGTAGTGCAGGTGGCCGTACTGTCCGAGGTACGTCGTCATCCGCTCCTCTTTCGCGCCATATGCCTCGCGACCGGTGTACAGCTTTGGCTGCTCAGTGCGCCCAGAATTCATCCGGCCCCATACCGACGTTGGCCGGCGCCACGCGGGTGAGCCGTTGCGCGAGGGCAGTGCAGAGGCCGTGAGCGAGCCATTGCGTGAGCCATCGAGCGAGGTCGGAAGCGAGTTGGCAGGCCGCGCGCTCGCGAGTCGGAAGTTCCGACGCGGAAACGATGCGGGCACGCTCACGCTCTCGCGTGGCGGCGGCGGCGCCGGCATGAACGTGTCCTCCTTGTCACCGATCACTGTGTCGGTCTCGGACATCGATGGCGTGGAGCTCTCCTTTTCGCTCGCATCGTCGAGCTCCCACGGAGATGGCGGGCGCCCAGGGGTGATCGGTGCGAAGCACTCGTAATCAATCATGAGCTCCGCGTTCAGGGCGATTTCGAGCTGCGCGGGTGTGGGCATGAGACTCGTCGTCGGCGGTCAGCGCGTGAGCCTTCGTGCGGGTTTTGGCAAGTTGCGCGAAAAGACTGAGGGACCGTTTTCGGTTGGATGCCTAAATGGGAATTTCGGTCACAGTCGAGACGGGAAGCTCCTTAGAAACGGACACTCAAACGGAAGTGCGCGCTGCCTTGATGGCCTGCTGCACCTCGCTGAAGCTGACGTCCTCGTCCAGCCTCACGGTCAGATCCTCATCGTCGCCGAGACGCACGAGGCTGATCCACTGGGGCACGATCTCCGTGAGCAGCTGCAGCTGCGCCTCGAGCTCGGCGGTGCTCGAGATCCACTTGGCGTTCTGCAGCAGGCGACGCACCAGATCCGGCTGCGGCATCAGCCGGCGGCGTGCCTCGAACATGCACTCGCGCGTCGCCATGGCCATTTCGGGTAGCCGCTTGAGGAGAGCGGCACGCTGCAGCTTGGGCTGCGTCTCGACGAGCACGCGCGCCTCCGCCTGTCGCTGCATCACTCTGCGCAGCAGTTCCGCCGGCAGCCCTTCACACCCGACGGGCACCGCCAGCGGCATCGGCGCGTCAGGCGCTGTCGGGCCCGCGCCCGCGCCGCCCGCCGGCGCGCCCGCCGCCGCCCCCGCTACCGCGCCCGCAGGGAGCACGCCTCGCTCGGGGCCGGCCGTCTCGGCACGCGCCCAGCCCTCCGCCTCCGCCTTGGCCTTGGCCTCCGCCTTCGTCTTCGGAGTCTCGAGTGGAGGCAGCGCAGCCAATGGCAGCGGCGCGTCGCCATGCTGGGCGGAGTGCGCCTCGAGGACGGCGACGAGCTCCGCCCGCTGCGCCTGGCGCCACTGGGCGACCTGCACACGCGACGGCATCGGCGCCGCTGCCTTTGGCGGGGCCAGCGGCGGCGCCATGGGGAGGAGCGTGGGGGCATCATCTCCCGCCATGGCCTCAGGATCGCCCTTGGCGTGGCCGTCGGCTGAAGGAACGGGCGGTGGCGCGGTGGGTGCGGCGGTCTGCTCGATGAGCCAGTCGACCTTTTGGCGGGGCGTCGCGCTCAAGCGCAGCCGCTCTTCGGTCAGCGCGACGTCGCGAGCGCTCACGCGGAAGGCGGTCGGGCACGCATGAACGAGGCCTGCGAGCAGCTCCGGCGGGAATTCGAACCCCGTCAGGTCCTCGACAGGCTTGCGGAGCATCCCGTAGAGCGGCGGCACGTCGCGCTTGCGTAGCAGCGGAAGCGCCGATTCGATTGCGATGAAGGTGTCGAGCACGCGCTGACACCTTTCTGGCAGTGGCTTGGATGGCGTCGCACGTGATGGCGCTGCGGGTGGCGCCGCGGATGAACCGGCGGCGGAGATGCCAGAGGTGGCCCCGGTGATCTGCCTAACCGCTGACATCGGCGCTGGCGCCACGCTCGTCGGAGGTGCGACCGCTCCAATGCTGGAGAGCATGAGCCGACCACGCGCGGAGCCTCCGTGCATGCGCGGACCTGCGGTCTTGCCACTCGGATTCGGATGTGGGGCGATTGCAGGCCGATTGACGAGCGCGGGGCGCCGACCGACGAGCGCGGGGCACTTTGCAGCCGGCGCCGGCGCGTCGTCGTCGTCGGCGGCAGCGGCCTTGCGCTTCCTGTCGGCAGCGGCCATGGCGGTGGGCAACATTGAAAATGGCGCGAGGTGCGAACGTGAAATACATTCACGTTCACACCTCGACAGACCGTGAACGCTGAAGCTTAACGCGGTACGCCGCCCACTCTCTCTACCAAGCTGGCATTGAGAGCACCCGGTCGAAATGCAGATTATATTGCGTTTCACCGCTAGAAGCGTTCAGCGTTCAGCGTTCAGCCGTTCAGTGTTCAGCCGGCTCTACAGGCCCGTCAGTCTTCAGCCCCGAGAGCTGGTCTTGTGGGGCCGAGCTCTGAGTCCCTGTGGTGTGAGGCGCCGAGAGACGGCGGTAAAGGCGGTCGAGCGGTGTCGTGCGGTCATTGGTTTGAATCCTCTAACCCCCCCGCCCGCCGGCGCATCTAGCACTAGCTCACGTCCATGCTCACGTCGAGCTGTTGCGTCTGCCGCCCTTAACGTTGTTGTTGAAGCCCCTGAAGACAACCGAACCAATCTAGCGCTATCGCGCTTCAGAACCCACCGGTCGGAGGAATTCGCCGAGCCCGGTCGGGACCGGCCGGGTGGCCGCAGTACCTCCCGGCATGTCCTCGAGGGCGGCGTTCAATTTTGCTTTTTGGCCGATTCAATGACATCGATTTACAGCGTTTTCAGCAGCCATGCATGCACACCAATTTCTCCACAATCACACTACGCTTAGTTCTTAGTACATGCGGGTGTACCGATCGCCGGGCTCACAACAGCAGCACCACATTGTCGTCACATACTCGCTGAGGCACGGCGCATTGTGCTGTAAGCGATGCCTCAACCTGTGCGGTGCAACGGCCCCATTCGATGAGCTTTTTTGCAACCTCCAGAGCGTTCTCGGCGTCAACCGCACCATACATGGCCAACGGCACAGTCGGAGCTCCACGCGGGGGGAACGGTGGGTAACGAGCACCGAGATATGCCTGGGAGAGCAGAGCGAGTTCATCAGGCTGCACCGGTGAGACGAGTCCGGTCATTCTAAGCAGGGAGTCCAGAGCGTGCCCTCCCGTTCCTCGGAACTCGTCTCCAGTCACGCCACAAGTTCGCAACATTGCCGCCTTGATCACCTGCTCGGCTGCCTGGTGAGAGTGAAAGACGCTCTGCGCCCACATCTGGTGGCCGTGCAGAAGACGAGCGGCGTCCAGCTCCGCTTGCGCCATTTGCCATGCAACATCACCTAGTGCTGCGTCCCTCAGCCGCGGCACCTGCTGTGATGATGATGATGGCGCAAAGCCCGGATCTCTGGCGACGGGTACATGAATAGAACGTCCGGCATGATTGCTGGTTGAACCTGCCACATTGCCCGAGCGCCCATCGACTGACTGATGTGAAGCCACTGCCACCGCCCTGCGCTCATCCTCCTCTCGGAACTCATCAAACCACGAGTGTTCTTGCCTCTCCTCATAGCCCTGATGCAGCACTTGCATCTCCACATCGGGTGTCAGGCTGGTGACGAATGCCCTGAGCTCGTCTTCCTTCCCGGCTTGCGCGAGGTTGGCAAAGCGGCGCACGTACTCAAAAACGCGTGGTGCATGCGGCTTTTCGCACTTGTCAGGATGCCACGTGAGGTACAGGCGCCTCACGTACGCACGTTGAGCGACTTTTTCCATCGTGAGCATCTGATGGAGGGTATCGAAGAGGTCACTGAAGTCGTCTGTCGCTGCGGCTTCTGTTGCAGTGGTCGGCACACCGGCCAAAGACCGCTGCAGTTGCGTGGCGTCCGAGATGTCGTGTTGTAGATGAGGCAACTGAGGAGGCTGCGCACGCCTGCGACTTATCTTATAGACCTGAACATGCGGACGCACCTCGAGGGTTTCACGGCCGTCTTCGGCCATGCCGCCCTCCCACAGGTAATATTTGCGCGCCAACTGTCCGCCGCTGCCGCTGTCCTCGACGATGCCTCTGTACTCTGCATAGGTCATTCGCGGTCCACTCTGCGCATTTGAGGCCCATTCACTTTCAAACGAGTCTATCGCGACGATTTCGCAGAAAATGAAGCGGCTGTACAACGACTGGTCGCAAAATCTCATCATGTTCTCTGGAACGAGTTGGCCCACCTCAAAATTCAAACTGTGAGTCATCTCTCGAACATTGAGTTCTTCAAGGCAGTTCTGAACCTCTGTTGGTCCGCCATTCCAGCATTTCGAAATGAGATCCACGAGACCTTTCAGGTGCCCTAACGTGACTATCGTCATGATGCTACTGGCTATATCGCGCAAGAACGAGTCGCTTCCTTCGCCTCCAAGCTTGCCAACGCGCAGCCAGAGAACGCCATCTTGAATAAATGTATCGATTAGTCGTCCGCTCTCCTCAATCTCCGCGTGATCCTCCTTCATCTTGACAACGCTGTGCAATTCAGTTGCCCACTTGATGATGAGGTTGCTCAATTTCTGTCGTACTCGCGGGTACTCTTGTTCACCGTGGCTCGAGAGTAACACACAAGCATAGGCAAACTCTTCGGATCGAAGCAAGATACCGAGACGGCGATCAAAGTCATTCACATCGTCGAGGGCAACTTCGACAGTCGCACTTGCGATGGTCTCGACGACCAGATCGCTCAGCATATGCATCTTTGTGCGACTGGCAAGGGTACATCCGGCTTTTCCTCGCGTGAGCTCTGCACTGACAAAGTGCCAGCCTCTGGCCCGCATGGAAGGGCCACAGCGACGCTTCAGCTTCGGCTCGTCGGCCCAGACCATAGAACTCGATGCGTGAATACGCTTCTGGTCTCCCTCGGCGTCATCAATGAGGAAGATCTCAAGTGGAGTCGTGTCAGACTGCACATTAGCCTGGGGAGCGTTACCCATGCTGCTCTTCATCTCGCAGTCATGAATGCCCTTGACGGCTGCTTCGATCAATGCGACGTCCGACGGCAGCATGATCTGATCTTCTTCTTGCAGCACCCGCTCGTATGTTTCGCGTGTGGCCTGCGCCCAATCTTCGATAGCGGGCGCTTGTCGCACACCAAGTTGCGTTAGGAGGGGGCGCTTATAACTTAGCGTATAATGTGTTGCAGCCGAAAACTGCTCTTGGCACTCCGTTCCCTCAGGAAGAGTCCAAAAGAGTTTTGCGGGCTCAACCATATTGACAACTTGATTCCAAACCGATGGTCGTTCAGCATCAGATGATTGAGTATGCAAACTGTCAGATGGTAAGAGCGGTATGCACGGAATCCGTGAGATTGCTTGTAGCTTTTGCGCGTTCACCTGAAGCTGCGGTGCCTCGACCGATACTCGATAAGCTCGAACCGCTTCAAGTTTTCTATTCAGTGCGTCCAGAATGGACATCACTTCGGAGAATAAGTTCGATTCCGAGACATGGAGTACATTTGGTATATCATCCAGTCCAATAGTCCGGGTCTGCTTGTAGTGGTAGAAACGGCCCCTCATAGGTTCTTGATTGATCGCCGAAGCAAGCCATTCAAGGTGCTGTATCATGGCTGTGTCGGGAGGACTGGAGAAGATACCAAATTTCGACTCGACGAGCTCCTTGTGTTTCTCTGCAAGCTGATCGAGCTCACTGATCTCGCCGATCTTGTCAATTTTTCGAGGATATTGCGCGAAGACACGTGCTTGCGCCAGCACTGGCATGCATGCCCACGGAAGAGCGCCTTTGGAGGTTAGCAACGAATTTGCACATGAGATGATCCGCATGGCTTGTGCCGGCCGCTCCTTGTCGTTAGCGAGTAGTGCAACGTGCTCAAGCAGCAGCTCTCTGCTCGGCGGTCCATCCGCCAAGAAGATCTGCATGCGCATCGCATCGTTCACACGAGCAGGGATGTGCCGCTTCTTTTCATCGCTTCTGTTCAACGAGTGACGGATGTTTTTCGCCAACGCCTCGACGAGATGGAAACTCTGCCAGATGTGGGAATCCGCCAACGGCGCCGTATCTGTCAACGGCATCGACCGCCGTACAGAGCTCTCGAGATGCTGTGCGCAAGCGAATAAGCTGTCAGGCTTCAGATGATCGCGCATTCCGAGCTTCTGGAGGGCCTTCAAGTAGCGTTGGGCGACCTCTCTGGTTGGGAGAACAGATCCCAAGACATCTTCAAACTGAATGGCAACTGCCAAAGTAGGGTCTGTCAAATCTTTCGGTTTTCGTCGATGCCCATCTCGACATGGCACAAAACAGATGTCGACGAGAGCGTCGATGACTCGTTTGGACATGGTGTCGTCCTCTTCAGTGATCCATGAGCAAAACTCATGGATGAGAGCAGCTGACATTGCTTCAGAAGCAAGCAGGTCGGATAGCTTCGACGGAAGGATGGTGGTCACGAAATCGAGCGTACTTAAGTTCTCGATTCCAAAGCATTTGTAGTAGAAGTCTCGGACCTCGCCTGTGGGCGGCAGAGAAAGAAAGCAGCAGTCGATCAGACCGAGCGCCGCCAGATTGCCGGCGTGCTTGTGCTTCTGTTCCTTTACGTCAAACAGCGTGTAGTAGGAAACATCTGGCCTATCAATAGACACAAATCGATCCTTCTCGCCACGATCATCCGAACTGGCCGTGACCCTTGTGCCTTCTGAGCTCGTGGGGCATGCTTTGAGAAACAGCGGCATCCGGCGTATCGTGGCCAAGACATGACTCGAGTTCTGTCGACGCGACGCGAAGTATTTGAGTACGGCCTCCCGCATCTTGGCAGTCAAATGCTCAAGACCGTGCTTTAGGACGTTGGCCAGGTGTTCATCGCCAGCTGGAAGCTGCATTGGATAGTTTGCAAAGATTGGCACTCGCACTCTCATCGCACGCAGCCATTCCATTACGTCTGAATGCCATTGAGTGTCGATGGAGTCTAGTCTGAAAGTGTTGCCCATTGAATCGAGAGGCACATGTTGAGGCCCTTCCTCATTTGCAAGCGGCGCGACTCTGAGCACGCGCCAATCGCTGAACTTGTCGAGAAGACGAGTGTTTATTTTCTGGGAGATCTCCGATGCGAGCAATGCCCAAAAAGCGACCAGCCACTTGTCGTTCTCGTTGAGCTTCTGCCCATGAATGACTGCATGTTCTTCCAGGAGATCAGCTGAAACGAGATTGCGGATGCCCAGAGAAGCGCACGCCGTTTTGACGCACTCGACTGATCGTGAGATCGTGCGCAGTGCCACACTCACGTTCTCATGCAAGAGCAGATGAGGCGCATGTGGCAAGAGAGGCGCAGCATCATTCCAAAAGCGCACCGTACCATCGCCGAACTCAGCGATGGATTCGTCTTGTAGGAGAAGAAGCGGCGTGCCGACGAGAAAGTCAATACAAACTGGCGGTGCGATTGGGGCTTCCTGGGCTGAGAGCTGGGCTGGGAGGACAAAGTGAAGTAGGTCGATCGCTCGCTTGATCGAGCTCAGCGACCGGAGAAGCTCTGGACTCCTGCGACGCTGTTCTGCCGAGAGGAAAACACACAGGCCTCTCGGCGTGAGTGGCTGCGCTGACCCAGCATGCTGCACGTCGTCAAGGTAGGTGCGCAAGCGATCGTCAAGCTCAACCAGCATGAGCCCATCGTGAATCAGTTCGTCTTGCAGAAGCTCGTCGAGGCCTTGAGTACGCAGGACTGTATCCGGAGCGTTCGCCTTCCAAGCGATTGCGCTCTTATCTGCTGGGCTCACAACTGGCATGAACTTGATGCTGCTTGCGCAGAGAGTAGACCAGACCGCTGCGCGCAACGCTGCACGGACGGCGCCACTCGCAGCCGCCTCGGCAGACTCGCTGTCCAAGCCGAGGATACCAAAATATGCATCGACACTCATCTGCTTTCGGTCGACAAGCTTGCAACACTCGACGACGATTGTGACATAGCTCCGCATGCACGGGCCGTTGAGTAGTGTGAGGTTCCACTTGCGATCATTCTGGCCATCGATGCGGTCCTTGCCATCTGGCAATGGTATCTGCTTGCGGCTGTCATCAAGCGCGAAGCAGCCGTGGACCACGAGTGGCGATCCCAACGCCATTCCGATAGGCAAGTAGGCAGAAACATTGCCAGTGTACTCGGGCGCAGCGTTGAGCCGGAGGGCGACCGCCCCGTGCGGTAGCAAAGCCGTCGGCTTTGTCTTCCGCGTGAATGCATCAACAATCAATTGGATACCGGTAGCATCAACAGAGAGCGAGTGCGCGATGAGCCAGTGCATCTCTTCGACTGCTAATCCAGACCCTGTGCGTCGCTCGATCTTGACACGCTCAAGCCCTTCGTCTGGCGTCCGCTCCAGCGCCTTCACGTCGTCGAGGGTACTGGGCAGTCGCGACATGAAGCGCGACGCTTGGAGCTCCCGTGCCACTTCTGATAGGACCGTGATGTGCCCAACTGTATCGCGTACGCCACAAGTGACCTTTCCGACCGACTTTGCGAACAGAAGGAGCTCTTGGACTTGCGTGCCGGCAAAGCGTTTGAGGAGCTGGTACGTGTTATGCGCGTTCCATTTCTGACCAAAATCAGACGGCGCATTGCGCAAGGGCAGACGAAAGATGGTCGGATAGCCATCAGGAAAGTTCTGAAAGCCTGCAAGCATGTCAGGGAAGCGATTGGCAAGCCCATGAGGCGTGAAAGCCTTGCCACCGTTGCCGATCTTGATGCGATCCAGCGGATCGAGAATAACCAAACTCAGATCCCGTGCGAAGATCTGAATCGTGTCACTCAGGTGATACATTGCGTTCAGCCCCAGACCAAAGCGGCCAAACTTGCAGAAGTCCGCACGCTTCTTTGAGCTTCCAAGCTGCTTGATCCGATTCAGGTCGTCCCTGGTGAGTGGCTTTGAACTCGCCAGAATGAGCGAGGGACCCTGCAGCGCAGCTGACTCTGGCGTCAAGAGTCGGTCGGTGCCGTATGACTGCTGATCGAGAAGGAAGAAGACCTCGTCTGCGCCAGCATCATCGCAGTTCTGATAGTGCTCAACAAAGATGTCCTTCTCATCATCGTACTTGCGCAAGAGCCCTTCAATCCGCTGAGCAAGGTCCTCTTGCTGAGAGAAATCCTCGCCCTCGATGCCCATGTCCTCGCACTGGCGCGCCAGCTGCTCGCGGACCGACGAGCAGCCGAGGACCCGGCCATGCGAGGGGCTGATCCTCGCGTTCAGGAGCTCGTGAGTGTCCGTGTCTTGCGCATGCCACGGTGCGTCATTGATGAACACCTGGGACGCAGGGAGAAGATTTCCTGAGGCCGTTGGTACATGCACCTCGACGCCGAGTCCAACACGATTGCTTCCCAGTTCAGCAAGCTCACTCGCGAGATTGATCGAGAGCTCCAAGCTGTCCTCGCTCAGGCCGCCCACGGCGGCTTCCGTGGCCGCATCGATGGTCGCCTTGAGCTCCTTGATCTGCGGCTTGAGCTCGGCCGCCTTGGCATAGTCCTCGGCCTCGACCGCCTCCTTGAGCTCCGCCTGCAGCTCGGCCAAGCGCGTCTCGTTCCTCTGGGCCACCACGGCGCTCACCTTCCGGACCGGGTGATCTGCAGCGATGGAAGCGAGCTCGCGAGCAAGCATGTCGACCGAGATCCTGTGACCCGCGCCCACTTGCTCGAGGACTTGCCACACGTTTGGCTCTCGTCCCCAGCTGTCAGGTAACCGACCGAAGCGAGGCCAAAGGCTGCGGGTCATCTTGGCTGCGACGCGATTGGGTTGGAAAAGGCGCAGTCTGCTGCCCGACTCAGCACTCATCGCCGGGACCCAAATCATCTCCGAAAGTTGGGCCAAGAGTGCGTCCACGGACGGATCGCGATTTGCAGTAGAACGGGGCAACAATGAGCTGAGCTCTCGCACTGCTTTCAGAAGGTGCTCGGCAAGAGCCTCGATGTGAGAGCCAGTCGGATCGAGTGACGCAATCCGTTGGATTTGACCCGTGAGCACCAAGGGTGACACCGCGCTGTAGTTGAACACGGGTGCTATGACTCCCGTTGGAGCATAGGCGGCGCAGGCCCAGACGATCGGCGCGTCACGCTCTGCAAAGAGCGACTCAGCAGCACGCAGGCACAGGCCTCCTCGCGGGAAATCAGCCCCATCTGCCCAGCTGATCGCGACTTGAGCACACGGCGCATGCGCGGGATGGAATGCAATCTTATTGAGCTCGATGATCTCGCTGCGGGTGAATGTGACACTCCCCGCTGCATGCAAGTGGCTGAGATATCGGATCAGCCGCCGTGCCCAATCAATCCGATCGTCCATCTCCATTAGGTTCTCATCTGCGACACGCTGTGCCTCGAAGAGACAATCAGCGGCGGTGAGATGCTTCTTGAGCCCCCACTCAATGGCGACACGTACGCCGCCAGCTTCGCATTCCAGGACGGCCCGATTGCGCTGCACCACACTCAGCCCCCATTCATCTATCTCCGGCAGAGGCGCGAACGCGGATGCCAAGTCGACGAGTTGATTGGCAGCTGTTGGTACCCACTTGACGCCGGAGAGAAGCTCTCGCCAATCGGGATGAGACGTTGGCGAGAAGTGGGCAGCAGCGTACGGGAGGAGCGCCATGAGAATCGGCTGAAGCACATTGGCGGCACGGCCAAGGTTGGACTGGCTAATCATCTGAGCCGCCATCTCACGCTTCTCGAGTGCGCCATCATCAAGCTGAGTGCCGTGATGCGTCGCCAAAGCTTTGAGCTGCTTTGCACTGTAGTTTGCGAGTATCGCCTCCTCAGTGACGTGAGGCGCGCGCCACACCTCATGATCCGCCTTAATGACAGCAAAGATGACACGCTCAATGCCAGTTTCACTCAAGCAGCTGTAGTTGACGCTTCCTTGTTGCACATGCGCCGGCAGATCCACCACGAACTTGGCACCTAGCTTGAGGGTCTCGTCGAAGATGTTCGGATGGCAGCGCTTGTACAAGTCAATCAAGCGGCTCGTGTGAGTAGCTAAGTCCTCTGTGTGCGTCCGGAAGGCCAGGGCCTCCTTGGGCTTTACCCACCGCGGCTCGCGTGCGTGTGGCAAGATGGCCACGTCGCCGAGCCGCTTGTACAGGTTCTGCGCGACCACCAGCCACTTATCGTGAACAGCGTCGAGGTTTGGAAGCAAAGAGAGAAGCAGATCGCTAGGTATCGCATCGAGCTCACGGGCATCTTTCCACGCCGGGTCTGTCAGGCTGACCAAAGCATCTTGCCAGAGGCGCGGCACAGCGTGTCGCATCAGCACGTCGTTCCATTTCGCCTTCTTCTCATGACCACCATCCAATTCCGCGGCAGGTAGCCATAGGTCGCGCCGGTTGGGGGTCGGATGAAACGAGCCGTTGATGTGCAGCGGAAGGCCAGTGCGCATGCTGCCAACTGGCAGGAAGCAAAACGGCACCCCTTCAATCTGTGAGCCATCCGTGACGGAGAGAGGAAGCGCAAGACCAACAACAGGTACGGCGTTACAACCATCCTCCAGCGCGGCAAGTAGCTCTCGCGTCTCGACGTCGAAGCGTTGAACAACGAGCCATGACATGCCCGGATGGCCCGCACCATCCTCGATGTGTACGATATCGGCGTGCATCTTCGAGAGCTCGGCACGCTCCTCCGCGCTCAAGTTGCGAATGCATTCACGAAGTGCAACGTACGAGGCAGCTTGGCCCTCCCCAAGGCTGTGCGGGATGCGCTCGAACGGCACCTGTGCCTGGCCAGTCTGCCTTTGCGCGGCTGCTATGAGGTCGGGTCCGGGTGCATCCGCCCTCCAGCGCCAGATCGAGATGCGTCTGACCTTCGTTAGAAATAGGAGTAGTCGCGGCGCGGAGGCCGCCCAACCGTGCATCAAGGATTCCGCCCGTTCCAATGGCATCGCTGGCCCGAGCACGCCCGTGTTTGTTCTCTCCTCTCGCGCAACGTCTTCATCGCGACGCAAAGGCAGCCGAAACATGGCCCCACAGCTGATCACATCAAAGCCACGACAGAGCTCAGCAAGCTCGTGTGTGAACAGCGACTGTGCCTCGCGTGCAATCTGCTGCTCAACGTGGCCATCAGGGGAGGCGATGTTGACCTTCCATCCCTGTTCGCCCTTACGTTCGTGCGACGAGACCACCTCAAGAGGGTCGAGACCAACATATTCTCCACAGCTCACCACCAGAGTTACATCCGAGTAGTGGAAGTAAGAGCGGCTGCCCATACCGTAGGCGCCGATGGAAGAGGGTGAGTCACGCTTCTCCGACTGGTGTAAATTCTGCAGACTTTCCCACGCTTTATCCCCGAACCCGGAGCCGTTGTCGATGAGGACGAATGCCGGACCTCCCAACTCGGGGCTGATGCCACGCACTGTCCTCTGGTCAAGTACCAGTGCAAACTCTGATGCGCCGCCGTCTTCTGCATTCTGCAACGCCTCACTCAACAGCTGCCCCCCCGGGTAATCCTCCAGGATGTGTAGGAGCTGCGGCTTTATTGGCGCCTTGAGGCGGAATTTCGTCATCGGGCCGCGCTCGAGGGCGTTCGTCCTCGTGCGTGCCTCAACTAGCGAGCGCGACGCCTTTTCTATCGCGGCAACTTTCCAAGCGCCGACAAGTATAGACAAGAGGGATCAGAGAAAAGTTCACGTTCACACCTCAACAGCGTCATCGTCGGCTCGGACGTGTATAAATCGGCGGCTGCTGATACGGTTCAATACAACGCGCACGCTCACCGGACCCCCAAGCACGGGGGCTACCGGTGTGATCCGAGTGCCTTTGTGCGTCCGCGTGTCCCGCGTGTGTCCCGTGTGTGTCCCGGCTCCCCCCGGTGTCTTTTTACCGGGAATCCCTATCGGGTGCATGGCGGAAACTGTTCAACACAACGCGAATGCTGTCCATGGCGTCGGGAGAATGCGAATGCCCACAGTTTTTCGCATTCTCGCACACATGGTCACGGCGCTGGCCATGACACCCCCGGCGACGGTCGACCCGAGGATCCTCACGCAGTGGATCAAGAAGGCGAGCAGCATCGATGAGCTCATGTCCGTTCACCAGGAGCACGGCCGGCATTTCAACCACATCCACTTGAGTGCTGCGTGGATGGCAGTGAGCAGACTCACGTCCTCGCGCGTCTCGGCGAGTGCATCACGCAGCGGCTACACGCGCTACCGGTCCATGTCGCCGCGGGTGCAAGAGCAGCTCAAGCCGCTCATGGGCCGCTCCGCCAGGCTGGCGCTCGCCGGTGGCCTGCGCGGTCGCGAGTTGGCCAACGTCATCTACGGCGTGGCGCGCTCGCGCTTCCCGGACTCGCCGACGCGTTCCGGGCTGCTCGAGGCGCTCGCAGCCGTGGCGGCCTCGACGCGTCTCGCCAGCATGAACTCTCAGGAGCTCAGCAACACGGCATGGGCGTTTGCGACAGCGGGGCATCGGGCGCCAGACCTATTTGATGCCCTTGCAGAGGTGGCGGAGGCCCAGATCGACGCCTTCAACCCGCAGGAGCTGAGCAATCTCTGCTGGGCGTTTGCCACCGTCGAGCACGATGCGCCCGCCCTGTACGATGCTGTCGCCGCCGCCTCCGACCCTCTCCAGATGAATGCGCAGAACATGGCGAACACTTGCTGGGCCTTTGCGACGGCCAAGCACCCGGCGCCGGTGCTCTTCGATGCTCTAGCGGAGACTGCCTCTGCGCGCGTGCTCGAGCTCGCGCCGCAGCACCTGGCCAACATGGCGTGGGCGTACACGACCTCGCAGCACGAGGCGCCGCGATTGTACGACTCATCAGCGACGCGCGCGGCTCGATGGCCGCTGATTGCCATTGCTAATGACCGCTGACGGCCTCTCATGACCTATGATTGCGTCCCACATCAGGTACGATGCGATCGCGACCGCCGTCAGTGCGCGCGTGGACGAGCTCCAGTCCACAGGCGCCGTCGTGGGCGAGTTCAAGGCGCGGGAGCTGTCCGCGCTCGCGTTCGCATTCGCCAAGGCCGGCCACTACACGCCGCGCTTATTCGAGGCCTTGGAGGCCATCTGTGCGCTCCCAGGCTGCACGCTGAGCGACTTCAAGCCGCAGGCCATTGCGCAGGTCGCGTGGTCCTTTGCGACGGCAGGGCGTCGATCTCCACAGCTCTTCGACGCCATGGCGAAGGCCGCGGTGCCACTAGCTTCCGACTTCCAACCGTGGGCCCTCGCCCACACCGCCTGGGGCTACGCCGCCGCCCAGAGCCGTGCACCACGCCTGCTCGGCGCGCTCGCTGACGTGGCCGCGCCTCTCGTGCGCCGTGAGCCACGCGCCTGTACCCCCGAAGAGCTGTCATGCCTAATATGGGCATTTGCAACGGCCGAGGCGACGCCTCGAGCATCACAGGAGCTCTTCGGTGCCCTGATGGACGCGATGACGCCCGTGGTGCACGAGCTGGGGTGCGCGAGCCTCTCACAGCTCTGCCAGGGGCTGGCAAGGGCCCAGTGCGTGCCCAGTACGGCGCTGCGCGACGCCCTCGATCGACGAGCTCTCGATCTCGCGGACGAGCTCAGCCCAAGCCAAAGCGCCGACGTGGCGCTTGCGGTGGCTCTGCGGCACCCAGGTGGCGATCGCGATCGCGATCGCGGCGGCGGCGGCGGCGGCAGCGGCGGCGGCAGCGGCGGCAGCGACGGCAGCGACGGCGGCGGCCCCCCTGCATCGCTCCTCGACGCGAAATCCACGGCACAGGCTGTCGCCCCCGCGAGTGCAGTCGCGAACGATGCATGCTCGACGACGACTCCCGCTTTGAGTTGGACGCCGATCAGCTGGGCGCAGTTTCGGGCGTCGAAGAAGAGTGAGAAACTCACCATGGCGGAATTGGGAAGCCTCTGGCGGACGTACAAGCAAGAGAATGGCATCGCTTAGAATGACTAGTGGCATCGCTTAGAATGACTAGTGGTTAACGACACATAGGAGCCTTGTGGATCCGATCTAACTTGTTGTATTATGTATTTAACTTGTATTGTCCATGTTGCCAAGGGCAATGGCAGGCAAGGCGGCGCTCTGCCAGCGCTCTGCGCGGACGTCAGAGATCTGACTCACATGACCGGACCCGGCTGATCTCGTCTCTGACCGTGGACCGGGGAAGCCGGAACCGGCGACCACACCCCCCCGCCGCGCCAACCAAACCCACGCAGGAGGGGAGCAGGCAGGAGCAGGACCGAGCATGCTGTCGACCGGACTGGTGCGTGTCGCCTGCATGGTCGCCTGTCAGGTCTCCGAGGCTTTAAACTACAAAAACAGCCGACGAGACCGCCGAGTGGTGACTCATTTGTCACCTCTGGCAACCTCACTGCAGAGGGCTGGACCCCGTCCTTTTGCGGCTTCTATCCGGATACTGCCCACCTAGTGAACAGTCCACCGAGTCAGCTCCGCATCCGCGAGCGCTTCTACAGCAAGCTGTCCTTCGACGCGCTCTTTGTGTTGCTGGTGCTCGCGGCCGCCGCCATGAGCGCCGCGGGCTGGATGCTCTTGAGTCTTGTTGAACCACTCCATAGTGCACATCCTCGTGAGCTGACCACTTTCTTTCCTGAGCGCAGCCGCGAGCTTGCCTCTAGCATGTGCTAACACACGAGACCCTGTGTGAAACACATGTTGGCTCGTGTCCACTCCGGAGACGAGGTGCCTGCCGAGACAGATGTCGTAACCCCACCCTTTGCCATTGGGCATCAACTCCAGCAGCTTCGAGAATGTCAGCCACGCCAGCGGAGAAAGCAGGGTCGCAAAGAATTCCACGAACTGGCCACGAGGCAACGAAGACAACTTCGCTTCGTAAGCATCAGCTTCTGTGTTGTTTCGCATGCGATGGTCTGTTTCGCGACTTCGCCCATCCTTTGTGAATCTCATCCATTTATAGTGTGCGTCAAACACTGTCGGCGAAGCCACATCAAGTCGGTGCTGCGATGCAAAAGTCTGCAGACGCGGCAAGTCGAGATCAAGAAGGTCGACGTCGTCCAACATGAGCAGCTTTTTACCGCAGCCGTATGTGGAGATCTGTCCTAGGCTCTTGTGGAGGATCTGGCCCCAGAAGGTGTTGTCGTGACGGATGACGTCGCACCTCTTCGGAAAATCGGTGCGCTCCGAGTACGTGAGCATGACGCACTTCCACTCGGGCCCAAACTTCCTCAGGTTCCGATCGTGCAATGTGATATTCGTGCGGTTGCTCACGCTCGCTACGATCAGCAGAGAACAGAGAGTATGCACGTAGACGTGAATCGGCTGTGAGGGCATCTCCGTCGTTTGCATTGAGCCCCTGTGCACGCGCAAGGACAATTTTTCTGTACTTATTATCATAACTACCATACTTAGTCCAAAACCGACACAATACTTTTGCATGCGACCATCGCAAGCGCACAGCGCGAGCTACGCACTACTTTGTATACGGACCGTACAATTGTACGGTCGATTACTACCGGGCACACATCATGGCCTGTCGCGTGCCCCCCATCCTCGTCCGTACCGCGCCTTCCCCCATCAATCAACGTGTTTGTTGAGGTCGCCTTCCACGTCACCCCTTTAACGTTCACCTACCCCTTCTTTATCCCTCGCTCGCGCTTGGAGGATCGTTTTCCACGCCACTTGATTGTCTCTATTTTTTGGTCTCGACTCTCGTTTGTCACACCGGTCCGTATACCTAAGAACCTAACGCGTCGGGTGACCATCGGGTGGCTAGAAGAACCCCCCTGGCGAGGGCGGTTCGTAGGCGGTTCGTTGCCCCCCCCTAGAGCGGCCGCGCCACGCGTAACTATATAACTCGGTACGGCCCGGGCCCCGGGGTTCGTCGAGAGACTGCACACCTACCCCCCAACGATCCCCCAACTCCCATCTCCCAAGGAACACTTCGAACCCCACCTATCCACGTGCCTGGGGGGGGTATGGGAGGTTATTCGGGGAGTCTTTTCCATTGCGTGTCGTGGAGTGTGAACAGTAAACGCTAAAGTCGAGCAGACCGTGTTCTACCAAGGGCGCTCACGGAGACCGTCAGAAAGCTGCGCACCGGGGGAGGCGAGCGTCGGGCGCGGTGGTGGTTGCGAGGGCCGCCACGCGCTCGGCGCAATGTTTGGCATGGCGCTCGGCACGGCGCTCGGCACGGCGCGCTCGGCACAGTGCTCGGCACAGTGCTCGGCACGCGCGCTCGGCCCCTCGCTCGAGGATTGGTCTTGAATCTCCCCCGCCCGGGATTGAATCTCCCCCGCCCGGGATTGAATCTCCCCCGACCGGGATTGAATCTCCCCCGCCCGGGATTGAGTCTCCCCCGCCCGGGTTGCATCGCCCTTCGTCTTCGCCCGCCGCCCAGCCTTGCCCGGCAGCAGCTGCTGCGCCGCGCTCGAGACGGCGCCCGCAGACGGCCGCTGCCGGAGCCACACGTTGAGGCCGAGCTTCTCCCCGGCGTCGATGGGCCGGCCGGCGTGCAGTGTGCGCCCGTCGAGGCAGCCGTGCCGGTCCACATTCATCCAAAGCAGCGCCTCGCCTAGCCCGAGCTCAAACCGGAGCCCGAGGCGCGGAAAGTCGGTCTGGCCGCCCCTCTCGCATGCCTGTAAGCATGCGAAGATCGAGACGAGTCGGTTGCCGCGCTCCCTCGTGCGCGCGACGCAGCTCGCATCTTGAGTGGGCGAGAACCAGTCGCAGTGCTCGCGGTACTGCTGCCCCGGCAGGTAGCGTACCTGATGAGGGAGGCAATCAGGCACAGGGAGGCCATCAGATGCAATCGGGCTCGCTTGTACTGCCGCCCCGGCAGGTAGCGTACCACTACTTGCAAGTCATCTTAGGGTTAGGGTTAGGCTCAGGGTTAGGGTCAGGGTCAGGGTTAGGGTTAGGGTTAGGGTTAGCCGGCAGGCAGCATACCACTTGCAAGTCCTCGGCGTGGTGCGGGGAGAGGCCGGTCAGAAAGGCAGCACGCTCGATGACCAACGCGACGATCGGATCCGGTGCGTCCGCCCCCTCGGTGCACGCGCCTCCGCCAATGGAGGCGGAGGTCGAGGTGCGCCACTCGCTGGCCGGCGGCTGCACAACCGCCCCTGCCTGCTCTGCTTCGCCCCCGGCGGCCTTCTCAACCGTCCCCTTCTCCTCGCCTTCGCCACCGGTCGCCGTATCGGTGCGCGTCGTGTCAGTGCGCGCCACCCGAGACGGGCTCAGATGCGGTCTCGCCAACGCAGCCAGATGCGCAGCCTCCTTCGGGCTCACAAAGTTGGCAATGCTCGCCAATTGGGGATCACGCGTAACCACTCGGATGCGCATCACGTGCCCCCGGTGCACCACGACGCTCTCCATCTCCGCCTCCGCCTCCGCCTCCGCCGCCGCCTCCGCCGCCGCTGCAGCCGCCTCCGCCGCCGCCGCCAACGTTGCGCCGCCCGCCACCGTCGGACGAGGCGCTGGAGGCCAGCCCACCCCAATGGCTGCGCCGAGGCCGACCGTACCCTCGATTTCCCACACGGCCGCACACGCCCCCGCCCCCAACGTGCCGCTCAGGTCGGAGACGCTTCCACAAGAGCTCAGCTCGAAGGCGTAGAGCGCGGCTAGGGAGAGACCGCGTGGCTGCGCACCGCAGGCCTCCAGGGCGGCGCGGAGCGAACGAGCGGCCCCCGTGTGCAACAAGTACGCCGCGCCGACGGCGCCCGAGGCGCCCCCGTGCAGCGGACCTCGGGAGCAGTGCACGAGCACGGCACCGGTAGCGCAGGTGCCGGTAGCGCGTGGCTTGCCGGCGTACCGCGCCGTCGCGGGCGCTCCGGCGGTGAGCGCAGCGGAGGTTGGGCTTTGGGCGCTCTCGAGCGCCGTCGTGGGCGCATCGGCGGTCTGGGCGTCGAGCGCCGTGCTGATCGCCGCGACGGCGCGACGGAGCATGGTCACCATCTCCTCGTGGGACGACGCGCCACCAACGGGCACGTGGGTGTAGCGCACCATCGTGCCCGAGGGCGCAGGCGAGGGTGGCAGCGGCATCGGCAGCGGCGTCAGGTTGATGACATGAGCGACGCGAGCGAGCTCGAGCGTCGTCGCGTCCTGCGCCACGCTCTTCCCCCCCAGCAGCAAGCGCCCGTTGCACAGCACCTGGACGCCCAAGAATGCGAGCGCATCGCCAACGTCCTGCACGGCATCCATCGCGCCCTCGGAGCCAGGCACGCCATCAACGGCTGCAGGTCTCGAAGCAAGGCACGCCCTCAATGGCGTGGCGTCCCTCACCGGGGGGACGCTCGGCGGGGGCTGTAGCTCAGTGCCGGCAGCGACCCACGCGCCGAGCTTTCGCACCGCCCAATTAACCGTCGGCCGCCCGTCGCCCACGTGGCCTTCGTCATGCAAGAGCAGCTCGAGGGTGGGCGATGAGAACCGCCGCAGACACTCACCGGGGGCCAGAGCGCATGCATCCGGATCGGCTTCCTTGATGGGGCGACCACTCTTGAGGGACGTGGCCCCCTCCCGAAAATGATGCAGCGCAAGCACGCACCCGGGCGGCATGACCTCGAGAACGGCCTCGAGCAGCTTGCGCGACATGAAGCGCGAGATGACGATGAGATCGAGAGGTGGCGCGAGGAGCGCTTCCAAAGACGAGCGCTCGCACCGTCGCAGATCGATCAGTTTGGGCTCGACGGCTCCCATATTTGGCGACCTCTCGCGCGCCGCAAAGGTGGCCAGATGGTCGAGAAAGGCAGGCTGGTTGTCGACTCCGACGACACTCCAGCCACGCAGGGCCAGCCACACGCAGTCGCGCCCACGGCCACAGCCCAAATCAATCGCACGCCACCGGCCAGTCGGAAACGCGAGCGCGCGAAGCAGGCGCTGCGACGCCCCAAAGGCATTACCCACCCTCATTGCATGCTGATCGCCCTGCGCCTCGAGCATTGGTACGAGAAGTGGCAGGTGGGGCGAAGGCTCCCACAGGCGACGCGACGCCTCTCGTGAGAGCAGTCCCATCCGGCGCGCGACGTCCCACAGCTCGGGAGAGGCGACGAGCTCGCCGAGGATGGTCCATTGGGTTGTGCCCTGCTCATGAGTTAGGGGCATTGGGGGCATTAGGGGCACTCGGACGGGTCATTAGTGGCACTCGGACGGGTCATTAGTGGCACTCGGACGGGCCATTAGTGGCCATCAGTGGTCATTAGTGGCCATCAGTGGCTCTCAGTGGCTCTCAGTGGCCATCAGTGGCAATCAGCGCACCTGCTCATTCAGAAAGTGGCGCGCGTGCGCGAGCTCCGCCACGCTCGCGCCGAGCAAATGCAGCCCAGCTGAGCTGGAGGGTGGGAGCTCAGCCGTCCTGTGGGGAAGCGTGCTGAGCGAGAACGAGGCGGCTCCTTGAAGGTGCATTTCGTCAAAGGCGACCTCGCTGCGCAGATCGAGAAGTGCTGCTGTTGGGCGCGTTGCCAGGTCGAGGCGCGAGGCCAAGAAGGCGAGCGCTTCAGAGCTCATGGTAGTGGTGGCGGCGGCGGCGGCGGCGGCGGCGGTGGCGGTGGCGGTATCGGTGGCGGCCGTGGTGGCGGCAGCGAGTGTAGTGGCTGTGGTAGTGGCGGCGACGGCGGCGGCGGCGGTGGTATGTGCTCGAGAGACGGCATCCTCTGCAGCACCACCGGCAAGAAGGCAAAGGGCGCCCTCGACAGCGCGAAGCGCCTCAACACATGCCGCTGTGGAAGCGCTCAGCGAGTCGCTCATCACGGCGCTCGGCGAGTCGCTCACGTATGACGGCGCAGGCTGCTGCTGCTGCTGGCGCTGCCGGCACCGCTGCTGCTGCTGCTGCTGCTGCGTATGACACGCGTGCAGCTGTGCCTGCAGAGCGGCATGGGCACCGCGCAGTGCATGTAGCATCGGCGTGCTATCAGCGAGGCTGCCAGTGTGGCTATGAGCGAGGCTGGTGCGGCTACCAGCGAGGCTACCAGCGGGACTGCCAGCGCGGCTGACGCGATCGAGATGGGCCACGTGGCTGCCCGCGAGGCTGCCCGCGAGGCTGCCCGCGAGGTTGCCCGCGTGGCTCTTACCCGAGGGTTGAGGAGGGGTGGTGGCCTCTAGGCGCCCCGCTCGTGCCGCGACCTTGCCGCAGCGCTCGCCACAGCGCTCGCACTCGCAGTGGAAGCAGAACTTGGCACGCAACGCAGCGCGTCGCTCGTTGGTCGGCCGCGCGAGTACCGTATCCGAGAGGTATGAGATCAGCAGCGGCTCACCCGCGGCCACTGTGCGTGTCGTCCTAACCACGACGGTACTACCCTCAAAGGTGCGGCTGATGTTTGGCCGACAGCTGTGATTGGCGCGTGAGAGGACCTCGTACAGGTAACTATCGCCAACGGCCGTATCGGTGAACGCGTTACTCCGCACGACGTTGCCGGGCGACTTGGCTGGTGGCACTGAGAATGAGTCTGCTAGCGACATCCACTTGCGCTGCAGCGGCTCAGGCAGTTGGGCGAAGACATGGCTCGCAAAGCGCTCAATAACCTCAGCAGATGCGTGAGTCGGAGCTGGCCAGTACTGCGCGTCGCTGAAGGCAGATGCCTCGTCCGCAGCTGATGCCACTAACCTCTCCAGCGGAGGATCCTGCCCGATGACGTGTCGGAGCTCACTGGCTCGGAGCACAGCGATTGGACGCTCTCTCAGTACGACGGTGCCGAGTGGCAGGTCCCGAGTTGCACGCAGGCCGAAGCCGAGGCCTTCTCCGACGTGCTCAACGACGAGGCTTGACGCCGACGACGAAGCGACCGCGACGCTCATCATGGTGTGAACGTTAACACCACAGACGAGACGCAACTGGTGCTACGGCACAGTTACTGGTGTGTACCAAACTTGACCTCAGAAGGAATACTTTTCGAGCACGCTGAAGTGTGATTGGATCGAAATCGAGTACTCGCTCGGTCTCACACGCAAATCGCAAAGCGGCTCGAACGTCGAAGCAATGCCGCAACGGGGGTTTGTAGCGATGATTCGGTGGACCACGTTACTCGCGGATAAATATTCGATCGTACGCGTGCTGACTGCTGTTCATACACGAGATACATAAAGTTGAACAAAACATCCCAGTCGACAGAACGCACTGGCAGCACCTGCACATGTCCCGACGGAATAGAGCGTGGTCGAGTTGTGCACAGACCTGGGTATTACACGATGTTGACTGTCGAAAGCGCTCGATTCCCGCCGGAACTATCCGCGCCCCCCTCGCCTCCTGTGTGCAGGCTCGCCGGGAGGCAGCTGGCGATGGAGGCGATCAGCCGCGCAGCGGGGCGGCTAGACAGCAAAGGGGGGAGGCTATGGGGGATGGAGTGCGAGTGCCAACCCCCTTTCCGGCCCCTCCACTTTCCCCATGCCGCCTTCTGCACCACCATCAGTCGCTACACCCATAGATCGTGGCGAAGGCGGTCGGAGGCGACGCGGTGCCTCACGGCTCAGTCCGGCCTGCGTGGTGTTGCTGCAACACCTCCTCCGCGGCCGTGTGCGCCTGTTGCGCGGCGGCGGCGGCAGCGGCGGCGGCAGCGGCGGCGGTGGCAGCATACGCAGCTGCGTGGCTGACGCTCACCGCCGTAACCTCGCTCGGCCCGATCGGTCCATCAGGTAGACCGGCGCATGAGGCAGAGCGCGAGAGCAGCTCGAGGCCAAGGAGGGCGTCCGTCGCCCCCACCGACGGCTTGCGCACTGCCATAGCAGGCGGCGCGAGCGTCGCAGTGGCGATGGGGGCCGTCGCCATGGCCATGGGGCCGCATGCATCCGAATACGCAGCGTCTTCGACGGCGACCGCGGCGGTGGATGTGTCGCTGCCGGACGCGTACGAGGGTGCAGCCATACCAAAGCCGGATGGTCGGAGCTCCGGGAAGGGCTGTCCGATCAGGCGCGCATGCTCTCGTCGCAGGTCGATGTTTTCCTGGTGGAGTGCCGTAACTTGCTCCTCCAAAGTCTTCACCTGCGACTCGAGCTCCTCGACGTACTGCTTCTTCCGGTTCCGCGATTGCGCGGCCGACTCGCGATTGCGCCGCATGCGCTTAAGCCGCTTCTCATCGATTGTGTCATTGGGATTGTCGTTGGGGTCATAGTCACCAAGTTCGGTTTGTGCGACTGTCACGCCCATCGTTGGCCCAAAGGCGCTGCTGCTGGCGCCGTCAGCCAGCGAATGAGCGGCTTCGAGGCTACTGCTCTCCGCACCGGCAGTGGCGGCCAGTACGTCCATCAGCCAGCTGCCGTCGCCGCGGCGACGGCACACCTACTGCAGGTCTAAGAGTGTGATGAGGACGTCCGGCTTCTCGCTGACGTGTTTTCTCGCGGGCTTTTGGCAACTTCTTCATCCCACATTTTAATCACGGGAAAAAGGGGCTGGAACGAGGGTGGGGACGCCCACAAATCGCCTTCCATATTTTGTTGCGGTATTTATCTTTTTCATGCCGTACCCCGCCGCCCCTACCGCACTCGCATTTTGCGCACTCGACTACCATGGCAGTGACTACAGTACAATGTAGAGGGCCAGGCCTACCCCCTTTGCCCTCTTGGAGCTTGGAATCCAGTTGGGTGTCTCTCTTTCGACTCTTTTACATGATTTTTTTGCCATTACCGGTAAATATGCGGCGTGGGGTGTGGTGGTAGTCGATTTTCAAGCCGACGTGTAGCGGACGTGGTAAACGGAGGGGCAACGCAGCATGCAACGCAGGCAGTGGTTTGTCAGTGGGGATTCACAGCGCTATCATCTACCTTCGACTCATCGTCCACCAGGCTCCAGCCCTTGTGCACTAATTGTGCACGAGTCCGCACGGTGGTTCCAAAGCGCCCGCCCTCGGTGACAGACGATACGCTAATAGGAGTATATAAATAAAGACGATTCCGCCCCCGGCCCCGCTCCCCTACACCCACTGACATAGCCGGAATCCCAAGGATGACGTGACGTGAGTATTTATAGACAATTCTTAGATACAAAGCCAAAACATGGTTATATAGGGGTCCGCCTATTCCCACGCATTCGGCGAGCCCCACTGCGCTAACCACTACGAAGCGGCGCGGCATGGGCATGCGCGCGCCGGCCGCCGCCTCGCGCCTGCGCCCTGCTCTCAGCCAACACACCGGTCAGGATACAGGAAGGTCCCACACCCACTCGCGCGCAATGGCACTCCAGACGCCGTCCGCAAAATTTTAGCGGCGTTTCCCGCCCTTGGCCTTGGGGTTGTAGTTCTTGTCGAAGTCCTCCTGCTTGATGTCCTTGTTGACCACGGACGCCCATCGCAGCCCGAGGCGCATCAAGTTCTTATAGAAGAAGGGAAGCGAAAACACGATCGAACCCCCACCAACAAGTCCGACCAGCACGGGCGCCAGCGCGTTCGCCTTCTCGCTATCACCGCGTTCGACAGCACGGGCGTACTCTTCGGCCTTCCTCCGCTTCTCCTCCTCGTTGGCCTTGTTGGCGCGCGCCGCAATGGCGGCCAGGGCGTCATCCTGCGAGATGTGAGTCGAAGGCATGATGATTAACAGCCTCGATGCGGGAGTGCAAGTGGCCATGAGACACCGCCAACCGCCACGAGTTCGATGCTGCGGAGCCGCACCGAGCCCGCAAGATAGTCCTTGTCCGATTTCATCCCGAGGGATGTGCCGCCCTGGTAAATCTCCGCACGGGCCATCAGCGGCAGGGCAGCGGCCGCAGCCGCGGCCGAGAGAACCGCCGATCGGCGGTTCATCGGCTGCGCCGACATCACGGGGGCGTTCGCGCGAATGCCGACGATCTGAACGGGAGCCGCGTTGGGCGCGAATGAGATTGCAGCAGCAACAACGACGCTCAGCATTTTCGATTTGTGTTCCGAGAAAAAGGCTCTCGGAGATGTCATCTCTAAGATTCGTCGATTCTCTGTTCACAGTTACAACTGTACTTCAAGCGCACAATTCGACACACCGGGTCCACTCTTCGACCACCCAAAGGTGACGCTCGCCACATCGTCCGCGCCACTGCCCTCGGCGACACGAGCCGCCAGGTTGGTCGTGAATGCCGGCACGATCAGCTCTGTGAGCGCGCGAACGAGCGCCGCCCCGCCTCGCATGGGCCGCACGGCGATGACCCAGCGCAACGCGCTCGCCTTGTGTTCCGCGTCGACCGACCGAAAGTTCACGTCGCCTCGGTGCGAGTGCGCCGGGTAGCATGTCAGCCAGGACGGATTCATAACAGAATAGCTCAGGCTCGTTGTAGTCGCAGCGCCCCCACCGTCGTCGACCTCGAGCAGGCGCTCCCTTAGCCCGGGTGGCAAGATGAGCCGCTCGTACCCGGAGCCGCTGTCGGCCCCCTCGTTGAGGACTATCGGTGGCAGCATAGGCAGCGGCAAGCCGAGGTCGCCGTCGCGGAAACACTCGAGCCAACATGCCAAGCACGCCGACGGTGATGCGGCCAGCTGCGCCTCGAGAACGAAGAAGGAAGGAGTCGCCGTGTAGGCCTCCAGATTTGCACACACTTCGCCGACGGTTGTCTCCGTCACGGCCGCCCAGAGCGCGCTCCGACTCGTGGTCTCAAACTCGACGTGCCACGTTAGATCGGTGCTGCCCAAAGCATCGACGGCCGGCTCGAACAGGAGCTTCGCACGGTGAGAGCGCGCAGGCACGTCGACGGCCAGCGCGCCCGCGTCTTTGAGCACGTAACCGTCCTCGACGAGACACTCGCGCAGCATCAGCGGCAACAGCGTCCTTTCCTGCCGATCTGCACTGACCAGTGAAGCAACGAGTGGCAGGCCACCACCAGCTGCCCAGGCGTAGTCAAGCCAGGCCTGACGCGCCTGGACAGGCGGCACCGCCAGCCGCCTTGTGACGGCTACAGCTACACGCGAGCTTGCTGCGCGCGATGTACAGAGCAGCACGATAATGAGCAGAAGACACATGATCTTCGCTCGCATCGAAGGATTTGTCTTCGCAGTTAAGCTGCCTCGTGTTGTGAATACATGTACACGACGCGCATCTTCTTGTGGACTTTTGCCGCGCGCGAGCATAAGTGGCATCTACCGAGAGGGCATGCAGGTGTAGAGGTCCCCGAAGACAGGTTCGCTCGAGTGAGAACTCAAAGTTCAGACGCGTCTCAATTGTTGTTTGGGCAATTGTGCTATGGGTTCTATGTTGATGTCGACCGGACTACCGGCTTTCGCACCTGTGCCATGACCTGTGCAAACCTAAGGCTAAGCCGGACACACACATACAAGTCAAGTCAAGTCACGTCTCGCTCGCCGCGGCGCTCGGCTCATGTGCGAGGAACACGCTGCGCGATCAAGTGCCCAGTGCGGCCAGGGCCCAGCGCGGTCGTGTGCTACGTGCTGCACGAGGTGCTGGAGCGATAGTGGCCGAAGATGCTGCGCGATGGGGAGCGACTGGGCTAGCCATGTTGTTGGTCTGGGCGTAGCGAAGTGTCGATTGATTTCCGCGCCCTAGCTCACTGCCGCAACTACGCTCCTTCCCGGCCGTGACCTGTGCTGCACGGCAGCTCCGCTCGCTCCACAAAGCTGCGCCACGCGACGCCCGACCCCGCAGACGGCTGGGCCACGCAGATTGCAGTCGTCGTGAGCACGCAGCGCTGCCACGTGTCGCCGGGCAGGGGTTGGGTCTGCAGCTCGTTGAAGGTGAGCTCCACCTCATCCGCATCCGCTCGATGCACCACAATGGAGCCAAGGTCGGGCCGGTGCGTGCTGCCCGGCAGCTCCTCCGCGTAGTGCGCCATCAGCATCTCCAGCATCTCTGCGTGGCCGTACGCCTCGCCCGTCGGAACGACGAGGACGACCGAGGGTGCGAGGCTCATGCCCGCGTCCACCGTTTCAATCGCTGTGCGTGGAGCCACGCCCGTGAACCACGCGGTCAGCCACGCGTGGTACTCGACGAGGCTGTCCGTGCACCGAGTGACAAGGGGCAGCGGTGGCGGCGGAGCAGGGGCCCAATGTGGCGATGCCGGCCACAGCGATGGTGCGTCGTGCGGCAAGGGTGGCCCTCGCGGTGCCGAGGAGTTCGCTGCTGCGGCCGGTGGTGCCGGCACATTGCCGCTCGAGCCGAGAGATGCGCGCAGCACGATGAGGAAGAGAGCGAGGGATGCGGCACCTGTGAGCGCGCCAGCGATGCAGTAGAACCGCAGCCGCGATGGCGCGGTACGTTCCCTGGGCATCCATCCCTCCTCCACCTCCTCCTCCTCCTCCTCCTCTACCGCGGCCTCGAGATTGTGCCCCACAGGACGCTGCATGCGACGCTCGAGAGCAAAAAACTCCACTCGTGCCTGACCGCGCCTCCGTATGTTTTGAAACTGTTTTGAAGTTGACCACGAAGCTGTGTAAGATGCCGCGTGCGTATGAAAGTTCATGAGGCACTCGCGGTCGCAACCTCTTTCGAGCGACCGCGACGCCGTCGGAGTGCATTGTGGTGCGAGGGGCTCCTGAAGCCACCATGCGCATGCGCCCAAGCTCAGGATTTGACCGCGTGTATGCCGACAAAGTTTGGGGCAAATCTGGCGGTGGTTCCGGGCCGGGATCCTCGCAGATGTCGACTCGCCGCCTCTCCACTGCGCTGGCAGTCTTTGTCATGAGTCACGGCATTGACTCTTTCTTGGACGCTGCATGCGGCGCGATGGAGTGGATGCCCGCCACACTCGAGGTGATCGATGAGCTGCGCGAAGTGAACGGTTTGGCGAAGCGCCCGGCATCGCCACCTCTCAACTACACTGGGACTGACATTGTCGGCTCCCTCATCGAGAGGCACGAGAAGACGCTTCGACCCGGGCACCCTCAGTGGAGATTCATCCATGCCGACATGACCGACCCAGGCTATCCCGAGCTCGTCGGTGCTCACGACCTTGTCATGGCGCGTGACGTCTTCTTCCACTTGTCTTCTGACAAGGTCCTGGCAGCGCTCCGAAATCTGAAGCGCACTGGCAGCCGCTGGCTCTTGGCAACGCATACACCGCACCTTGTTCATACAAACTCGGACATCCCAACGTCGAAGCCGTTTGGCAAGGAGCTCAATGAAGGGGGGGTGCGCGGATTGAACCTTCACACTGCGCCGTACAACCTCCCGAAATCAGAATGGGACATCACTGAGCACGATTACACGGACAGCGGTCGGAGGATTCGCAGAACGAAAAAACTGTCGCTATGGCGGCTAGATACGCTCAGTCTCCCACAGTAGTTGCGTTCTAAATATATACGACAAAGGTTGGGGTATTCCACCTGACTTGCACCTGACCCGAGACGGTGGAGGTTGGCAGAGACGGAGGCGTCGAGGTGGGCGACGACCGACGAGGCGGGGCCGGGGGGCAAGGACCGAGGACGTCGTGGCGGCAATGGAGGAGGGGGCGGAGGGGGGAATAATCGGGGATCTTCTATTCACAACGAGAACCGAGCTTTGCAAGAACCACCGAGATGGAAATTTAACGTGAACGTGAAGAACCAACTTTCACTGTTAACAAGTAAGCCCAAACTTGGACAGTCTTGTGATGAGCGACGCGACCCGCGAGAGGACGACCGCGACGAGAGAAGAAGGCCGCCGCTCGGGTGAGTGCGTGCGTGGCGTCGCCTCGTGAGAAGCTCGATGGCTGATGGCGCAGCCTTAGCCGAATCGCTAGTGAAGTGCAGCCTGAGAGGCGCGAGCGCCAATGCCTTGGCTGACAGAGACGTTGCTCCTCAGCATCCAGATGCTATTGGTCCACTCGACATTGCAGAGCTCTCCGAGGAGGAGGACGACGAGGATGGTATTGGGCAGCTGCGCACAACGTCGCCATCGCCTCACGGCTCATTTTTGCGCAACGCAGCGCGGAGCGGCGCGTGCGTGGCCGTCTGGCACGGAGCCATCCCACTCCAGTCCGCATGGCGCGCACTCGAGGAGGACGCGGCGCATGTTGTCGCGCAGACCTTTTGGATCGACAAGGACGCGGTGCCACGTTGCTCCTTGGAGCGCGTCGCCCTCGGCATCCTACGCTTCCACGCTGCCCGCCTTCCGAGCGCTTCGCCGCCGTGCCTCGGAGCGGAGTTCTGGGTCCAGGTGCGCTCCTCGGGCGGCTCTCCGACGATTGCGCTGCATTGGGACTCTGACGAAACCCATAAGGCGAGCTCGGGTGAGCACATCCCGCCGTGGCTCGCGACCGTTACGTACCTTGGCTCGCACGGCGCGCCGACGGTCGTGCTGCCCGCCGCCGCGGACGCACATGGGCGCGCCGTGCGTGCTGGCACGGACCAGTGCGCGTTTATCTCGCAGCCGCTGCCGGGCAAGCACCTCGCGTTCGACGGTCGGCTACTCCACGGCGCGCTGCACGAGCTCGGCGCGCCCGACACAGCGCCGTACGTGCGCTCGACGCTGCTGGTCAACCTGTGGTTGAGCCACCGACCCTCGGGCTGCGAGCGTCTGCCGGAGGCTCTCTTGGGTCTGCTCTCTGATCTGCCGGAGCCGCTGGTGCAGCTCGAGGTGGCCGAGCCGGTGGAAGCCGTCGAGCGCTCACCGGCGTGTGCTGCCCTGTTGAGTGACTTGAGGGGCGAGGCAGGCAGCGTGGCGGTCTCGTCGATCGACGGTGGCGCCAAAAGGTCAGCCGGTGCCGCTGCGGATACCTCAAGGGAGTTGCGAGTGGGCTACACCCCTCTGCGGCGGTTGCGGGAGCTCACGCCAGATTGGCGCCGGATCGGTGCCCTCGTGGGCTTTCCGTTCATGCATCCGGACATTCGAGTGCGTCGGCTGCCCTGGCGGCAGGCGGGACCGTGCCCGCCTTCTCTCGTGCGCCTCCGAGCCGTTGGGCTTTCGTTGCCTGTGGTGGGTGGCGACCCGAGATTTTCGGCTGCCGCCGACTCAGCAGTGACGAACCCGGACTCGGGAGTGACGAACCCGGACTCGGGAGTGACGAACCCGGACTCGTACGACGCTGCGGCGGAGGAAGTGCTCGAGATGGCGCTGAGGGAGCTCTCGTCGAATGGTGGTGACTGGCGCGCGGCGCGCGAGCTGAGGCGGTGGGTACCGCGACTTAGGGAGCGTTTGCCACGCGAAGATGACGATAGCGATGAGAGCGATGAGCGTCGAGATGAGCGTCGAGATGAGCGCGGGTGCGATGAGGACCGCCCGGCTGGGGGCGGTGGCGGCGGGAATCTCGGAGGGAATCTCGGAGGGAATCTCGGAGGGAATCTCGGAGGGAATCTCGGAGGGAATCTCGGAGGCGTGCCGCCGCCTCGGATCCGTGGGGAGCCTGCCCTCCTCTACCTGACGAGCGCGGGCATGCGCGCGTGCGCCCTCTGCTTCCTCTGCGGCCACTCGCGCGCCGCCGCGAGCGCCGCCGCCGCCGCCGCCACCACTGCTGCTGCCGCCGCCGCTGCCCGGGACAGGGTCGGCACTGGATCGCGCCGGACCGGGCGCGAGCACCTCGAGGTGAACGCGGACGACGTCGATGGGTTCACCGCGCTGCATTTCGCGGCCAACCTCGGGCAGTCGGAGCTCATAGCGCCGCTGCTCGAAGCGGGTGCCGATGTGCACGCGACGACGCGCGACGTCGCCTCCTTGGGCGAACCGGGAGGGCGCACCCCGCTTCACCTCGCGGCAGCATCGGGACATTGGCCGACTGTTCGGGCTCTGCTCGCGGCCGGTGCTGATCCGCTCCGAGAAGACTGGCAAGGTGCGACGCCGGCTCTGCTGGCTTATCGGCGTGGGCACACGAGCCTTGCCACCACGATCGCCCGGCACGGCGCCCGTTACGGCATGGCAGACGCGGCAGCCCATGCCGTACCGGTAGCCAAGGTAGCTGAGGCGCCTATGCCGTCTGAGCAGGAGCTACGCGGCTTCGAGCTGGTCGAGTCCATCTCCATACGCACCCGCTCGAGACAGCGCCTCGCCATCGAGAGCCGGCCGCCCCTGCACGTCCCGTTCACACTCGCCATGGTGCTGAGCGAGGCGGCGTGTGTCGGCCTCATCGCCGCCTCGGAAAAGGAAGCTTTACGGCGCGGCTGGCAGTCGACGCGCCACCGGCACTACCCCACCGTCGACCTTCCTGTGTACGACCTCTCCCCGCGCACGTACCAAGGCATCAAGCAGCTGCTCGACGGGATCGTGCTGCCGCGCATGCAGTCCGAGTACGCCACCGGCCCGCTGCGCGTCAAGGAGGCCTTCATAGTCAAGTATGAGGCGCCCGAGGCGGCGCCCGAGGCGGCGCCCGTGGCGGCGCCCGTGGCGGCGCCCGAGACGGCGCCCGATGCTTCGGAGGCGACGTCGGAGGCCAGCTCGCGCGGGCCTGACGGCGCAGGCGCGATGGCCGGTAGGCCGGCTCGCCCCCGGCAGGCGGGGCTGGGTATGCACAGGGACGGCACCCTACTCAACTGCGTCATCCTGCTCTCAGATCCATCTGACTTTGAGGGTGGCGGTACGACCTTTGCACCGCCACTCGACGCGACGTACCACACGGGCCGGGGCGACTGCCTCTGTAGCTGCGGCCAGCTGCTGCACGGGGCCAAGCCGGTGACCAGCGGTTTGCGCTACGTGATGATCGCGTTCATTGACGAAGTCCAAGAGGAGCCCTCTGCATGGGCAGAGGCCGAAGCGGTTGATGAGGAGGAGCAGGCCACGCCGAACGCGCCGGTCGCGCTGCCGGCCGCACCGGCCGCGTCGGTCGCACTGCTTCCCGCTCCGGTCGCTCCGGTCGCTCCGGTCGCTACGGTCGCTCCGGTCGCTCCGGTCGCTCCGGTCGCTCCGCTTGTTGCTGCGAATTCGCCCTTTTTGATGCTCACGCCTGAGGAGGCCAAGGAGCGCGGCTTTCGAGACGATGAAGAGTTGGTGATGCCGATGCCCGTGGACAGCAGCGATGAGGAAGACTGAGGTCACCTGGATAACGTTAGGTTGGCCTGAGCTTAGTTTGGGGGTTCGGGTTCATGGTTGGGGCTTAGTATAAGAGTCTTTGTATTAGGCTGAATTCCGCCGCGTCAACCGATCCCGCGCCGTATTGGGCTCGTGCATGAAGCGCTCTAGCGCAGCGCAGCGCAGCGCCGCCTCCTCCGACGAGGAGCCTTTGACGACGAAGGCGCAGCGTCGTGCAAAGTCCCATGCGTCACCGACGAAAGCGCAACACCTCGCAGAGTCCGATTTGGTCGATGCGGTCACCTGTGCGAGCGACTTGCAGGAGTACCTTGAACGGTGGCGCAACGGCGAGAAAACCAGGGGTGGCGGCTCTGACAAGGAGCACACGACCGACATGATATTGGTGCAGATGATGCAGACGCTTGTGAAGGCCAAAGTCGCCGAAACGGCGCAAGCGGAGGCTCTCCACAGCGTCGTCATTTGCTATGGAGTTGGACGCTGCTTCTCTGCATCTAACTGCGGCATGCCCAAAACAAACAGCGGCGCAACTAATCGGGCCGAAGAAGTGAAGGTGCGGAGGGCCAAGGTTATTCAGTGCATGCTGCCCATGGTGCAGCACCTGCAGCAAGGTGCGCGGGTTCTGGAGCGCACGGACGACGAACGAGTCGTCGCCGCCGTCGACGGCTTTGCCGACCTCATCGAAGCGACCTTCCAGAAAAGGAACTTATCCGCCGCGAGCAAGCTGCTCTGCATGCTCGGCCTCGAGGTGCCAATCTACGACTCCCTCGCGCGCAAGGCGCTTGGGCTGAATCAGCCCAACGTCAAATATTCGGAGTACCTTGCCAAATGGACTAGCAGCTACGAGGCCCGTCGTACGAGCTACCTCGCTGCGGTGCGCTCTCAGTCGACCGAAGAGGATCGGATCGGTGACCTCGTCTCGGCGGAGTGGGTGGCGATGCGAGCGCACGACATGCGCTTGATGCGCCTCGGCTACACGAAGGCGAAGTGAGATGCCGCGTGGTCGAGCGCCCACTTCCTCCGAGGTACAATTTCCACAGGCTGACGCCTGAAAGCAAATACCTTATCTGTGCTATTTACAATTTTCTAGTTGCTCTTTCGAGGCCTCGGTGAAGGGGAGGGCGGGAGGGGGTGCGAACAGGCTAACAATTTCACAGGTCCCGGTCCGAAGTTTGGCAGTCTCCCGCTCGCACATGCAAAAGCTCTTTAGCCGCCGATCGGCGACCGCCGCGCGGCGGCGATGCGCGTCGACGGTATCCATGCCGCCGGGCCTGATCTCGCAGACGCCGCTGCTCGAGTCGGCACCGCTCTCAGCCGCCGTGGGCACGCGCGTGCTGCTGAAGGTCGATGCGCTGCAGCCTAGCGGCTCCTTTAAGGACCGTGGGATGGCCTTCATGTGCTCGACGCTGCGCGAGCGCGGCGTGACGAGCGTCATCTGCTCATCGGGTGGCAATGCCGGGCACGCGGTGGCGGCCATGGGCCGAAGGCTCGGCATGTCCGTGAAGGTGATCGTGCCGACGACAACAAAGCGGATCATGCTCGACAAGATCCGTGCGCAAGGCGCTGAGGTGACGGTGCACGGCGCCAACTGGAACGAGGCGGACGGACTGGCGCGCGAGCTCGTGGCGGCCGATCCGGCGGCCGAGTACATCCCGCCGTACGATCACGAGCTGCTCTGGGAGGGGCACTCGTCACTCGTGGACGAGCTCGTGGCTGCGGGCATCCGGCCCGGCGCCGTCGTTGCAAGCGTCGGCGGCGGCGGGCTGATCAACGGTCTCTATGTTGGGATGCGTCGGCACGGCTGGCACGACGTGCGCGTCGTCTCTGCCGAGACGGACGGCGCCAACTGCTTCGCCGCCGCCTTCGCCGCCGGCAAGCCCGTGCGCTTGAATGCGATCACCTCCGTCGCCACGTCACTTGGAGCGCTCCAGTGCTCGGCGACGTCGCTGCGGCTAGCGGCGGAGCACCCCACGACAGCGTGCACGGTGAGCGATGCCGAGGCCGTCAGCGCGTGCGCGCTCCTCCTGAACGAACATAGGCTCCTTGTTGAGCCTGCCTGCGGAGCCGCCATCGCCCTTCTCACCGCCGAGAGGTACAGACCGATCTTCGCGCAGCATGACGAGGTGGTCGTCGTCGTGTGTGGCGGCTCGGGGGTCAACTGGGAGATCATGGAGCAATGGAAGCGCGATGGGCTGTGGGCAGCATAGCCCGGGAGGCGTCGGCATCATGGGACGCGGCGCTAGACGCTCAAAGTGCCTTCAGCTTCATCAGCTTCAGCTCCTCGTTCTGCCGGGACTTCTCCCTGTGCGAGCTTCTCAGACTTGAGACCCGGTGTTGAGCGCGCGCGCGACTGGCAAGTGGTGCAGACTCGAACTAAGACTCGAACTGTCCCGTGGTTTGAGTGGACACTACGCTAGTATAGATCACGACTACACACTTTTACCGGTGAGGTCGTGAGCGCCCGCCGCGGCGCCGCGAACTTTATCGGTTTATGCTTTTGTGGCATCTGGAACGGGGCCGAGTCTCTATGTCCCAAGCGTTGCCGAGGTGGAGAAACTCCCCAAGTTTCCTTCACACGTGGGGATCGTGGAAACTGGGGGTGCGACACCGATCCGTATACCGTAATCGCCGAGAGGGGGCGGCGTTGCGCGAGACGTTCGGGGTCTCGGGGTCTTGCCGATCGTTGCACCACTGACGTGCGGTCAGAACGACATTAGGTGACAGCACCGTCTCCGCTCGACACGATCACGAATCATCACGTCACACGACGACACATCAACAAACTCTCACGCACACGCACTCCACCTGGTCACGTCACGACTCCACGTACATGCGATTACTCGTTACATATGCGAACACGCGTACGTGATACATTGTGGATACAGCACGGGCACCGTCTGTGACTGTTCCCCTGTCCCCTGGCGCTGATCGCCCTTTCTTCTCCAGTGCTGCTGCTGTGCTGCTGCTGCAGGGCAAGCGCGCTCTGCGGCCGCCCTGCGCGCGCGATCTCGCCGCTGATGCTGTCCCTAGCCGCCGCTGTCCCTAGCCGCTACTGCCCCTAGCTGCCGCTGTTTTACGCGATATACTGCTCAGAGCGCACGCCGCACGGCGCGGCACTCTTGGCTTTGGCGATGCGTGTGCCGAAGTCGTCCTTTTCGATCGTATACTGCACACGGTACTCGCTCCGCCATTTCTTGGCGAAGCCGCCTAGCTTGTCATCATCGAAGTTCGAGCCCGAGAGTACATCGTGCGGTGTGGAGGCGCCTTTACCTGCCGTGACCATGTACGGGTGCGTGATCGTGCCCGCAACCAGCACGCGGAAGTCCTTCAAGTAGAGCAGCTGATTGCGCGAGTACGGGTACGAACTGACGCCTTTCATCGCAGGCCCATACCTGCGGACCAGCACACACGTAGACGCGATAAGCGTTGACATCCGTTGGTGATTGGCGGCGTGCTTGTGCACGTCGCGCATCTTGGCGTCACTCACTCGCCATCGATGGTTTTCTGCGCGTTGCTCTTCCCTTCGGGGAACTCGAGCTTCGGCATGGCCTTTGAGTAGAGCGGCGCGGACTGCGGGCGCTTCTTCTTAGGCTCGGTAAAGCCGGGTATCTCCAAGCCGGGTGGCAGGCGCCTGACTGCTTCCTGATTGATCGATGCAGACATCGGTCGTTGCCTCGGTGGACGGTATTTCGGCGCTTTGTTGAAGGTCTGCGCGTTGGCCTTGTGGACCTGTCAAGTTGAGAGGTGCGGTGAGCATCCGGCAGGACTGGTGAGAACAAGCGCGGCGATTGCGCGTGCATACCATGACGACGGTATCACCCGGCATGCCGGCCAGGCGTTTACGGTCCGGCGTTGGGTTCTGCAAACGTCCCGGGATGTGTTGAAATGAGAAACACGTTGATGAGGGCATTCATTCAGATTGACAGTCCGTTTCGTCGCGGTCCCCCAACACTCTTCAACCACTTGTCTTTATATCCCGGCAAAAGTCGAGTATCTTCATTGGTATCTCCAGGGACCAGTGGCAAGCCGTCTCGAGACGAGGAACGGAGGAAGCGACGGCGTGGCGGTGTGAGTGTGGACACAGTCAGGGCGCGTGGCGCGTGGCTGTCGCGCCTGCCATCTTCGTTCGCATCCGTTCGCGCATGCTGACGGCTCATGGCTTAGACGCAGCCTGCGCTGCCGTCACCGCAATCTCCACGCGCCAACCTGGACGCGCGAGGCCGGCGACCCGCACGCAGGCGCGCGAGGGCGCGCAGCCCGCGGGAAGCCACGCCTTCCACACCTCATTCATGCCGTCGTAGTCGGACATGTCGACCAGGTAGATGGTGGCCTGGAGCAACCGACCCTTGCCGCTGCCAGCATCCACGAGCGTCTTTTCGAGGAGTGTCAGCATGCTCGTCGTCTGGCTGCAAATGTTACCATCTTCGCTCTCGGGCACCTCGACCGCATGCACAACGCCGTTGTAGACAGTGGCGTCGCAATACAGCGTCGCAGGCCTCAGCCGGAAGATGTCAGGCTGAGCTCCAGAGAGGTAGGCAGGTGAGAGGCGCAGGGCAGTTGGATGGGCTAAAAGTGGCATGGGCACAAGCGGCCGTCTATGAGCAAGGGTTGCAAAGGCGCGGGTGGTGGCGAGGGCGGACGCGAACGCGACGCTGCGCAGACCGCGGACCACCGGGGTTGCCATCCGAGGACTCCCGCCCGAAGGTGAGCACAATCGGATTGACGGACTGAGGCAGCGGAAAGACCCGCCTTAAATCCGGTGAAGAGCTTTTATGTTCCGTCAGTGTTCCGTCAAATAGATCGGCGAGTTCCAACGGTTCGCGGTAGTCTTCGCATACGCGCCGCGCGCGCCTGTGGTTCCGCGCGATGATGGCCAACGCGGCAGTCGCCGCCGCCATCGCTCCACCGCCTCCGCCGCCCAAGGCGGCCGCACCCTTCCCACCGTTGCCGTCGGAGAATCCGGACGAAGAGGGCGCTCTCGGTCTGCCGCCGTTGCCGGCACCGCCGCCCATAATACCCGAGGCGCCGACACGCCTTGAGCAGACGAAAGTGCCGCTCGCGTGGACGGCCGCAAAGGTGGGGCCGGCAGTGAACATATCGGGCGACGGCGCGACCGCGTCGCGCTCGGCTTCGGGCTGCGGCGCGCAGCTCACCAGCGAGTGGATGCAAGGCGGCCGGCACCCACACATATACCACATCGTGCTGGCACTCGATGAGGTGATGCCCGAGACCATGATCGGCATCGTTGGGAAGAATTTCTGGCCTTCGGACTGGTCCGAGCCACTCGCCAAATCCCTTCACTCGATCGTGCTCGAGTGCGGCACTGGCAAATTCTTCGTCAAGGGCAAGGCGACCTCATTCATGCTCAAGCCGCTCACGAGTGGCGCGCGCCTGCACATGATGCTGGACATGCAGGTCCAGGAGATGACCCTTGAGCTGCTCGGCACGAGCCCGGGCCAGATCCTTAGCTCGGTCACCATCGAGGCCGTCCCCGCCGAGGTGACGCTCGTCGTGGGCTTCTGCGCGGGCGGACCGCAGAGCGTGCGTGTGGTCGCATGCACCAAGGAGCTGCCCGAGATGAAGCTGCTCGGCAAGCTGAAAAAGGACCTGTGGGACGAGGACAACAAGGTGGAGCCCCTGGCGCTCAACGTCAAGAAGGTGGAGCCAACCCTGCTGCAGGCGCAGCAGAACGAGGCGAAAGTGGCCCAAAGCCTCGACATGTAGCGTTTGTAGCCAAGCGTGCACACACGACTGAGAGCGCAGTCTGGTTCATTTTGAGCGCACGCAGTGGAGTACTGTCGCGTCATGTTGAATCTGGACATGCGGATGCGAACAGTTGACGAAACAAAGTTTTGTACACGACAGTACCCCTGGCTGCCACCCTGACCGAGTTCGCGTCGGACGCGCCACGCTTCGTGTTTTGCTTCACTCTCCCTACTCCCAGTCATCACGGTCATCATTTCGTCCAGGAGCGACACCGAGGACGCGCCTCTCGTAGGCACGCACATGCGGCCACCGCGGAGCTCGATGGTAAGCGCTGGCATGGTCGAAATCTTTCGGTCAGGGCACGTGCTCTGTCTTTCCCTCTCGGCCTACATATTGCTCAGCGGCGCACACACCCACATTATAGCCCTCATTATGCTCGACCTGACGCGGACAGTGGAGGGCGCAACCATCGCGTCGATCAATCTGGCGATGGGAATCGGCAATCTGCTCAAGGCGGCTATCAGCGCGTGGCTCGCCGGGCCGGCCATGGATCGCATCGGCATGCACTGGTGCGCCATCGCTACGATGGGTGCCGTCGCGGTACTCCTCGCCCTCCTCGCGCTGACCACGACGAATACACTGTTTGGCCCCGTGCTCGTTCTGCTCGTGGCCGTTAGTTCGTTCGCCGAACAGCCTTGCTTTGTCTGCTTGACGGCGACGCACTTTGACGTACTCGTGAGCGTCGCCGCGACGTGCGTCGCATCGTCCTTCTCAATCGCTGGCGCGCTCCTGCCGCTGTTCCTGTCGCCGCTCCTTGCATCGGCGGGCTGGCAGCGCGTCCTCTGGGCCGTCGTCTTCAGCTACGTGCTGCTACTGCCCCTGCTCCTCTTCAAGCTGCGTCCGGGCCCACTGGCCGTCGGAGGCTCCGCTCGCGTCGTCCCGGGCGACCTGGCCGTCGGTGGCAAGGCGAAGTCCGCGATGGCTTCACCAGAGACAGAGGCCGGTAGCCACCCGTATGGATCCTCCAATGACGAGTGCGGCGCACGAGACGTCCCGATCCACGAGACGCCGCCGCCCGGCTCGGGCAAGCCGGACGGCGTGAGCGCAGAGCAGGCCATGCGCAGCGGTGCCTTCTGGGCGCTCTGGCTCTGCCTCTTCCTACACCTCGCGTATGGCTCCTTCCTCTCGGGCCAGCTCCTGACCGCCCTACGGACGGGATCGCACCTCGAGGTGACCGCCGGCACCGCGATAGTGTCGGTGCAGTTCCTGTGCGCCGTGGCCGGCAAGCTCGGCAGCGGCGTGCTGCTAGCGCTCCCCACAGCCGCGCTGCCGTACGCGCGCGCGTTCCTCTTCGTGGTCGCGCCAACCGCCTTGTGCGGCTCGCACCTCCTCTTGCTCGATGTGCACATGGGAAGGCTGCTCGGTGGGGACGTGCATGGCGGGCTCGTCTTCGCCACCTCGATCCCGCGGCTCGTCGCATACGCGGTCTGTGTCGGGCTGCCGTTTGGGCTCGTCTTTGGCACCCTCACCTGCCTGCCCGCGAGGCTCTTTGGCCGACGCGACCTGCCACGGCTCCAGTCAGCCGCGTACTCGGCCATTCTGCTGAGCACCGCGTGTACCAGCGCACTCATCGGCTACCTGCACGACGCCTTCGGAGGGTACCAGGTGCCGCTGCTCGTCACCTTTGCGGCGAGCGCAGTGCAGCTACTGCTCCTCCTCTACCTGCAACGCGCCGACGTTGCAGCTGCGCGCGCAACGAACTATGAGGTGCTGTAAACTTGAAGCAAGCAAGCACGCTGCTGTGAACTTGTAAACTTGAGTTCCATTGGAGAAGGTTTTTGGTTTTTGGCTGAGACCCCCAAATGAACAGCGCAGTTTGACGAATTTTGTCGGCGTCTCGCAGGGCTCAGGTTCGCGTGTGAGGGATGCTTCGCGAGCGGATGAGTTTTTTGTCGCTGATGACCTTGCTTTGGCCTGGCGCTGTGTGCTATTTTGTGGCGCCTCGCTCATTACCTGCAGCCAGTCGTAGACCATTATTGGCAAGAGCCACAAGGTTATCCGTGGTCCCTGACTGGGACGACGCCGTGGCTCATAGCGCTGCCGCAGACGACATGGGAACTTTCTTCAACTTCATTCAGGATGTGAGCGCTGGATTTGATCTTTTCGATACAGATGGCGACAGTCACATTACTCGTGACGATATCAGGAACGTGCTCGTCTCAGCTGGGCAGGAGCCGAGCAAGGCGGATCTGGATGCCATTTTGTTTGCGCTCGATGCAGACGGCAACGGGACCATCGAGTTTGACGAATTCATGATCATCACCTCTACAGTCGCGCTGCCTGGTGGTAGACATAGCGACATGTTTGCTCTGATACGAGACGCGATGAGTAAGAATCGAAGCTCCAGTTCTGCTCTGCAAGCACTTGGGGCATGAAAATGCATGGCAGGCATGTGTTGCTCGGTTGTCGGATCACGCTTTAACGACCGTCATCAGAACGCCAGTTGAAGGAATACTACTCTTACTCGGTTGAATATGTGTTCATCAACATACGGATGCATCATAAGTGCATGTGCCGGCGTGTAGGTTCATTATAGCTCGCATACTACGGTATCAATTGTGCATTGTATAGTACTTTAGTTCGCTTCGGCAGCCCTTCTCGGCCTTCGCGGCCCCGGCAGCCCGGCTTTTTGGTCACGCCGCACCGGGTCTCGTTTTCAGAGATGATTGTATTCGCAATTCGGACGCGGCACCGAAAAACTTTCGTAGCTTGGGCCAAGAATTGCGCCAAGAGTGCTTTGCAAACATGCTGTTCGCTAGTAGTCAGTGCACGACGTCCACTGGTGCATGCCGCATCGCGGGGCTCGAGTGCGCTGCAGCAAGCACCAGGGCTCCACCCTGTCTCGTGTGTGCTGGGAGAGACCGTGACCGACCTCACTATCGAAATGAGTAACCCGAGAGAACGAGTATTCAGCAATTGTGTTGACCGAGGGGTGCGGAGCCGCCCTTTGAGACGGTGTGATGAGCGCGGGGGGACCGCGACGAATCGTCTGCGCCGAAGCACGCGCTGCGGCGAGCACCCGCGACCGGCGGACGCGAGAGTCGGAAATTCCTCGACGCGTGCTTCGTGCCTCCCATCTCGTGTTCTTGCGACAAATGTCGACCCCTGGCTCTGTAAAGATCTGGCTCGCGCGCTGGGCGCTGCGCTGCGAGCAGCCGCGCGAATTCACTCCCAGAGACATTGCAGCATGGCTGCTCAAATGGCTGCTGCCGGACGAGCGCAAACTACCAACTTTCATCGCGGCGCTCTTCGGCCGGCTTTTCCTGAGCCACCTCGATGCTCGTGAGATCACAGATGGCAACGTCAACTTCTCCTTTTGCGTCACTGGCAGATTCGGCCACCAAATCTTTGTCAAACAGGCTCACGGGTTCCTCAAGTGGCAGCCACAAATGAAGCTCGAGCGTGAACGCATGGCCCGCGAGATACGGTACTATTCAGACGCTGCCAGGGCGTTAGGTGGCGACCGCGCAGCAGAGTACCTTCCGAGGATCGTGCACTTTGACGCCGAGTCCACGGTGGTGGTCATGGAGTACTTGAGTGGCTTTCGAGTCCTGTTTGACGTCATCTTCGAGGAGGGCTCCGTGCCGCGTGCCGCTGCGGTCCATCTTGGCACATACTTGGGGCACGTGCATCTGGCCTCTCTGGTGCAAAGCTCACCGACTGCCGTGGCCGATAGCGCCGTGGCCTATTGGAACCCGGCGCTGCGCGCGATCCAGCTTGAGCACGTCTTCAGCATTTGCTTCACCCACAGCACGCGCGGGCGAACCCTTGCAGAGGACCCTGCAGTGATGCGGGAAGTCTCATTGCTGCGTGCCAAGTACCTCGGGTACACCTTCGACCCACACGACCGGCTCGTCCTGTGCCATGGGGACCTCCATCCGGGGAGTGTGATGATCAGCGAGGACGGGAGCGGGCGCGTCAAGGTGATCGATCCCGAGTTCTGCGCGTACGCACCGCCCGGCTTGGATGTGGGATCTCTCTTCAGTGGCTTCGTGCTTGCTCACCTCTTCCGTTGCCAGGTCGCCCCCGCTGCGTCGCGGCCGGAGGGGACTCTGGTCGCGCTGAACGAGGCGATTGAGACGCTCTGGGGCGCGTACGTGCAGGTGCTACGCACCCGCGAGGCTGTGAACACCAGAGAGCTCGAGCGCATCGAGACGGACGCTGTGGGCTTCTGCCTCATGGAAGTGTGCCGCACCGCACTCGGCTTCGCCGGGGCTCGCGACCCGAGCCGGCGGATCGCCTCATCGGCCGCGCTCGAGGCCTACCAAGAGGTCGCCGTAGGCCTGGTCACGCATTGCCTGACGAAGCGCAACGCGCCGGCGGCCGCGGGTGGCGGTGTCGGATGCCTCTTCGCCGCACTGCGCGACACCACTCAGTTGACGAGAGCGCTCACACCCGGCAGCGGAGAAGGAGACCACCCCGACCGCCTGAAGAAGACGGCGTGAGCGACGTGCAGAGATATGCGCGCCAGCAACCCGCCCGGGTCCCGGGTCAATGTGGATGATTGTGTGTGCGCGGGGCGGGGTTGTTGACAATGATGAGTGTCTCAGTCGTTAGGGACTATAGAGGGTTCACTTCTGTCCGATTCGGGTGCCAGCGGCGTTTTCTCCAGAACGCGAATTGTGTCATCACGCGTACACGCGAAGCCGAAGGTAAGTTGCCGTGCGCCGTGTTACCGATCCTAATAATTGTACACCAGGTACCAGTGTCATCTCTGTGATGAGTGGATCAATTAGGAATCGCGAACCGATACTTAGTATATAGGCTCCCCCGGAGTCTTTTTACCGTACCGGTAGATATTATAGTCCGTATCTAGTCAGATGTTCAAAATATCGCGAGCACGAGCGAGCGCGTCGCGAGGCAATACGCAACAGCATGGCCTCGGCCGAAGCGCCGAGAATGGACGACGAGCACGACCGATATGACCAGGCGGTGAGGGAGGCGCTCGAGGCGGCTGCGGCATTGATCCAGGCGACCGCTGCGGAGGCGGAGAGTCTGCGTCGCGGCTCATCGAGCGGCTCAGTGCCGCCGCCAAGCCACAGACCACCGCCAAGGCTCCACAACCACAAGAGACTGCATGTGAATCAGTACCAGTGCCCGCAGCGCATATGGCTGCGGCCCTACGCGCAGGGGAGCGCACGAATTCGAACACGTGAATTTCATCCTCCACGCGACGACCCGCGCGTCAAGGCAGTGTTCTCACTCTTGTGGACGGCTGCAACTTCTGGGGCGTCGGATGATGCTCTCATGGATAGGGAACAGTACGTCATCGTCTCGATGAAGCTCTTCAAAGCTCTGTACGAGCTCTGGAACGAGTCCGACGCGCGGAGGGTCGCAGAGGAGGAGTGGCATCGGAATGTTGGCACTTCTCAGCAACCTCACGGAGCAGCTGCGGGCATTTCTCGTCGCCAGTTCGAGGCGGGCTTGTTTGCCCTCGTCGAAGCTTGGTCTGTGGGCAGCGACGCACAGGTCTTCGCTACCTTCTTGTACCAGCTTTTCGATCAAGTCGCCCGAGGCTCGGCCGAAGCAGGGTTCGTTTGGCGAGAGTACGAAGATATCGAGTTTGCAGGCTTCCAGCTTGGTGCGTTCACGAGCACGTGGGGTGTGAGCATGCTCGACTCACTCGAGGCTGGCAAAGTCGTGGCACATCGCTCGCCTCCTTCACCTCCCCACCTTCAGTCAGCGCGGCCGACTGTCTTCCAGCTGCCGCCCGCGGATGGACTCCTTCTCACCCGCCCGCGATCGCCGTCGCCTGCCAAATCCGGCCGCCGCCACTGTACTGCCCTTCACGAGACCCATGTCGGGGAAGTTTTCTGGCGGCGAGCAGCGACGTTCCGTCCATTGTCTCGTCCCGAGAAGACGAAGCTTGCTCGAATCGACATGGCCGACGAATGGTTGAAGAATATCAAGGAAAAGCAGTACGACGCGCCGGAACGCCAGCTGCAACAGCTGCGGCACCTCGAGTCCGTGGGCAGCTCAGCTGCTGCGCGCCACGCGAGGAGCCGGTTGCAGGAGGTGGAACAAATGGTGAAGAAGCATCTCAACGAGGTGTTGCAGCGCTCAAAAGACGCCGCGCTCGCAGGATCATTTGCCGAGGCACGTGCGCACGTTCACGTGGTGGAAGATGCAGTCGCCCAGCTGCCCTCGCTCAACCTCCAGGGTATGTTAAGAGCTTCGGCGTACATGAGGGTGTTTTGTAGACGCATCACGCTCGCTCTCAAGGCGCAGTCGGTCGCTGACGCAGCGTCGCAGCAGGTGTCACTGCAGGCGCGGGTCGCGGGACACACTCGTGGCAAGACGGGCGTGCGGACATTTCTATCAGAGAGCCGCATACATGACGGAAAATGGGGGATGGAAGCGCACAAAAAGGTCACCGAGGCCGACGCTCGTAGCATGGACGCCATACGCCACCAAGACGTTGCGGAGGGGAGCGCAATGATCCGACTCGGAGAGGAGAAGCAGCGCGACAGGGCTCCAGAGGTACGTGCACCGAAGGGCGACTTGGTCAAACTGCACATTCGCATGCCAGAAGTTCGCCAGGATGGCATGCGCCCTGGCCTGTTCAGGGCATCCGCATTATCGACGGCGCCCGCGCTAGCACCTCCAGCTCAACCAGCCCCGAGGCCTCTAGCATGGAAGCCTCAAACAGAGGTACTCGAGGAGGACGAGGAGGAGCCACTGCAGCGACCGGCCGTCGCGCCGGCCACATTTGAAGACGTGGCGCCCGCGGGCTCCACTGCCTCGAGCGTCAGCGTCGCTGGAGGGCCTGCAGCGACCGAAGCCTCCGACCTCGGCGGGCGCGGGGTCACGATGGGCGCGAGGACTGGTGCGATGTCTGCTCCGCCTTACCAGGTTGGCAGCGCGGTGTTCCGTCCAGTGTCTACCGTAGCGCGGGCAGCGTCTCCGTAGGTCCCCAGGTCGTTTGATAGGATTTTTTTCTTCTGTCACACTTCTTGTTCACACTTCTTCAGGACCTCTTCGCAGAGCGAAATGGCGAGCATCAGCACGGACGACGTGGCGCATCACCACGACAAAAGCAAAGAGGCACCAGCGCCACCGCCTCCGCCGCCACTGCCCGTGCCCGTGCCCGTGCCCGAAGAAATACTCGCCGAGGCCCGCGCACACAAGGAGCGCGGCAATGTGCATTTCAAGGCACAGGAGTGGGACGCAGCGATCGACTGCTACACACACGCGATCGAGGTGATGCCGCCGGACGAACCCGAACGTGCCGTATTCTTCGCCAATCGTGCCGCGGCTTTCGCCAAGATCGACGAGCATGAGGGTGTGGTCGATGACTGCACGGCGGCACTCGAGCTGCAGCCGCAGTACACAAAGGCTCTCGTGCGCCGCGCGCTGGCTCGCGAGGCGCTCGACCAGCCGACCGAGGCGCTCGAGGACGCCAAGACCGCTGCCGCACTCGACCCATCCGACAAGGGCCTCGTCGCCGCCGTCTCGCGCCTCGAGAAGGCGTCAGCGGAAAAGCTCGAGAAGCAAAAAGAGGAGATGCTGGGTAAGCTTAAGGATCTAGGCAACTCGGTGCTCGGCAAGTTCGGCTTGAGCCTCGACAATTTCAAGGCCGTCAAGGACCCGAACACTGGCTCGTACAGTATCTCATTTGGCCAATGAGGATCACACGAATGTAAAACACGTCACAATTCATCTCGTAGCACGGCACGGCTGTGAAAAGCGTTGCGATCCGATCTATAGGAAAGAGTCTGGAGTTCAGTTGAGATAGTAGTCGGGGGCGTCCCGCAGGTCTGCCGCCGCAGCATTCAGCACAGAACGTATAAATGTCAGACGAATATTGTCCTCTCTCGCGCGCCGTTTATAACGATTAAAACTCCGTAGAACTAGAAGTTCCAAGTTGAAGTAAGAAGACCCGTCACCGTGGGGTCACGCGGAACTGGAAGACAGGATGCATCCAGCTATATGCCTCAACCGCTCTTGCTTCCCTGTCCCCACAAGCACGCACGCGACCTCCGGGCACGCTGCCATCAGCTCGTTCGTAACCGCCGCTCGTTCGTAACCGCCTCATCGGGGGCTGCCAACACCCGCCGAACGGGAGAATTGGCAATCACCAACTTGCCTGCCGCACGTAGCTCGGCGATTAGCTCGGGCTCTGCCACGCAAGTTCTGGCAGGCAGCTGCACCACCGCAAGCTCGTCTAGCCAGCCCTTGCGCAAGGCCGTGCGCACCACGTTGGGATAGCTGCAGGAGGTGCCCAGCATTCCAACCTTGCCCTCGGCCTTGGCAGAGACGAGAGCATGCCGTAGCCCGTCGTCAGCGAGCACAGCCTCAGCCTGGGCTTCCGTGAGCTGCGAGGTGATGTGTGAGTAGAACAGGTCGATCGGTCGGCTCAGCGTGAGGAGGCTGGCCTCCAGCACCGTCATTGCCCCAGCCGCGGTGTGGCAGGTCGTCGTTTCGCCCGTGGAGCAGTTGAAGGTCTCCCCGAACTTTGTCGCGATGACGCAGCGGCTCGCCAATGTGGCATTGTTGGTGAGCCAGGACCCTACGCGCTGCTCTGACTCGCCGTAGCCGCTGGCCGTATCCAGCATGAGCTTCGCTCCGTCACCCAGCAGGTCGAAGCCGGTGCTCAGCATGAGGTCGATTTGCTCATCGCTCGGGCGCTGCCAGCCCTGGTTGTTTGGCGGCCATTGGCGGCCGCACCAGATCAAGCCCAACCCAACCTTGCATAGGTTGGAATTCTCCATGATGAGGCGTGCCCCCAAAAGGGTCACGCCTCCGTCCTGTGAAATGAATTCGAGGCCCCGTGCTTGGGGTCCGGAGAGTGTGCGCGATGAAAGGTACGCCTCTCTCTCTCTTGATGCAGAACAGTTCACGAGAGAGGCTCCCAGCAGTTCACGAGAGAGAGGCTCCCAGCAATGGACGTTTATAGGCCGCAACCCTTCAGCCCCGAGCAGCGCGCGGCGCTTGGCCTCGTGCTGGACCCGGCCAAGTCACCTTGTACCGCGCAGGAGCCGGCCAAGTCACCTGGCATCGCGGCCGCCGCCAGGGAGCAGCACGAGAAGATGAAGGACGCCACTTTCAAGCGGCGAGCGCTCCTAAGCGATCGGTACCCGCTGGTCGCGTCGGCGCTGGCCGCCGATGAGGCGGGCATGGGGATGCGGGTCGTGCAGCGCCAGGCGCTCCAGAGCATCGAGGCCGACCTCGCGGAGAAGCGGGTCAACACTCTGCGCCTGCAGTTCAGCGAGCTGGCGAGCCAGGCAGAGGAGATGCAGCAGCAGCTCGAGCGGCTCGCGCAGGAGAACTACGCGATCTCGCTCGTGCCCTTGGCCGCCGAGAAGAAGGATGGCCGGGCGCGTAGTCCGACGCTCAAATCGGACGCGGGCAGCTCGGCCCTCGACAAGCTCGACGCGAGGCTCGCGTCCATCGAGGCGAGCTCACGCGCACTGCTCGAGCTCTCGGTGCAGCTCGGCGGCAACCATCCGCAGGTGGTGCTCGAGACGGCGCGAGTGGCGGTAGAGCGCCAGGTGATCGAGCTCGAGCCGCGGCTCGAGGAAGTCGACGTGTATACCGAGACGCTCGAGATGATGCTCTTCCGGCTGCGCGACGCGCACGCGGCGCTTCTGGCTCACATCGATACGCTGCGTGACCATGGTCTTCAGATGGATAAGGAGACCAAGGAGCTGCACCAGCTCGAGTTGTACGCGCGCGGCGCGGTGACGCTCGCGCAGACGGGTAAGCGAGAGACCGCCACCGTCCTCGCGACCAACCGCGCCACGTACGCGAGAAAGCTACAATCTCGCCGGGAGGAGATCGAGCTCCTCAGGGAGAAGGCGGCCAGGTGGGAGGCCGTGCAGCAGGCGCGTGCTCGGAAGCAGAAGGCGATGCGCGAGGCGATGCTCGAGGACAAGCCGCGCCGGCCGAGCTCCGCCGCGAGCGGGAGCCACAGTGGCAAGGGGGCCGCGGCCCATGCGGCCCATGGTGTGCTCGTGAGCGTGGGCGGCCACGGCGGCTCCTCGGTGCAGCAGAATCTGCTGCGCGCGGATGATGTTCAAAAGAAGGCGAATGTGATCTACATGAGCCAGCTCGAGGGCAGCGGCGCGCGCGCTCAGGCGCTCGAGGCGAGCTTTGCGGAGATGGCACGGGCCGCTGGCGCCGAAACGGCCGACGTCGACGCCGGCATGCAATCGATCATCGAAAAGTTCGTCTCTCGTGATGAGGCGCGGCGCGGGTTGCTCGCCGAGCAAGAGCGGCTGCAGGCGAAGCGCACGAACGGCGTAGCCCATCTGCAACTGCTTACCGGCCGCTTGGCGGAGCTGCGCTACAGCGGCACCACCACCGCGCAGACGGAGGCTAGTCTCAAAGAACTCGAGCCTAACTTGACGCGTGCGGCGTTTCGGCTGCGGCTGCACGAGGAGCGGGCGGTGGAGGCGCACCAGCTGCAGCTGCAGATTGCCACCGGACTCGCCGCGGTACTGCGCCGCGTCGCGTCGTGCGTACCCGCACTTGGGCCCGCCCCAGACGACCACATGAGCAGACGAGCCATGCAGCCGCCCGCTCCTTTTGCCGCGGAGAACGCGGCCATCATGGGCGATCATAGCGCGACAGATCCGGGCGTGGGCGCCGTACCGGGCGCAGGCGCAGGCGCAGGCACAGGCGCAGGCACAGGCGCAGGCGCGGCCAGCGTCGATGACAGTGCGGCCCTCGAGGCGTACGTGATGGGGCTGCTCAAGGCGAGCGAATCGCGCCTCGAGAAGCTGCACACCCTCTCCGTCGAGGGCGACGAAGGCGTCGAGGGGCCAGGCACCGGCAGCACGGGCAGCGGCGGCGCGCTCAAGACGGCGGCGCCCAGCCGCTCTCTCGGCGGCGCGAACGCGGCGCGAGCCTCCATGATTGCCCCGGCGCCGCCCATGCAGCCCAAGACGCAGGCAAGCGCTCCTCGGCCTGGCTCGAGCGCTGTATCGAGCGCGCACAAGGGCTCTGCGAGGGGTTCCGTCCACTTCCAAGTGCCCGGCACGACGCTGCCCGACGGTACGCAGCGGAGCTTGGGCGCGCCCGGTACGACGCTGCGCGTCTCGGGCGCTCCGACGGGCCTCGCGGCAGTGTACGCGGAGCGAGAGGCAGCTGATCTACTTATGACTGAGCGGCAGGCGGCGCTGCTCAATGTGCGTGTGGGTCCGCCGGTCGTGGAGCCGACGCCCGTCGTCACGCCCGGTTCGACGCGCGCCGCTGCAGCGGCGGCCGCCACCGCCGCCACGGAGCTCGAGGAGGCGCTCGAGATCGAAGTTGCCGGCTTCATCGAGGAGAGGCGTCGCGTCAAGACGGGAGATGCGATCTCCAAGAGCCCCCGGAGACCAAGCACCGCCGCCCCCGTTCCCCCAGGGGGAGCTGCGGCAGCCACGCCACTCACGGCGCGCGCCAGCACCAGAGCGACCGTGTCGGGCACTCCGCGCAGGCCGAACAGCGCGAGGCCCGGGCGCTAGGGCGATGGTGGCTTTACACACCGGTGAGTCTTGCGCGACATGTCACTTCTTCGGCATCTGCCAATGTTTCAGCGACGCGAGTAAATTGTAGCCCCTTGTTAGATGTTACGCTTAGCGTTTAGGTCAAATCGTCTAATTATATTAGTTGGTTCCGACCCGGTAACGGTTTAACGTGTTATGTTAATGTTTGTCCACCGGATACCCACGTACCGCGCGGACAGTCCCGGAGTTGAAGAGACAGCGGCACAGCGCCTTGTGAACGCCGTGACGCCTCGCGCCACGCGGCGTTCCGACTTCCGTCCACTTCCCCGACGTCCGGGTCGGGTCCGGTTCGGCTACGCATGGCGCGCGCGCGCCGCGTATGGACAAGACCCGCACTCGCCGTCATATTTACAGATAACACGCCGCCGTCACGGGTATACGCTACACCCTCATGTACGGCCCTACACTGTAGACGCTACACGCGCCGCGGGCGGGCGGCGATGAGGTCTGGAGGCATGACCATGAGTGAGGAATCAGGAAACATCGTGTAGTCGGATTTTACTCGAACATCGTTAACCCTCTCTATCACACCGGTGTCGTGCGTTTTCCCGTATAGGTACCACGCACGTGTAGTCCTGGTCCGGACACTGCACTGTGAACACCGTCGTGCGGCGGTCGTGCCTGGTTTCAAGGGTTGCGCGCCCGCATTCGACCAGTGTCCGTCCCGTCGTACCTACTTTTGGATGCCTGCCCAGAATCAGAGAACGCAGACCGCATAAAGTACACGAAGCAGAGATGCCGCGTCGCGGAGATCGTCGAGTGTGAGAGGTTGATTCCTCAAGCCAGGGCCATATGGAAGGGCCGGCCACGGGGCGCCGTGATGAGCACTTGCATGCAAGGCAGGGCCATATGGACGGGCCGACTCCTCATCAGATGCCATATGTCTTCATCCTTGGTTGCGGCGCACGAGGAGCTAACGCACGAGAGCAGAGTGATGCAAGGTGCGTGGCAGGTCGTCCCGTCGGTAAGCTGCCTCACGTCGAAGTGGTGCGCGATGGCGCGCGCGCCGATGGGGTGATGATCGAGGTCACGGTCACGTTGCGCTGACGCTTAGGCGGCTCGACGCTAATGGCGCCGCGTGCGTAGCCGTTGGGCGCGCGCGCGAGCATCTCCTGCCCATGGACCGAGTCTGAGACCCTAGGCGGCATCGCACCGCCACTGCCACCGCCGCCGCCGCCAGTGCTGCCGCCGCCAGCCCCGACGCCGGTGCCGCCACCAGCCACAGCAGCGGCGACGTCGCTGGGCGCGCCGAACACGTGATGCTGTGGCGGCGTGGCATGCACCTCTATCGGGGATCCCGATGCAGTTCCATTGACGGATCCCGAGGCAGTGCCGATGCTAGCGGGTTTGGGGAGCGAGGGCGTCTTCTCAGGAGGCTTATCGTGCGGGTGCAGCATTGAGACCGCGCGCGGCATCGAGCCGACCCGAGGCTGAGCATGCTCGGTGCGATGCTGCCCCTGACTTCCCCACTGCTGCCCCTGACTTCCCCACTGCTGCCCCTGACTTCCCCACTGCTGCCCCTGACTTCCCCACTGCTGCCCCTGACTTCCCCACTGCTGACCCTGACTTCCCCACTGCGTCACTTGGAGTGACTCGCACGAGAGCGACTTGGCCAGGGGTATCGTATGCTCAGCAAGCCATAAGGCCTCGCGCACCACGGGCGACTCGATTTGAGGTGCGACTAGTCGGCAGTCAGCCGCTGCGGGCACACGCAAGCCGTCCAGCAGAGGCAGAGGCGAAGGCTGCGGCGGCGGCTGCGGCGGCGGCGGCTGATGCTGCTGATGTTGCTCCTGCTGCTGCTGATGATGATGATGATGCTCATCGGCAGCGCAGTCAGCCAAGCTGGCACTCACGTCGAGCGCATCGCTGGATTTTGAGCGCTGCGCACGGAAGCCCTCGAGCGTGAGCACGCGTAGCCGCTCGTGCTGGCGTGCCAGATTAGCATACACCTCTTGCAAGCGACTCTCACGGACCTGCGAGGCTGCGAGATGCTCGCGAAGGCAGCCAATCTGGTGCCTCAGGCTGCAAACGTCGGTAGGTGGCTCGTCATTGAGGTTGGCTGCGGCGGCGGAGCGTTTCCTGAGCAGTACGCTCAGCTTCGAGGTGGTCAGCTGGTGCTCGCGCTTCTCCACCTCCAACGAGTGCTCGATCGACGAAATCCTCTCGACTGATGTCTGCAGCTCCTTGTCGAGGTCGACGACCTTGCGCTTGAGCGCCTCGACCATGCGGTCCGCAGTGGTGGCTTCGATCAGGCCGGCTAGTGGAGTGGCCGATGACCGAGCTTCCGCTTCCTCTGTCGCGGCGCTCCGCATGGAATGAATGCGGGTGCTCCTGGTATTTTCAGCAGAAGGTCGCAGCAAGATCGCCTTTGGAATGAGGTATTTTCTCTTTCCTTTCTCGGGAATCTCTCTGATTTCATCAACAGCGTCCAGAAAATATCGAAAGTTCCGGTTGTTTTTCTCAAAAGTTACCAGTTAGCGTGCCGACGCGAATAAGGGCACGATGCTCGGCGGTGCGAGCTCTACAGCCGTGCATCCGTCGAGATCTCGCAACGTGGTGTCCGCCCCGATGGCAATCAGCAGCTTGGCGAGGTCGGCGTGCTCGCACGCACACGCCATGTGCAGTGGAGTCAACCCGTCCACGTTTTGCACATTGGGAGCGGCGCCCGCCTCGATCAGGCATCGCGCGACTGCCACATGGCCGCTGTCGCACGCCCAGTGGAGCGCCGAGTGGCCGTCCTCGTCGAGCTGATCCACGTCCGCGCCATGTGCCACGAGCGCCTCGCACAGCGCCACGTCACCGGCTTTGGCCGCAGCGTGAAGAGCGATGGCGTTGATCTCAGGCTCCGGCTCGGGACCAGCGAGAGAGCTCATGACCGGACCAGCCATTCCACCCATCATTGAGTCGATGGCATCCAACTCTGCCTCAGCAGCTGCGTCGTCCTGTGACGCCTCGTCGCCGCCGCCCGATCGTGCGACGGCCACGGACTGCATGTATTGGCGCATCGCATCTGCCCGCGGTAGCCCCGCCAACCTCGACCATGCCTTCCATTTGGATCGCGCCGCCGGATCTAGCAGGTTGCCCGACGAAGATGATGGGGCATCGCCGACGGTCCCCTGCTTGAAAAGCGCATATAAGCTGAGCCGCGTGCTCACCGAGAGGCCTTTGAGGCTGAGAGCATCTCGTGCTGCTTCGTGGAACCTGGCCTCGAGATGAGGATCCACTTCCTCGTAGCGTGGCTCGCCATCGTGCTTCTTGCGTTGGGCACTCTGGGTGTCGTCGAGGCCGAGCGACCGCGAGAAGACTCGTGCGAGGCTCCGCAGGCGTGCGAAGCACGAGTCCATAAAAATTGGTGGTTCGTTGTCCGCAATCGATGCGCTCGCGGAAGTTCTTCGGCACGATCGTCCGTGCGAGCGTTGTGCACACGAAAACAGGACCGCCTGGCGCCGAGATCGCAATCGAGAGATTCACGTTTCCCCACAGAGCGCGAGCCGCGGCCTGGGAGGCGCCCCTTGACGAGGGATGTAATTGCGCCTGTACGGTTACCGTATCTCGTGCCCCTCTTCTATAACGACTCGACGAGTTGCCTCAAAGCCGATCGCGATACACGATTGCACGTTGCGGGTCCAAAGCCCCCCGGACGTGCTCCACAGTACAATTGTAGTTCGAGATTAAAAGTGGTGAATTTGTTTTCCCCCCATTACTCGTTACAGTGTTACGACGCGAAGTTTCCGGAAACAGCAAGTCCTTCAAAACGTGCTTCGTAGGAATCGCGCTCGACAACTCCTCCGTCTGGCTCCGAACGCTTTTTCTGCGGCTTTGCGGGACTCCATCACGTGGGATGAGCGACGAACCCAACGCTTTGGACCCTCAAATGATCGATGAACTCGGTTTTGGTGTTGACCTCGTAACAACATTCGAGACCTCGGGTGGTGGCGGTGCTGGTGGCGCTGATGCTGGTGATGCTGGTGGTGCCGGTGGTGGTGACGTGGCGGCCTCCGCTGACCTCGGCCTGCACGCCCTGGTCCGCTCCACCTCCTCGCGGCTGCCCGCGATCAACAACAACCCGCAGCTCGGCTCGGTAGCGCAACCCCTCTCACACGACTGGAGCGATGCCCTTGGCAACATTCCGATTAAAGATAAAAGCTGGGATCAGCGCTTGAGCGAGATCCTTGGCTTCATCCGAAGAAAAGAACCGTGGGAGATCAAACCAGAGGACGCGCGACTGCTCCTCGTGAGCAGATTGGCAAGGGGGGGCGCTTTGGAGGTGCCGAGCCTGAAACATGCCATCTGGGTCCACAAGTCTGAGCCGCACGTCTTCTTTGTAGAGGGCAACGGGCAAGATACGGGCGACATCGGAGAGAGCGACTATGAAAGAGTCGCTACCAGTGGCGCGGACTCGCACACTGTCACTCAATTCCCCGACTTGATCGCAGTGAAGCGGGCCAGCTGCTCGCCTGGGAGGGATACTCCAAACCCCAAAAAGGTGGGCAAGTGGCAGCTAGCGCTTCTGGAAGGCCACCCTGATTTCGGGAGCCACACATTCCGAGGCATGAGGCTAGAAGAGGAACGGATAGACGGATATGGCCGTGAAAGAATCAAGCTCAAACTCTTTGGCCCGAAACTCGTTCACTCGGTCCCCGACATGAACAAGAAACGCAGGGTCGATGCTGGGTAGCTGGCTCGAGCTGGTCGACCCAGGCCGATGCATGGGCCGATGCTGGCTCGAGCTCGAGTTGAATGATTCTTGGGCCGAAGGCTGTGGAATCTATCCGAGCGTTGCCCTGAGCACCAGGCCAGATCTCTACCGTGTGCGGGGCGTTATTTTCTGTAAACCTCACGACGGTCGTGTCGCCCACGTGTGCGTGGCCCCCCGAACTAATACAGATGAAGATTCACCTCGTGTATGCGTCACAAATGAGCCATGCTCGTCGCGGCCGATGCGCCGCCACTGCGGGGAAGAGGATCGCCATGGGGATTGCTCTCGTCGTCCGACCAGCCCAGGTCACTCCCATGGTTACTCGGCTCGTTGGCGAGCGCGGGTGTCGAGATCACATTGGAGCTCGTGATGCATGTCGTGTTGTGCCGCGCTGTCGCGAGCCTCGGCGGCGGCGGTGGGAGCGACGAGGCGATCGAGCCGTTGAGAGCCCGCCCGCCGGCCAGTAGCGGCGGCACCGATGCATACGGACCGCGCGCCGCGCCGAGCACCGGCGGTGGCGGCGCGACAAAACCGGCGACACTGTTCGGCAGTTGGGGCAGCTGAGACGTCGACTTGGCGATGCCGCCGACCATACCTGGTAGTATGGGCGGCGGCGCCACCGTCGACGGCATGCAAGACTCCTGATGCCAAACCCGCATGCCAAGCTCGCCTGCTGGCCCAACCGCGCCAGGCAAGGGTGGCAGTGGCGGCGGCGGTGGCAGCAGTGCAGAGATGGAGTCGCCTCGACGTAGACGCGCGACACCCGGGATCATAGGCGGTGCAAGCACCTCCTGAAAGGCCGCGGCCGCTGCGCAGTACGGACCGGCAGATGGGCCCGACAGAGCGCCATCGCCGTCGGACCCATCGCCATCGGGCGGCGGCGGCAGTGCCATCTTCTGCGCCATCCTCTGAGCGGCAGGGTTGTGTGATCTCGAGTTCGAGAGGTGGCCGCTGCGCATAGGCAGGGCGGACCGCGCTGGCGCCGTCGCGATCGTCAGACTCGTCAGGCTCGTCACCGCTGCGAGCCGCTCTGCAAGTGGCGTCACCTCTGCAAGTGGCTGCACGCCCCCCATCTCCGCGGCTGATGGCTTCAATTTGAGCACCAGGGCTGTGAAGCTCTCCGTCCACTCCTCTTCGGAGAGCAGCTGCATATGGAAGTGGTCAGGGAAGCGCCCCTGCGCGAACACGTGCGCCACCTCGGCCGCCACACCCACCGCGCGCCGCCCGATGGCATTCGGATCGCCCACCAGATGGTGCAGAAAGTGGAGCTTCGGCGGCTGGCCCGAGGAGGGATCGGTGACAAGGTATTGCATGGCCGCACGCAGCTTGAGCGCCGCCCTGGGCTCACTGTACACGAAGACGAGGGACGAAAGCAGGCTGGCGGTCGCCGCGTGCTGCTCGAGCGTCCACAGCTCGCGGTACTCGTGCAGCAGCGCTTGGAGCATGCAGAGCGCCGCCCAACGCTCAGCCGAGGCGAGGTTCGTCAGGTTCGTCAGGTCCTCGGGCGTCACTGCCGCGCCAGCAGTGTCGCTCTTGGCCGCCGTGGTGGGCGGCGAAGCGGGGAGGCTGTCAGGCTGTCCAAGCATGAGCCACTGGCAACATGCTTCGAGCATCGCCGAGAACGCACGCCTCTGTTGCTCTCGCTCGTGGTACAAGCGGCGCAGGCTCGACAGGTACGCTGCAAGGGGCTGCTGCCACCACGCGTCGGCCTCGTTGTCCTGATTCGTGACGCCGGCGGTGGCCCAGGCCAACTTGGCGCCCAACTTGGCGCCCAACTGGGCGCCCATCATGGTTCCAGTAGGCTGCCTGGACGAGTGGAGCGCCTCGAAGTGCTCACGTAACGGCAGGTAGTCGGTGCCGCGTGTCGAGAGCCATGCCACAGCGCGCTCGCATGCGGCGTCGCCCGTGGAGGTGCGCGGGCTGGTGCACGCCTGGAGCAGCCGCAGCCAGAGGAGCGAGATTGCCATCTCGTCGCACTGCGGCAGGTGTGGCTGATAGATGGCTCGAAGCTCTGAGATGAGCCAGATTGCATCGTCGCGGCACGCGGGCAGAGCGCCTCCGCGGAGGGTGAGCAGACGCAAGAGCCCGTCCGCTGACGGTGGCTGCCCGCCCAGCCGGCGCTGCCAAAGCCCCAGCTGCGCGTCGAGCGCCTCCTGCAGCATGCAGCTCTTCCAGCCGGGCGCCGCGTCTGCCTTGGCGTGGTCGTCGAGCGTGTAGGGAAACGGTGAGCGTGAGCTTGTAGGGAAACGGTGAGCCTCGAGCGAGTCGAAGGGCGAGCACACGCCCGCCAGCACAGCGGGCGGCAGTGGCGGCGTGCGCTGGACGAGTTGCATGGCCGAGAGCTCTGAGGCGTCGCCTGCGGGCGTGCGGTCGAGCGCCGCATGCACCAGCGAGAGAGCCGTCGTGAAATCGGCCACCTTGGCCGTGTTCAGGCCTAGCACGCCCGCGACGCTGAGCAGCACGCCATCCTTGTACGGGATGGAGTTCTGTCTCGCCGTGTGGTCGTGTAGGTACACGAGGGTGGCGCGTGCCGCCTCGGCACGCCGAGCGCCGAGCGAGACCGCGAGGAAGCTCACGAGCTTGAAAGTCTCGGCGTGCGCTAATTGGCGGTGGCTCGTCAGAGCTCTGTGCCAAAGTAGAGCACGCGCCACCGACGCCTGGTACGGGCATGCGAGGGCCCACGAGAGGCATATGGCCGCCCACCCTTCTCGAAGCGAGAGCGCGGCCGAGATCTCCGAGATCTCCGAGATCTCCGAGATCTCCGAGCGTGTGGGCTCGTCTTCGTCATTCTCGCGGCTTTCAGCAGGGGTGCGCAACTCGCACAGCGCCGCCACGAGCGCCTCGCGCTGCGCCTCGTCGGAGGGGAGCCTCCCGAGCGCCGTCTCGAGCGCTGCGCGCTTCTCCTTGTCAAGGGGCGTGAGCTTGGCGAGGAGTTTGGCGAGCAGCTCCGCACCGACGGTCGGGTGCGTAGCATGCATCGCTGCGCCCGGCCCAAAATGGACGAGGGCCAAGTGCACCATGTGCGGCACGTGCTCTGCGAGTACCTCGATGTTGGCCAGCAGTAGCTCGGAAGCCAGTACAAAGGCCGACACCTCGTGCAGTGTCTTCTCCTCATCTACAGGCGCCGCCTCGACGGCCGTACCGGTAACGGCGAGCTGCGAGAGCCTGGCCATCATCTCTCTCGCGCGGTCGGCGGAAGGTACCTCATCAAGACCGTACGAGGGAAGCTCCTCGAGCAGCTGCGCCATCATGAGCTTCGGCTCGCCGCCGTTGCCGATGAAGACGACGATGCGTGTGCACAAGTGGGCTGCCAACTGCGCCATGCTCGCGTCCTCTTTGATCCCCACCACACCCCCCTGCTGCTCTGAGTCAATGACGTTTGCATACTGCCCAGGCTGGCGCCGCTCGTCGCTGCCCTCGATTCCCTCGCCTCGCTTCCTAATATGGTATCCCTCGCCTCGCTTCTTGGCCTCCGCAGCCTGGAGCATGCTCGATGTGGCGCGTGCATGCGCCTCGACGAGGAATTTCATCGTGAGCTCCGAGAGGAACACCGACGGCTTGGCCTGCAGCACCGCGGTCCAGCATGCCTCGAGCGTGAAGAAGAGAAACGACGAGTTGGCGCGAGCATGGCACTGATACGAGAGGTGCAGAAGGTGGTTGAGGAAGGCCATCCAAGTCTCACGCCACTCGCCGGCCGCAGAGTCCGCAAAAACCTCCCCAAAGTGGGCGACCCAGGGCATGACCATGTGCAGCATGCTCTCGTTCTGCACATCCGGTAGCAGCCGTGCTGTGGAGGCAAGCTCCCTCAGCAGCGGCTCACTCAACACGTCGGAGCACTGCGCCGCTAGCACTTGCGAGTACTTGTATGTTGCCGCGACGCAGGAAGAGAGCGTGACAAACTCTGACGCGAGCAGCGCCGAGCCCGCATCGAGCGGCTGCGAGTCGTTGCGTGCGAGCTCCCGTGCGAGCTCGAGTGCGGCGGCGCGCGAGGCGGCATCGGGCGAGCACTGGTGGAGCAGGCACACGAGAAGCATGCGCGCCAGCGGCACGTTGTGCAGATGGAGCCACCTTGGCAGGTCGCCTGCCCAAGTGCCCACGAGCGCCGCGAGTTGGATCGAGGCAAGTAGCTCGGCTGCTGGTTTCGTCAGCCCGAGGGCGTCGTACGAATAGTCGACCACAGTCAGCTTGAAGAAGTGGCCGCAGAACATGGGCTGTGAATGCAGAAAGGAGGCGAGGCCGCGCTCGACGGGCTTTCGAAGGTGGGGTCCGCGGAGCGCCATCATCTGCAAAAAGTCGAGCGCCATGCGCGGCACTGCTTCAGCGCCGCCCGCGCGGGCTAGAGGGCCGAGTCGGAGGAGCGCGTCGAGCGCCTCGACGGCAGCGACCTCTAGCGCCATGCGTAACCGCTCGTCGGTGTTGCCGAGCACCTCCCCATCCTGATCGGGCTCGCACAGCTGCGAGACGAACTCGGGTACGTACCGGTAGGCCTCCGCGACGTACCTGGCCCGTGGTGCGGGCGTCCAAGCGAGCAGCCACTGCAGCACCTTGGCAGCCGTCAGGTGACTCGCGTCGACCATGGCGCCCGACATGGCGCCCGACGACGGCGTGAGGTAGACGCGCATCATGCGCATGCCCGCGTGGCGCGTCCCGATCGAGAGCTCACGGCACGACTCGGGGCCGTACGTGTCGAAGTCGTGCACCCAGCGCGAGATGCAGCACTGGAGCGCCTGGATGAGCGCCCGCGGCAGCGCCGGCGAGTGCTCGACTTCCCGACCACCGCGCTCGCCAAGGCGATCGACGCCCGACTCGGCGCCCGGCCTGTCCTCGCTCGCCTCGTCGTCCGCAATCGTCATCATGCGCGTCATGAAGCGCGTGAGCATCTCGAGGACCTCCTCATGGAAGATCCACGCCACCTCGCGCATCTGCGTCACCTCGGCGTTGGCCGTCGGCTTCTTCCTCCCAAAGCGACCCCGAAGCACGGGCGGCGGGTCCTGCCGTAGCGACTGGATGATCCGCACAGCTCGCTCGATGCACGACGGGTGCAACTGCTCCAAGTAGCCGAGTAGCTGGTTGCGAAGCGCCAAGGGCACGATCGGGTTCCATGCGATGCGCAGCAGGTTGGTATAGAACTCGTCCAGATCTTGCGGACGCACCCTCTCTGTGGGCTGGTCGAGCTTCGCCTCGGACTGGCCGCCGCTCTCCTGCGGGGAGCTCATCGCGAGACACAGAAAGCGTGTGTAGTTGAGCCAGAGGCGCAATCTCTCTGCGTTGAGCTCGAGCACGTGCACGAGCGCGTCGTTGAAGCGCTGCACCAGCCGTATCCACGCAAACTCGAGGTGTGCCCGAAAGCGTACTACCTGAGGTAGTGCCGACTTCGGAGGATCAGCCGCTTCCTTTGAGTTGACGGTGCGCTCATAACAGCGCTCGGACTCATCACATTCGGGAGGCTTCGGCGGCTGCGCAGGCCGGTGCGCGAGCAGCTTGTCCAGGTGCACGCACCACATGCCGGCCGACGCGTCGTCGCGCGCGTCGAGGAGCACGGCGAGTCGCACGACGGGTTCGGGGCCGCCATGGCGCGCCTCCTCGATGCCGACAAAGACGGGGTGTGAGAAGGTCCGCAGCACCTCGAGCACGGTGGCGCGAACGGCCGGGTCCGAATGCACCATCCACATAATTGCCACGCTCTCGCCGAGCTGGCGTGCTTGCATCCAGGCCGACGCACTGACCGCGCACGGCCTGCCCGAGTGCTCGAGATGGTCCAGGTAGAGCAGCAGTAGCCGATTCAGGTAGCGGAAGCCCGCGAGCACGCCGTCGTAGTCGTTGCACTCTCCGCGTGAGAAGGAGTGGTTCGAGAGCGCTGTGAAGAAGATGGCCACGATCGGCGCGAGGCACATGTCGGGCATTTGCATCAGGTACGCCGTGACCGAGGCGAAGGCCGTGTCGGCGACCTCGCTCACGCCAGCGTTGACGGCGACGGCGACCACGTGTTCAACGAGGAGCCTCTCTTGCTCCGGTTCGGCCACCGTCACGTACCTGATCGCAGGCACTCCAGAGTAAGCTATGGCGATCAAGAGGCACTCGCGAGGTACTCAGGGCGGCGGCCGCGCGTACGGGAACGAGCGGATCGCGCTCACGGCGAGGTCGTAGTGCTCCGACTCCATGTACGTGAGCATGAGAGGGCCGAGGGTCCCATTGTACGCGATCACCTCACGCTGGTGCTCCTTGGCGAGCGAGCCGAGGGCGTGGCACAGGAGGGCCTTCTGAGAGTCCAGCATGTCCTTGCTCGGGAGCATCGCCTGCAGCTCGGTGAAGGCGAAGTGTGCATTGAGCCGCCCGAGGGACGTGATGATCCCAATGAGATGTGCCGCCTCGCCCGGCTCCGGCTCCCTTCTCTTCTGGAAGCAGAGCGCGAGCAACTTCTTGGCGTCCGAGAGGAACCCGTCCATGTCGCTCTGTGCCAGCGGGACGGGCAGCGTGGCGAGGTACCTGCGCCCATCAGCGTCAATCAGCGGCCATCGGTCAGCGGCGATCGCGAGGCACTCAGTCGCAATCCGCCGCCATCAGTCGCAATTCGCCGCGATCAGCGCACTCGACGAAGGAGCCGATGCACTCGGCTCGGTACTTTTTGGCGCCCAGTAGTAGAATGGGCAGAATCCTGTCGCGCTTCTTGTCGAGGTAGAAAGTCGAAGAGCCCGCGCACTCCATACGAACCATCAGCTGCCAGCAGGGCAGTGCATGCTTCGCCTTCTTGGCCCACTTGGCCACGGTGGCGTAGATGGACGCGTACGCATCCGAATAGCTCCTTGAGAGCATTGGGAAGCGCGAAGTAAGCGCCTGCCAGTAGATCTGCGCCTCTCCGCCCACCCGCCCCATGATTGAGCCGAAGATGCGGTAGAGCGACGTGCAGATCGCGCCGCGCAGCTTGCCGCGGTCGATATTGGTGATCTTCTTGGCGGTCGCCGCGAGGTAATTGACTGTAGCCTCCATCTGCTGCTGCTCGCCCACGCCAAAGCCGAAGAATTGCGTCGCTTGCTGGTAGAGCAGCCAGCGGAACTGCTTCTCGGGCATCGACTGTTGTCTGCAAGCGCAAGGGAAGCGAGCGAGCACGTGAGGGTTGCGCAGCGACGAGCGGGCAAGGCTGGTGAAGCGGCGCGCGCATCACACGCACCGCTCTGAGAACAAATCGAGCAGCATGGGAAGGTGCTTGTGAGAGAGGACGCCCGAGCAGTAGGCGGCCATGCGCTGGACGGAGAGCGTTGAGCCCATCTCGATCGACGAAAAGAAGAAGGCCACGGCGCCTGACTGCACAAGCTGCAACCCATCGGTCGCCTTCATATTGTCGAGGACGAGCGCGGCAGTCTTGAAAAGGAAGAGCTCGATCGTATCGCTGCCCTCGTCGCGGGTGAGGTCCTCGGTGGCTTTGTCGAGCCAGCCAGCGCAGTCGAAGCGCTCCCCACCACCCTCGAGGTCGTCGTCCTCCTCGTCAATGATGCGGCTGGACTGGGAGGCCACGGCCGAGCCCGAGGCACCAAGCAGCCCCTTGAATACGTCCTTGAGGTTCGGCGGATTAGGGACGCGGTAGTTGACTGCGAGCTCGACCAGCTTGGTGATGAATTCGGCGCTCGGCTCGGGCGGGAACGACGCGAGCCAGCGCTGCAGCTGGCGCACCCCAACCCACGCGTCTTCCGAGGTGAGCTGCGAGACCTGGAAGAGATATACGTCGATGCCCTGCGGTCGTCGGCCTTGCGGCCCGGACTTTGCGTCTAGTCGGTAAAGGAGCGCCACGTACTGGTTGAGTGCGTCGAGCGACATCTCTCGCCTCCTGTGGCCGGGTGCCTATTGGCGGGGTTCGTGAACTGCGCGCAGTGGTCCGTCCACAAACAACTTCGCCGCGTCCTTTTGGGCGCACCTGCGAAACAGACCGATATCCAGTGCCGGGACTCGTCGCCACCGATGGATCGAAGCCGCCAGTCTCCCCGCTCACGCAATTTTGCGTTCAGGACTCCGCTCTTGCCCTGCCTTCGAAGCCTCGATGCTCGATCATCTGCTGATCAATATCAAGCACCGGGGATGAAAAAGGCCCTTCCCCTCGGAAACTGCAGAAACCAGTGACCCCACCAACAAGAATCTTTCACGCCTGAGACGGAAACGTAAACTTGGTCGCGTTGGTTGATTGGCGGTTCATCAAACTACACAAACGGCAGCCTGGTGAGCGCGACATCCCGGTCCCTGCTAAAGCTAGACCAGGCTCTGAATCGCGGTGGGTGGGCGGGGACACATAACACTCCCAGAACTGATACGCATCGATATTCGAAAGCGCCGACCGGAGACCGTCGGCACATTCTCGGAGCATGCCGCAGAGACCGGCAATACTTCACTCGCCGAATAGAGCAATATCAG
>Ga0210241_100021_pt1 | contig 102745 bp, 70 predicted proteins | sample ChrtobMetP5a_8mM_FD_155488 | JGI IMG/M metagenome (GOLD analysis project Ga0210241, IMG submission 155488) | Chrysochromulina tobin associated microbial communities from unialgal haptophyte culture, Seattle, Washington, United States - P5a_8mM | ecosystem: Host-associated > Algae > Haptophytes >...
TTTTGAGGAACGGTGGAACACTGTGATTTACCTGTGGAGACGTGGACGTCGCGAAGGAGGTGAGCCGCAAGCACGGCTGGGGCAGCATTCAGTGAGAGTGAAAGGTTTTCCACTGGTGCTTTGTTCTAGTTCCCGCGCAGAGCTGGTCTGCGCGGGAACAAGAACGACGGGTGAGGAGTAGCACGCTGCGTGCGCACCGATCTATGCTCGGGGCATAACCTCCGCCGGAGCGTGCTCCTTGTTGGGCTTGAAGAGCTGCACCGATAGATGCACCCCTCAACCCTATCCGCTCCTGCCCGACGTCCGAGCTCGACGAAACCGCCCCTCGCGCCCCTTTCCTTTTTTGTCTAAGAAGCTCGGGGCCCGTGGGGTGATAAAAGGCCAAACACCGTCTGATAAGAAAAGGGCGGGCGCGGTTTGTCGTGGCCGACACGACGCGACGAATCACGATTCTATTCACTTGCCGATATTCGTTATACGTTAATCGATTCCCCGGCGCGCGCGATGGCGCCGGAGAAGTAGAGATCCATTGAGTTCGATCTTGCCCGCGCGCGACTCGCCGACCACTGAAAGGCACTGTGTGTATTGAGACGAGACCGATCTGTATGGACGGGCGCGACATATTTACCGGTCGACGGGGTGGCCGGACGATTAATTTTGCCGCCAGTGTCCGCCGCCTGCGATAGTGTAGCTCTACAGCTGCGCGATCGGTGTTCTCCCTGCAGGCGTCGGGTTGTCGGATGTGGCCGCAGGCGGTCAGGCACACCGACGCGCGACGGCTGCGGGAGCCACCGGGAACAAACAAGCCATGCTTCCTGCATGCATCATGGATACGCATGTTCCACGTGGCCCCGGATATCGATTCCTATCCCCCGGCGCGTCGTGGGGGGAGTGTGCATATCTCGTACAATGGTGATTGTGTACTCCCGAGCATCCACCGTACAGACGGCCGACGTGTGTGTAACGTGTGAGCCGTGGCGTTACTTCAGCAAGTGCGCTCCCATCGCCAGCAGTGCCCCATGCGTGCGCTGGCTCAGTAGGAAGCACCACGAGCAGATGGCCAAATAAGTGAGCCCCTTGAGCGCGCCTCGCATACGGTCGGTCGCAAGCTGGCGTCGGGCTAGGATCTCTTTGACCCAGTCCTTGAGAAGCATGATGCCACCGAGGCCGCCAAGTCCGACGCCCACCTGGAGCAGCCGCGAGAGCAATGGCCCCGATGGCTCCGCGGCGGCCGTTGGTAGCAGCATCGGATAGAAGCCGGTGATCGCGAGCGTCGTCCAGACGGTCACAAGCATTGGGATCTTGGATTTGAGGTTACGCGGCTTGAGCTGCCGCTGCGCACTCGACCGGGTCTCTGCACGCGCCCGCTCGGGCAGTGCGGCAAGCGCGTTGGCGTACCAGTACGTCTTTATGTCAGCCTGCACGGGTGGAACCGCCTGACGCACAGCCACCATCAGGCAGAGCAACCCACTTGTAAAGGCCGTCGCTGCCGTCAAAGAGAGGAGCGGCGACCCCGCTTCGAGAAGACGCCGCCACGGATCCACGCGACCCCAGAGGTTGCCAAGCACCGCGCCTACTCCCAAGGCCGCAATCGTATCCGAAGGCCAGTGCATCGAAAGGTAGTTGCGTGTCAGCCCGATGAACGCGCCAAACGCAGCGGGCAGCACAGCAGACCATCCGTTGAGCGCAGCGGCGCAAAAGGCGAGGCCTGCAAAGAATTGCGTGTGTGCAGATGGAAACGAAAGATCCACTTCCCACGCGATGTTGCCCGCCTTGACCTCCAGTCCGGATTCGTGACTGGGCGAATACCAGCGGGGCCGCGGGCGCTGCACTGCCCACTTCAGCGCCGTGTTCACCAGATCAGCGGCGCAGACGAACGTTATCAACGATGCGCCGAGAGGTAGCGAAGAGAACCAGACGATGATTGCCAGCAGCGGCGTAATCACCTTGGGCAGAAGTGAGTAGTGCACTGCAAGCGAGGGAGAGAGCAGCCCAGGAGTACGCTGGATGCCACGGAGCAGCCCATATTCGGCACGATGCAACGCACGGTACGGCAGTATCGGCGGTGCGCGAGGTGGGTCTAACGGTAACTCGCAGTCATCGCCAGAGCGGCACTGCTCCCAGCTTGGCAGCTTGGTCTTGGTTGCATTCAGCACCCGTTCGACGCATTCGGGGTCGACGCCAGTCACTGTTCCGCTTACCAAGACCTCTGTGGCCGGTGTTCTGCTTACCAAGGACAGGTGCGGCGTTCGCACACGCCGTAGCTGCAGGAGCGGTCGGTGGGTCGATGAGCTTGATGCAGCGGATATTAGGCACACTCGCGCGAGCAGACGTACAGCCAGCATGAGCCGACGCGTCGCGGACCGATCTGCGCGGACCGCGCTGTCCACAACTCCACAACCTCGTGTTCCGAGATAGAAATGACGTTTTCATATGTGCGTGAGTGCGCGCGAGCGAGCTGCAAGTACTGCACAGCGGGGGGGGGCAGAGCGCTGGGAGGCTGGGAGCACACAAGCTCGGGCGAGGTATCTCCCGGTTGGTCTACAAGCACGGCCACGGGCGGGGGCGGGTCCCGTGGCGCGGGCCACGCGGGCCAGCGGCGGCGAGAAGAAGTATGTGCTGCAACCGATAGAGGTTCTTTATGGTAAACCGTATACGTTATAGGACTTTTTATAGGACGACACGAACCTTCAACATGACCTCCTCGAACCATCGCCGCGACCTAAATGTCCGATCGCCCACGCTTCCGCCCCGCCGGCTGCCTGAAGTACGCTTCGACCTCAAGCGCGTGCGCAGGTTCGCGTAAGCACTGCCAGAACTCGCGCTGCACGTCTAGGACCTGGCGCAGCAGAAGCTCGGTGTGCGTGCCCAGCGAGCCTGCCACGCCGGAGCCGTTCGTACCGCGGCCGCCACAGCTGCCGTCTCTGCTGCTGCCGATGCCACAGCTGCCGTCTCTGCTGCTGCCGATGCCACAGCTGCCGTCTCTGCTGCTGCCGGTGCCACTGCTGCCGCCTCTGCCGGTGCCTCTGCCAGTGCCCCTGCTGTTGCTGCTGCTGCTGCTGCTTCGTGCGTCCGCTGCGGTCCCGCCACATTTGCCCTCGCCCCCTCCGCGCCCTCTCTCCCCCTCCTCGAGCATCACGCGCAGTACCGCCTCGGCGCATTCGGCCGAGGCCTCGAGGTGGTACCCGCCTTCGAGGACGGCGACCAGAGCGCATTCGGGCAGCGAAAACAAGCTGCGAGTGAGGCGCGCGTACCCGTCGGGGCTCATGCGCATCTTGCCCTGTATGTCGCCGAGTGCGGCGTCAAAGCCTGCGGAGATTAGTACAAGCTGTGGCGCAAACTCGCGCAGCACGGGCATTATGACTAGGTCAAAGGCAGCCGCGTAGTCAGCGTCGCCGAGGCCCGCTTGCAGCCATGGCACGTTGAGGGTGCGCCCGCGGCCTGCTGCCTTGCCCACCTCGTCAAACGCCCCGGTGCCCGGGAAGAAGCCACTGCCATAGCGATGAAGCGACACATAAAGTATATTGGGATCCTCTTCGAAGATGTGCTGCGTGCCGTTGCCGTGGTGGACGTCCCAGTCGACGATTGCCACGCGATCGAGCCCGTGCTCACGCCGAGCGGCAGCGGCGGCGACAGCCGCGCCATTGAAAAAGCAGAAACCGAAGGCCTCGTCCGCCTCTGCGTGATGGCCCGGCGGGCGCACGAGCGCAAAAGCGCTACGCACCTCACCACGCACCACGCTGCCAACAGCTGCCAACACGCTGCCAACAGCTGCGCGCGCAGCGCGCTCTGTATCCTCGTGATAGTATATGGCACCGTCGCCCTGTGGCTCGCGCAGAGCCCGCTCATTAGGTTTCTCGCGCACCGCGCGCGCAGCTGCCGCCACGTGCTGCACATGCTTAGGTGTGTGTACGGTGAGCAGCTCCGCATCGGTCGCTAGCCGCGTGTCAGAGAGCTCTCGGCAGCGGTCGAGTAGCCCAGAGGCGCGCAGCCGGGCGAGTGCTACGGTCAGTCTCTCGGGCCTCTCTGGGTGGTGCGCGCGGCCGCGGTGGCGCAGCATCGCCTCAGGCTGCGTTGCAAAAGCGACGGTGTAATCCCCCATTTTTCAACTTCAATGCATGTGAATTCACAAACAGGCACACGAAAAGCATTGAGGATTCCGTGCGTTTGCGGCAATCGCGCGATTTGCGTATTCTTCCTTGCATGCATCTCAGTTGATTTCCTTGCACAAGAGAACTCACAAGAGCCCCACCGCTCTGACAACACGCGGGCGTACAAAGCGGGCGCGCGCCGCCCGACGAGGAGCAACCGGCAGCGGCCGCCGAAGCGCGATGCTCACAGTGAGCTCTCTACGTGTCAGCGACGACCACTTTGACGCGGCACGGCGCGCGCAAGCATCGCTTTACCTCGTCTCTTCGGATGTCGCAAGCCCGCCTTGTCGTCTCTCACTGCCGTTCACATCTGCGGATGTGCTGCTGCAGCCGCGGCCGAAAATCTGCGCCGTGAGACCCGAGCATGTCACGGCTCTCAGAGCGATACCTCGGCTCGATGACCTACACGTGGACGTCGCGAGCATCGCGTTCCACGAGGTGATGTCATGCAGTGAGCACCCTTTGCACGGAGACGAGGGTGCCAGCGTTGAGGACGAGGACGAAGTGGAGGAGGAGGAGGAGGAGGAGGATGAAGCCCTCGCCAAGCGCCTCCTTTGCCTTGGCTCGCCCGCAGCGTGCCCACGCTTCCTGGAGCAGCGACTGCTTCCCCGTCCAGTCGAGCTCCCTGTGAGTGCTGACACGACGCTGCGCCAGACCCTCGGCGAGGCGCGCAAACTCTGCCCGTGGCCGGCTGCGGTCACTGCCACGCGCGAGGTTCACTTTCGTCCTAGCTGGAGTGCACTCTTCGGCACGCTGGCGCCGCCGAATCTGAGCGACGCAGGCGATGTCGAGCTGCTCGTGCGAGCTGTCCGTCTTGACACCCATCCTCAGCTCGCCGCGCCCGCAGCGAAAGATGCCGACGTGGCTGAAGAGGCCAGGGCCTTTCGCGAGCGAATGCGCCCTCGCTTCGAGGTGAGCATGGCTCTCGTGCCGCCGTTGGCAGCGCGTGCACATTCCAAACAGCTAGCAGACGATCCTGTGCTCCTCCAGCTCCTGCGACCAACTGCTGCCCCGGCCACGCCATCCCTTGAGTTCAAGTCGACGGTCCAGCCTACGCCGATGCCTTCGCTTGCCACCGCGATCACCACCGCGTCCCAGGCAAGTGCCCCGCCAGCCTCTACCCCGGACGCTCGCCGTACAATCGCCGCACGGGTGCTGGCTCCACTCAGCTCAGCGCGGCAACGGTCAGAGCGAGCGCAACAGCTTCTTTCGGCCGCGTTCGCACCACTGCCCAACCCAGCTGAGCAGCAGCGGCTGCAAAAGCAGCCGCCGCCGTCGCCGCCGCAGAATGGATCACTAGCCTCGGACGAGCAACGGGCCCACCCGCGCAAGCGTAACCTGGCGATGGCCATCTGTGGGGATTACTGTGGGGCTCACTCGGAGCGCCACGTGCGCCATGCGGCACTCGGCGGCACGCTGCGAGAGCGGCCAAAGCCGCTAGATGCGCGTGCGTGCACTGCGCCGCGCTCGCACGACCCCGTCCAATCCATGCTGGTGCCTCGAACCTTGCACACGGCGGCAGGGGAGGCGTTGCCCGCGAGCAGCATCCCTCGAAGCCTGCTTGTGGCGCACGAGGCCAACGTGCTTAGCCACCTCCTCACCAAGGGCGACCTTTGCGCGCAAGTGCGCCTGCTACGCCACCCTGATGGCTTGGCTGCTTCGCCTCACGCGCGAGCGCTGCTCCTCGATGCCACGCCTGCCGCGCCGCCTCTTGCAAACGACACCATCATCGGCGCGCTGCTCCGACCGCAACGCGGCGGTGCCTCTGGAATCTGCGGCGCCCGTGGCGGCGAGCGTCATGGACTTGCCCAAGCCCTGTCTGGCAACCCATCAGTCGCAGCCGTGCTCGGCCTGCCGCCCGGTAGACTAGTAGCCTTTCGTCAGAGCCTTGAGCCTCGTGCTGAGAACGTCGCGCCTCCGCACGCGATGGCCTCTGGCTCTTTGGCGATTCGGCTGCTTGGCGATGAGCCCATCTGCCTCACCGACGAGTGCGAAATCTTGGATGAGCGCATGGCTGAGGCGGCGGCGACGCCGGGCGAGGACCCTCCGCCGCAGCTGCCGCCTGCCATTACCCGCCAGCCACCGCCGCCACTGACCTCCGCTCCGATGCAGCACCTGACGCCGCCCACGAGTGCAGCTCCCAGTGCGCAGCACCTCCGCAGTGCGGCGCCATTGCCGTCGCCAGCAACGGTCGAGCGCGCGGCGCAGCCGGCCCATGCGCGTGCGTTCCTCGCCACGGAGGATGTGCGTGCGCCCATGGGCTCGCATGTGCTTTCGCTGCACGAATCGTTCGCCGAGTCGGTCGACGCCTTCTTGCACATCACGCATGGCATCGTGCCGACTGCCCAACGCTACGGCCCTGCGAGCGAGGGCGGCGCTAAGGAGCACCAGCGCGTTGCGACCACTGCCACGGTGCTCGAAGAGCCCCTGTCAAGCAAGCTCTTGCGGCACGCGCACGGTAGTACGGGGTTACTCGCGCTGCTGCCCGAATGCCTATGCGAGCACGTGCCGCTCATCGCCGCCGAAGTGATCGCGACGCTCGCCGCGGCCGACGGCCTCGGTGTCCTCTGGCTCCTGCCCGAGCCCATGATCGACTCTGCGTACGCGTTCTGGTGCGAGTACTCCAAGTTCGTCGGCCCCACCAGAACGCCGGCGGGGGGGGCGGGGGCGACGGCCTCGCTGAGTATCCGGCGCCTGCCATACGTGCCAGTCGCGGGCTCGGAGGAGCCGCCGCTGCGCGCCGGCGAGCTCGGGCTCGTGCCTTTGCACAGCGTGCTCGACCTGCCTGCAGGCGGGCCGAGCGGTGGCGAGCCACCAGCGGCTCTCGTGCTCCTCACGGCGACCAACCCCGCCCTCGATGAGTGCAAGGCGCTCGGCGAGCGTGTTGTAGGCACGCCGCCGCGCTGCCGCCTTGTCGCGCTCGTGTGCGGCTTGCCCTCGGGTGGAGCTCTCTCCCTCTCCCCGCTCTGCTCGGCACTCGGAGTACGCCGGCTGCTGCTGCGCTGCGAACGCGACCCTGATGTGCTTGCGCTACGAGCCACGCGCCGCTCGGTGCCCTTTACAATCCCTGGCGTGCTGCTCGTTGCCTTCGATCGCCTCGTGGAGGATGCGAAGCTCGAGCTGTGTGAGGTGCTCGAGCGCCGACCCGAGCTGCGGCCGCTTCCCTTCAACTCGCGCGCGCTCAAGCAGTGCATCGAGCAGACCAACGCGCAGCGCAAGCCGGGCGCCATGAGCGACGCCGAGCAAGCGAGCTTCTGGGGGCTGATGGGTGTCTTCTGCGCTCGGCGGCTCATCGACTGTGCCGAAGATGCCGACGCCGAGAGCTTCCGTGCCTTCCTCGCCCAAGTGGAGAGCAAGAAGCAGGTGAAGCTCACGCACACCTTCGCGCGGCGCGAGGCGCTCAAGGCGGTGCTCTCACAGCGAGAGCCGCTTGCAAGCGCTCTCGAAGCTTTCGAGGCCTCCAAGCACGATGCGCTGCGCACCGCGTTGAGCCACGCCCTCCGCGCGCCGGCCGTCGCGCTGGCTCCGTCGAGCGGCGGCGGCGGCGGCGGCAGCGGCGGCGGCGGCGGCAGCGGCGCAGGCGGCGCAGGCGGCGCAGGCGGCGCAGGCGGGCCTCCACGGCATGGCGCCGTTGCCATGGGCCTACCCTCACGGCGGCCGGAGCGTGTGGTGGGCGTGTGCGAGCAGTTCCTTGCGCAGGCAGCAGCGAGGCACGGGGCGAGTGGCGGAGCGCTGGGGGCGTTCACCGTGCAGCTGATCACGGCAGAGATGAGCGCCGCCCAAGTGATCAGCCTTGTGCAGCGTGCGACCGCGATGGACGAGCGGCTGCTGCTCGTCGTGGCAGCGCCGGAGCTCGAGGCGATGCTCACGGCGCAGTCGACGACGCTGTGGCACAACTTCGCCTTTGTCATCGAGTACGACCCCCTTCCCGATGCGCAGCAGCTCGGCGCTCTGTCGCACGCTCACCTGTGCGTCGTCAGCCTTCGCCCCACCGACTCGCCCGTCGTCCACGACGACGACGATGACGCTGCAGACGCCGCGATGGAGGGCAGACACGCCGCAGCACAAGGCGTGGGTGCCACGCCAACAGCCGCAAGCGCCGCGCAGGCGCAGTCTGCCGGCGGTAGCGCCCTCATGCAGATGGCCCGATTGCTACGGGACGCGCATGGCCGGGCGTACGACGACGTGCTCGATGTGTCCTCGATCGTCGAGCGGGCGAGCAACGGCAGCGGTGGCATCGTCGTCGGCGGCGGCGACAGCGGCGCCGGCGCTATCTCGAGCGATTGCCGGCCTGCGGACGCCCTAGCGGGCAGCAACTGCATCCGTCGCCGTTGTGCCGACGCGGTGATGATCGGCGACGACCTGCTGCGTTACCCTCGGCTGCAGGCACTCCTTCAGCGCAAGGGAATACCACTCGTCGAGACGTCGGTGGATTTGCCCCACCTCATCCTTGACCATGAGGCCGGTGTGCTGGTTCTCGACCTGGACATGCTGCGTGTGCGTGGCCGTGTGGCAGCGATGGTCGCTCAGTGTGAGCCTGCGTACCGTTCGCTCTGGCTCGTCGTGCTATGGGACGAAGGCCCGCGGCAAGGTGAGGCGTTGGCCGCGACGCCGAAGACGGAGCGTGCGGCTAGCACTGTGGACCTATTGGCGGCGAAAACGAGCGCTGCCATTCGGGCCCACGTGCGCGAGCTCCTCGTCGAGCTGAGCGCGAGTCCACTCAAGCTGAGTGTCCGCATCGCGCGTTGGTCCTCGTGCTGGCCAACCATGCAGCGGATCTTGCAGCTGCGTGCGGCGGACCCGCTCGCCGGGCCGCTGGCCACGAGCGAGGCGATGGCCGACGTCGACCAGCGTGAGGAGACGCAGCATGAGATGCTCCTCACGATGAGTGGTCTCAATCCATGGGCAGCTCGGCGCGTCTTGGACCGCTACTCGCTCCGAGACCTGTTAAGCCTCTCGCCACGCCTACGCATCTCGCATTTCCCGTGGGTGACTGAGCGCGCCCTGCGCACGCTTGCCTTCGTCGCCGATAGCGGCAACGCTGAGAGGCTCGACGACGTCGACGAGATGGTGTCTGCAAAGCCGCCGCTGCAGCCACAGCCGACACCAGCTGTCGCGCCCGCCTATGCGTGGCCTTCGGCAGCGGTTCCGATAGATTGCGTGATGGATGGCGTGATGGATGGCAGCGGCGGTGGCGAAGGCGCTTGGGGCGACTTCCACAATGCCTTCGTCAACGACGGCTTTAATGATCTGCCGCATGGCGATCTCGATCACGATCTCGAAGGCAACCTCGGGCGAGAAGACGACTTCTGCCCCACCCTTGGGGGTCGCTCAGACGGCGTCTACTGGCCGGCGCGGCAGTGCTCCCTTGGCGTGTCTCAGCAGGCCGACGCGTCCGGGCAGCGCACGCTTCATTGGGGTACCGGTGCGAGGAGGAGCGAGGCAGAGCCCTTCATCTCTGAGCCACACGAGGACGTGGGGGGGTGGCGCCCAGGTGCGGATGGCGTTACGGATGGCGCGCACGCGGCGGCCGCCGCCTTTGCAACTGTGTGGGCAGCATCGCCGCCGCCATCGGGAGCTGCGGGTGCAGCGCCGCGCAGAGCGCCCAAGCACGGCACTGGAGGCCGCGGAGGCGGCCGCGGGCGACGCGGGCGGCGATGAGGGGAGCGGGCAGATGCAGCTTGCAGGGTTCTTGGACAAGCACAAGGGTGTCACTGTCTTTCTCAGAGGAGGGCGTGGGAAGGATGGGACTACGCTCTACGGGCGACCCAGGATGCACACGACACGTGCCGCCGCGCTCCGGGTCCCGGACGTGCGACGTGGAGATGAACAAGCGTTTGAGCGTCAACAGAGGTTCTGAGAGCGGCTCAACGATCGATCGGCCTGTGTAGAAAAACGTGTGTCAGGAACGTGGCTGTGAAACATAAAGAATTCTGCGGAGAACGGCTGACATGATGTTCAACACAACGCGCGTGAACCCGCACAACAACTTGGTCACGACCGGGCACGTGTTATGAGGTCTTTCATGTGGTCGATTGGGCTGCCCCAGTACGTGCTCCAGCATTTCCGAGTCGTGCTCGTCGCAATCGCACGGACGGCTGAGCTCGTCGGCTTCTTGCTGGCCGCTGGATGGCCACGCCGTCGATTGTTAGGCCGCGACCAGTTGGTGGTCCGCACCAAAGGAGTTGACAAGGCGCTGATCGGCTCACAAAAGGGCAAGGAGCTCAAGGCATTTGTGGACGGTTCGGTCCTCGCGAACGGCGCGTGCGGATTTGCCGTTTATTATAGCGATGGCCATCCACTTAATTGTAGCGGCCGCATCGACACGAAAGGTGAGCGCACCGAGTCTGGGCTTCCGGAGCTCGCGGCACTGTTTTGGACGCTCATGCACCACCCGCGCGGGCAGCATTTGAGCATCTTCTCCGACTCTATGCATGCGCTCAATGTGGTGGCCGTGCTCTCCGATGACGAGTCGCTGCAGCCGCGTAAGGCTGGTCGAGGAGGAACTGTTGGCGGTGGTGGCCGTCGCTGCCCGACGCTCGACGCACGTGAGCTGCGGCTCGCGCGCGTCGTCTGGTGGCTGCTGCGCCTACGGTACGCCCAGACGTGCTTCTACAAAGTTCCGGCGCACCAGGGGCTGGCGCAGAATGCAGTAGCGGACGCACTCGCCCAGCGCGCAGCGGCCGACGAAGCCGCGCCTTGCATTGATGTGCCGCTGCACGTGTCGTTGCTCGGGACCGCCGTGCTGCTGCTTCGCTACATGCTGAGCCAATCGCCCATGGATGGTGGGGTGGTCGACCTTGGCCGCTCGACTGCGGATGCTCTCGCAGCTGATGGCCGAGCCACGACGCGCGGCAGGAACGCCGGGCTCGTACGCCGACCGCGACCGCTGAGTGAGTCCACCGACATCACCCCCGTCCTTGCGCTCGACTGCGAGATGGTGGGCGTGGGCGCTTTTGGGGCGGACTCGCGCCTCGCATCGGTGTGCGTCATCAACGAGGCGGGCAATCAAGTCTACTTTTCGTACGCAAAACCGACCAAGCCCGTGACCGACTATCGCACGTGGGTGAGCGGCATTGAGCCTGCCCATCTGCGCGACGCTCCCAGCTTCAACACGGTGCAGAAGGAGGTCAAGCATCTGCTGGCGGGGCACGTGATCGTGGGCCACTCGCTCGAGCATGATTTCGGCGCCCTCGGCTTCTCCCCTCCGCGCCACATGTGCCGCGACACTGCGCACGACGTTCGCCGGCTGCTCTCCCGAGGCGGTCGCCCGCGGAAGCTGAGGCACATCACGTGGGAGTTTCTAGGGCTCGTCATCCAGGACAGCGCGGATGGGCACTCGCCACTTGAGGACGCGCAGGCCGCTCTCTTCCTGTACCTCCGATTCCGAGATGAGTTCGAGGCGCGCGCGAAGTGCAAGCTAGAAGAGTTCGAGGCGAAACAGAAAGTGGCGGCTCAGAGAGAGAAGAAGGCGAGCTGATCCGATGATGATGGATGTGTCGACTGTCGAGAGTCCTCGCGGTGGGTGTCTCTTGCGAGGTTATTGCAAGGCGAGGAACGGAAGTGGGACCTTGCACATATGAGATATGTGACCGCCGGTTTCAAGAAAACCGCCGACTCACCGACGCGCGACGCACGCCGTGCCGCGCCGCCTCCGGTACTTAACCCACCATGATGTAGTAACGGGCGCCGAGTTTGGACCGTGCTTGCTTGCTTAAGGGTGCCGAGTATGGAAACGTTGGACTCGATTCGTACGGCAATCTGCGGAAATTCATCATCTACGTCGCAGGTCTCTGTCGCAAGGAGACTCATCAACCTCACCCCGACTTTGTGCCGCAGACGACGCTGTCCCCCATGATGCGACTGATAACAATGCTGGCCATGATTTACGGAGCGACGAGCTGGCGTCCAGCGGCAATGCAGCCGCTCGCGGTGCGGACGGCGGCTTCACCTGCGTCCTCAATCCATGCGGCAATGCCTTCTCGGCTAGCCTCGAACGCGAGGATGCAGATGCCAGCCGAACGGCCGCAGGCCTTCTTGGGCTCGACCTTTGGTTCGAATTCGGCCATGTTCTACCGCCAGGGCACCCTGGTCCTCGAGGACGGTACGCGCCTGCGCGGCGTCTCGTTTGGGTACGAAGAGGACACTGCTGGCGAGCTCGTCTTCACGACCGGCATGGTTGGCTACCCGGAGTCGCTCACTGACCCATCGTACCGCGGCCAAATTCTCGTGATGACCTACCCGATCGTGGGCAACTACGGCGTGCCCAACGACAGCATCGACAAGTTCGGCCTGCCACAGTTCTTCGAGTCCGACCGGGTTCAGGTCTCCGCGCTGATCGTGGCCGACTACTCGCACCACCACTCGCACTGGAACTCACAGCGCTCGCTCTCGCAGTGGCTGACCGAGCAGCGCGTGCCTGCTCTCTACGGCCTCGACACGCGCTTGCTCACCAAGAAGATCCGTGAGAAGGGCTCTCTTAAGGCGCGCATCGAGTTCGAGAAGGCAGTCGTGCTGGGCGGCGACAAGAAACAAGAGTTCGTCGACGTCAACCAGCGCAACCTGGTGGCGGAGGTGTCCATCACCGCGCCCAAGGTGTACGGCAAGGGCAATCGCTGGAAGGTGCTCGCCATCGACTGCGGCATCAAGGTGAACATCATCCGCGCGCTCCTGCAGCGCGACTGCGAGGTGACCCTCCTTCCCTGGGACGCGCCCTTGCTGCCCCGCCTCGCGGAGGCCGATGGCGTCTTCCTCTCCAACGGGCCAGGCGACCCCTCGGTCGTGCAGAAGACGATCGGCCACATCAAGGAGGTGCTCGACGCCATGTCGAGCGGCAAGGCGAAGATGAAGCCCGTGTTCGGTATCTGCCTGGGCAACCAGCTGCTCGGCACCGCCGCAGGCGCCACCACGTACAAGCTTCCGTTTGGCAACCGCGGCCAGAATCAGCCGGTGACCAATCTGCTCAACGACAAGTGCGTGATCACGCCGCAGAACCACGGGTACGCGCTGGATGCGACGAAGCTGCCCGAGGGCTGGCAGCCGCTCTTCGTCAACCGCAACGACGGGTCGAACGAGGGCATCATGCACAAGACGAATCCGTGGTTCACGGCGCAGTTCCACCCCGAGGCCAAGTGCGGCCCGAGCGACACGTCGTTCCTCTTCGAGCAGTTCGTGTCCGCGATGGAGAATCCGACGATCCCGATCTCCGTGCGGCTCGGTGCGGGCAAGTACACGCCCGAGGCGCCCAAGCCGCTCACCAAGGTGCTGCTGCTCGGCTCGGGCGGTCTCTCCATTGGCCAGGCGGGCGAGTTCGACTACTCGGGCTCGCAGGCGATCAAGGCGCTCAAGGAGGAGGGGCTCGAAGTCATTCTGATCAACCCGAACATTGCGTCGGTGCAGACCAACGTCGATGGACAGGGCCAGTCGCCCGCCGACAAGGTGTACTTGCTGCCGGTCACGCCCGAGTACGTTGAGGAGGTCATCAAGCGGGAGAGGCCAGAGGGCATCATCCTCTCTATGGGAGGCCAGACGGGGCTCAACTGCGGCGTGGCCCTTGAGCAGTCTGGCATCCTCGCCAAGTACAACGTGCGCGTGCTCGGCACGTCGGTCGCGTCCATCATCGCCACTGAGGATCGCGGCATCTTCTCGGATAAGCTCAACGAGATCAACGAGCGCATCGCGCCCTCCTTCGCGTGCGACACGCTCGCGCAGGCAATGGAGGCCTCCAAGACGATCGGCTTCCCCTGCATGGTGCGCTGCGCCTTCGCTCTCGGTGGGCTCGGCTCGGCGATCATCCCCGACGCGGCCAAGTTTGAGGCCCACTGCCGCGAGGCATTCGCCTCATCGCCGCAAGTGCTCGTCGAAAAGTCCCTCTATGGGTGGAAAGAGGTCGAGTACGAGGTCGTGCGCGACATTGCGGACAACTGCATCACTGTGTGCAACATGGAGAACTTTGATCCGCTCGGCGTGCACACGGGCGACTCGATCGTGATCGCGCCCTCGCAGACACTCACGGACGACGAGTACCACATGCTCCGCACGACCGCGATCAAGGTGGTCCGCCACCTCGGCATCGTGGGCGAGTGCAACATCCAGTACGCGCTCGACCCACTGTCGCAGGACTACTGCATCATCGAGGTCAACCCGCGTCTGTCGCGCTCGTCGGCGCTCGCGTCAAAGGCGACGGGCTACCCGCTTGCTGCCGTTGCCGCCAAGCTCGCCCTCGGCAAGCTGCTGCCCGACCTCAAGAACTCGGTGACCAAGTCGACGACAGCATGCTTCGAGCCTTCGCTCGACTACATTGTGGTCAAGATCCCGCGCTGGGACCTCGCCAAGTTCGACCGCGTTTCGCGCGACATCGGCTCGGCCATGAAGTCGGTGGGCGAGGTGATGGCCATTGGGCGCACCTTCGAGGAATCGCTGCAGAAGGCGCTGCGCATGACGAACCCGTCGACGAAGGGCTTCGAACCGTCGGGCTTCGAGCCCGAAGGGCGTTCCCTCGAGGACTTCCTCCGCATCGCCAACGACCAGCGCATCTACGCGCTCGCGCTTGCGTTCGAGAAGGGTTACAGCGTCGATCGCATCCAATCGCTCACCAAAATCGACCCGTGGTTCCTGTACAAGCTTCGGCGGATCTCGGACATGAACAAGATCCTCAAAGAGTTCACGCCCGCAACCCTGCCCGCGACCACGATGCTGCAGGCCAAAAAGTCGGGCTTCTCGGACAGGCAGATTGCTGATCGCACTGGCGGGCTCGAGAAGGACATCCGAAAGACACGCAAGGCGATGGGCATCCTGCCCTTTGCGAAGCAGATCGACACGATGGCCGCCGAGTTCCCCGCCGCCACCAACTACCTGTACATGACGTACAACGGCGACGAGCACGACGTCAAGTTCGACGAGCCGGGCACCATGGTGCTCGGCTCCGGCGTGTACCGCATCGGCTCGTCCGTCGAGTTCGATTGGTGCTCCGTCTCGGCCATCCGCACGCTGCGCAAGATGGGCCAGAAGGCCGTGATGGTCAACTATAACCCCGAGACCGTCTCGACGGACTATGACGAGTGCGACCGGCTCTACTTCGAGGAGCTTTCGCTCGAGCGCGTGCTCGACATCTACGAGGCCGAGAGCTGCACGCAGGCAATGGTCTCGGTGGGCGGCCAAATCCCCAACACCCTCGCCCTCTCGATGGAGGAGAGCGACATCAAGGTCGCAGGCACCTCGCCCAAGATGATCGACACCGCCGAGGACCGCAACAAGTTTTCGGCGCTGTGCGACTCGGTCGGCATCGACCAACCAAAATGGCGTATGCTCTCTTCGAACGAGGATGCGCTCGCCTTTTGCGAGGACGTCGGCTACCCGTGCCTCGTCCGCCCGTCGTACGTGCTCTCGGGGGCCGCGATGAACGTGGCGTACTCGAAGGACGAGCTCACGGCTTTCCTCGATCTCGCGGGCGAGGTCTCGGGAGATAAGCCAGTGGTCGTCTCCAAGTTCATCGAGAACGCGCGCGAGATCGACGTCGACGCCGTGGCGCAGGACGGCCGCATCCTGCTCCACGCCGTCTCGGAGCACGTTGAGAATGCAGGAGTGCACTCCGGCGACGCGACCCTCGTGCTGCCGCCACGCTCTCTGTCTGCGGCCACGCTCAAGAAGATTGACGAGATCACGTACAAGATGGCGCAGGCGCTCAAGGTCACCGGCCCCTTCAACATGCAGCTGATCGCCACAGCGGATGGCTCTGTCAAGGTGATCGAGACGAACCTGCGCGCCTCTCGTTCCACCCCATTCTCCTCCAAGTGCCTCGGCGTCAACTTCATCGAGACGGCCACCAGAGCCATGTGCGGGACGGAGAAGTTGGTCGAGATGACGCGCACGACGCCCGAGAAGAACTTCGTCGGCGTCAAGGCGCCCATGTTCTCCTTCCAGCGCCTCAAGGGCGCCGACCCCTCTCTCGGCGTCGAGATGGCCTCCACAGGCGAGGTCGCTTGCTTCGGCCCCGATGTGTATGATGCGTTCCTCAAGTCGCTCTTGTCGACGGGCATGAAGCTGCCGCGCTTGAACATCCTGGTCTCCATCCAGGCGCGCGAACGCAACGAGAAGACCTTGCCGACGCTGAAGACGCTCTCGAAGCTCGGCTATCAGCTGTACGCGACAGAGCAGACGGCCGAATTCCTCAAGAAAGAGGGCTTGCCGGTCACCCGGGTCAACTATGCGGACCCGAGTGCAACGACGCCGATCCAGAACTGCATCGACGACTACATCTCGCGTGGCGACATCCACCTGGTGCTCATGTTCTCCAACCAGTTCTCAGAGCGCCTCCTGTTGAATTACGCGATTCGCCGCCTCGCCGTGGACTACGGCGTGCCGCTGATCACCAATATCCAGGTGGCGCAGCTGATGGCCGAGTCGCTGGAGAAGGTGAACGGGCGGGCCACTGGCGACAAGCCGAACAACCAGATCAAGCTGGATGTCCGGTCGCTGCATGAGTGGTATCAGTGAACACCAGGAGCTGTGAAGGAGCTGTGAAGGAGCTGTGAATGAGCCTTGAGGGCGTCTACAAATGGTTACACATGCTGAGGTGGGTGCGCCGGGTGGGATGGGTGTACATATGTGGCATGTGTACTCGGTTCCGGCAGTGCGCGGCAGAGACAGAGGAGAGAGCGACGGTTGGAGCATGCGTCCGAGTGTCCAGAGGATTGCTTTGTAATTGTAGGGTGCAGACGACACTTTGTGCGCTGCTGTGTAGGATTCCGCAGTGCGCAGAGCGACGGCTGTGCGCGTGTGGGCGCCACTAATGTAGAAACACCATAGGGTAATTACATGTACCTGAGTGTTGAAACCCAGTAGATGCCTCGCAGGTCTTATCATAGGTCTTTATCTGTATTGCGCAGCGTCTACGGATTGACTTGACTTGTCATGACTTTACAGGCATTTCGAGTGCGTTTCGGCGAGATCCGTGTGAAGGCCCATACGGAGGCCGAGCATCCAGCCGCCCACACAACATGCCGCCGCCACCCTCGGCGTCCACCAACACCGTAACGGTGCAAGCGGACTGGCAGAATCGGGAATTCGTGCAGGCGGTGCAGCTTGGTGTCGCACATCTCGCGAGCTTCCTCAACACATTCGGTGTGTTGGCCTCAACATCTCCACTCAACCACGCTCACGCTCCCCCTCCTGCTCCCCGACGCAGATGACGTCACGCGCGGAAAGCTCTCGCATCTAGACAGTAAGCTCGCCAAGCTCGAGCGACGAATGGAGGTGATAGAGGGCACGCTGCAGTCAGTCAGTCACGAAAAGGCGTTTTGCAAATAGTACGTGCACGAGAGATGTGAAGGTCTGGACGTACACATCATCGTACACACTCGCGCATTTTCAGAGGAAACACACGAGCTTGTTAATCAAAGAAGGTCGTTGACCGGGGTTTGCGCTCCTCCGAAGCTGCAACCGACGCGTCTGAAGAAGCGGCCTCTGCTGTAGCTTCGGGCTCTGCTGTAGCTTCGGGCTCTGCTGTAGCTTCGGGCGCCGAATCCTTGAGGTGACTTGATCGTTGCGCAGCGGCGCGTGCACGCTGTGCGTCGCCGCTGCTTCGACGGCCCCTCGTCGCGCCCAGCAGCTGTTCCGTGCCGGCGCCAGCGTCGTCAGCTGTCTCCCCATCGTCGTCAAGAGGTTCTAGCCAACCAGTGGGTGTGTCGCCACGCCGGCTACGCCTGCTACCTACCTGCTGCGTCTGCGGCTGCTGCTGCTGCGGCGGCGGCGGCGGCTTCTGCTGCTGGCGGCGCTCCTCGAGCACCCCGGCGGTGGACGATGTGAGCCGATCGCGGTAGGCGGCGACCTGCTGCACGGAGCGCTCGCTAGCCGAGGAGAGCAGATCGGATTGTCGATGGCTGCGGATGTACTCGAGCACCGCGGGCGGTCCTTGTGCAACGACGCCGACGGGCGGGTACACGAGCGGGTTGCCACCCAGGAGTAGCGTGGTGAGGGCCGGCATGGTGCCGACGGTGCGTGGCACGGAGGTAAGCCGATTCGACTGCAGGTCAAGTGTCGTCAAGTTGTCGAGCGCGCACAGCTGTTGTGGGAAAGTGGCGAGCGAGTTGCTCGAGAGCCAGAGTGACTCGAGAGCCCGCAAGTTGGCGACCGAGCGTGGGAGCTCGTACAGAGCGTTCGCCGAGAGCTCGAGCCGACGTAGTCGCGAGAGTGCGCCGAGCGTGTGGGGCAGGAACGAGATCTCATTCGAGACGAGATACAAGTCCTCCAACCGCTCGAGCGCATTGATGTCGTCGGGCAGCCCGGTGAGCTGGTTGCAGCCCATGCCAAGCTCCTGGAGGCGGGCGAGCCGGAGCACGGGCGCTGGCAGGGTGCGAAACAGGTTGCTCTCGAGCCGCAGCCGCCGAAGCTTCTGCAGCTGCTCAAACGCGGCAGGCAGCTCGACGAGGCTATTGCTATTGAGCGAGAGGCACACGAGCGAGGCACCCAGGTGCGCCCAGCACGACGCGGTGGCAGGCAGCCGCGCGAGCCCCACTCCATCAATGCTCATCTCCACGAGGCCGCTGCTGCGTGCCAACCGCTTCTCGAGTTCCTCAATGGCTTCGGGCTCGCCGGCCCACGCGAGCGAAGGCCCGCGGGAGATAACCTCGTCCACAGGCGGCTCGGGCGTTGCGTGAGCGCCCTGGATGCTGGCGCTCTCGGAGGGCGATGCGGCCGCCGCCGCAGCTTGCGGCGATGCCGCATTGAGCTTCACGGGCGCTGGGGCTTCCACAAGAGACTGCTTTACACGCGCTGGCGGCCCTGGCGGCCCTGGCGGCTGTGGTGCTGGCGGTGACGATGGTACCTGCGGCTGCTGCGGTGCTGGCGCTTGCTGCGCGGCCGATGCAGAAGGGCGGCCGATGATCGTATCGTACATCCAGCTTCCGACCGAGGGCGGCGCCTGCTGCGGTGCTGGTGTTGCCGGTGCTGCTGTGCCGACCAGCGAGCCCCGAGCATACATAACGGCGATCGGATCGCAGCCCGTGCGTTGCTCCACAAAGAGGCACAGTCGCGTGATTTGCTGGAGCAGTACCTCGTTCTCGGCACGGGCTGCCGCTATCTCTGCGCGCATCGCTTCCACGTCGACGCTCGGGGTCGGGGTCGAACCGGTGGTAGGACTGGTAGCCATTGTCGATTCTGTGAAACTGTTTTGGAAGGCTGTGAATTAGAAACTGTGCGCGCCGAACACACAAAGAAGTTACACCTGGAGACGGCGCTAATGTTTGGTGCGAGGGCTCAACACCCCGCCGCGACACAGCGGAGCGAGCGCCCCGGTGCGGCCTGCGAGCTCGCATATGGTCGTCCGAGCCCTCTGTGGCAGCTTAATGGCTGTGCCATGCTTGTAGTCAGCTGGCGAGGACACGCTGCCGGAAACGTCGGTCCAGACCGCCAGGTCGGCAGATCGCAGGGCGCCGAATCCGCGGCGCTTCGTCTGGTAGCCACAGGACTTTTTCGTGGACCTGCTGGCGACGGCGTGCAGATTGGCCGCCGCGGCTGGCAAACCCCCGACGGTGCCACAACCGCGGGTGTCACCAGGTACAAGGAGCGTGCAGTCGGTGCGGTAGGCGTCGAACAACACAAGCCAGCCGCCGTCTGCCGCTTGCAGCATGCTCGGACCCTCGACACATGGCCGTGAGATGGCGTGTGGGAAGAAGGCGCCTACAGCATGCGGATCGTCGACCCAAGGGCCCGTTGGATGCTCGGCGACAGCCTGACGAAGCACCAGAGCGCACGAGGAGTTTCGATAATCGGCCCCAACCGTCCACTCGAATGGCGTCGAGTACCCCTTCCCACAGCGACTGGCCTCGGCTTTGTAGATGAGGAGATATCGGGAGGCGCCCTGGCTAAGGTGCGCCGCCACTGGAGCGCCGTGCTGAGCGCGCATGCCACCGTCGTCGTGGTCGTCGTCATGGTCGCTCTCGTGCTGCCTCGGCAGCCGCATCGCGTGGAGATCGATCATCGACCCGCCATTGCCGATGGCCATGGGCATCGGCGCGGACCAGCGGATCGTAGAGGTGTCAAGTTCCTCTCCCGTCTCTGGACGACCAAACATGTAGAAAGGCCGGTGGACGCTCTCGCGCATCTGGGATGGGCAGAGGTCGGCGGCCTGAGTCGCTGTGAACATGACCAGCAATCTTGCGGGTTCGTCGCCTTCAGAAGGCAAGACGCTGACCTCGGGTGCCCACAGCGAGCACGCGTCTTCGATCGGCGCTTCGACGAGGCGCACGGCCTCCCAGTGCACAAGGTCTCGGGACCTGGCGTAGCCGAATCGAGCAACCGGCCGCGGTGGCTTGCCATGCCTCCGGCAGACCCATTTACCCGGCACCTGGTCGACGCACAGGTCAGATGTGAACACGAGGTGAAACCAGCCGTCGTGCCATGCGACCGATGGGTCGCGGAAGACACGAGCTCCTTCGATGCTGGCAAGCGGTAGGAGCAGTGGTTCACCCGGTAGTGCCGACCAAGAGAGGCCGTCGTCGGAAACGAGGAGCCGGAGCCCATCTCCAAGCGCCGTGAGGTCTTTGAATGACACGAGCACGTAAGCAGGCGTGCTCGCGGTGTCGTCATTCTTCAGCATAACATCGTGCTTCTTAGCATGGCGGTCCCTGGTCACAGACGGTGAGGGTGCAGATGGCGGCAGCTGAGTGCTAGCGTGCGCAGGCTGCGACGACGACAGCTCGTAATCCTCGGCCGGCATAAACAACGCCTTGCCGAGTAGAATTGCGTACACCGCCACGGAGACAAGTAAACACCTTCGCATCATTGTTTTGGAGATAACTAGGATTTCCTGTGAACGAATGGACCACCCTCTTCGACACGGCGCGGCCAACTTTACACAATCACCTCTTGGAGGGCGTTTAATTATTGTATACATGAGAGAGGCCCAGATGGCGAAGGTCAAAGTACTAGACCGGCTCGCACCCGCCTTCCGAGGCGACGGCGGCGCGCCTCCCAGAGCTCGTCACCACGGCAGCCAGCTGCACCATGGCATCCCCGACTGCAAACGCACATGCTGGCAGCGGGCACGCTGCTGCGCCTCTCTAAGCTCTCTAGAAGGAGATCATGTGGAACTCGTGCATCAGCACGTACGCGACAAACAGGAAGTACATGGAGAAGAAGATGGCGCCGACCAACTTGGTGAGGCGAAAGCCCGAGCACACGGTGACGACGTACACGCCGACGAGCGTCCCAAAGAGGATGAGCGTGAGCGGCACGATGTTGTCGGCGTCGACCTCGACGTCACCTCCGTAGATGACGGCGCCCATCACCCACGGCACGCCCAGGCCAAGCAGGATGTCGAAGACGTTGGAGCCGATGGCGTTGGATACGGCCATGTCGCCGTGGCCGTCGCGCGCCACGAGAAGCGAGCCGATCGCGTCGGGCACCGAGGTGCCCGCGGCGAGGATGGTGACACCCATGACGGCGGGATGGATGTTCCAGATGCAGCCGAGCTTGGATGCCCACGTCACCATGAAGTACGAGAGCACACCGATCCAAAACACGGATGTGAAGAACGTGGTCATGTAGCGGCCCTTGTTGGGCTCCTTGGAGCAGTTGGGGATGGTCACCTCGAAGAGCAGGGCGAGCGGGCGGGCGATCGCCGCCGAGATGGGCGAGTCCTCGTCCTCCTCGTCCTCCTTCTTCTCCTCCTCCTCCTCCTCTGGCGACGAGGGGCTCTCGCCGCAGCATCTGGAGACGGCCTCAAAGATCGGCGTGTTGAAGTACATGAACAGCACGTACAAGCTGTAGGTCACGATGAGGGCGATCGCCTCGTTCAACGTCACAGCGCCGTCGACCAGCACCGCGATCATCGCCACGATCGACGCGGCGTAGAACAGCGAGTCACGTGTGATCGGCTTCCAATCGATCGTAAGCACCTGCGGCGTGAACAGCGCCGTGCCGCCGATGATGCAGCACAGGTTGAAGACAGCGGAGCCGACGATGGTGCCGATGCCAACGTCGTTCTTGACGGCGAAGACGCCCATGACCGACGTGAACAGCTCAGGCGCCGATGATCCCGCAGCCTGCACGGCACGGAGCGAGCGAGGCGCGAGAGTGGTAAGCGGCACTCAGGGTATCGCCATCATCACTATCATCAGTGGCGGAACGCTAGCATCATCAGCGCTTCGGCCAGCCGGGCTGCCGGGCTGCGCTGCGTGCGCTGCACTGAGAGCGCTGCGCCTGCTGTCCGCAGTCGCCTGATGGCCGCGACGGCTGTCCGACCACTCGGCTTTGCAGGCAGGCACGCCGGCCGAATGCGGATGGGCGCTCACCATGAAGGTCGCGCCCGCGACATCGGTGGAGAGATGGAGTTCATCTGAGATGACCTCAAGCGACGCGACAAAGTAGTCGTCGCACACAATAGCAAGGGCCCAGAACATGTAAAAAATGCCCCAGATGAGCAGCGCCTCCGCAACGTACTTGTAGTTGGTCACCAGGAACGAGTCGCAGACGCCAGGCTCGTACTCGTAGAGCTTGCGGCGCTGGAGCTCATGGCCATCCACGACTGAGGCCTCAGGCTCCGCAGACAAGTGTGCAACGGCAGCAGCAGCAGCGAAGAGCAGACTGACGAGCATGCCGAATTTGGGACCGAGGGTCTGGAAGGATCGCCGTCGCCTTTTGATCGTCAGAGGGTTTGCCGTGCCCATGGCCGCCTGCTGTCGTCCGGGACCAAGCCCACTTGGGCCCTGGACTTTCTTTTGGGCCCAATCTTTGCAATCAACGCCTACCGGTACGTTCGAAACAGACCGCGGCCAGGGGTCTAATGCTCCTTTCGTCAAAAAAGAATGGCGATCTCGTCGGCGCTGGTGTGCGCTGCTCTCGCGAGCGCGCTTTTAGCACAGCCCCCGGCGCAAACGTTCGTGCTCAAGGGCCCGGGCGTGCAGGCGCGCGAGGACGGTCTCGCGGCTGTCGCCGGTGGGCGCTACGCCGAGGCTGTGCCACTGCTTGAGCGCGCGATACGCTCACCGCCGACGCGCACCGCGGGAGAGCGGCAAGCGGCAGCGACTGCGGAAAATGCGCTCGGCGGCGCGTTCAAGGCGCTCGGCCGTCACAATGAGGCGCTTGCCGCCTTCAGGCGGGCGCTCGCACTCCTCGACGGGTCGGGCGCGCTGCTCGACGAGGCGACGGTGGAGAGCAACCTCGGCGCGGTGCTCGCGGATACGGGGCGACCAAAGGAGGCTGAGGCGCGCTATTCGCGCGCGTTGCGCACGCTCGATGCCGCGGTGCACGCAGACGACGACGATGACGAGGCCGCGGCGGCCGAAGAGGGCGATGAGCTCACGATCGCTCATGCGCGTGCTCGTGCAGACGTGCTCAACAACATGGCTGACCTGCGCCACGGCGCGGGTCGCCTCGAAGAGGCGCACGCGCTGCACGCTCGCGCTCTCGCGCTGCGCCAGCGTGCACTCGGAGCGCGGCACGGCGATCTGGCCAGCTCGCTCAACAACGTCGCCGTGCTGCTCCTTGACCTTCGGCGCCACGATGAGGCTGTGAAACTGCTGCGCCGTGCGGCCAAGATCTCAAAGACGGCAGCGGGCGCGAAGCATCCGCAGCACGCGACGGCGCTGGCCAACCTTGGCGGGGCACTCACGCAGCTCGGCCGCCACTCGGACGCGCGGTCATACTTGCAGCGCGCCGTCGCGATCAACACGGCCGCGCTCGGCGACGCGCACGAGAGCACGCGAGGTGCCGTAGCGAATTTGAAGGCGTGCGAGGCAGCCATTGAGCAGCAGCAGCAGCAGCGGCAGAGCACCGGGTAAAAGTTCCGTCCGTCCATCCTTCGGCGCGAAGTCTACGAAAGGAATCCCAGAGGAATCCAGAATGATTGCAGCACCTTCCGCGAACGCCCCTGCCGTCCCATGCAGGCTCTCTCTCACAATGGGGTTTTTTCGACTCTCAAGACACTCACACTGATCGGGATGTTCAGTGCTGCGCAAGCGCTGCAGCCGTTCTTGGGCCAGTGGAGGCAGCAGTGGAGGCCGCGTGAGCGGCTTGCCCTTTGCACTTGTGCCTCGCCCTTTGCTGTGGCACAGTCCTTCAGCCCGCGCGTCTTCGATGACACGCTGGCTGCCAAACACATCGAGGCAACGCTCGAGCGTTTATCGCGAGTTACGATCACGGTGCCCGCTGACGTTCGACTGACCGACTTTGTGCTCGCGGCCGCCAACGTCGAACAACAGAGCTCGCAGGTTGCGGTCAGCTTCGTACGCTCTTCTGAGGGGCTGCGGCTGGTGGCATATGGCTCACAGAGAGCGTTGCAGTCCATCGTTCAGGCGATTCGCCTGCACTCGAAGGAGGGCATCAGCATCACGTGGCAATTAGCTGCGGCCGGCCGTGGCGCGTGACGCCGCTGAGTAGGAGGTCTCTCGGAATCGCAGGATGGTTCCCCGAGGCCCTGTACCCCTCTGTACCCTTCTCTCGCCGGATGAGGCCGGCGATCGCCCATAGCATTGTTGCGCTGCGGGCTGTGCGGGGAGCGCCGCTCTTTGCTCGATGTACCATTTAGCTCCATCATTACGTACGCATCTTGACAAACGCCAGTGAGCCTGTGTGCACAGGGTTCCGGCTCGGCGTGTCGCGCGGTGCGGTGTGACCCGCCGCTAATGTAACTTGGTAAGACCGCGTAGGACTCCCGCCGTCTCGAAGGCCGCGCGCCCTTGGAGGTGTGGTGTAAACTCTGTCTTTCCGTACCTACAGCGTGTGTGTTTCGGAACGGAGTGTTCATTGTTGTTTGAAGCCGACTCTCAGAGTTACTGTTACTCTCTATATTTACACCGCTTCAAGTTCGCTCTCTTCCCCGCCCGCGCTGCCGCCGGCTTCGCGGACCACGGACGCCCTCTCGGCCGATAAGAAAGTCAGAACACGAGCTCACCCTTGCTCGGTTGCGAGCCCTTCGGCGGCATCACGATTGGTTTTTGCGGCACGACCTCGGCATACCTCGCAGTCGCCGCCCGCAGTTTGGAAGGCCACTCGGGCCGGTTCTTGGTCAACCACTCGTCCGAACGGAATTTGGCGCATGAGAGAGTAGGGTCCACTTCCACCAGGGGCAGGCCTGGGTCACGGCGTTCAACGTCGCCCTCCGATGTCTTGTACCAAATCCACCCAGTCGCTGGCCGTTGGGTCACGTAAGGAGACTGCGGATCCATTCCCATCAGGCGCGCGTTCGTATCCGAGTTGGGCGTGAGTTGGCCCAACGGCATGGCAGAGACGGACGAGGCGCGCTGCCGCTGCATGGTGCCCGTTTCGTCTGCCCGCTTCTCGTCTGCCTCTCGGAGCGCTCGCTCCTCCTCAAGCCGAGCGATGCCATCTTCAACGAACGCCTCCAGTCGGATACACCCAGACTCCCACTGCAAACGGAGAGACTCGAAGGACGTGGCCTGTCAACGAGACGAGGCCACGCGACGAGGCCATCCAAGGAAGCTAAGGGATCGGCGCTTGAGTGCGAGAGTCTCTCTCGAGAGAGTCTCGACCTCACCTGTGTATCCGCATCGGTGCGGCGATCTGCGCCGAAGAGGTGTGCCGCGTACGCCAGATGCAGTTCCGCGTCCTTGCGCGATAACTCCTGTATCAAGGGGAGATCGTCGGGGTTGTTGCTCGAAGGCAGACCCTTGTTCTGGAAGACATATCGCATCTTCTCCACGGCTTCGGGAATCCGATCAGCGCCATAGAGATAGAGCGCACTGTCAGCGGCTGAGGAGAGCCGGTGCACTCGATCTCCAATCATCTTGAACTCATCTTCAGCACGCAACGCATCCTCGGCCGCGCCTGAGAAATCGCCAAGTCGCGAGCGTGCGGCTCCACGTGAGGCGAACAGGAAAGGATTGGTCGACTCTATAGCGTCGAGCTCGTCGAGGCGATCTATAGCGGCCGTGAGGTCAGCCTCAGCAAATTTCCAACGCTCGAGGGCCTCCTGCACGCGCGCGCGCAGCACGAACGTCCGCTGGAGCTCCGCCGGATCAGGATTGGCTCCAGCCTGCTGAACTAGCCTCAGCGACTCAGTGTAGTCCGCAAGCGCGGCATCGAAAAGCTTTTGCCGCTGCCGGACGGTGCCACGCGTCTTGTACAGCGCTGCAAGCTCGTCCGGTGGCTGCTGTGTTCTCTTCCACACTTCAATGCTCTGCGTGAGTAGCGCGTCTGCTGGCTCGTCAAAGCCCTGAGCCGCCATCGTGAACGCTTTCCGCAGGACTGATTGCGCCTCCGCCGATGGCGTCGCGGCAAATGCGGCTGTGCCGCAAAGCAGAGGGTGATTGCTGAGGATGCAGCAGGCTGCAGATGCGCAAAGTGTCGCTCGAGCACTCGCCAGCACGCGCATTTTCAGCTTCGTGGGCTCCAGACCCGCGCCATTTGCGAACCAAAATAGACAAATCGGGTTTCGTCCCAAAACCTCCTCTCTCAGTTCTTTGTCCCGAACGTTTTCGTATTTCGCACAGGTGGCCTCGTGGCTCTCGGGAGTTCACGCGGCCGAAGAGAGTTGGCGAGGCCGCGCGCCTATACTCTCTCTCAGCTCTCTCTCTCACAGCGCTCTCTCTACTGAGGCGACTTGAAATCCTCTCAAGCGGCTCGGTGCGGTCATGCGAAGCATATTATTACTGCAGCTCTTGAGCTCCGCCACGGGGTTCTCAACCGGCGAAGTATATGCCGGCTCTTACACCTGCGGAACTCCGGCGTGGCTCTTTCTGCACATAGACGAAGCTTCAGACGAGCGTGTGAATGCAGTCTTCCACTTCCTGTACCCGTCCTCAACACAGAATGGGGCGTATCAGGTACGCGGCAAATACCGCGACGCGCTCTCGCCCATGCGCCGCGCCGTCCAATTCGAGCCTGGGCATTGGGTGGTGACAGCCGGAAAGGTTGTGCGCGTCGGCCTGCTTGGCATTCTCTCTGAGGATGGGAGTACCTTTGCCGGCGAGGTGCTGCACTCATCGTGTGGAAGCTTTCAATTGGCTCGCATTGGCACCGATGAGCTCATTCCACCGCTGAGCACAGTCAGTCTTGGCGCACTGGCGACGACTGACGCATTACCATTCGTTCTACAGCTCAGTGCTAACGGCGCGCTTGGCATCGCACTGACTGCGGCCGCCGACGTTTCAGACGAAGAAAACGAGGATCATTTGGATCGCAAATGGCGGCCACGGCCACAGGTGCAGATGCTGATCAACGGCGTCGCACTCCTTATCGAAGAGGCACGGCAGCGCCGACGGACGCCAGCGGCGACTCCGACGCCATCAGTGCAGCCATCAGTGCAGCCATCAGCGCAGCCACCGGAGCAGCAGCCAACCACACAGCTCAGGCCCCTCGTTGGCCCAATGCCAGCCGAGGGGGCTACGAATGCCGCTGCTGGAGAGCCGGCGCTGTCGACAGCGGAGGTCGACCAGCTCCTGGCCCTGGAGCCTGTGCTGCGTCGTCTCATTGACACGCGGAGCTTTGATGATGCGTGTACAACGTCGAGACTCGAACTGGCGCAGCACCCCCCACGAAGCTCCCTATGCAATCTTGCCGTGCGCTGGCTACCTGTGCCCTGTCCAGCTCGCGCACTCACCTCCAGCGGATGATCTCGAGTCTCGCCGCTGCAGACAAGCTTTTTGCTGACGTGGGCAGCGCGGCCGTCCAGCGCGCAGCGGCGTGGCGAGTCATGAGCAGCCTCGCGGCAACACAGCAGCTGGCGGGCGGTGCGGATACTAACGATGAGAAGGCGGAGCACGACGCCCTTCGCTCGCTCGGCCTCTTTGTGAGCCAAGTGCCCGCTGCCGGACGTGCCCTCATCGCGGTCTTCAAGGTTGCTGGAGCGGAGCTTGCCATCCTTCGGAAGGCTGAGCAGAAGCATGCAGCCGCGACCGCCGAGGAGGACGCCGATGCTTTGCGGCATGCCCCGGCACAGCTCGCTCAACGGCTTGCTCTCGAGCGCCGGATCCAGATTGCGGAGGAAGAGCTCGATTTTGCCCTGAAGCGATCAGGCTCGGCCGAGGGTGACGCGCGCCTTGCCGCCGCGGAGCGGGCGCACGCCAACGGCAAGAATGCCGAGACCGCCGTGCTGGCCATCACACAACTACTTCCGGGGTGGTCCTGGGCGTGGCGACGATTAGCCACGCTGCGGCGCGAGCGGCCTGGCGGGATCGCAGATGCGCAGGCTGTGGAGTGGCTGCGCCGCGCGACGCAGCTGGCTCCGTACGACGTCTTCGCCTGGGTTGAGCTCGGCGACATGCTCCGCGCTGGCAATGATGCGAAAGGCGCGCTCCATGCGTACAACGAGGCCAGGATCCGCCATCCGACGCTGAAAGCGTTGCGACGGCTGGAGCGCTGGATGGCCACTGTGGAGTCGCAGGTGGTCTCAAGGCATGACCGATCTGCAGGCTGAGCACCTCGGTCCCGTCGAGATCAAGCATGTCGGCTCGGCTACTGTTACTGTACTGTCGCGCCGTCTGCGTCGTGTGAGATGGGATCGTCGGATTCACGTCGGATCGGCGGGCTCCTCTCATGCCGGGCTCTCCGCTCACGAAGCAGGTATTCACCAGTCTCCAGTGTGGTGGTGTCGTGTAACTCGTCCGGGCCACCACCCGAGGCCGGGCGCGCGACGCACTCGAGCGACGCACCAACCGAAAACCGAACCACCATCGCCGATTCGCCGCACGCGCCGGGTCACCTCCCGGAGCGAGAGGCGCGGGGCGTTAGGGAATTTTTATAGGCGTAGCAAGCGGCGGCTTGTAAAGCGGGGGACGGCCGGGACGAGCCGACCGGATGGAACTTGGAAGCGGTTGTAACCGGCAGTACGGCACTGACCCCACGCGACAGTTGCTTCCACCCGGTTCCCGGCGATATCATCCGTATCGTAAAAACCGGCAGACACACGAGAGACGCCATAATTGAGACAGTCGAGCAGTCGAGACACGAGACGAGAGACGCGCGGGAGGGGCTCGCGTTCTTCGGTGTGCTACATGAAGTCCCGGACCGGCGTGGGTAGCAAGCGCTGTTCGACGTCCTCGCCGGCTCGCGCGGCGGTCTTTCGAGTGGTTGAACACGCAAACACCGTTCCGACGCTATACCGACGCGCGAAGAACCGCTGCGGGGCGAGGATTGGGCGAGGAGCCCCCGGAGCCCGCGAGCATCGAACGGCTTTCGTGTGCCCGACATGCAATCCAACCATGCAACAGGCATGTGGCCCGGCAAGTGTAGGCGAGCGCATCAGTTGCCAGTAGTGTACGCACAGCGACTACCACCCTCATGTTGCCAGTGTACGCCACGCGCCGCGATCAGCTGTGCCGTCTCAGGCCCGCGTCGCACCCTCGCACGCTGCGAACAGCACATCGACGAGACGGTATTGGCGCGCCGCGCCGTCCTCGAAGCCAACGACGAGGGCCGCTTCGGCCAACTCGCGAGCACTCGCGCGAGGCTCGTCAGGTTTGGGATCGGGCTTGATGACGGTTAGGGCCGAGATGCCCACAGGCTTGTCGCCCCGCGCAAGCGCCGCCGCCTCGTACTCGGCGTACGATGCCGCCGAAGAGCGCGTGGCGCCGCCGGCAGCGGGCGGCACGGCAGGTGGCACCTTGCTTCCCAAGAGGACGCCGTGCGTGGTGGTGCGGCACAACGCACGGCTCGCACTCGGGCTCGCGAGGCGTGCCGTGTGCGCCGGCAAGATCGTAACCCTCGCGAGCGTGTCACCATGCAGTACATGTACCTCGCCGCGGCTCGTTCCCACCAGCCAGTAGAGTGTCGTTTTTGTGCTCTCCGCAAGACCTCCGCCGCTGCCCCAATGGCCATTGAGCTGCATCTCAGCGGCGGAGGCGGGCGGCGGTGTTGGCCATTCGAGCGGTGCGACGCAGCTGAGATGAGGCGACCGGAAGGTGGCAGTGACCTGCATCGCACCGCCCGCGACGAGCCACATCTGCGCCTGCTCGGCCCACAGGAGGAGCGCGTACTCCTTGTCCTCGCGCGCGATCGTGCACCGCGGGAAGCCATGCACGGGCAGGCGCGGCAGTTTGGACGGGCGCGGCACCGCCATGATGGGGTGGCCGAGAGGGATCAGCTGCACGTTGCGCGGGTCCTGCGGTAGCAGCCTGTCGCCGCGGTTGTGCCGATTCACCTCGTCCACCCAGAACGTGAGGTCGTGGTGGGTTCGATCCTTCTTCTCCTTCTTCTCTGCCTTGAGAGCCGCCTCGTACTGCCTCTGGCCGTCGTCCGATTCGGGGAAGGCCGAGCGCTTGGTCTGAAACTCCTCCGGCTCGCGCGCGCCCGGCGCGATCGCGTATGGGGGCACCTCATAGCAGAGCAGCATGGTGGGTGGCGTGGCCGGCGTGGCCGGCGTCGGGCGCACCGTGTCGCTCGAGCGGCCGCCGCCGCCACGCGCGAGCCCCACGGCGCATGAGTCGTCGGCACTCGCGCCAGAGGCGGGCGGTGAGTCGCTGCCCTGGGTGGGCGTGTTGCCACGCACAGCAGGGAACATGGGGGCGGGTGTCTTGACGACGATGAGCATGCTGCCGTGCGGTGTGAAGAAGACGTGCGTGGGTGGGGGAGGCTGAGCGACAGGTAGCTCCTCGGCGGTCACGGCGTGCAGCCCCGAGATGCAGGGCTGACCGATGACCTGATGCTGCATCTCGATGTGGAAGTTCTTGACGACAATGGTGCCGTCAGTGCAAGCAGTCGCGTACAAGTTGTTGTCGCGTGGGTGGATGGCAGGCACCTGCGAAATATTCTTGAGCACCTCCGGCATGCGCTGTTCGAACTGGCGCTCGATGTTCGTCTGTGACGCAGGGTCGAGACCCTGCTTCTGCGTGATCTTCTCGTGGGGCACCTCGTACAACTTGAGGCTACCCATCACGCACACGATAATCTTGTCCGTGTTGTGCAGCTTGATGAGCGTCGAGCGGAAGACCTTCTCGCCAGGGCCGTGCCCGGCGTGGCCCGGAAGCAGCGGCACAGCCTCATTGCCGTAGACGCACAGGGGCCTGAGCTGCGGGAGCGGCGGGAGCGCCGGGGGCGTGGGCGCTGCTTCGAAGGCGTGCGCGCTCTGAGGGTGGGGCGATGCCAGCACCGGCGAGGGCTGCGGAATCTGCTTCGAGCGCGTGAAGCCAAACATCATACCGTTCGCATGGATGACGAGCAGAGTCTCCTGCGGCGCGCGCGGTAGGCCCGGCCCCACCTTCTTGAGCTGCGGGAAGGCGAGAAGATGCTGCACCGCCGCCCCCTCCTGCTGCGACACCACCGGTCCGCGTCGGGAGATGCCGCCTGGATGGAGCAGGACCGCCACCGGCGCCAACGGCTCAAAGGGCGGCGGCGTACCCCATGCGCCCAAGGCGGTGGAGGGGTCGGCTCCGGCGGCGGCGGCGGCGGCGACAGAAGGCGCGCTGACCATCGGAAGCGGCGTAGGGCGATCGGTTCGGCGCGGCGCGGGCGTGGCGCTAGGCGTCAGAGCCAAGGGCTCCGCATCCTCTTGGAACATCTCCACCTCGTTATCCTCCTGGAACATCTCCACTTCCGCATCCTCCTGGAACATCTCCACCTCGTTATCCTCTTGGAACATCTCCACCTCGTTATCCTCCTCGATGCCGTCCTTGTCCTCCGCGACGGCGTCGTGGTCCGGTTCGCCATCGGGCTCGTGCGCGATCATGGCATCGTTCTCCTCGCCGCTCCCCCCCATTCCGCCCCCCGCCACCCCGTCAGCCCCCGCCACCAAGTCGGCCCCTGCCACCCCATCGGACGCCGCCACCTCCGCTGCGAGGGCCGCGTCTGTCGCCGTCGACGCATCCGCCGCTTGTGCAGCCTCCGCCTCCTTCGCCTCTTTCGCCTCCTTCGCCTCCTCCGCCTCCTCCGCCTCCTCCGCATCCGTCTTCGCCGCTGAGGCCGAGGATACAGAGGCGGCTTGAGCAGCAGTGCCGTCTTCTGCCAGCCGCGGAGCCTTGGGCGCCGGAGCGGCCGCCTGCGCCTGCGCGACGTCCACGGCTGACAGCGCTGCTGCCGCAGTCGAAGCGTCGCATCTATTCTCATTCACAGTCGAAGCGTCGCCGGCCGGTGCCGCCGCTTCCGCTGCTGGCGGCGGTGCGAGCTGCTTTCGCTTCGAGCCCACCACCTCTGCGGCGTCGCTAGTCGCTGTCGCTTCGGGAGCCACCGGGAGACATCCCGCTCGCTGCCGGGACATCTCCGCCTCCAGTGCCACCACCTTAGCCGCCCAAAGAGCCTGTTGCTCCGCCCAAAGCGCCTGTTGCGCCGCGTGCTGCAGGCACGGAATGGAGGAATGGAGGATGGGAGAGGCAAGGCATCAGAGAGGATGGGAGGTAAGGACTACACCGATGGGCATCAGAGCAGGGCAGCGTCGCAGGGCAGTATCGCGGGGCATCAGCGTGGGGCATCGGCGTGGGGCAGGCACGCGGCACGGCGCCGCACCGTGCCTAGGAGGTCTGCCCTGGCGTCGCGCTGTATCGCCTCGAGGAAGAGGGGGCTCGAGTAGCGCGGCAGGTGCATATCAAGTGTGACACCGATCGGCGGCAGCGCCTCGAGGGTCGCCTCTAGGGTCGCCCCTAGGGTCGCCTCTAATGAGCGAAGCACGTGCGGCAGCCAGCTCACTGCATCCTTGCTCTTGTTCATGAAAGTGTTGACGTGATCGAGAGCGCATTGCCATTTCTTCTCGAGGTCGTTTTTTACGTCCGCTTCCATCTCGAAGCGCTTCTCCTCACCAAACTTTTTCTGCACAGCCTGCTTAGCGGCCTCGAGCGCATCGGCGGCCGCGGCTTCGTCCGCAGCGGCCTTCGCATGCACGCACGCGTGCAGGCCTTTGAGGAACGCACGCTCAAGAAGTGCCGTACACACTTCTACGTGCCAAGGCTGCTTGCTGAGCTGGCCATTCCACAGGCCATCGATCCAGTCAAAGGCGTGCAGATACGATGCAGGCTGGTCCTCGCCGAGAAGGGCACGACATTTCGCCTCCGAGAAGCAGCGGAGCTGCTTGCCGAAGGCAACGAGGTAATGCGGAGGCGTGCGATCGTTACCCTGCGCGTCCCTCGACTTGAGGTCTGCCCAGAATGTCAAGTCGCAATCTGAGACTGGCATCTCAGGCTTCCTTGTACTGTGTATGCCTTTACTCGAACTCATGTGCTCACGTGCACGAGACGTCCGACTTCGTCCCGAGCGCGCTTTTCAGCTTGTCGCGGCCTCGCGGGTCATCCATGTGAATTCACAGCCAATCGTTTTCGTTCAGGGGTCATTCACAGAAATTCCTTGGAAGCTGCGTCCCTACGAGGCCGAGCTCGTCCGCGGGTACTCGCGGCGAAAAACTCGATACCAAGGACGTTGCGGAACGCCACGCCAACGTCAGTGAGGGTGGGCTCACTCTCTGTGAGGCCCTGGCGTGCGGACGGGGACGGGTGATTCGCAGTGTCGCCAGTGTAATCGATCGATCCACGCGGCGCTTGCATCTCCCAGCGGACGTCAGTCATTCTTTTTGAAGAGCGATTGCAACGTCGCCTGCGGATGAGAGTCATACGTGCGCTCTCTCTCAGACGTGCCGAGCGCGGTGGGTTCGGCAGCACCGTGCTGAAAGCTGGGCGAGGGCAAGGGGGGCCCAGGTTCAATCTTTTGGCGCTCGCGCACGCGTGCCGAGAGGCGCTTGCGCTCGACATCAAGCACCCGCTCGAAGACTTTTAGCCGCGCCGCGTGCGTCTCCGCCTGCAGCAGCGCCTGGAACTGCAGGCCGTACGGGTCCGACTCGCTCGCCTCGAGCTCCTCGCGGTAGCGGCGCTGGATCGAGCGGATCTCGGAAGTGAGCTCCTCAGGCAGATCCTCGAGGCGCACCTCGCCGCGGCTGTTGACGAGCTTCGAGCGGTCGAAATCGCTTTCCTCTGCGCGCTGCAGAAAGTCGACCACCTTCTTCTGGATCTCCCTCTGCATCTTGTTGCCCACCACCTGCGCACGCTGCTCGAGAAACTGCTGCCACAGCACGATCGTGCCCCAGAGCCCCTTATCCTCCTTGCCTGTGCCGGGGCCAAAGGCGAGCGTACCCTTGACTGCCTCAGTGAAGCGCGGCTCCTCCTTGAGCTCGGCCTGCATGTCCACGAGATTCTCAAACATCTTGAGGAGCTCGGCTTCGGCATTCGCGGTCGCCGCGTTACCCGCCGCGTCCGAATCCCGCAGCTCGGTCACCTCCGCACGTAGGTATGACTTGCGCGTCGCTGCCACCGATGGGTTGAGCACCTTGTTGAGCTGCGCACGCCCGATGACCGAGTGCGAGCCGATGTACTTGACGCGATCCTGCGTCTGCTCGGAGACCTCCTTGAGCTCGTCGAGATAGAAAATCACGCCCACCTCGGCCATGCGACCCGTCTCCGAGTCCACGTTGCACACCATGAAGCGGCGAGCTCCAGAGAAGAGGATGTCGTTGTACATGGCGCGATACCGCGGCTCAAAGATGTTGAGCACGGGCGAGGTGTATGGCAGGTAGGTGACACCGAGGGGAAAGAGCGGCATCACCATCGCGCCCGCACTAGGAGCAGACTCTGGGTCTGTTGGGTCCAGGGGCGCAAGCCACCTCACCTCACTGGTGCCGACTCCATCGGCAGACAGCAGCGGCACAACTGCCCGACGGCAGGCCGAGTGAGCACGCGAACCGCGAAGCAACGAGCTCGGACCGAATCCCAAAGCGCCAGCAAGCAGCGCCAACACCAAGAGCACCGATCTCGGCATCTCGCACGAATCGTTAGGTTAGTTCGACGAAAGTTACCAGTTTTGCGAAAAACTTGTACGTACGTTGGCCATGGGAGGCCAGCGCACAGGGACGTTTACTTCCGCAGGAGGCCCACACGTTAATACAACAGTGGACCAGAATGTTAGCGGAGCGGTGCGTTGCGCCCTGCCAAGGGGGGTTCAATGCCGCCCGATGTGGTCGCCCGCCTCGTTAGGTACGGTCTAGGTACGGTCCGGTGAGACAAAAGAAAACTTTTCTAGCGACGCGTTGCGTTTCGTCCAGAACCTTCCAAACACGGCGGGGCGAAACGGCGCATAGGGGCGGACTCTTTGTGCGCGATCCAAAGCGCGAAAACATTGCGTAGGCCTCTCAGTATTTGGGCTTCAAGCCTGCGGTGATGATGAGCCTCAAGCCCGCGTCAATGCTGGAGCCATATCTATGCAACTTCATGCCACCTTCGAATACAAGCAAAACTCGGGAGTTGACACTTGAAGAGGAGGCCTCCACGGACCACCTATCAGAGCGGTTGCAGGATCTGTGGCAAAAAGCAGATGCCAAGCGGCGCTACTGCCAGTTCCTCGCGCGTCGCCGGCGTGAAGAGCAGGCGGACGAATTCCGGCTCATGATGCTTGGCATAAAACCCCCCTCACCAGCAACGTACGATGACATCGCGCGTAACGGCTGGAATCCCAGGGAGGCGAGTCCGGACAAGAAGTCGCTGCTCGTCGAGACGCAACGCGCACGGCAAGCGCTCAAGGATGCGACCGCGCAGGCGAAGGCGCAAGAGAAGGAGCGTATTCGCCGGGAGAACGCGGCGCTTCAGCATCGCATCAAGCACATGAAAGCAGCAACTGACAACGATGTGCGGGACGACGAGGCAGGCGCTGCTCGGCGCCGAGCAGCTGCAGAGTCGCGAGCGCGCAAGGCGCGAGAACGCGAAGATTTGGCGCGCCGGAACGCGGAGCATCGGCGGCGATTGGCAAACACGGATGCGCGAACGGACGATGACATCACCGACGACGTGGGTCCTGATGGCGTCATTGGCGCGGGCCGTGACGAAGCTGCCGCCGCTTCGAAGGCGCGCAAGGCAGCTGAGGCCAAACAGCTCGCCGAAGAAAACGCCGTGTTTTATCAACGAGTCAGGAGCACGGGGGCGCGAGTGGACGATGATATCACCGACGACGTGGGGCCTGATGGAATTTTTGGTGCGGGGCGTGCCGAAGCTGCCGCTGCTTCGAGGGCACGCAAGGAAGCGGACTCCCAACGGCTCGCCGCGGAAAACGCCGCGTTCCGGCAACGGGTCAGTGCCACGGGCGCGGCAACGGACAATGACGTCACAGATGACGTCGGGCCCGATGGTGTGGTTGGCGCGGGACGCGCCGAGGCAGCGTCCGCCTCGAGGGCACGCAAGTCGGCAAGCGCCCGCATCCTCGCAGAGGAGAACTCGCAACACAAAGCTCGGATCAACCGGTTTGCGTCCAAGTCCGCACGAGGGTCGCCGCGCGGCCCACCCGTATCCATCTAAGCGCCGGCCTTGCGCTGGCCTAGGTACCTGATCAGCACCGCTGGCCGTGGGACGAGCGACCAAGGTCTCTCACCCTTTCCGCACATGTACGAGACCTGAGGCATGGATAGGAGTCTAGGGGTGGGCGGCGCATCTCGCTCTCGCCTCGACGACTACTCGACGACGGCTGCAATCAATGCTGTTATATATTGATTTGATGGAAGATGAAGGGATGTGAACATGGTGTTTCGCTATTTCCTGATTTGGTAGCCCACCGTGTAGCGTCGGGCCGTGTTCCAACGTCCGCCTATCGCCATGGCGCTGCTCACGGCAGCCAACCTGTCCAGGCTCGACAGATTGACAAAGAGTGATCGCGTGTCGCTGCTGATGGAGGAGTCGTCCAAGCTCATCGACAAGGGCGAGGACGCAAGCCATTTGCTTTCCCGCCTTCAGGCCGAAGTTGAGGCTTCATCTTCTGCACGCCCGCGAACAGGCCAGTCGGCCATGGGCCCGCGACCTGTAACAGCTACCACTGAGTACTCGATTGCTGGCTCACTCGGCCAGCACATTAGCGAGTCACTTCTCAGCGCCAAGATGGAGCGTGAGCAGCGGCAGCAACAGCAGAGGCCTCCATCGACTGCCGCTTCAAAGCGGTCCACGAGGTCTGTGCGGCCGCCGACGGCCAAGGAGCTGATGGCATCGTCGGCCCCGCTTGCCGAAGAGCTCGAAGTTCAACTTCGAGAGCGGCTGAGCACCGCAAGCTCGCGTCGACCGGTGACTGGCCAATCGCAAGCGAGCCGCCCGGCGACTGGCATGGATGCCTCACGAGCGCATGCGGCTGCCAACATTTTGGAGTGCAAACCTGTGCTCGACCCGTACGAGCTAGTCTCCGATGAGATGAAGGAGAAGTTTCGCAAGGAGTATCGCGCAATGCAGGAGGAGCGGCGGCAGATGGCCGAGGCTGAGGCGAGGCAGCGCGCGCTCGAGGAGCAGGCGGCGGCCTCCGAGTCCGAGTCCGAGCGGCCCCCGCCGACCCCGCAGCCGAGAGCCGCGCCGCTCGCCGATGTGGGCAACGCTGACGCCCTGAAGCGGCAGCAGCAGCTCTTGCTGCTGCAGCTGGCCAAGCGCCAGACGAGCCGCTCGGGCGGTGCCAACGAGTCAGTCTCACTCAGCCTGCTGCAGACAGGTGGCTGCGGTGTTGTTACCGAGAGGTCAAAGCAGGGACGCAAGCACGTTGCTTCGCGCGCGGCCGCGAGCACGATCGGCTCTCTGTTGAGCGGCACTGACGAGTGAAAGGTGAGGCAGATGATGTGGGCATCACAGCTGGGCCGTGTGAGTGGGGAGGTGTGAGTTGATGCATCGGGGTTCGCGCGGCTTGGTTGCGGAACGCGGATGTCGTGTGCGCCGGGCGTGGGGTATTTTCGGTTCGCGAGGCGGCGGGCGAGCCGTTTGTTCGGTTTCAGTTCGGTTCGGCGCGGGGGCGCGGCGGCCCGGGCGGGAGTCCCGCGCGCTCCGGGGGACGTGGTCGCGTACACGTCGCGTACAGGTACACGCGGGGGCGGACGGTGCGACCGACCGCGCACGCGGACCGATCGGCGAACAAAGGACATCCTGGAGTAACATAGGAGCAGATGGCTGCCTCAGCGGGCCCCCGCACCGAGGGCCCGGAGGCAGCGCGCGAATCGCACGGTTCGAAAGAGAAAGTTCCGGACGGAGTGCGTGCGCGGTGCGAACAGCACTAGTGTCGAATTCTAAACATTGGCTGTGAACACTCCGCACTGAGGTTACAGGTTACACGTACCTTATAGCGTTAAGCGTTAAGGGTTAGCTGAGTGCTGAGCCTGAGGCCTGAGGGGTTCTAACACACTAGGGGTGATTCTGCCCGCTCCCTGCGCTGCCGCATATCGTTCGAGGTACTAGCAGGTGGCGCACCAGGTGAAGCACGACCGGAGTTGAACTCGCTCTTTTGAGTGCGAGTCCTGAGCGTCAGCTGCATCAGCAAGCGTAGCGGCCACGTGAGGGCCTGCCTCAATCTTCTTCGGCGCGATGGGAGACTGGTCTCAAGCTCTGCGACCCGGCGGCGCAGCATCGTAATCTCGGCCAATGCAATGGTTGGCGCGTGCGTCTTGCGCAGCGCGTGGCCTCGCGTGTGCGCCTGAATCTTCATGGCGGCGTCCGCGTGCGCATCGCTCAGGACGGGGTCGTTGACGCAGAAGAGCAGTGGCGGCCCATCGTCCATCCGGTAGGCAAACGCACCGTACTTCGCACCGTACTTCCTTCGGAAGGATTGGGTCTCAGGTTGGGTTTCGGGCGCGTAGTCCAACGCCTCCCCAGGCACGAGCCAGCAAAACTGCTCGGCTCCTGCACGCAGCAGCGACGGCAGCGTCACGTCCTGCATGCGGCTATGCAGCGGTTCGATGGTGTCGCGGCTGAGCTTCTCTGCCCGCCCGAAAGTCAGCGCACCGCCTGTGGGCGCACCGAGCGTTTGTAATGCCACAGCTGCGCCCTGGTCATCTAAAAGCACGAATCCGCCGTACGCGGTGAAGCGGAGCGCGGGGTTCACTGTTAAGCCAAGGAAAGCGAGTGCCGTCTGCGGCTGCTCGCTCAGCTGGCGCATGCCCTCGAGCGGGTAGGCCCAGCACAAGGAGCACGCTTGCTTCGGTGCGGAAGGCCATCCCCTGGGCAGCGGCGTTACCGGGCTGCACCTGCCCGTGTTGGCGAAGCTGAACCCCGTGTGAGCAAGCATCTCGAGCGCGCCTGCGAGATCAAGCGTGTAGGCCTGCTCCTTCGTGTCGAGCTTCAGGCTCAGGTTGTGGCACAGCTCGAGGCCGAGCGGCCCGAGGCTCTCCGGGAAGGCGAGCCGAGATTCGAGCCGAGATTCGAGCCGAGATTCGGACGACACCTGCGCACCCGTCGGCCCGCTGTTCCACAGGTCCGACTCAAGCAGCTTGTCGCCGCAGCACGTGTGACTGGTGACGAGGCGCACGCCGTGGCTCTGCAGCTTGTTGAGCACCTCTCTCGGCGCGGTGAGGAAGCCCGTGCCGTGCTGTCCGATGCCCGCGAGGTGTGCGGCCCGTGCGCAGTCGAGCACCAAGTAAACCTCGGCGAACCCAGCGGCCACACCGTTGATGCATGTGTCGAGGACGCAGAAATCGAGAGCGAGGCCGCACACAAAGAGGCGCTTCTTGTCAGCGAGCGCCTCCCGCAAGGAGCGACGCGAGCGCTCCTTGCCGTCGTTGTTGGTCATCGCGAGCAGATCGGGCGGCGCGTTCATGTCAGGCGGCACGCCTCGTGCCTTGGCGGCGTGCAGGGCTGACTGCTTCAGCACGATGCAGCCTGTAAACGGGCACGCGTGGCAGCCACTGGGGCATGCTCGACGGCGCGCCTCGACGCCCGGGTTGCGAATGAAGACCCGCCCGGGGCCGCCGGTCTCGTATGGGAACGCTCCGAAGCTGTCAACGTCCTCATGGAAGGCCTTGAAGGCGATCATCACATCGTCGGGCCGTCGCCTCCACGCATCGCTGAGCGCGAGCGCGATTGGGGGCAGCAGCTCAGCGCCCGCGGTGCCTTGCACGCAGTGCGGGGGAAATGGGCCGCCCTCGGTGTTGAAGGAGGCGTGATCGTACGGATGGTAGTCCCGCGTGGCAACTATCGTGGCACCGCAGGCAGTTGCAGCAGCGATGAGAGAGCATATGGTCGGCACGATCAGGTCGCCCTCTGGCACGCCGAAGCGCCCGCCGTGCGGATTGGTTGTCGGATCGCATGGCACGAAGTCGGCTTGCATGTCGATCACCACCAGAGCGTCGTCTGGCCCAATGGACTCGCAAGAGCAGTCCACTACGGGAGGCTCATCGCCAAGCAATCGCAGCCACTCTTCGAAGAGCAAGTTCTCGCGTGTCGGCACGGTGCCGCGTGGCAGGCTGAGCGGGTTGCCGCCCCTTTTTGACTGCGTCCTCAAATCGTCACACGAGCCGCACACGGATGACTCCGGACGTGCCAGTCGAGACGCCATGGCTGGTCCCCAAAAGAGAGTGCCGGTACGTTTCGTCAATCTAAGTCCATCGCAATGTTCTCTTCTCGAGCTGGAAACGGTTCACAGACCGTACTTCTGGAGTACATCTGGCGCTGGCCTTGGTGACGAGCCGCTGCTTGCTTGCGCGCGCTCGGGTCTCGAGAGAACATGGCCGCCACGTCTTCCTCCAGACCGGCGCTCGAAGCTGAGGCGCCGCTCTCATTTGACACGTCCGAGGACGTCGAGATTGTCCCCACATTCGACGCGATGGGCTTCAAAGAAGAGCTCCTCCGCGGTATCTACGCTTACGGCTTCGAGAAGCCCTCGGCCATTCAGCAGCGCGCAATCATGCCAATTCTAAAAGGACGCGATACGATCGCGCAGGCACAGTCAGGGACGGGCAAGACGACCATCTTCTGCGCCGGTATTTTGCAATGCCTCGACACCTCGTTGCGTGAGACGCAAGCGCTCGCGCTCGCACCCACACGCGAGCTGGCGGAGCAGACGCAAAAGGTAATCCTGGCGCTCGGCGACTACATGAGCGTGCAGTGCCACGCCTGCATCGGCGGAAAGAACATAGGCGAGGACATGCGTCGGCTCGACGCGGGCGTGCACGCCATCTCGGGCACTCCTGGCCGCGTCTTCGACATGATCAAACGGGGCAACCTTCGCACGCGCGCAATCAAGATGCTCGTGCTCGACGAGGCTGACGAGATGCTCTCCCAGGGATTCAAGGAGCAGATCTACGATATCTACCGGTATCTTCCGCCCGCATGCCAGGTCGTCCTCATTTCGGCCACGCTTCCAACCGAGATCCTCGAGATGACGCGCAAGTTCATGACCGACCCTGTGCGCATCCTCGTCAAGCGCGACGAGCTGACACTAGAGGGCATCAAGCAGTTCTTTGTCGCGGTTGAGCGCGAGGAGTGGAAGTTCGACACGCTGTGCGATCTGTACGATACGCTCACCATCACGCAGGCCGTCATTTTCTGCAATACGAAGAAGAAGGTCGACTGGCTCACGAATAAGATGCGTCAAGCCAACTTCACCGTCTCGGCCATGCACGGCGACATGCCACAGAAGGAGCGTGACGCAATCATGGCCGAATTTCGCGCGGGGGACTCACGCGTTCTCATCGCCACCGACATCTGGGGGCGCGGAATCGACGTGCAGCAGGTCTCGCTCGTCATCTGCTATGACCTGCCCAACAACCGTGAGCTCTACATCCACCGCATCGGCCGCTCGGGACGCTTTGGCCGCAAGGGTGTGGCGATCAACTTCGTCAAGTCGGACGACATCCGCATCCTGCGCGACATCGAGCAGTACTACTCCACGCAGATCGACGAGATGCCCATGAACGTCGCCGATCTGGTCTAGTATCCATAGAGACGAGTACGGAGCCTCCATATTAGAGACGGTAGAGATGAGAGCGCCCGAGGAATTGCGCTCCTCTGTCCCGCTCCCCAGCTTTCAGACACGTGACAGTGCGGTCTCACGGTCCGAGGCTCTGTGCCCGCCATGATGCAAGGTGAAGGTCGGGTTGTACATAAAAGTCAAGTGACTTGACCTGATTTGACTACATAAAATTTTCGTTTCATTCACAGCCCAAATCGCAAAAGGGAGTAATGCGTGACGTCCAGGAGTGTGCTGCTGACGCAGAGACCTTCAACGCGCGATGGGCAACAAAATTTCTTCGGCCGTGGGCATGAAGAGAAGGGAGGATGTTTCGGTGATCGACAAGCTCACGGAGGCGCAGCTGGACGAGTTCCGCGAGGCTTTCAACTCATTCGACAAGGTGTGTGCGGGGTGCGGGCTGCTGCTGTCGACGTCGCATTGGGAAGAGAGGACTCACTGTCCGCGCGGCCTGCGTCTAGCATGCATCCGTGCTCTGGTCGTCATTTGGCCGCCTCGCTCACACGCCGCGCACGCTCGCTCAGGATGGAGGAGGATCCATCGATGCCAGAGAGCTGAAGGACCTGATGGCGTCGGTTGGGCAGAACCCGACCGATGAGGAGCTCGAGGAGATGATCCGGATCGCGGATGCTGATGGCACAGGGGATATCGACTTTGCCGAGTTTGTCACGCTGATGGCGCACAAAATGGCCGACGAGAAGTCGGAGGAGACGCTCAGGGCGGCCTTCTCTGTCTTCGACACTTCCGGGGACGGCTTCATCAACGCCGAGGAGATGCGCCGCATCATGATTAACGTGGGTGAGCCGGTGACGCTCGAGGACGTTGAGCAGGTGATCAGGAAAGTGGATAAGAATGGTGACGGCGCGATCGACTACGACGAATTCACAAAGGTGACGCCGCACCCCAAGCACAAGCCTCCTCCCGCCGCAGAGAGTCCTTGGAGCTCCTTCATGCGCCGGCGTTGCTCCTGTCCGCCGGGGCGACGTTGCCGACGCCGCCGACTCGTGCGGCTGTGCTCGCCTCACAGGTCATCATGGACGAGGCACCATCAAGTCTTGCAGCCAAAAACCCATAATTTGGATGGAGGCGCCGGCGCCTCGCGCACTCTCAGAACTCTCGTAGCGCTCAGCCTGCTCGAACAACTCGAAGGTTGTCAAAACCATTTCCAACAATTTATATACATTGTATCTAACCGCCGCATGAGGCATGCACCGCGCACCGGACACGGGACAGGAGGGAGTTACGGCCAGAGTTTGGAGGCCAGAGGCCGGTACCTAGTTTTGGGGCCTTTCTCTTCACAGTGACTCGACGACGGGCGCACGCTCGCTTCCTCGAAAGCGCGCGCGGCATCCGACAGAGCAGTATCCAGAACACGCCCTCCTCCTCGAATCATGGCCTCCGCTTCCGATAAAAAACCGGTGATTGCCAAATGCTCGTTGACCTACTCATATCCCAGGGCTGCGCGTGTGCCCGCCAGATCGCGCAGGGCGTCGTCGTCCCTTGCCCCCTATTCTGCCGCATGCAAACCGCGAGTGGCCACCTGCTCGGCGCGCATCACGCGCGCGTGCACCGATCGGTCTCTCACCGCCCCAATCTATCCCCCTCCCCCCCCGCGCGCGCGAAGGCGAAGAAGAAGAACCCCAACCGCCTGCTTGTGGACGAGGCATCCAACGACGACAACTCCGTGGTCGCCCTCTCGCTCGCCACCATGGAGGAGCTGCAGCTGTTCCGTGGTGACACCGTGCTGCTCAAGGGCAAACGCCGCAAGGACACCGTGTGCATCGTGCTTGCCGATGGTGCGCGCCCGCCCTCGCCGCATGGGCGTGCTTTGCTGCTGCTGGCGCGGCCCCTGACCGCCTCACGCGCTCCCCACGGTGCCCGACTCCTTGCACAGACACCTGCGAGCCGGGCAAGATTCGCATGAATAAGACCATCCGGAAGAACCTCAAGGTCCGTCTCGGCGACGTCGTCTCGGTGCACCAGTGCCCCGACGTCAAGTATGGCAAGCGCGTGCACATCCTCCCGATCGACGACACCATCGAGGGCATCACCGGCAATCTCTTCGACGTCTTCCTCAAGCCGTACTTCATGGAGGCGTACCGGCCCGTGCGCAAGGGCGACCTCTTCCTCGTGCGCGGCGGTATGCGCGCTGTCGAGTTCAAGGTCGTCGAGACGGATCCCGAGGACTACTGCATCGTCGCGCCCGACACGGTCATCCACTGCGAGGGCGACCCGGTGAAGCGTGAGGACGAGGAGTCGAAGGACGACGTGGGCTACGACGACATCGGCGGCGTGCGCAAGCAGCTCGCCAACATCCGCGAGCTCGTCGAGCTGCCGCTCCGCCACCCGCAGCTGTTCAAGTCCATCGGTGTCAAGCCGCCGCGTGGCATCCTCATGTTCGGCCCGCCGGGATCGGGCAAGACGCTCATCGCACGCGCGGTCGCCAACGAGACCGGCGCCTTCTTCTTCCTCATCAACGGCCCCGAGATCATGTCGAAGCTCGCGGGCGAGTCGGAGTCCAACCTGCGCAAGGCCTTTGAGGAGGCCGAGAAGAATTCGCCGGCCATCATCTTCATCGACGAGATTGACTCGATTGCCCCCAAGCGCGAGAAGACGCAGGGCGAGGTGGAGCGCCGCATCGTTTCGCAGTTGCTCACACTCATGGATGGCCTCAAGGCGCGCGCGCACGTCGTCGTCATCGGCGCGACCAATCGGCCCAACTCGATCGACCCCGCGCTCCGCCGCTTCGGCCGTTTTGATCGTGAGGTTGACATTGGCGTGCCGGATGAGAACGGGCGCTTGGAGGTGATGCGCATCCACACGAAGAACATGAAGCTGACCGAGGACGTTGACCTCGAGCAGCTCGCCAAGGAGACGCACGGCTACGTCGGCGCCGACCTCGCCGCGCTGTGCACCGAGGCCGCCATGCAGTGCATCCGCGAGAAGATGGACGTCATCGACCTTGACGACGATGAGATCGACGCGGAGGTGCTCGACTCGATGGCAGTGTCGCAGGACCACTTCCGCACCGCTCTCGGCATCTCCAACCCGTCGGCTCTGCGCGAGACTGCTGTCGAGGTGCCGAACGTTACGTGGGACGACATCGGCGGCCTCGAAGGCGTCAAGCGCGAGCTGCAGGAGGTGGTGCAGTACCCGGTCGAGTTCCCGGAAAAGTTCGAAAAGTTTGGCATGCAGCCGTCCAAGGGCGTACTCTTCTATGGGCCTCCCGGTTGCGGCAAGACGCTGCTGGCCAAGGCCATTGCCAATGAGTGCCAAGCCAACTTCATTTCGATCAAGGGCCCCGAGCTTCTCACCATGTGGTTCGGCGAGTCCGAGTCGAATGTGCGCGAGCTCTTCGACAAGGCTCGTGGCGCGGCACCTTGCGTGCTCTTTTTCGACGAGCTTGACTCGATCGCACGTGCGCGCGGCTCGTCGGGCGGCGACGCGGGCGGCGCAGGCGATCGCGTGATCAACCAGATCCTGACCGAGATGGACGGCATGGGTGCCAAGAAGTCGGTCTTCATCATCGGCGCGACCAACCGCCCCGACATCATCGACCCGGCTGTGCTGCGCCCGGGCCGTCTCGACCAGCTCATCTACATCCCGCTGCCCGATGAGGGTTCGCGCGTCAACATCCTCAAGTCGGTGCTGCGCAAGTCGCCAGTTGCGTCCGACGTCGACATCCCATTCCTCGCTCGCACGCTGCACGGTTTCTCAGGCGCAGATCTCACCGAGATCTGCCAACGCGCTGCTAAGATGGCCATCCGCGAGTCGATCGAGAAGGAGATCGAGATGGAGAAGGAGCGCGCGGCCTCGGGCGCGGATGGCATGGACGCCGACGTCGTAGACCCGGTGCCGGAGATCACCAAGTTCCACTTTGAGGAGTCGATGAAGCATGCGCGCCGCTCGGTTTCCGACAACGACATCCGCAAGTACGAGATGTTCAGCCAAACGCTGCAGCAGTCGCGGGGCTTCGGTGGCGAATTCAAATTCCCCGAGGGGGGCGTCGGGGGTGGCGTTGCGCCTGCGGCAGCCCACGGTGGCGCGGCGTTCGCCGCAAATGCTGCGCCAGCCAGCGCCGATGACGACGATGATCTTTACAAGTTCGTGCGTTCGAAGCTCGAACGCGCACTCGCTCCTTCAAAGCCCTCTCCTTGCCTCGTCGCTGACTTGCATATGGTTTCGACTGCTTCTCTCTGCGCAGCTGATGGCCACTCCGTTGATTTGCCCGGTGCCGTGGCGCGGCTGCTTGACCTGTCACTGGCGGGACTTAAGGGGCGTTGGACGTGGACGCGAGTCGCTCATGTGTGAATCGAATTCGGACAGGTGCACAGGGGTGTTTGTGCGCGGCACCCACAGCCCGGCGTCTGTCACACGCACAGGGCGGCCATGTCACCAGTGCACAGCTATACCCGTAGCTCGTTTCTTGATCTTGTCATCTCCCGGGTGCGGGCGTTTGCGCGGATCGGCCCGCGGGCGGGCGTCGGTGCCGCGGCGCGGGCCCGCACCCGCCTCACCCGGGGCCGGGTGCGGGTCCGCGGCTGGTGCGCGTCCACACCGTGTGATTACAAAAATACGGTATACGCGAGACACCGACCCGACGAGGCGACGTCGGCCGCGCCGCCCGAGCGCCCGACCCGCCACCCCGACCGCACCCCCGACCGCACCCGCCTCACACCACCCCGCCGCCCGGCTTCGTCGGACGTGGTCGGCCGCCACGCGCACGGTGGGCTCACTCAGGCGCTTCTCGCGCGGGTGCTATCGCGCACATCCACGTGCGCTCACGGCGAGAGGTTGATCGTAGCACCGAATTTTGGCTCGCCCGAGACCGTATTCACCTCGGTCGTCAGCTGCACAGTCGATTTCTCGCCTGCGACCTCGAGCGCGAGCGCAAGCACGCCGGTCGTCGACCACTTGCCGCGCAGCCGCGTGTGGTCGGTCACCTGGCGCGTGCCACCGACCGTCATCACGCCCTCCGTTTTAGGCTCCCACTCGAGGCTCGCCAAGAGCGAATGCTGCGAAGACATCTTGTGCGAAAACGTCAGGCTCGTGGTTTGCTGGGGCTCGTCGAGTGGTGAGCCGTCGGGATGCACAAAAGGCTTTGTGCACGCGAGCGTCACGGCGGACGCACTCACCAGCTGCTCACCGTCGAGCTCTTGATGGCCCCACTCGAGCGCAGCCTTAATGCCACCGCGCAGGCCGAGCATGGACCAGCTGTGTACGCCGAACATCAGCATGGACGTCGAGGTCTCCGTCTGGCCAAGTGGCATGCCGCTGATGAGCTCGATGCTGGATTGCAACCCGTTTGTGGACCCTACCAGAGCACCTAACGGCGTTCCCACGATGCCCTGGAGCTCGCCGCCGACAGGCTGGCCGGCGGAGGAGAATAGAAACTTCGTGTTGAATTGAAGCATCCCGTAGAGCAGCGTGAAGTTCTCGAAGGATGCCTGCAGCATGCCGTTGGACATGAGCTCCGCCTTCAGGGCACCAAAAGGGGTGAAGTACTGCGTACCCACCTGCGCATGCGTATGGTCGCCGCTCATCATCCCCAGGCCCGACGTCACGACGCCGTCGAGCGGCTGTGAAGTGATGGTGAAAAGCGAGTGCGGCCTCAGCGAGTGCATCAGTTCAGCAAAGTCGCCTCCAAACATTTGCAGCGCTGCGAAGCCCGTCTCGTTGGCGGGCGGCAGACCTGGAGGCAGTGGCGGCTCTGCAGCGGGTGTGGCCTCCGGCGGTGCGGCGGCCGCCGGCGCGGTCACCAATGCGGCCGCAGGCGCTGGTACATATGCCATGGCGTCGGCCAGAGACGCGTGCCCTTTTGTGGAGGGGCACCCAAACTTGTGCACCAAACATGCAAACCGTTAACGCGATTCGCGCATTTCACATGGGTTTTTCGCACGAAGACTCGGGTTTCGTCACATTCGTCCCCTGGGCACGCGATGTTGCCGCAGAGCTCGTTGCTCGCCGTCGTCTGCTTGTACACGGCGCTAATCGCTTTCAAGCCGTCCGAGCCCTTCCTCTTTGTTTTCTTCGAGTGCATCAAGGGTATCCCTGCGGAAGCTATCAACGCCAACATTTTCCCCGTGTGGAGTTACGCGTATCTCGCGCTGCTGCCGCCTCTGGCCGCGCTAGCAGAGCTCGTCGGTCATCGGCACGTCGTGCTGCTCGGAGCGATCGGACGGCTTCTGACGATCATCATCATGCTCGTGCCCTTTTCAACGTGCTCTGTCGAGTGGATGCAAGTCTCGCAGGTGTCCATTGCTGTAGGCTTTGCTGCGCACCCAGCCTTGAGTGCGATCATGTACAGGGGGTTGCCGCGCGTGTCGTACGTGCGAGCGGCCGGCCTGGTCGCATGCGTCGGCGTGGTTGCTGAGACAAGCGCGAGCTTGCTGGGGCAATTACTGATTTCACGGCAAGTGCCCCTCGATCTGCTCTTCCTTCTCTCTTTTGTGTTCACCGGCGCCGCTGTCCTTGCGGTCTTCCTGCTTCCCGCACGCCAAACAATGATCGCCAAGGACGCACTGCTCGCTCCATGCAGCGTGGCGGCAAGAGTCGACTGGAGCGTTGGGATCAACGTGTCGCGGTCCGCCGCGGGAGGGTGCTCAAGCAGCGACGACTCTGCTCCGGCTGCTGTGAATGGCCGCCCGATGGCCACCACACCCATCTCAGGGAGCATCCTAGGGAGCGCACGTGCCGATGTTGCGGCGGCGCAGCTCGCCGCTGAGCATCCTTCGCGCAGTGTGGGTGCCAACCCGAGCTCGGCCGCTGGGCTGGTAGCGTCTGACGGCGCTCTCGAGACTGGCGCCACCGCCTCGTCCCCGCTCCTAGCCACGAGCTCGCAGGCTCGGCTCGTGTGCACGGACACGGCGCACGTGCTGCGCCACTCAGGAGCCGTCTACTACTACGCCTGGATTGCAGTCGCGACGGCGGTGCACCACCTCGTGGTCACGTACTGGCAGTCGGGCATCCCACTGCCGCCGCACCCGGTCGGCACCCCATCGCCGCCGCCGCATTCCCTGTCTTTTCCAAGGGCAAACGTGAACCACGTGAACGTGAACCACGTGAACGTGAACGTGCCGACCTGTCCTCTGCCAGACGGCCCGTCCGCGCACTGCGACCATGTTGGCCGCGAGTCCATCAACGGTTACATCCAAGCGTTGGCGAGCCTGCTCGGTGGTTTGGCTGCCTTGCTGCCCCCACTCCTTGAGCGACTCAGCAGCGACTCAGTCTTCCACAGCACGCGCGAGAGCCTTATAGTCGGCAGCCCGCTGGTGCTCGCGGCACTGCTCTACACGATGACCATTGCCGAGACCGAGCAGCTGTACGCGCTCGGGTACGTCAGCTTCCACGTCGGCTTTGAAATGATGCGCGTGCTTTGCGAAGCGGAGGGCGCGCGCTGCATCGCGGCTACAAGTTGCCAGGGTCAGCCGCGCTTCGCAGCTGTGAGTGGTCTGAACACGACCATTACGCTCGTGCTCCAGGTGCTGCTCCAGATGTTCTTCACATTCCCTCGCGATTTTCAAGTGCTCGCATCTATCCTCTTCGGCCTGTTTGTCGCGTACGTAGCGGCAGCAGCGCTGCGCGTGCTGCTTGCGCACCGCAACTCCTCGGCGAGTGCAGGCGGCAGCTGTAGCAACGCCGTCCATGCATGCGATGTTCGTGGCGGCAGCGCAGCCGACGCGGACGATGGTCGGCCGTACATGCAGCATCGCGAGTGAACATCGTGTGTATTTTCAAATTTTGTCGCTCTGTCCCGCTCTACGCGTCAAATCTGTAATCTCGTCGCCAAATCTCGTCCAGTGGGTCGCCTAATCTCGTCGTATCTCGCCAATCGCCAATCGCCTCCAAGCATCGAGAAACCAAGCATCGCCACAATCGCCGATGCAAGGAAGAAGGAACCAAGCATAAACCAAGCACAGCTCACGTCATAGCACATAGGGACATAGCCACGTCCCACGTCAAGGACGTCCAACTCCAAGCAGCCACGCCCGTGGATGAACTCTCGATTATGCAAATCCCTGAAGCAAAGCTGCTTGCACTTCACGGATTAGCGACGCGCGCGGCGCGCGCCGAGCTCCGACGTCACGTACAGTACCCTCGTGCTCGAGGGGACCGAGCGCGTTGTGTTGAACAGCAGCCGCTTCGTAAATATTTAATGGTGAGCCAACGGGCCGATAGCGCCGAACTCGCGTCGCTGCCGGCACTCTCCGGGCTCACCAGCTTTGGACCGGCCTGCTCACCAATCGCCCGCTTCACTCGCTTGCTGTGCCTTGCAGAAGCGACTCTTCTCCCTTGAGGCGCAAACCCATGGCAAGGGGCAAGTCATCTGTGCATGGCACCCGCAGGGCATCTTCCTGGCTACTTGTGGTGCGAACAAGATTGTCAACGTCTTCAATCGGCAGGGCGGGCCGCACGCAGAAATCCCGCTTGAAGGCGCTGGCCAATGCCTTCAGCTGGAGTGGGACGTTGAGGGCGAGAAGCTTGCCATCCTGCAGCAGAACTCTGCGATAATTCGGCTGTGGGACGCCAACATGAACACCGAGTCGTCGGTCGATACGAATGCACGTATTGACAAAGGCGAGGTCTTGACATTTATCAAGTGGGCGGCGAATGCACCGCTGCTTGCCATCGGCAATCAGAAGGGCACTCTCTGCTTGTATGACAAGCGCACGTTGAAGAAGCAATCGCTGCTGGGCAAGCACACCAAGCGCATTACGTCCGGCGCTTGGAATGAGCGTGATGAGCTCATACTCGCATCGGAGGACAAGCAGCTCACGCTCTCCGACCAAGCCGGATTGACGCTCATGCAGCAGGCGGTGCGCGGGGATCCGTCGGAGCTGCGAATCGCCGGGTCGTTCATCTCGACCATCATTAGCCGCGTGACGCTCGCCATCTTCGAGCTGAAGGACGGCGACCAGCTTCGCTCGGTGGCGGAGCTGAGCTTCCCCAAGCAGCACGGCGCCATTGTCGCGTACGAGTGGGTCGGCGCCGCCTTCGTGTCCATCGGCTTCGAGAGCGGCTGGATGGTCGTGTACGACGTGCGCCGCGGGTCCACTCCGTCAGAGGTCTTCTCACACAAACTCTTCTCGAGCAATGGCACGGCGCTCGCCGTCTCGGAGCGGCTGCGCCGTGCCGCTATGTGCGCCGGCAACGCGGTCAAGGTCGTTGCGCTCGGCGGCACCGACGCCTCCGCGTACGGCGAGCTGCCGGACGAGAGCGTCGTGCTCAAGACGGACGGCGGGCAGCTGCAGCACCTGCAGTGGACGCGCGACGGGCAGATCCTCACAGTCGCCTCGAGCACCGGGTGCGTTTACAATTTCCTCGCCTCGCTGCCCGTGCTCGCCTCGACACACGGCACGCGATACATGTACCTGACCTCGCTGCTCGAGGTCTCCGTGGTGGACTCGGCCAAGCCGGAGGCCGAGCCGCTCGTCGTCACCGTGCAGATGGAGCCCGACTTTGCGGCACTCGGGCCGACGCACGTGGCGCTCGGCATGAACAACCACGTGCTTTTCCACGACCTGCGCGACGCAGGCTGCCCACTCGCGCACGAGAAGGAGTACCTCGGCACTGTCGACGCCATCCATCTCAACGCCGACTACGTGGCAGTCCTCTCCTCGGGGCGCATCTCGCTCGAAGCGCTGCTCGGGCCCGATTCTGGCAACGGCATCGCGTCGCGCGACCTTCCCGACGACAAGCAGCAGCGCGACGTCTCGTGCCTGGCGCTCACGGCCGAATTCTTGATTTACGGCACGCGGCGCGGCACCATCACGTACGTGTACCTGCCCGAGCTGGCGCAGGTCTCGGAGTTCCGTCACGACTCGCCAGTCACTGCGTGCTTCCCGAACGCTTCGGGCACGCGCGTCGCCTTCGTCGACGCTGCGGGCCTTGGCCACCTGCTCTCGCCCATCGACGAGTCGGTGCTGCCCATCCCCCAGTTGCCGATGGCGAATGCTGGCCACAAGATCCTATGGGACCTCTCCGATCCCACCCTCTTCGTCGCGTTTGGCGTCGGCTTCTACTCGGTTTACCTGTACAAGCCTCACTCCGTCTACGGCGCGGCTGTCACGGCCATCGCAACCGACCAGCGGCTTGCTTCGCCGCATCTCTCCCCTATCATGCTCAAAGGCGGCACACTCACCTGCCAGGAGCCTAATGGAACGATCTCGGCCGTCGTGCTCTCCACACACGAGGCCATCGTGCAACTCGACCAGCGGGGCGGCGCCACCCCGGAAAAGCTCATGCTGTGCTTCAAGCAGTCTGTGGCGCTTGGCCGGCTGAGCCGCGCGTGGGACCTCGCCATGACCCTTAAGGAGGCGGCTCTCTTCGTGCAGCTCGGCCACGCCGCCATGACTTTAATCGACCTGCCGATGGCCACCCGCTGCTACCGCCACCTTGGCGATGCGGGCATGGTCATGGCCTTGCAGAAGCTCGAGGGCCTCGAAGACCAGCACCTTCTTTCGGGCCACCTCGCGATCATGTTCGACGACCATGCTGTCGCGCAGGACCACTTTCTGCAGTCGTCGCGCCCGCTTGCGGCGCTCGAGATGCGACGCGACCTGTTGCACTGGGAGCAAGCGCTCAAGCTTGCCAAGACGCTCGCCCCCGACCAGGTGCCCATGATTGCACGGGAGTTCGCAAAGCAGCTCGAGTTTCGTGAGCAGTACGAGCAGGCGCTCAACATGTACCAGCGCGGGCTTGGCGACGCCCCCGTCTCGACGGGACGCTCCTGGGCGCGCGATGGCACGCACGAGCGACTCTGCCGCGTCGGCATCGCCAAGATGTCGGTGCGTATTGGCGAGGCGTCACGCGGCGTGGCCCTCGCACTGGAAGGCGCGGACCGCGAGTGCTGTCGCGAATGTGCCGTGCTGCTCGAGGCGCTCAAGCAGTGGAACGATGCGGCACGTCTGTACGAGACGGGTGAGCAGCTCGACAAGGCCGCCGCGATCTACATCAAGACGAAGAATTGGGGCGCCGTCGCACCACTGATGGCTAAGATCGCCTCGCCCAAGCTGCACTCCGAGTTTGCCAAGGCCAAGGAGGCGGAGGGATCCATGCAGGAGGCGGTGACCGCGTATGAGCGCGCCAACGACCTTGATTCGGTGGTGCGCCTATTGCTCCTCCCCGCGCTCGAGCAGCCGGACCGCGCCATGGCGATCGTTCGAGAGACCAAGTCGCCGCAGGGCGCGCTGCTCGTCGCGCAGCACTGCCAGGCGCGTGGCGACTTCCGTGGTGCCATCGAGTTCCTCGTGCTCGCCAAGCGGCCCACAGAGGCGTTCGAGCTCGCCGGCAAGCATGATCAAATGGAGGTGTACACGCAGTCGCTCGGTGGCGCTGGCACGCACGAGGAGAATCAAAAGGTGGCGCTGTACTACGAGGGCAAGGCGGACGCGCTGAAGGCGGGCGAGTTCTGGTTCGCGTGCAAGGAGTACGCGAAGGCGCTGCGCCTCTTTCTGCAGTGCTCTGAGCGTGCGGTCGACCAGGCCATCGAAGTGGTCGGGCGTGCGCGCTCAGACATGCTGACACATCAACTCATCGACTTTCTCATGGGCGAGACCGACGGCGTTCCCAAGGACCCCAACTACATCTTCAGACTCTACATGGCGCTCGGCAACTACCCGCAGGCAGCCAAGACGGCTATCATCATCGCGCGCCAGGAGCAGGAGCTAGGCAACTACCGCATCGCGCACGGAATTCTCTTCGACACGCACCGCGAGCTCACGGCCCAGCGCATCCGCGTGCCGCAGGAGCTCGCGCTCAACCTGATGCTGCTGCACTCGTACGTCCTCGTCCGGCCTCTCACCAAGCTCGGCGATCATCTGAGTGGCGCGCGCATGCTCATCCGTGTGTGCAAGCACATCTCGCGCTTCCCGATGCATATCGTGCCCATCATGACGTCGACGGTCATCGAGTGCCACCGCTCCGGCTTGCGTGGCGCGTCCTTCGAGCACGCCACCACCCTCATGCGCCCTGAGTACCGCTCGCAGATTGGCGAGGCGTACAAGCGCAAGATCGAGGCGATCGTGCGTAAGCCTGGCGAGCGCGAGGATATCGAGGAGCCTGAGACCCCCTCACCCTTTGACCCGAATGCGCGCGTGGCGGAGACTGTGCTCGAATGCCCATCCACGCGCAACACGATCCCGTACTGCATCGCCACCGGGCGCCACATTGTACTGAGCGACCTGACCACGTGCCCGAGTTGCTCCTTCCCTGCGCTGTACTCGGGCTTCACGGCGCTCATCGAGGCGGAGCGCCAGTGCCCTATGTGCATGCAGGAGGTTTCGCCGCATTCGATCCGGCGGTTTGAGGAGGAGGAAGCCAAGGAGTGGCTCGCCAAATATACCAAGCAGGACTCCAAGCAATCAGGCCAAGCAGCCAAGTAAGGGATTGGGTTTGAAGAGGTCGTGGCCATATGCGGGCAGCAGAAGGGGCGGGGGAGGGGGACAAGGGCAGAAACTAGGTGTCTAACTTTGCGGAGACATAGCCCAATCAAGGCCTCATCATCATCGTGGCGTGGTTGGAAAGGTCGAAGCTTAGAAGCGCCCCGCAGGGCTCCGAGTCCTACCTACGGAGCCGACGCCCGATATGTTGCTTTTAGATGCGGATCGGGCTAACGACTTTGTGTCGTTGGCGGTGCCCGTCAACGGTACGTGCCCGCGGACGAGAGTGTTGCCGGTACGTGGCCCTGCGGTGCGCAGTGCGGTGTGCAGTGCGGTCGGTGGGTAGACACCATATTTCAATGCGTTCAAACGTTAATCTAAATTGAAAATTCGCGAAATTCGCGGACCCGGGGCAGTCCGGGACGCGCCCCAGGGAAGGTCGGCCCGGCGTGCGGCTCCGCGCGCGGCGAGCGACCCGCGTGCGGCGCGGGCCCCGGGGGTTCGTGCGCCCCCGGCGGCCGCGGCGCCCCCGGGCGGCCAGCCACGGTGCTGTCTCCGGTCACGTCAGCTGGCGCCTGGCGGGGGCGTCTCGCCACTCGCGGTACGGGACGAACTGGAGCGGGGAGTAACTAGGGAGCAAACAACGTTCCGTTATAAACGACGCGAGCCGAATGGTCCGGTCAAGCATCCCCAACGAGAAAGAACCTCTTCGAGTCAAACCTGCTCGCCCAGCACGGAGACAGCAGAGCAAGCATTCGTTGAGTTCTGACTCAGCAGTCAGCACTAAGTCAGCACAAGCCCCAATCACTTTTCCCATCTCCGTGCGGTGCCCGCCAGGCGGATGTATGCTCAGTGCGGTGCCGCGCCCTTGTGCCTTTGGACGCCCACATCATTCCAGCGAGGCACGATTGTGTAAGAGCCACCGATCCTCTGCGCGGACGCGAGCAGCGGGATTGCTCGCCCCAGAAAGGCGTGTTCCCCTCCGAGAGACGCCGCAAGGCGCGTGCCTTGCCTCGCAAGCTCCGTCGAATCTTCGGCACGGGGTATTAGCATCGAGACTATTTCAGCCAGCGTGGCGCTGCGAGACGTCTTCCAGGCTGGGTGGCGTCCACGTACTCGCGCGGGCCGGCCTCCGATGTTGATGGTGCTCTTGTTGTTTTGGGCGAGGCAGCCAAGGCCCGTTGCCAGAGAAGCAGCACAGATGTCCAGTTGAATCGCTGGCACCGACTTCGCTCCTGTACCTTTAAGGGCGTGCGGCTGCTCGGCTAGCCAGCGCTGAAGGTAGTCAACCTCAGCGACTGCCCGCCTCGCCCAAAGTAAGCTGCGTAAGAGCACCTCCGAGCCATCCGCAAAGTAATTGATCGATTCCACTCGCGCGCACACGCGCTGGGACTGGACCCAATGCCACCTTCGGAGCACACCGTCCGGCTTCTCGCCACCCATGGCGCCATAGTGGAACCAGAACGTCTCCGGGCTAGATGGCGGCGCGCGCTTTGGCCACGAGCGTTTAGCGCCAGGCTCGTCCTCTGCGCACTCGGTGAGCCTCAGGTCGCCTCCGAGCTTGTTTCGCACACGGAGCATGTGGAAGAAGAACCCCTGGTCCGTGTCTGCGTTCACAAAGTCCCAATTGTCCTTGTCGAGCAGATGCGTATGTCCACGCCGGCGCCTCCAGATGTGGTCATCATGGGAGACCACTTCGTGCGGCGGGCCGACCTGCATGTAATAGGGAGGCGATCAGTGGCAATCAATGGCACTCAATGATGGGCGAGTCAATGACGACCCACGCACATGATCCCACCCTAGTGTGAGATTGAAGGGCCCGAAAGCTCCGGTTCGCCGAATGAGCGCGATGCCGTCCTTGAAGAGGGTCATGTTGGGCCTTGCGATCAAGACTGCGCCATGGACGGGCGACGAGTGATCCGGGTATGAGAGCAGTGCGAACTGACGACTCCGGTCGAAACAGCTGACTAGTGCTGCCCAGTCGCGGCCAGTCGCTGTGACGAGGTCGTCGCTGTCACGAGTTGCTCCCGGCATCTCCGCGAGTAGCGCCGACAGGCGTGGCATGATCTCAACGTCGAGGTCGAGGTAGACGGCTACGCGTGCTTCGCGTTCCATGGCAAAAATCACCCAACGCAGCATCATATAAACCGCCTTTCCACGCCATTCATGGCAGCAGCGGGCCTTCTCTGCGTACTCGTGCAGAGATGAGATGGCTCGTTGCAGCCCCCCGTGGTAGTGGCGATGCACCACGACACGAACCGCAGCGTCATCGGCGCTCAGGGCCGCTCCGATGCTGGGGTGTAAGCACGGCGTGAACATATGCACACTCGCAGACTCACCTGAGAGCCTGCGCACCTGCGAGGCGATCGCATGGGCCTGCCGCGCCCACTGGATCAGTGCACATCCGTAGGAGGCGCACTTCGGCGGCGAACGCCAGGCGTCCTCCGACGCTAGTAGCGAACCTTTGTCAACCAAGAAATGCGAGGTCACGAATGCGACTAAGTCCGGCTTCGCCATTCTGACTCTATTTGTGAATTCACACCAACATAGATTCACACCTAAAAAAACGGTTCCGTTCACACAAAAAGGCTACACTTCTAACACGGTCATTCAGGGACATCCTGGATGACAAAGTCGTCGTCTCGTTCCTCGCCAGCTGCATCTCCGCCGGCTGTCAAAGCGCCCGGTTTCGCCTTGCCTTTCGCCTTGCCTGCCTTGCGTCGTTTGCTCTTCGCCTTCGATCCGGGCTGCTGGCCTAGCAGCTTCGCGAGCTCTTCCAGCAGGCTGTTCGATCCCCATGTGCTCGTGCCACTGCGACTACTGCTGTCTTGCACCCGCTCGGCCTTATCCTCTTTTTCCCACTCTGCCTCCCAGTCCTCTTCCTTGATCGGCTTGGGCTTCTTCCGCGACGCCACGGCAGGTGGCTTCTTGGCCAGTGGTTGGCTGGTCGAGCCATCTGGTACTAAGACCGGTGTGGTGGCAACGGCCGCGGCGATTTTGCCAGCAGAGGGTTGTTGCATCTTCGAGCTTTTGCCGTCGCTGCCATGATATGCACCGCTGGAGCTGGCCACGGCAGGGTCCTCGTCTGCAGCCGCCACAAATCTCACGGCGCTGGGTTTTGGATTTTGTTGCATGTCCTCGAGAAGACTCGTTAGCCAAGGGCTGGCTCCCGATGCGTGTGAACTTCGGGGCATGCGAGTGGGCACCACCGCTGGGATCTCAGCGTTCACCGGCTGCGCATTCACCATCGCTGCAGTTGCCGCGGAGCGTTGCACAAGTCCCCTGCGTAGCCGCCTATCCATGACGTCCAGCTGATCGTCCAAATGCTGCAAGCGCTCGTCAAGGCTGCCGATGAGGCGCTCTATGTGTGCTAGCCGCTCCACAGACGCACTTAAGGACGACGGCGAACCAGCGGGCTGAACGCTTGGACGAATGAAGCGTATGACGCCCACAACGACAGCGTGAGTCAGAAGCAAGCATACGCCAAGGGAAAAGGCGTCGCGCATTACGGCCTCGTTCACGCGCCTGACACCGATAATTCGGCGGAGCGTTTTCCCAAAACGGGTAGCGAGAAGTTAGAATTAACATACAGTTTTCGGATTTCTTCACAGCCATCGGTTCTGTTCACGAACACGCGCGAAGACGTCGACGACATAAACGTCATATGCGAGTTCCCTGCCTCGGCTCTGCTCGAAGTTTCGCGACGAAGAGCGGCTCGTCCAGTCGCTGGTGTGCGCGCCACCTTGCGGATGAGTATGTGCGCAAGGCGCTGAGGGACGGGTATCGCTCTCGTGCGGCATACAAGCTGCTTCAGATGGACGCCCGTTTTCGGCCGCCACTGCTTCGGAAGGACGGCGTTGCCGTGGAGCTGGGAGCGGCACCAGGCTCATGGTCGCAGGTTCTGGTCGCCAAAGGCATGCGCGTCATTGCGGTCGATATGCTGCCACTCGAGCCACTCGTGGGCGTGGACTTTGTCAAGGGTGACTTCACAGAGAAGACGGTGCAACAAGATGTGGTTGGACGGCTCAACGGCGAATTGTGCGACCTGTTGCTGAGTGACGTGAGTCCCAACCGGAGCGGGAATAAATCACTCGACGAAGCGCGGCTCGTTGCCTTGCTTGAGCAAAGTTTCTCCTTTGCTCGGAAGGTGCTTCGCCCAGGGGGCTCGTTTGTGGGCAAGGTGCTGCAAGGGTCGGAGCTGCAGCCGTTGCTGCAGCTGTCGAGGCGCTTCTTCAGCTCGGGCGTGCTTGCCAAACCGCCCGCTTCCCGTCTTGCGAGCGCCGAAATGTATTTGGTGGCGAGATGTTTTGACCCTGTGGCTTTCGATACGGTGTGGAAGTCTGGAAGACGAGACGATGAAAACCGCGGTATCCGGTAATGACCGGACTAATGTGCGGCCTGTGTGACCAAAGTTTTTATATTTAAGGCTCTCACCCAACCCCAAAACATCGAAACATAGGAATATTCACAACCAATTTGGTTATTATTCGACACCCATAGTCGGCCGCGGAGAGCAGCGGTCGGCTCCGGGGATGCGGCTGTGAGTTCAATGTCGACGTACGTCGCTCGTCGGACGGACGAGCGCCCCCCGGGGCCGGGCGCCGGCGCGCGGCGGATCGGGTAATTCTCGAAGTGACCTCACCCGGTCGCGAGTCGGATTCGGTCGTCGCGCGCAGACCTGGTCGCGCGCGGTCATGCGGTGCGGGTGCGTTGGTGGGTTGGGATGGTTGTGAGGTTCGTCTGTGTGATCCATGTGTGCCCGTGTCCCCGGGTGTGTCTCGTTAGTGTCTCGTGTGTTAGAAACCACGCGCATTCACACAAGTACACACATTCAAATTCACACTCTCACTTCACAAACACACCATGGAGGGTACCGCACAGGAGCTGTTTAGAAGGGAGACATGCCCATGGTGAGCTTGAAGCCCGTAGAGCCCGGCTCCCCAATACAAAACTTAGAGAAAACGGAAAAACTGCATCGACGTCGCCACGCAAGCTGCATGAAGCGCCTTGGATCCCCCTCCACGCTGGCGCGGCTGCCGAACACGGTGGCGCGGAAAGCGGCTGCTGCCAACGATGCATCGTGCTGCGCGGGACGGGGATGCTACAAAGCGCATCACTTACGCTTGGTTGGGCGGGTACCAGCGGCGGAGGTCAATGGCATGGTCACCGAGCTGCGAGCGTGCGAGCAAGGTCTAACTCGTGAGGACCTTGTTCGCCTCGCGACCACGCTCGCAGATCGAGGCGCGGCCGAGCACGCCCGGGGCGTGCTGAAAGAGTTTGGGCGGCGCGGCATGCGCCCCTCGTTGGTGGCGCATAATGCGTTGCTGGAGGCATATGCACGGGATAAGCGCTGGGATCAAGGAATGAGGTGCCCAACTGGCCCACCGACGCTCGCCCGCGCGCGCATGCCGCACGTATCCAACTCGCACCACCACACCTGCGCGCTGCGCTGCAAGGTCCCCGCCTCCTCGCCTGCCGCCATCCTGACTCACACCACTTGTTGCCCTTGGTCCGCCGCAGCTTGCTCCTGCGCATGCAGCAGTCTGGGCTGCAGCCCGACGAGCAGAGTTTCGCAGCCGTGATACGCGCCGGAGCGGGGACGCCCGGAAGCTCGCAGCTCGCGAAGGCGCTTCGGCCGCAGCTCGAGGCTGCCGTCAGCCGGAGAGGCACCCAGGAGGCTACCCGCGGCTTGTCGCCGCGCTCGACAGGGGCATTGGTGTGGGCGTCGAGCACGGACCGGGCGCTGTGCGACGCCGCCGGCACGCCCGGGCTGCGTTCGCTGCAGCAGCTGCTGGCGCAGGGTGCACAGCTGGATGCGCGCGCCTTCCTGAATGCGCTTTCCGGCTGTGCGAAGCAGTCTGGCCGCTCTGGGGAAGCACTGCAGCTCGTGGGCATGATGGAGGTATGGGTGCACCAGCAGCATTCGACGCGCGTCCGCCAACCGGAGATCGGCCAAGCCTACGCAGCCGCCATCGCTGCATGCGACGAGAGCTGTGACAAAGAGGCCGCACTCGAGCTGCTGCCGCGGATGAAGACGCTCGGCGTGGGCGCCCCGGCGGAAGCGTACCACGCGGCCATCACCGCGTGTCGGCATGACGGAGCCGACGTGCGCACCGCGCGCGCTCTGGTTGCGCAGATGCGGCAAGAGAAGCTCTCGCTAACGACGAGGAGCTACAACTGCTTGCTGCAAGTGGTCAGCGCGGCTGGAGAGAGCGGCGACGAGGCGTTCGCGGTGCTCGACGAGCTGGAGCGCCAGGGCCTCGCGCCCGACGAGATCACGTACCTCCACCTGCTCACCGCGTGCCGCCCAACCGCCGCACAGGCAAAGAGCTTGAAAAGCCTTGCTTGGCACCAGCGGCGGCTGGCAGCTGCCAGCAGCCCCGGCCCGAGCACATTTGACGGCGCTCTGCTGGCGTCCTCGCACGCGAGCGAGCTCAAGCCCGCTGTGTCGCTCGGATCGGATCGGATCGGATCGGGCGGCAGCCGAGGCAGTAGTTCGGTGAGCAGTATGCGGCCGGGCAGCGCCCCCCCCTGGCAGCGCGCCCTTGCGTTAATGCCAGGGATGCTCAAGCGTGGCGTCGTGCCGACAGAGCGCACGTATGCGGCCGCGATCGAGCTGTGCGCGCGCTCTTCAGAGGTCGCGGAGGCATTCCGGCTGCTTTACTCGATGCCAGCTGCAGGGCTGCGTCCTGATGGCTACTCGATTGTGAGTGCTGCGACTGCTGCGGCTGCTTTCGGCGAGTACCCAATCGTGCTGCAGCTACTGCATGAGGTCGAGCTCGAGGCGGCGCGCCGGCGCGTGATCGCACACGGCCGCGATGGGCTCACCACGGATGCGCCAGCGTGCCCACCGCCGTTGCGATCTGAGCTGCGCCTCGGCCTCTTTGACGGTGGTCGCGGTGACGGCATGGGAGCGCCGCTCGACATGAACGCGCGCACGCGGCTGCATCACGCGGCACTGTTGGCATGCTCCATCGCAAACGCACCGCTGCCCCAAACGCTCGCGCTGATTGCGCTCATGCCCGAGCGCGGCCTGCTGCACAAGCCGCACGCGATCAACTTTGGTCTGCAAGCGTGCGTGGCGAATCGAGCCTGGCGCGAGGCAGCGCATGTCCTCAGCGTAGCCAGGGAGGCGAATGTGCGAGTGCGGGGTGAGGACTACGGCAAGGCGTTGCATGCATATGGGGCGGCGAATCCACCGCCGCCGTGGAGCGCCACCGTCAGGCTGCTCGACGAGATTGCTGAGCAGGGGGTAGTGCTGCCGCGGCGGGCACTGCTGCACACGCTGAAGGCGGGCGTCGCGGCTGGCGTCGGGTGGCAGGCGGTGCGGCACTTAGAGAGCTTCGAATTTGAGGGCGGCGCGCATATAGCCAGCGACGGCGAACTAGTCGCGATGGAGGCGCAGGGCGACGTCACACCCTCGACTACAGACGGCTCGCTGGCGCGCGCTGCGCCATCATTAGCGGCGCTCGTCCAGGGTGAGATCCTCTGCCTGGCCGCGCAAGATGGCCTCGAGCAAGACCGCCTGCCTGTGCTGATCTGGCGGCTGCGCAAAGCTGACCAGGCGCCCACGGGCCGACTGCTCGAGCGCGCCCTCCACGCTTGCAGCCAGAGCCGCAAGGAGGGGTGGCGCAATGTGCCCGCGCTGCTCGAGCTTGCGAGGATCGAGCGGGTGCGACTCAGCGAGCGTGCTTTCGTCTCGGCCATAGAAGCGCACGCGCCTCTCGAGGTGTACCGCCACGCGCCACACAGCCAGCAACACAGCGAGCAACTGGATTTTTCGGCTCGGTTGCGCGAGCTAGCAGCGCTCCTAGGGGTGGACCAGCTCACGCCGCAAACGTTGCGCCGCGTCGAGACACTCTGCAGCTCGAGTCCTGATGCGTGTGCGCACGTGCTGAGACTGCTCACAACGCTGCGACCGCGCAACGCTATTCACGACGTGGTGCCTGCTGTGCAGCAAGCGGCTGCGGCGAGGCGCGCGGCTCACTGCGGCCCCGTCCCCGGTGTTCCTACTGCCATCGTCGCCAGTGAAGGCGCCTCCCTCGGCGTCTCTGCCCGGGAGCTTCCTGCCGGCTCCAAGAAACCTTCCTCGTTGGAAATCGTCGAGTTGATTGCACTCCTCGCGAAGCAGTCGCACGAGCAGCACACGAGCCGCATACTCTCGCGGAGGCCGGGCAGCCCGCAGACAGGCCTTTAAATACGAAGGTGACACACTACCGCGGCGTATATAGATAAAGTCCCGTGACTGAGAAGATTTCACAGACGGCTCTTCGTTTTCACAGCTGCGGGTCCTTTTCTCGGAGCCGCTGTGCCTGTGGCCGGTGTAATCGCGGCCGCGGCGGCCGACTAGGGGACGCCGGGTGCTCACGGGCCATGCCGCGTGTCCTTTACATGTCGATAGTTCTTGCGTCGTTACCAATCGTGCTCCTCTGGACTGAGGAAGGCTTCCCTGACTGCTTCAAGACGCAAGGCGCAGCGTGTCTTCCAAATCGGAAGGCGCAGCACCACAACTCCATGCTCAACACGCTGTTCAACAAATACTGCTCCGACAAGGGCACATACTGGCTGTCGAAGCACAACTACGGCGCTGCTTATGACACGGTTCTGCGACCTATTCGTTGGCGCGTCCAAAACATCCTAGAGCTCGGTGTTGGTGACGAGACCGCAGCTAGTCTCAATGCATGGAGGGAGTACTTTCCGCGCGCGCACTTTTGGATCGTTGATGTGGACGTGACGCGATTTTCGGACAAGAAGCAGTTTGCGTGGGCCATTCGACAGAAGCGCCGCCATGGCTGCCTTGACGATGCGAATGTGTGGACGGCCCCGCGTGTGCACCCGCTTTTCGGCGTCGATTCGTCAAATCGCACGATGTTGCTTGAGCTGCCGCTGCCAGCGGGCGGTGTCGACGTGATCATCGATGATGCATCCCACGCGCTTGCTCACCAGCTCGTCGCTTTGGAAGCGTTGTGGCCACGTCTGCAAGACGGCGGCTTCTACATCATCGAAGACCTGACTATCGGCGCACTCCCATGGATGCGAGGCGCAGCTGGGGCGGATCAAGAGCGTCGAGCGCCGACCAACAACACCAACTGTGGCCACGAGTGTCACTACGTGCAGAGACCGTCCGAACACCCCTTTATCAAGCGGCTGATCCCCACCATAGCAAATCAACAAGCCGCAAGGGAGGCGCTCTCCCTTGGTCCCGGCCTGCCGTTCGCCATCGAGCGCATCCTGGATAACAACGCATGGTTTTACACGATCACAGGCGCGCACGCGGGCGGCGGCCTCGACTCGACGATCATCATACAAAAGACGCAGTCCGAGTCTTCGGATCCGAGCTCTTCAGAGCGACCATCGGATCCTGAAGCGCCTGCTGGCGCCGAAGCTGCTGCTGTAACTGCTACAGTGCTCCCCGCGCCACCATCGGAGCTCACACCTTGGGCGAGCGGAATCAGTGTGTACACCCCTCTGCCCGCGGCGGGCATTCCAGTATTGCAGTTCGGAGCCCTTTTGCTGGTGCTTACAACGATCGCCGTATACCGCTCGCGCATGGTGGGCGCGTGGAGGAGAGCATCCACGATCGTCAGTGGCAGTGAACGCTTTCAGTGAACGCGGCCTCTGCCTCTTTATGGTTTCGGCACGATGATGGCTCCAGGCTCTCGTTGGTAGCGCGACGACAGGTGTGCCGTTACTATACGACGGGTGTCGTGCCGAAGAGACGGCGATCGTGACTGATGACTTTCATCGGCGCACACACCAGTTTACGAGCTCCACGCGGGTACCCGTTGCCGTTCCCATACATGCGCGAAAGCGGCTTCTGGCGTTTATTTTCCGGTCGCGTCAGACACGCCACGGCGCACGCGGTGAAGGCAGTGGTGGTGCCTGCTGGTTCTCTTTGCGGGTCTCGGATCGGCACCCGGGACGCGCGGTCCGCCGCGCCGGGGAAAAGCGGCCCGCGCGGCCGCACGACCCGGGACGCGGTCGCACCCGCGCCACCCGGGTCCCGGCGGACGTACGTCCGCGCTCATCCGCAGTCTTTTCGATGAGTCATTCCGAACATGAAAACTGGAAATTCATCTTATGATTGTATATAAGATTGTGCATTTCGCCAGGCGTCGAGAGGGGCTGTCCTCGTTCCGGACGTGCTAATGCTTTTGCTGGCTCCCCCCCACGCCCGTCGGCCTCCGCTCGCCGCGCTCTGCGCTCTGCGGCGTCTGTCTGGCCGCGGGCGACACCGTCACGACAGCCGAGCTCGCAGGACGACGAGTCTTACATTCCGGTCTGTTCACGGGCTACGCACGCGGCTTACACGCGGCTCGGCTCTGGAGTCCACGCGCCAATCCACTCGCCCGACGACCGCCGCGCGCTCCGGGTTGATGTTGCGACATGGTCGTCTTCGCACCCTCTGAAGCGCCCGCCGCGGCGACCATCGGCTCACGCGCCGCGATGCAGCATTAGTAAACGGCCTCGGCTGCACTGTACTCATACGCGCCAGAGCGTGAGGGAAGAACCTTTTCGATGCTCGCCCAGACGTCTGATGGCGGGACGTTCGCATTCACGCGCGAGACCACTCCCGTGGGCGCGTAGTGGGCGAGAATAGGCACGGTCTGATCGCGGTAGCTCTGAAGCCGCTTGGTGAGAGCCTCTTCAGTGTCGTCGGCGCGCTGCATGAGTGGCTCGCCCGTCTCATCGTCGAGCATCGTCATCGCTGAGGGCGCGGCGCCCTCGGCGAGCGACTTGGGCTTGGCAAATTTGACGTGGTAGCTGCGGCCAGAGCTCTTATGCACCCAGCGGCCACAGATCCGCTCTGTGAGCACCTCGTCGGGTACTTCCAACGCGAGCACCAGGTTCACCCTGTCACCGGACGCAGCGAGCATCTTGTCGAGCATTGTGGCTTGCGGGACTGTGCGTGGAAAGCCATCGAGGATGAAGCCGTTCTTGCAATCGGCCTGCTGGATGCGATCGCGGATAATTGAAACGACAAGTTCATCCGAGACCAGACCGCCTGACGCCATCACGTCCTTGGCCATCTTGCCCACCTCTGTGCCGGCTGCAACAGCGGCGCGGAGCATGTCGCCCGTGGATAACTGCGGGATGCTGAGCGTCTCGACAATCTTCGGCGCTTGCGAGCCTTTCCCCGCACCAGGCGGTCCGAATAGAATCATCACGGTCTTCGAGTCCGCAGCCATCATGCTTGGATCCGTTGGAGTGCGTTGGCGCTGCGCCGCCTCGACAGCGCCACCGCACAGACGTGAAGCAGCTGCGAAGCTAAAAGCATGGCACGACGAGGTGCGTAGGGCGCTGTGACCGCCCGTGGGCTGGGCCAGAGAGGGCTGCGCAGCCTGCGGTTGTCCTGGCAGGCGTGGAGAAGCCACGAAGCCCGCCAGCGCGAGGGCGACGAATACCATTCAGCGATCTCCGACGATTTCAACTCTGCTCGCGAAAAGGCCTAGAAATGCGGAATATGTTCACACGGGACCTAGTGTTCACACCGTCGCCGCCCCTCACTCGGCCTTCACGCGCCCTGCCGTGATGACTGGAGCTGCGCTTCTGCTGCTTCCGCCGTCGGCATCGGTGGCGCCCGCCGCGTTGTCATCGGCACTGCTACCGTTGCCTCCGGATCCGGATCCACTTGAGGTTCCTCTTCGGGAAAGTTGCGAGCCGTACAGCGCGTTGGGACGCGGCTGACGAACGGCACCCGCCGCGGCGTCACCTGCTGGACGCACGCAAATGACACATGTGAACGTCAACGACAATGCAGAAGCTGTGAGGCGAGGAGAGCAAGTTAGGAGACAGGCTGCAGTGGCGCTTACCTTTGTCAGCGTCGTCGCCCTCGCCCGACGCGCGATCCCCTCGGCGGCGCGAACCGCGCACGACAGCCAGCACGAGCGTCAGCGCACGCACGACCCATTGGAGTATGTTACATTGGAGCCAGAGCACGAAAAGCAGCTGCAGATGAGTCATGAACGGAATCCACACGAGCACCGGCTCGAGTTGGCGCACCGCAAACCACATGAGAGCATGGTAAAGCCAGTAGCGAAGCTGCTGAGTAGCTGCCGCCTGCGAGCTTGGCTCCGTGCCGCCGTTTGGCCGGGCTGAGATTGCGGCGGACGCGCCACTGTTGGCTGGGGCTGACGCGATTGCCTCGATGGAGCGCAGCATCGGCCCCCCGAGCGCGAGCAGCGGCAAGCCAAAGGCGGCGATCTGTGTGGGCATGAGGAGGAAGATGATGCCCACGAGCAACACTCTTCCCTCGTGCACTGCAGCGAACAGGTCGGCGCTCAGTTTCATGCCGATGAAGGCGGCGAGCACCATCTGGAGCCCGCCCTTGGCTGGCTCGGGCACAGAGGGCACCCACTCTCCCATGCGGGCCGCTCGGCGTTGAACGTGCCATGCCACGAACTCGTACGCGAGGTGAAGCCCACGCCGGCCTGGCAACTGGAGCCAGAGGTATGCACAGAAAGGGATCTCGTATAGTATTGTGAGCGGCCACCACCGCTCGAGCAGCGGCAGTGCCGCGCGGCCCAGCCGCGGCACGAATGGCACTGCATGCAGCAGGCCCTTGCACAGCTCCACGCTCGCCCACACCACCCAGTATTGTAGGCACGGCCTTTGCTCAGCAGGGCTGGCTTTCAAAAGCCAGAGCGAGCGAAACATCGGTAAGCCCGTCGCGAGCGATGTCTCCCAATAAACCAAAAAAGCAAGCGCCTGAGCATGCAGTCCTATCCAGCTCATCAGGCGAGCACAGCATGCGCAGACCACGATGAAGCTTAGGTGAGGCAAAGCGGACGCCAGGAGGCGAGAACGGTGGCGAATGTATGCCTCAAGGCGCTCGCAACGGAGCGTCACCGCGGAGCGGGCGCGATAAATGTAGCGCCTCCGGCGGACGAATACGATCACGCGCCAGAGCAGTAGCACAGCGACGATGACCGCAGCCTCGATGGCTATCACCGTGCGTGGCTGGGCAGCTACAAGGCGTGCTCCCGTGATGGCGCTGTCTCTCACAGACGGCCATGCAATGACAGCGAGGCGAACGAGCGGCTGCACTGTTAGATGAAGCACGTTCGTCCATGCAGCAAGTGCCACCCATGACGCCTCCAGCGCCGTCCGCGTCGCTGAGGCGATGGCCTGCATCTCAGTCAGCGCTGTGGCCGTGACCTCTGTCAGCGCTGTGGCCGTGACCTCTGTCAGCGCTGTGGCCGTGACATCTGCCCTCACTTGCACCTGCATCAGGGCGGCGCTGGCAGCGGCATCACCCATCGGTCCCTTATCTGAACTTCACGTTCACGTTTACGTCAAAGACGTTCAAGTTCCACACCAAGCCGCCGAGATCAGATTCTGGGAAAGGCTGCGCAACGCAGAGGACGCTTGAAGTACGTCATCCGCCGCACCGCGAAGTGTGCTTACGACATGATATTTGGCGCGAAAAACTCACCAGCAGAAAAATGACGATCCTTTTCACGTCTCTGCGAACTCTCATGACGGCGGCGCTCACGCTCACGCTGGCCTGGTACATCGCGTATTGGTACGTAAACAAGCGCGGTGTGATGGTCGGCGCGGGCGCTGCAGTCGCAAAGGCTGACAAGGATGACAAGGATGAGGCCATCCGTGATGAGTTTGAGGAGGCCGCCGCCACGCCAGTAGGCCTCGCGGGCACGATCTCAGAGCAGCGTATCGACCCCAATACAAGGGCGGCGCTGCTACCCGACGCCAAACGAGCTGCTCCTGGCGCTCCAGTGCCCATGCTGCCCCGGAGAGCCGCCACCACCACCGTCCCCGCTCCTTGCGAAGCCACCATCAGGTCCCCACAGGTGCTCGCTCCGCGGCGGACGCGCTCCGACGGCGCATCCATCCTGGCGTACGTCCCCAGAGTCGAGTGGGGCTCCTCGCGCCTCAATCGTCTGCGAGCAAGTCCCGTGGCGAGCAAGTCCCGTGGCGAGTTGCTGAGGAGGCTCTGCGAGCATCGCCGTCCGGCGGTGTGCTGCATCTTCCCAGCCTCCTCCACTATCCGAGCTCGGCGCCCCTGATGCCTATGGTGCTGAGCGAGCGCATCGACGACGTCTCCATCGACCGTCTGCACTCGCTTGGGTTGCTTCCGCACATGGCACGGCTCTGCGCGGTTGCCCGCCATCCGGTGGATCCCAAGAGCGCTTTGTTCTTCGGGTGGCCGGAACTTGGCACCTTGGCGGACGAAGACGCTACCGGGCCATGGTTCGCACGCCACCCCTGGCAGACGCTCCTCACCGTGCTCAACGGAGTCGCTGTGGGCCTGTGCGCTCTGCACGGGGCAGGAGAGGCGCACGGCGCGGTGACACCCGCAGCCGTTGGCGTCCGCCATGATGGGAGCGCGTGGCTGCTACCGTGTGGCAGCTTGCTCGTGCGGTCTGCGACGCTGGGCGAGAAAGCGCTCGCACGCGATGCCGACCTGCGCGGTGTCGGCCTTCTCCTCTACGATCTCGCCATCGCCGGAGCATTGGCCCCGCGTGCTGTGAGCATGGCGCTGCAGGAGCTGGCACACAAGTGCGAGGCACTCGAACTCACGATGCACGAGTTGGCCTCCAAGCTCGCAGACGTGCTCCGCATGAGCGTGCTGGACTCCTCCACACGCCTGCAGGAGACCTGCCGCATACGACAAAGCGCTGGTCCCGCCTTCGCGCGCTCATCACGGCTGCTTCGGCCTTTACTGAAGCGGCCGCCACGCGAGCACTGTGCCTCATCTGCCTCGAGGAGGTCAGCACACGCCGCGGGCTCGCCTGCCCCGTGGGCCACCTGATCTGTGCGCCATGCCTTCAAACGTACGTCAGCAGCCTCGCTGGCTCGGCAAAGTTGCGCAGCTCGAATGGCGCCCTCGACTGCCTCGGCGCCCACTATCAGCCATTCTCCTTTTGCCGCAGCATGGTCGAGCCCCTTCTCTTCGGAGATGCGCTGCGGCTCTACCTCGAGACAACGGAGACGACGGAATCGACGGAGACGGCGGAATCGACGGAGACGGCGAAGACGCCGGGCCAGGGAGAGATGCAGTGTACTCCCGAGTCGATACAGCCAGAGCTCCACGAGGCCTTAGCTGCCCATCTTGCGAGGTCTTCTGCGACCCGGATCCAGACGGTTGCATCGCAATGAAGTGCAGCAGCTGCAACGTGGCGTTCTGCTGGCTGTGCTTTATGCCCTGCGGATGCGACGCGCACCCTCACTGCCGCGAGGAACACGGCGGGTACTTTCCGTCGAGATCCGAGGTGGGTCAATGGCATCGGCGGCTCCGATGGCATGAGGTCGACGGGGTGTTGCAGCGCTCGTTTGGGGGCCGCCCGCCCGAGCGGAAGGAGGCCTTACGGCAGGAGGCCTTGCGCTTTTGTAAGCGGCGCCTCGCGGACGGCGAGATTCGGCTGTGGCCCTTCCCGGTCGTGGCGCCGTCAGTGGGAGGCATGCTCGGAGTCGTGCCGCACGTGCAGTTTGCGCAGTTTGGGCAGATCGACGAGCTTCGAGCGCTCCTCGACGAAACGCCGGAGCTGATCGACCAGGCCGACGGCCGCGGCATGACTGCGCTCAGGAGGTGGCCTTGGCTATCCTTGACCACGCGGGGGACGTCGTGAACGCGGTCGGCCCGCGCGGGACGACGGCGCTGCTGGTGGCTTGCGAGTATCGGCGTGAAGCGATTGCGCGGGCGCTCCTGGATCGTGGCGCTAAGATCGATGCGCTCAAGACGAGGCTCAATTCTGAGTCGGCCACAACGCTCGCCAAGATCGGCACCGAGAAGGGCATCATGCTGTTCGGCATCAAGCGCGACCAGAAGGAGGCCGACTTTCGGAAACTACGCCTCGGCCCAGGGGACGCCATCCTCATTTCGTCGGACCTTGTCAAAGGCTCGCTGACGAGCGTCGACCTGTCCGCAAATCATCTCACTACCTACGGCATGGACATGACGGGCATCAAGGAGCTCGCCGCCGCTCTTGGCGTCAACAGCGCGCTGACGGTGGCCAACCTCCTGGGCAATCAGCTTGATGTGGAGTCCGCCAAGTTGCTCGCTGAGGTCGCGAAGCAGAAGGGCATCTCGCTCTGCGGCATCCGGCGCGACCAGTCCACCGCCGACTTCGCGATCCAGGGCCTAGGCCCAGGGGACGCCATCCTCATTTCGTCGGACCTTGTCAGAGGCGCCTTGACACAGGTGTTCGCTTTCTGCCCCCCCCCCCAAAGAGATGCCTTTTCTGTTACTCTAAACCTTGCCTTTGCTTTGAATGGTTTTGCAGCTGGACCTCTCAGGTAACCAGCTGTGCGGCAAAGATCATTTGGGCTTTGGAACTCACACTGCAGAGGGCATCACAGCGATCGCCGACACCATGCGCATCAATGGCGGGCTGACGGCCCTGGATTTGTCCCATAACTGCCTCGAAGATGAGGGCGTAAGCGCAGTCTGCAAGGCCATCCAGAATAACAAGGACACCAAGCTCGCGTTGCGCGTTAATGGCTCCCTGACACGGGTGCCGCCACTAGAGATTACTGACACCCCCTGAGATGCATTATCTGTTCTAAACTGACCCTTACGTTTGCTGTGGATGGCATTGCAGCTGGACCTCTCACACAACGAGCTGGGTGCGCGGGGGAAAGCGGCGCTACTGCTAGGCGCGGTCAAGAAGGCTTTTTGGGCAAGATGGCTCTGGACCGGCAGTGCAATAGTACATTCGATGGTACGTTGTTGCTTTGGCAACAAATGTGCTATTGCACTGCCGTTGTGTTGCTATAGCGCACTGAGCTTCTGCTTAATCTTTGTTTTTAGTCCTGTGAAGTTATAGTTCGGCCTAATATGTTAAAGGGAATTTTCGATACAGTTGCGAGAGACCGAGAGTAGTAGTTTCGATTACAGTTGTTTCGTTCATGGGGAGCTCCGAGGTCCGAGACCCGCTCAGAAGGATTATTGCGCCATCTGACCGCTGGAAAAAGGCTCACGACGTCGATTCCTTTTTCGCGCTTCCATACAAAAGACATTCCACGAACACAGTCTCTGCTCTCTCCGCAACCATTCTCTCGGCCACCTCAGACACGTCAAAACAAATCTCAGACACGGACGCACCCCAGGGGGGCGCCCTCTGAGCGACGGCCCGCTCGCAATCGACGTGCAAATTCGCACGTGTGTCAAATTGGATTCCAGATTCACCGCGTTAGATTCACACCCAGATCGTGTGAAGATTGCGTGAGCAGAGACCGCGGGGCCGACCGTCTCCCGCTTCACCGCCGTGCTAGTCAAAAATGGCCGCAAAGTTGCAGGAGTTCGTGGCTCATGGCTCAGCTGTCAACTGCCTCCAGTTTGGACGTAAGAGCGGGGCGGTGATGGTGACCGGCGGCGAGGACAAAAAGGTGAATGTGTGGGCGATTGGGAGGCCGAATGCGATCTTGAGTCTGACTGGGCACACAAGTTCAGTTGAATGCGTGACGTTCGATTCAAACGAATCGACAGTCATTGCCGGTTCGGCCGGCGGGACGCTCAAGCTGTGGGATCTCGAGCAAGCCAAGGTTGCACGAACGCTGACAGGCCACCGCTCCAACTGCATCAGCGTGCAGGTATATACTCTGACAGCGAGCAGTGCCTGCTGCTTGCGGTCGTTCAGAGAGCTTTTCATGTCTCTCAAGACCGCCTCATGACTGCCGATCGTGTTCGGATGTGCATTCCCCGCAGTGGCATCCCTACGGCGAATTCTTTGCCTCGGGCTCAGTCGACACGAATCTCAAGATTTGGGATATTCGGCGCAAGTCGTGCATTCAGACGTACAAGGGCCACACCCGAGGTGTGCGGCAGATCGCCTTCTCTCCCGATGGGCGCTGGGTCGTCTCGGGCGGCGACGATGGTGTGGTCAAGCTGTGGGATCTCACGGCGGGCAGGTGAGCGCGATGCCCACGCGGATGAGTGCCCCCGTTCTGCGCTCAACAATCTCGCCGACTTCTCGTATCTGCGCAGGCTCGTGCATGAGTTCGCCCCGCACTCTGCGCCCATATCGGGCCTTGCGATGCACCCGACGGAATTCCTCATGGCGAGCGCCTCGGTCGATCGCACGCTCCGGCTGTGGGACCTCGAGAGCTTCGAGCAAGTGTGCTGCATGCCGCCAGATAGCGGCCAAATCCGCCGTGTGATGTTCTCCGAGGATGGCTCTGCACTCCTCAGTGGCGCGGAGGAGTCGCTGCGCGTCTGGGGCTGGGAGCCGGTGCGCTGCTACGAGCAAACCGACGTGCGCTGGAGTCGCCTGGCCGACCTCTGCACCTCGCCAGGGCAACAGAAGTTACTCGCTGGCTCTGTTCGCGAAGCCATCGTTTCCGTTTGGAACATCGACCTGACGGCCATACAGCCTTTCGCAAGCGCAACCCACCCGGCTGAACAAAGGCAGCCGCCAGTGCGCAGCCCGCGGCCCGCGGCTGCATCGCCAATGGGCGGCCGACGAGTCCAGAGCGATGCGACCCCCCCTCCAGCCCAGCGCACGGCGCAGACGCAACGCCTCGACGCCCCTGAGCCGGCGGCCACTCCAGCCCAGAAACGTGATGCCAGTCGGGGAATGGGCAACCCCGACGAAGCTGTTCGTCAACAAATCGCCCAGTGCCGAGCACAGCTTGCGCAGCGGCGCGCGTCGCAAGGGCAAGGCGCGACTGCACCTTCTCACCTTTCTCATTGTCCGACCTCGTGCGCATCAGCATCGATTGCCGAAGCACCTCCACCGGAGGCATTCTCTGCTTCCGGCAACCATGCCTCTGTGGGCACTTCGATGACGGATACCCTGGATGGGAGAGCTCCTGCGGTCAACCCAGATGGCCTGCTGACTGCTCCGCCTCCGAGCAAGCCTCAGCACCGAGCTCCAGCCGAGGCAAAGCGCGGTGCGGATATGTGTGGCGACGACCACGATATTCTAAGGCTGCTGACCCACGGCAATGAGAGGCAAGAAGCGTGCCTCCACTCACGCCTCGACGCGCTCAGGACACTCCACACCTTCTGGCAGGCAGGCCAAGTGAAACAGGTGCAAACCAGGGCCCCATCCCGCGTCTAATCCCACACCCACACCCGCCAACAACTCATCAGTTGCTTTGTTGTTGCATGTGAGCGCCATGAGCAGATGCTGCAGCGACTGCAACAACTTGAGGACCCGAGCGTGACTTACGACGTCGTGGCAGCGGGCATCATCAAAGGCGCGAGCATCGACCTCGAATGCGTGCTCGTTCTCCTTCCGTTGCTCATGTCTTTGCTGGACTCAACGTATGAAGACGTCGTATTGACGGCGATGCGCGCGGTCTCGCATCTGAGCCTTTCTTTCGGGCCGCTGATCAAGAACACGCGGGGCGTTGCGCAAGACATGCTGGGAGGTGAGTACCGCTTGAGCGGCATGTCCGAGCCCGGTTGCTCAACCCTAACCAACATCTCTCCTAATTGTGGCAGTGGATCTGAATGCCGAAGCGCGGCGACAGCGTTGCCAGGCGGCCTACGAGCACTTCTCTGGTCTGATTCCACGGCTGAAGCGGATTGCACCCGCGCGCGGGTCGTTGGGCAGCACTGCCAAAGATCTTCTCGCTACGCTGAGTGCGCAGCTTGATCTTTAGAACTTAGAAGGAGCGAGAAAGGTCAAGCGATGCCGATCGGGTCAAGCTCAATCGTGATTCCTGACGTGATTCCGGGATCGAAAATCACAGGTATCGCTGAACAGAAACTGCTAAGGGTTTTCCGGTCGTTAAACCGCTTGATCATGTTTCAGTTTCGGTAACTTATTCAATTAATGCTGTCCCTTCATATATTCTGAGCCGCGCGCGGCGCGGCCCCCGGGGCATGCGTCGGGCGGCGGGCGCTCCGACCCGCCGACCGGTCACCGCACGTGATTGCCCTCCCACGCGCTGGTACGAACGCCCGAGCTCGAGAGATGGCGAGGCTGGCCGGCACAGTGTTGAATGCGTCGCCGAGCGCGTCATTGGCGTTGTTCGTGCCCAGAAGCGACGACGAAGGCCCGCGTAGAAGATGACGCTGACGCGGTGCTGGGGGCGGGTGCCGCCGCCGCCCTCTGTATCTCCGCCGCCGCCGCCGCCGCCCCCCCCGCTCCCGCCGCTTCCGCGGGCCTCTGCATCGCCCTCTGTTGCCTTCGTGCCTCCTCAACCGTCTTAATCGCAGTCTGCGAGTTTGTCAGCGATTCCTCGAGCTGATCGCAAAGTTGTCGAAGTTGTCCTTTCTGGTGCATCAGTTCCGAATGCAAATCGGACACGGCAAAGGTTTCTTCCTCGAACCTCTCCAGAGGTAAATTCGAGCTTCTCAAGAGATAAATTTGGGGAGACTCGAGGTGGCCTGGTGTGTTGAAGTCGTGTACGGAGGCTGCCTCGGGGAGAGCTCCTGCTTCATGCACGAGCTTGTGCAGTGCTCGCTGCCCTTCGACGACCCGATCACGGATGGCCGAGAGCTTGCGGTGTTGTGCTCGCTCCTCCTCGGATAATTCGACACGCGGGCAAAGCTGAGGCGTGCGAAGCACCCTGCGCAGGATGTCGCTGCGCATCTCCAGGTTTTGCTGAAGGGCGTCCGCCATGCATGCCTTGTGCCTTAACATGCGCAGTTGCTCTTTAAGTGTCTCGACTTCCTTTGCAACCTCCTTTTCTTTCTCGGGCTGCTGTTCCGCACGCTTCACCGTCGCGTCTGAGCGCGCCTTCGTCTCCTCGACCAGCGCACCCCAATTCCCCAAATCGCTCCCGGGGCCAACGAGTTCTTGGAGAGATCTGCTGAAGGCGTCTATGGTATCGCCGTGAGAGGAGGCAGACTTGAGGGTCTTTAGGTTCACACTATCCGAGGGCAACTTCTCCTTCTCCCCGATCACGTTTTCGGGTGCAGAGAGTGCAGACTGCTTGAGGGCGACATCGATGTGTGCCTTCAGTTTGCTATCGGCGGTGTGCGGCCCACCAGACTCGAATGCGGCCTCGCCAAGCGTCAGACGTTCAAGCTGGACTCGCGAACAAAAGCCATCGTTCTGCATCACGAACACTGCGTCTCCAACCGACGGATCACGCACGGGTGCCACCCCAACCACTCTTGCGGAAGCGCGTTGTTTGGTTGGATCTGAAGTCGCAAGCAACGCCAGCGCAGTACACCTCGCGGGAGGGGCATCCGGATGCCTTAAAGGGAGGGCCGGGTCGTCTTCTTCGAGGCCGTGAAGGTAGCGTGCCCAATCTTGCAGCCAAGGGTAATGTAAAGCATGAGAGACGCCTCCGGAAGCATGCACGAACGTTCTCTCCGGCGCGCTGCTATCGGCACTGAATACCATCCATTCCAACGGCTCTGAGGGACCAGATGGTGAATTCAGATCAGCAGTGGACAGCTGGAGTAGCTCAAGGGGATCAGACATCGGATCGACATCCTCGACGTCCACAGCCGGGGCACCTGGCGTCACCGAGCCCGCAGCGCGTGGACCTTCTGGCGTGGACTCGGGCCGTGCTCGGCGTGGAAGCAGCTGCTGGGATGCATATGGCCGCCGCGGAGAGGCGCGCCGAGCGTCGGGCGCGCCACCGACCGACGGCCGTTCTTTGAGCCGCAAGTCGGTGCTCGCATCGCCGACTGGCGGCGATGCGCTCCGAGGAGACGTGGCGATTGTGGCCGCCGAAAGTGGTGCCTCTTGGGCCCATCGCGGAAGAAGGTTCCCCGTGAGGATGCCGATGGAAACAGTCTTGTCTGTCCAGCCCAAGAAGACAGCAGTAAGCCCGCCGACCAGCGGTTGGCTAGAGACCGCGAGAGCGCGTCTCGAGGCCGCGCCACGCCTTGTTGAGCGCGCATCCGCGGGTGTGTCGTCAGGAAATGTGCCTGCGGGGCTGCTCACGCGCACCTCGACGTTCATAGACAGCGGGCCCTGCAGATACAGGTCGAGCTGAGGTGACACACTGCTCAAAGCCAGAACCCTCTGGCGGATCCACGAAAGAGCGTCGCGCGAGGCGCCAACGTCCAGGCTCGCCTCCAGTTGGGGCTGGATGGAGAGGAGATGCATGCGCGACCGCTCACAATTGGGTAGCACGGGGCAAGCCACATAGATTGCGCCTCTCGCCGATGCAAAGTACACGCTGAGCGATGACCAGCCGCGATGGGTCGCCGCGCAGAACGAGAAGCCCGCAGGAGAAGCTTGCCGGTCCCTCACCTCGATGCCAACGTCGGGATCGGGCGGCACCCGGAGGGTCAGCTCAGGCCTCTGCAGGTCTTTGATAGTGTCATAGAGATGAAAGCTTCCATCCGAGAGCAGCACCCCCAGGTGGCATTCACCCAAAGGATGCCAATCCACTTGACGCACCTCGACAGAATCTCCGATGGCTGAGGACGTGGTGGCCAAGGGGCCACGGCATTGGCGGAACGCCGAGGGCTCACGCGCTGGGGTGGCCAGATTCAGTGGCAGCGCCCAACACAAGACGGGTTCGCTGCTGATGGCGTGGTCAGTGACGTCAGAGCATGCAACGGAAGGCAGCCTTCCATCGAGGTGCATCGAGAGAGTTTGCTCGTGCCCGGGCTTCATGCGAACGTTGGCCACCATCTCTTTTCTCTCGTCGGCATTCATGCGTCGGAGAGTGCGCATGTTGGTGTAGCCCTTTTCACGCATGGCGCTCGCGTACTCACTGAGGCCGAGTTGTGCCAGCAAGCCGCCAAGCTCATCGATGGTCTCGACGAGTGCAGCGATGCGATCAGGCGACGGCGGCACCATGATGGAGACACTTTTCTTGCCGACGAGTGCGAGGCGCCCCGACGCCTCGTCGAGTCTTATCTCGACGACCTCGTGTGGCATGCCACGGTATGCGTGTAGCACGGTACCCGTGCTTGACCGTGATGCACGGTATCCGTTTAGCACATTATCCGTGCCAAAGCACTCATCAACGAGCTTCTTCTGCACATGTTGCGGTTCCTGCCAAAAGTTTCTGTGCGATGTGCCGTGTGCCTCAAGCCGTTTCAGAAGCCACGGCCAGAAGCTGTGGTCGAGGAGCTGCGGGCGCATCAGCTGAATGCAGCAGAGGGAACTTGCTTTGGGGTTAAAGACGCGCAGGCAATTATCGGCGCCGAAGACATGCAAGTCGCGTGTGACAGTGTTAGCTGCGAGGACGGCACGGCGACTGACCCCGGAGCGCAACATGTCGCTCGGCTGCTCTTCGACGACATCGCGCGATGCGACCGCGGTCTTCGCGTACGTCGCTGACATAGATGTCTCCCTACACTTCCGGTTGCGCTTCTCCTGTGAAGGATGGTGAGGAGTGCAGAAAGGAGAAGAGGGACGCAACGCACTTTGAAGTCTCTGGAACTTGTCAGCCGCGTGAAGGGTTTGTTGTTTTGTGCTCGCTTTCTGCGGACGACGATAGGGGAGTAGGCCTTCTTGCCGCTTAGGCAGCTAGCTGCTATCCGCCGCTTTCGAGAAGAGGACATGTCCCCAAATCATCGGGGCGACGTCGTGAGGGCCGTCGATGCATCGCTCATTCGCGTGGCAACGCTCGCTCGATGCCTACAAGTAACGCCAGTGAGCCATCAAGCTAGGAGCCCATTGTTGATGCGCACGCACTTGCTCGCGTCTGCAGCTAAGCGCGAGCACCGTCTGTGGCGAAGAGCTGAACCATCAGCAGCGCAGTCGGTCTTTCTATGCTTTGATGCCTGGCGCCTTGCCACAACGCGTGCTCGGAACGCACACACCACGCCAGTGACTGACGCTAGGAGCCTGGCGTCCTGGGCGAATCGCAACCGCTTGCTGGCTACCGCGGCTAAGCGCGCGCACCGTCTGCGGCAAAGAGCCGAGCCACCGGCGCACTTGGCGCGACCAGCTCTGGAAGAAGGCCACGCGTTCGTGCTCAACACGATGCGATGTGCTCGAACCGTGATCAATGCTTACGCGGCGAACAGAACGGACGCGCCATGCATTCTGCGCAGCATGCCTCCACCCACGTACTCGCGGCCCTCAGAGCTGCTGTCATCCTTCGCTCACGCCAGTCCTGCGCGACCTTCGCAACTGCCTTCACTGCAGCTCGCTCATCATCCTATCTGCGTCGAATCGGGGTTCCCGCCGAATTTGGATCGTGTCGATTCCATGAATGATGATAGTGGCTGCTCCTGCAGCGGTGCTTCGACGACCAGTTTCGAAGCGAATCGGCCATCGGGCAGCACTGCGTCAGTGACGGCCGCCCTGGAGCGATGGCGACGCGCTACCTGGAGAGGGCTGCTTGAGGACATGCGGCGTGTGAGCGCTGAGGAACGACGAACCGCCAACGCGGTGCGTTCGTGCTTTGTCCTGTGGCGAATCACAAACTCCGTACGCGCGGAGACTACGCGGCTGATCGCGTGCGCTCAACTGCGGAAGTTCCGGAGCCTGTTCGTATGTTGGCTGACGTCGTCGCGAGCTGCCTCACGAATTCGACGTGTCACGGCTGACTGTGGCTGGCGAGTCCATGCACGTACGCTGACGAGAGCATTTGACATTTGGCGAAGCAGATGCTCAGTGAGTGTAGATGCGAATGGCGTACCTCCGTCACCTGAGCCTCGCGTACGCTTGCAGCAGATCAGGTCGGATATTCGCTTGTTGCTCGTGAAGTGACGCGCCTGAGACCGGACTAAGACCGCGGACCCGGACACGGCGGCCGGCGGCGGCGTCGGGGACACGCAGGTTTCAGCGGGAGTACGGGACCAGCCCGCTACGGCGCGGCGGGTCTATAACCGCGCCGACTACGCGTCCCACACGCCATCGACGACCGGCCCGCGTGTAAATAAGTTATACTCTTCGAGTGACAATTATAAAATGGTTCGAACCGTCGAAACGCCGCCGGGATCGCGGCGCAAGTGGCAAGCGTCAGCGTCACGACCCGGGGGGCGCGGGGGCGGCGCGCGGGCTCATCGTACCGTCACCCCCGCGGCAATGGCACACGGCTTCCGACGTACTTCCGACGGGGCGGGGCGTCCGCCACATATGCCTGCGTGTCCGGAAGACGCGTCCACCTGCACTCAAGGGCGTGTTCGCTAAGTGGCCGAGAGCACTCGGACTCCGCTCTTGCAACCATAAGCCATCTACCTGTTTTCGCTCTTGCCGGCGACCGCGGCAGAAGTGCGGCCCTTCAGGACCCGTGCACGTAGGGCTTCGAACTCAGCCGCACTGATCAAACTGTCGTCGCGTAGACTCGCTAGGCCAAACAGCTTTTCCCTGGTAGCCTTGGGCGGGCGCGAGCCAAGATCGTCGCGCATAGCGCGTCTGCGCTCGCGCGTGGTGTTGCCAGACCTGACGACGCCCTCGCGACTTCCCCCCCCACGGGACGAGGGGGACATACCCGGCCTGCCCAGATGTTGCGCGATGGTGCTACCCGTCGCGTTGCCACTTTCGCACGAGCGCTGCACGTCGTATGGACCGCCAGGGCACATGCTGAAATAGCCAGGAATGGCCGAGGCGTTGCAGGTGTGGAGGGCCGGACGACCGAGGCTCCTCGAGGGACGCCAGTACGGACGCCAGCCGACATGGCGACACGAACTGGCTTGCCCTGCAAGAGATGGCTTCTCGAAGCGCCCGAGAGTGAAGTCGGTCCCACTTATTGTTGCATGCCCAAGCTGGCACCGGTCGCGAAGTTTGTGCGTGTGAAAGAAGTAGAGCCCCCAGTAGTGATGCGGTGCCGAGTTGTGGAACTTGAGGAGGTTTTGGACCTGCGCCAGCGAGGGAGACGAGCGTCAGCCGGTGCGCTCACGCATCGCAATGTAGCAGTGGCATCGATTCGATCCCCCGGGCAGTGCCAGTCTCGAGTAGTGCGAGAACCGATCGAACGTGTCTCCAAAGCCATCGGCCAGGGCTGCATCACCAACCCACCACCAGTCGATGTTCACAGAGTTTGCGCAGAAGTCGCGCGAACGCGGGTCGCGAGCGTTGCAATTCACGCCGAGGACGCTTGACTTGGCGTGCAGCCTCCAGGCCTCATCCCTGAGCCCATCGGCGCACTTTGGGATTGGCGCTGCGCTCGTGGCGACACCTAAAGGGTTGGTGTACAATTCGGCGGCACGAGCGCCATCGTCGCGGCAGCTAGAAGGCGCTCGGTGCCCCTTCTCGCAGTCAAACGGCAGCCACAGCCGCACATTGCCGTCCGCGCGCAATGCAGGCATCGCCGACTTCCACAATACGTCGTGGCGCATGACGAGCACTGCGGCGTGCTCGACCCTTTGATTGGTACCACTCGCCACCCACTGCGCACGCAGGTCGAGAGCATTCTTCATGCCCAACAGTGCCCACATCGTGCGCTCGCAATACATCAGCCTCACCGGGCACTTAGGCATCGATCCATTCTGCGCTGCATGTCTCGCAACACGTGGCTGCCAGAACGCGTCCATGCTGGCCGCCAACTCCAGATTCCAGCTCTGCACAAACACATCCACCGTGCCGACAGCGCGCCAGGGCTCCACAACGTGCGTCATGATTGACTCAGCGCACATACGCCACAGCACCTCGTCCCCGGGCACGCCCTTCTTCATGGTCGCAGTCCGCGTTTTGTACGTCCCGACGCGGCCATAGAGGACGATCGCCCGACCGACTTCGGTCACCGCCATAATTCCTAAACGCAATCAAGTCAAGACAAGAAGGAACGACGCTTCACAAAACTTTGTCATGAACCTACGAAAGGCGCATGAGACAAACACTCCAGCGAGTCCCGAGTTTTAACCGCTGGTTCACACTCACGCTTTTGCACCGTCCGCGATGCACGGCGGAAAAAACCCGCGAGTCCTGGCGCTCTTCGACGTCGACGGCACGCTCACAGAGCCCCGGAAGTTAGTATCGCCTGAGACGCTTGCGTTCCTCGCCGAGCTGCGCAGCAAGATTGCAATCGGAGTTGTTGGCGGCTCTGACCTGACGAAACAGAAGGAACAGCTCGGAGACTCGCCTGCGCTCTTTGACTGGTGTTTCGCTGAGAATGGCCTGCTGGCCCACAAAGATGGTTCAGTCATAGGGCAGATGTCACTAGTGAAGCATCTCGGTGAGGACAGTCTCAAGCGGCTCATCAACTGGGTTCTCGCCTACCTGTCGACACTGGACATCCCCGTGAAGCGTGGGACCTTTATCGAGTTTCGGCAGGGCATGCTCAACATCTCCCCGATCGGACGCAACTGCAACCGGGAAGAACGAAACGACTTTGAGAAGTTCGACCTGGCGAACAAGATTCGTGAGACGATGGTGGCCAAGATGCGCACCGAGTTCAAAGACCTGAATCTGACTTACTCTATTGGAGGGCAGATCTCCTTCGATGTCTTTCCGCAAGGCTGGGACAAGACGGTACGCGCGTGTGTACGCGTTGGCTCGCTCAGCCTCGCCGAGAGCACGCACCTTCGCCTTGGTAGTCCCTCCCTCGTCATAGAGCTGAGCTGTGCGTCGCGCTTCTTTGCTCGTGCGAACTGCAGTTTTGCCTCAACTATCTGCCAGAGGCCGACTTCGACGAGATCCACTTCTTCGGTGACAAGACATTCGAGGGCGGCAACGACTTCGAGATTTTTAGCCACCCGCGAACCAAAGGTCATTCGATCGATGATGCCAACCCAATGACGACGCTCAAGAAGCTGTCCGAACTCTTCGGCGTCGCGTGTCCGGCCTCATTGACGCCACCTGGCGCCCACTGATCTCGCCGAAGCGCCCGGGGCCATGAAATGACCCTGCATGAGCGGCACAGAGATGACTCTCGATTGATTATGGCACACGGAACGTCCTTCTGAGTCACATCCGTAGGCGCGCTTTTTGCCAAATTGACATTTTTTAACGCAAGCAAGCAAGTAAGCTTAGTCGAAGCAACACAAGTACCTAAACAAGCGCAACCTTGCTTACTTGCTTCTTGCGAGCCGCGTTCCCCTAAAAGCGCCATGCTGGGCAAAGTTGTGTCGTAGTACCGGTAGCCGTTGGTTGAGCTCCCAGCACAGGCAGCATTCCCAGTCTGGTCCTCGCCCTTGCCGGAAGAAGCCGAGGGCGCGCGACCAGTGAAATTTCATGTCGTCGAAACAAGCAGTACTGGCAGTCGCTGCCACCGGCGCAGTGGCCGCGGTCCTCGTGCACAAATGGCTCAAATCAAGGATACCCTCGACTCTCGCAGAAAGCATAGCACAGTTGAAGTGCGAGGGAAATCCCTACGCGCCGGCCCTGCCCACGAGCGGTGAGCTCGACTCGGGTGCAACGGTCCAAGGTGCATTTCTGCGCGTGGGCCCCATCATCCTGCAGCGCGCCTCGTTCGGTGCTCTGTGGATTCGCATTGGCTTTCTGCACCAGCCAGCACCTGATGTCTCGCTGCTTCGCAAGGTTGTGAAGGTGGCGATCGAGGCCCAAACAGCCCCTCGCAAGGCGGCGCTGTACGTAAGCATCAGCGAGGCCTGCCTTTCGGCGGGCGGCGCCGTGGACCTTCAGGTGTTGCGCGATCTTGGCTTCGCGTACCACCATTACCGTCCGGGCAAGGCGGATGGCGAATGGGTCTACGTGAAAGATCTTGCCAGGATGGTCCCTGCCTATGCCACGAGCGTTGAGGGCGCCACGGGGGTCGTCTTTTCACCCGACCAGCGCAAAGTGCTTTGCGTTTGGGAGCGTGGCGGTTGGAACACACCTGGCGGTGCCGTCGACCCCGGTGAGATGAAGGTGGACGGCTTGAAGCGCGAGATTTACGAGGAGGTGGGAGTGACGATCGACGACACGTTTGAGCCCATCTACCTGGGTGGATATCAAATGGCGCGCGCGCGTGATGACAGGATTAATGACAATTTCTCTGTGTTCGCAGTGAAGGCGTCCAGCGAGCACTTCGAGGTCGACCAGAAGGAGATTCACGCTGCAATGTGGGTGCCGTGGGCGGCGTTACTCGACGAATGGATCGATGCTGGCCGGCCGGGTGACAAGAAGAATATTACATTGAGCGACGCGATGCTTCCCGCGGACAAGACATGCGTCTCTAAGAATTTACTTCGCTGGCTAGAGACGTATCGCAGCAATAAGGGCATGAAGTGCAAGGTGACGCCTGGAAAGGAATGCAAGATTGGCGTCTGAGACGCAGCTACTGTCGTTGGGCCGTTGCCCGAAAGGCTGACGCGTTGCACATCTTCGAAATTCGACGGGCGGCGGGGGCGATTGACGCTGGCACTTGTGCGGAGGTATCGGGCGTCGCAGCCACGACCGCTACGACCCGCAAGCGCAACGCCAGCGGGGCGCCGTGGCGTGCGCGGTGCCCACATTCAAATCGGTACGAAGTTAGGCGAGCACGGTGCACGACGAGACTTCAGCCCCAAACCGTCAGGAAAACTGAATGTCAACCGGACGCATGATACAATGTGGCAAGACGTGCGACTTGCCCCCACAGGTTTCGGTCTGAGTGACGCCATGGCAATCGGTACTGTCTACTGATGATTGCGCGCATCGCCTTGCGTTTCTTCGTCGCCCAGCCCCAGAGCAGCGACCGTGTGGAATTCCGGTGTACCGACATCGGTCGTTCGTCGTTCGATCGTACCGTTCGTAGCGAGCTGAGGTCGTCACGTGCCGCCAGCCGTGGGGGTGGTCTATATGTTTCTCTTTTTTCTTGATTCGGTATCGCCACCTCGCTGCGCGGAGTGGTGACTGTGTTTTGACTGTGAGTCTCAGTCTCTCCGAGACGCACCTCGGCACCTTCCTGTGCGCGTGTAGAGCGCGGCCGCCGTCCCGGCATCCGATCCCTCCATCCTGTCGGCATACTGACAGGACGCACGTGTCAAGCCGCTGACACCGTGACACAATGACAGTGTCGCTCTGCAGTCGGCGCCAGCAGCGTGAAATGGTTTCTGTGGGCCGACATCGGGACGTGCGTGGCGCGACCCACGCGCGATCCGACGGTGCCGGGCTCTCGGTGTTCTCACCGCAGCTTCCAGCCGCTCGTGAAGGCCTTCCATTGTGTCGCCCTTGAGCAGCTCGCCCCCTCATTCACAGCAACCCCACAGTCGCCACTCCAGCAGCGGGCGCCGATACGCACGCCAGCATCGCAGGAAGCCGGGAAGAGCACCTCGCAGCGGATGCGCACAGCCGCACGACACCCAGCGAGATGAAAGCTCTCCATTACGATGAACTAGTGCCTTATGAAACCTGCGCTCGCGCCGCCTCCGCCATTGCCAACGCCTTCTTCGCACGCTTCCTCGCGCCGCGCCCCTTGCCCGCGAGTGCAGCTCCACCATGAGAGCGCGCAGCAACGTCTAGCTGCTCCTCGAGAGATCGCTCCTCAGATGTCAAGAGCTCGTTGCACACTGATGGGCTATGCACAAAGCGTTCTGTCGGCCAGACCATACGCGCACAGCATTCGCGCGAATGCAGTGGTGCGCCGCGCGCCGCAGAACGCAGGACCGCAGCAACGTAACGCATCGCGCTGACTGTCTTCAAAAAGTGCACAGCAATCGATTGGTTCGAGGGGCGTCGGTACAAGCCATGCGGCGAGATGCACGCCATGTTATGCGCTTCACCCTCCCGCATCGCGCGCAGGGGCTCAACAGGTCCCTCCCCCGCCTCGCGAAGGCATTTGTAGAGCCAAAAGCCGTTGAGCGGGTCGTCCTCCTTCCGCAAGAACGGCTCGTGCGTCGCGTGCAGCGCGCGTTCATGGAACCAGTTGGCGTACTTGCACTTGGCGAGCAGCACCGCGAGCCGACGCGGCATCGCAAAGAGCCAGCCGAGCGCGAGTTCGTAGGGTCCCTCGTAGGTCAAGCTGAGATTGGCTGCCTCGCCCGGCGCCTGCGACCGTGCGAATGCGGTGCGCCCACACGGCCACGTCTTGTACGACGGTTCCCACTTGTTCCTCTGGTCGGAGTAGCAGCCCCACTTGATCGTACCGAAGAGGGCGCGCGGGCTGGCGGAGTCCACTGACGGCAGCCGGCTGAGCAGTCTCGGCACATTGATGAGCGTGTCGTCATCACACTTTCCCACCCACTCCACATTCGGCAGCTTGGTGGCGACATGCTGCCACCAGGTGATCGTCTTGAGACCGCTCGTGCCTCCAGCGTGTATTTCAGCGCTGTTTGCAAGAACGAGCACGTCTCCGAAGCGTGAGTGCTCCTGAGCGAGCGCGACGGCGTGAGGATTCGGCAGGATCTCGCCCTTGGGTCCGCCGTCTGGCTCCGCGCGTTCTTCAGCGCGGCGTGGGTCCCAGGGTGAGCGCGGCGTGCGCTTGATGACTGCACCGACCAGAAAGCAGTGCAGTACCGTTGGCCCTGCCGTAGCCGCCCATGTATCGCGCACTGCTAACCGCTGCGGCGTGTTTGTCGGGCGCGACATGATGCCCACGGCGAGGCGCAACGCCGACGTCGTGCCGTCGCATCGAGGATTCATCTTCGGAAAGTTGTTTTGAGAGTGTGAACTGGCTGTTAAGAGGGCCGATCCCCCCAGCCGGGCATTGGCCGCGACGCCCTGCGCGAACAATGACGATAGTTGGAAACGCGAAAAAGCCAACTGTCAGGCTTCTGTAAGTCTACACTGTAGCAAAAGGGGAACAGGTGGTCCACACTTCCTTGTGCTGATTGTGCATCATGTTGTGCATGCTCTAGCATGTTCGTGCGTGCACGATTTATGCACGAACGCGGCCACACGCGGTGCACGGATCTAGTTGCGCTGGTCATCTTCATTGCATCTCCAACTTCATAACCAAAGCAAATCCACTGGCCTGCGAAAGGACCGATGGCTATGGTTGACGATGTCTCTCCAAGCTTCTCCTGACCACGATCGACCAACGTGACCACCACTTGTAGATTGGAGGCCCCTTTGCGCAATGCCTCTGATCAGGTCAACAAGCACATCTGGTTTGATTTTCATGCTTGCCGTGTACTGACCCTTGATCAGATGGCGTGTGCGATTGTTCCTTCGGACCTCGATGGGGTTGCTTGGAAACAAGCGTGCACCGCTCTGATCCAGCCAGACGGGCAGTGCCGCTATTCCCAAGGCGTGCGCCAGATGAAGATGAATGCCCCGGACCGCGAGACGAGCGTCGATCGGTCGATGGCCGGGTGCAGCTCAGCAAACGTCGCGCCTGTAGGAGTGAAGAAGACGTTAGACATGGCCGCTCCATGCACTCCGAGAAGACCGATTGTAGGCGACCCCACGACCGCTGCCTGCTGAGCGAGTGTGCTATTCTTCGTGAAGCTCACGCACTCGACATTCACACGCAGCCTCTGCATCGCCCATACACGAAGAGGCTCGGTGCAGGCCTTGTCCAGCCCTACCACCGTTCGAGCGCTGGTGTTGCGGAGGATGACTACGATGCGCGGCATGGTCGTGGGCGGCAGCGTGGCCAAATATGAGGCCATCCCTCGTGACCGCGGGACCATTCCAAGATGAAGGCGATCAAGGACTCGTGCACGCACAGTGTGGGCATGCCGAAAGTATCCCGCGTCAAGTTGCATAGTCCCAAAGGGCACCGATACTCTCACCACTTCGTCACACAGTGCACGCCCTGGATGAGCGTCTGCGTCGACGCCTGCGTTGCTCCGGAGCGGGGGCCATGATGCTGAGGTGAACTTTGCATTCTTCTCGCAGCGAGCATGAAATATCTCCTCGATCTTGTGATGGAAGGTGTGCATGTATCTGCTGCCCCATGAATGACCATGCGAGAGCAGGACATCGATCGGCTGCCCGCTAGCGAGAAGCTTCGATGTACCGTTAAAGAGAGGATACACGAAAGCCAGCAGCCAGTGCCCGTAGTTGTGGGGTCCCGCTACAAACTCAGGATTGTGGTTCGAGTCGATACAGAGCGTGCCAGCGATTCTCGCGCCGTCCATGCGCTCAATCGTCCGGCAGTTCATGACGGAGAAGCTCGTCATTGTAGGTCCGACTCGTCCGTCGGATTGGCCTCGTATCTATGTGCTGGTCTGCTAACTGGTCTGCTGGACCTCAAAACACCACAGTGACGGCGTGAAGCCCCCCTCTCTTCTCGAAAGAAAGAAATGCATGCAACCAAAGCTCATAGCAATTGCAGAGAGCTTTGCTGATGAGGCAAGCAGGAATGTAACACAACTCACGGCACTTCCATTGTAGGGAATTTTGTGCCAAATCAAGCAAGTTTCGACGGACCCAACGCGTTGACGAAGAACGCGTGCTCTGCGACGCCGGCCCGGCCTCCCAGCGTCTTCCTCACGCGGAATGCGCTTCAAGGTAGAGGATCTCGAGGTGCAGTTTCCTTACCCGAGAATCTACCCCGAGCAGTACCAGTACATGCTTGAGCTCAAGCGATCGCTGGATGCCAAGGGTCACTCGATGTTGGAGATGCCCACTGGCACAGGCAAAACGATCACTTTGCTCTCGCTCATCACTTCTTACCAGCGCGCGCACCCCGAGATGGGCAAGCTCATCTACTGCACGCGCACCATCCCAGAGATGGAGAAATGCCTCGAGGAGCTAAAGACTCTTGAGCGGCACCGTGACGAGTGCTTTGGTTCTGCACGTCCGCGGAGGCTGCTTGCAGTCGGGCTCAGCTCTCGGCGTAACCTTTGCGTGCACGAACGTGTGTCTCAGCATACCGAAAAGTCCCAGGTCGACCAGGAATGCCGCCAGCTCACTGCCCCATGGGTGCGAGAACGTGCAGGCGTCCGGTCCCTGGGTCCGGATGGCCGGTATTGCGCCTCAGGTGGCCGCCAACAGGGCGGCATCTCCAGCGCCGGCGAACATCCAGGTGCGGCGGGGTCGAGCGGTGGCGGCGAGGACGAAGGGACGAGTGGCCATGCGGGGCGATGCTCTGCTGCGGCCGCGTCGTCGTCGTCGCCCATCGGCGACTCGGGCATCGAACTCTGCGAGTACTTCGAGGCGCTCGAGCGACAGGGAACCGACGCGCTGCTCGCCGCGGGTGTATACACGCTCGAAGAGCTCAAGGAGTTTGGCAAGAGCAAGGGCTGGTGCCCCTACTTTCTCGCGCGCCACGTGATCGCATTTGCGGACGTCGTCGTGTACAACTACCAGTACCTGTTGGATCCCAAGATCTCGCAGCTCGTCTCCAAGTCGATGCAACGTGAGTGCGTCGTCGTCTTCGATGAAGCGCACAACATCGACAACATTTGCATTGAAGTGATGTCGATCAATTTTCGCTTGCCTACCCTCGAGGCAGCTTCGAAGAACATCACTCGAATCTCGTCGGAGATCGAGCGCATGAAGCAGACGGACGCGTCGCGGCTGCGAGAGGAGTACGAACGGTTGGTGCACGGCCTCGCTCAGTCAGGCACGCTGCCTATCAACGCGGAGCTCGCGTCGAATCCGGTACTTCCGGATGAAATTCTGACACAGGCCGTGCCTGGTAACCTGCGCCGTGCGGACATGTTCGTCAAGTACTTGCGCAAGCTCGTGCACTACCTGACGCAGAGACTGCAGGTCAACGAGGTCGTGCAGGAGTCGCCGACAGCCTTCCTGCACAAGCTGGACAATGAGGAGGAGGACTTCTCGAAGTCCATGAAATTCGTCTCAGACCGGCTGCGCTCGCTGCTGCGCACGCTCGAAGTCACCGATGTGCAGGATTTCTCGCCGCTGGTGCTGATCGCCGACTTTGCCACCCTCGTGGCCACGTTCCAGAAGGGCTTTGGCATCATCATCGAGCCCTACGACGAGCGCACGCCGACTTTGCGCGATCCGCTCTTTCAGCTGTGCTGCAATGACGCCTCAATCGCAATCAAGCCCGTCTTCGAACGCTTCCAGAGCGTCGTGATCACGTCGGGCACTCTCTCACCCCTCGACATGTACAAGAAGATTCTCTCCGTCCAGCCCGTGGTGGTCCAATCCTTCCAAATGTCCTTTGCGCGTGACATCATCCGACCGCTCGTCGTCACGCGCGGCGCAGACCAAGCGCTCCTCTCCTCCAAATTCGACACCCGGTCCGATAAGTCGACGATTCGCAACTACGGCGCGCTCCTGCTCGAGTGCGCGCGCGTCGTGCCCGACGGGATCGTCGCGTTCTTCACATCCTACTCCTACATGCAAGAAGTCGTGCGCGAGTGGCACTCCACGGGCCTGCTCAAGACCGTGCTTCAGCATAAGCTGGTCTTTATCGAGACGACCGACGTCCTTGAGACCACCCTGGCGCTCGAGAACTTCAAGAAGGCGTGCGATTGCGGTCGCGGGGCGGTGTTCCTTTCCGTGGCGCGCGGCAAAGTGGCCGAGGGCGTCGATTTTGACCGGCACTATGGACGAGCGGTGCTGCTTCTGGGCGTGCCGTTCCAGTACACGCTCGGACGTGTGCTGCGCGCACGACTCGAGTATCTGCGCGACACATGCGGCATCAACGAGGCCGACTTTCTCACGTTCGATGCTATCCGTCAGGCAGCGCAGTGTGCAGGCCGGGTCATTCGCGGCAAGAGCGACTATGGCATAGTCGTCTTCGCCGACAGTCGCTACTCAAAGCACGACAAGCGCTCCAAGCTGCCCATGTGGATTCAGCAATTCATGACCGATGCTCTCTCGAATCTTTCGACGGACGTCGCGATGGCGTCAGCACGCCAATTTCTCAGAGAAATGGCGCAACCCGCGCCAGCACACAAGAACGTCTCGCTGAGCGAGGCGGAGCTCTTCCGATCGAGTGTGTACGTCGAGCGTGTCTCGACTGCGGGGATCGATATGCGGCAGGATCCATCTTACTACGGCCTTACCGCCCCTGCGACAGCAACCCAGCCAGCCATTGTTCCCATGGATATCGGATGAGTTTGCCGGGCGACGTGTAACTTGGCAGAGGCGATAGTCATAGTGGTGGCCCCCGCATGTCCGCATGCGGCCCGCGGCCGACTCACGAGTCGCGAAGTCGCGTGGTTTCGCCGTGCAACACCTCGGGTGGACCGGAACACCTCGGTATCTTTGCACTTTGGAAGATAGTGGAGTCGCGATAGTGGAGCATTTCTTTTTGTAGTCATAAAGCGCGAGGTGAACGGTCCGTGGAAGCGCGACCGGCGACGACGTCATCGATGCTAGACTCTAGTGACAGCTACGATGGCGTGCCGGCGCGCGGCGGGGAACACCGGCAAGAACGTAACGCCTCAACGGTGACCGGTGCACGCCGGCCAATCCTCGACGAACAATAACCAAAGTTACGAATAAAACGAAACTGCAAACTCGAGAATGACTGGACTCTCCGACTGCGGACTGGCGACTCTCGACTCTCCGACACTCCACGACTCTCCGGACCCCGTCAGAGCGGCCCAGACTGAGCGCGTGACCGCCCCGTGCCCGTTACCCATTTGATTCGATTCGTTTGGACGAACGGGAACGCAAACGAGACGATCCGGTTCCCAAAACGCGTCGGTTCGGAGCATGGTATTAAGCATTACTTACCGTTGTCGGTTCGACTACACGGGCCTTCACCACGTGTATCCGGCGCCCGCGCGCGTCCCGTCGCGGACCCTCCCCGCGGATCCCGGCGGAGCGGTGTGCGGTTCCGGTAGCTACCGAGTAGCGATGTCTAGGCTCGACAGTCAGGCCCATCGCAGCTCCCCTTCGGGCCTTTTCCCTCATGCCTTTCCCGTCCGGCCTCAACCTCACCTGCCATGCGCGGCTATGCGGCAGCGAGGTTACACGCACTGCGCACGCGGTACGATCGTTCGTCAAGGCTGCAGGCTCGAAACGAACGTCGGCGGCAGTACAGAGGCGATCCCCAAGTGGATGAAGCTTGCGGTCCTTCTCGTTGCGGCGTCCAGGCTGGGCCTACATCTAGGTCGCCCAACCCTCACGATGCAGGTATACCACCCCAGCACCATGGGACCATCCAGGTATACCAAGCCTGGCTGCCGTGTTCACATCAGATGCCAAATGTGTCGTCTTCTCTGCTGAGATCGACCGTGTCGTCGCTGCCGTACGCGCCGCGCAAGCTATGTGCTTTCTGGAGCATGAGCTCCGGTACCGACGCTCGCACCTCGCGAGGCGCCGCGTCCTTTCCCTCGCGAGGCGCTGCCTTTTTCAGATTCTTTTGTGCGCTTTGCAGGTCCATGGTGCTCCAAGCCGGATGTGACGGCTCAGCAGCCACCGCTTGTGCCCGTGCTGCTGGAGGCGGCGCTGCCGGCGCAGATCGCGGCGCGGCCAAGGGTGCAAGAGGCGGCGCAGGTGGCGCAGCAACCACTGGGGGCGGCGCATGCGGCGGCGCATGCGGCGGCGCATGCGGCGGCGCATGCGGCGGTGCAGAGAGCATGGTTGGCGGGGCTGGAAGGCGCAACTCCCGCCGTGGCAAAGGCGATGGCAATACTTTGGAATTGGAAGACGGTGCACGCGGCGTGCTCGGCGCAGCACGTGGCGTCGACGGCAAGGCCGCTGCAGCTTGTGAGCCGGGCTGATGCTGCGACGGCGGTCCAGGCAGCGGCGCGGGCGGCGGCGACGTTGCAGGCGACGGCCCAGCAGATACCGGGGCGGTAGCGGGCAGTGGGGCAGCCTGCGCCCGTGCACCCGGAGCCGCTGATGTGACGGGAGGCGCCGCAATCGCAGCTTTCAAGAGAGCCTCCGTAGAGATCTCTGTGGAGCCACTCGCTGCTGCTTGCCGAATCAGCGCCTCGAGTTGAGAGATGCTCAGGCCGCCGGCGGGCGCAGCCGATGGTGCGACGGGACCGCGCAGCAGCGGGTGCTGTAGCAGCTCCGAAAGCTTTGGACGGCACTCGGGCTTGCGCTGCAGGCACGCTTTCATGACTTCGAGCAGGTATGGAAACTTGGAGGTGCGTAGCGGTGGAAATTGGATCTCAACGCGCTCGTCGGTGATCGCTTGCATCTTGCGCAGGTAGTTTTTAACATGCGCAAAGGGCGGCGCGCCGTAGACCATCTGGTAGAGGATGCAGCCCAGCGACCACACGTCTGACGCCCGCCCCTGCGTGAAGACGCTCTTGCCGTGCTCATCCTGCGCGTCCTGACCGACGATCGTCTCGGGCGACATGTAATTGAGCGTGCCAACCGTGTTCTCTCGCTCGATTTTGGTCACGTCGGGATTGTCGTTCGTCATCGACTTGGCGATGCCAAAGTCGATGAGCTTGAGCGCACCCTTGACGCACAGAAAGTTCATCGGTTTTAGGTCGCCGTGGATGACGCGCGCCTTGTGCATCACGTCCACGGCCGAGAGCATCTGTTCCCAGTACCCACAAACGAAGGTCTCGTTGAGCTCGAGGCCCTTGGCCTGCCGCTCCTCCTGGTCTCGCTGGAGAATGCCCTTGAAGTCGATTTCGCCACACTCCATCACCATGTACACGACGCGCTCAGCGAGGTTGACCTCGGCGTCGACGAGCTCGATGATGCACCTAGTTGCTTCCGGGACGCTCTTGAAGCGCATCATCAGGTCGATCTCGTTCTGCACTGCCTCGGCGAGCCCATTGGCCTCCTCCGAATCGGCCTCTAGCGCCACCTTCTTGAGCGCGAGGACCTCATTGAGGGGCGAGAGAACCTTGAACACCTGCGACGTCCCGCCCTTGCCGAGCAGCTCGAGCACTTTGTACGGCACGCCATTGACGCTCACCTCGGCGTGCCCCGTTAGCAGCGATTCGCGCGAAGCAACAGTCGAGAGCGGCACCGCCCGTCCGGCGGCTAAAGTCACCGCGGTGGACGCTTGGCCTGGCGTCGACGCAAATCGCAGACCGTGCTGGCAAGTCGCGGTCGCCGAGGCCGGCGCTTCGGCAGCGGCTGCGGCCCCGGTCCGAGCCGGCGTCGCGGGCGCCACGCAATTTACCGCGGGTGTGCTCGGTGGATCGAGAGGGGCGGGCGTGGCGCTTGAGCCATATGATGACGCCATGGACGCGGGCCGTGGCGTCGATAGCGGCGCGGACGATCCTGTGAAGGTGAAGGGGGCTGGCAACTGCAGCGCTTGCACGCGGACGGTGTCGTGGCACAGGGTGTTCGTCACGCTCCCATGGGAAGACGCGTCGCTTGGGCTGCGCTCGGAGCCCTCGTGCGAGCCCTCTTCGATGGGCAGCAGGTAAGGGTACTGGAGCTCAGGCCTCCGGACCGTGTCGTCCACCTCGAGCAGCTCGGTCGTGGTGCGCGCGTTCGCAGCAGAGCTCGCGATAAGGTGCGCTTTGGGCGCATGTACCTCGAGCTGCGACGTGGCCGGCACCGCTGGTGTGGCCAGCATCGGCGCACGTGCGAGCAGCTGTGTGCCATTCTCTGTGCTCGCAGCGGCGACGGCTGGCGGCATCTGAATGCGTTCCATGATGACAGTGTCTGCGTTCGCATCGCACACATGGGGAGCTACCTTGGGCGCGGCGGGGGCGGCCGTTGCAGCACCCGCGGGCAGACTGGCATAGGCCAAGCCTTGGGCATCGTGCTCCGCGGCGTTACGCACGCGGACAAGCACGAGATCGCCACTGTCGCCACTGTCGTCACTGTTGGGAGTCACGCTCGAAGGCTTTGCCGGACTCTTTGGTGGCAGTGATGTTGGGCGAGCGGACAGCTTCAAAAGTGCATCCTGAATGACCGTGCGAGAATGGCGCACGTCAGGGTATGTCCCGGTTGAGTTGCATTGAAAGTTCGGCTGGTCGAGTGCCTTCTCGAGGATCTTACGAGCCTCGTCGACGTTGCCCTGGGATGCCTCGAACACGGACCAAGCCACCGGGAAGGCAGCGTCCTGAACGCCGATGCGCTGGTGCTTCATATGCCTGAAGATCTGGCGGGCGTCTTCCGTCGACGTCTCCGCCCGCAAAAGCGCGTACTCGAGCCAGATGCGCGCCCCTCCGCGCTCGTCGATCGGCTGGCCCACGTCCTGCGTCGCCTTGCGGTACAGTGGCCCGAGCACAGAAAGCCGGCGCTCGGCAGAATCCTGCGCGCAAGCCCGCTTGTGCTCGTCGAGCCGACGGCTCCACGTCTGCGCGTCTAGAGCTCCAGTTGGCCCACGCGCATATTCGGCGCTGATGGAGCTAGGCGCCCCATCTTTCATCAACGCATGCTTTGGCACACTCGGTGGTGCATCCACAGCGTCCGGAGGCTGTTGCGCCAATGAGGCAGTAGGCGGCGGCTGTGCGGCAGCAGGTGGTGCGGGCAAGAGTGTTGGCCGCGAAGGGATCTCGTCTTCGTCCTCTTGTACAAAGTCAACTCGTCGCGCACGTGCTGGCGCACCAAGCTTCAGGCCTAGACCCATCTTCTTCCTGGGCTTGCTGCCACCCGGAAGGAAGACATCGGTGGCATCGGAGTCACGCCCTGCATGGTCACCGCCAGTATGCGGATGCGCTGCTCCCGACTTGCCCGAGAGTCGTGTCGGGTTCTCGTTCTCTTTGTCGACGGGAAGTAGGCTGTCGGCCATAATTTGCAACGCGATTTGAAACGCGTCTCGGCTGTGAATATTCACAGTGACGTTTTTGGAACGTGCGTGTGCCGACGTTGTGTACATGTAGGTGAATGAACAGTGTTCAATTATTTGCGTGCTGTTTCAAACACCGCGAAACGCGCCGGTAAAGATTTATTAAATCAGCTATTCCTATTGGGGTTGCGTCGCCGTCGGTAAAGATACATTTATCGTATATTATCGAAATCAGCTATTGCCTATTCAAATGCAAAATCGAAATGCAAAACACCAGGGTCAAATTTTCTCAGCGGGGCTCTGCCCCGCGCCTCGCTAGGGTGGCAGTCTTCAAGATTGTACGTGACGGCCACCACCGGGGTCCGAGCCCCTGACCTCAGCTGCGAGCTGGAGCCGGCGCGCGCGCTATTGGGGCTGTCTCTCGCGAGTCGGCTAACCTAGGCTAACCAATCTTTTGAGGCGGCGGTGTTGGGACGTGGAAGTCGATTTTGCGGCGGTGGGCATAGTAGTACGCTGATTTGCTCGCCACGCTGCGGCTGGCGGTGCAGCTGTCACATGCAGGCGCAGCCGCCTCCCGATTCACCTGAGATGGGTCAATCTTCTGCGGCATCGCTACAGGTAGGGTGTGCTGATCGGAGGTGACCGCGGCATAGTAGTAGCCCTCGCCAGATCCCGGCTTGGCACGCGACGAGAGCACCACGGAGCGATCCGTCAGCCTAAGGTGGGTCGTGCCCAGATTGGGCGTCCAGCTCGAATGCACCTGACCTTTGGCATCGTCTTGAAGCGAGCGTTTCGCGAGTGGCGCGCGCACGTCCCAATCCTTCTTCGCCTTCAAAAAGCGGTCAACGGTCAGATCGGTCGTCATCACTTCGTGGAACATGGACGCGTCGGTGGGCGAACCATCGAACCGATGCACCCTGTACATGCTCATCTTGATACCCACCACGACGCCCCACTGGCCTCGCGCGTTGCCGCACAGGATCTTGACTACTTGTCCCTTCTCTGCGTACTTGCCATCGCGCAGCGGTGGATCGAACGGGCCTGCCTGCAAGCGCAGCTTCTGCCGGCGCTCTTCGGAGAGTTTGCCAGGGGGTGCCAGGGTCCGGGCGGGTGCTTCAGCCAGAGCCGTCCCTGGCACTGCCTTCTCATCGTCCTCTGCGCCCACGTCTGCCTCGTCGCCGAGCCACGACAGGTTGCCGAGGTGCCTACGCGCGAGCTTGTTCTCCTTTGGAGAATGGCACTGAGCGTCTCGGCAGTAGCCCAATCCATTGGTGCCCATCTTGAGCACGTGGTCCTTGCGAGCACCTTCGAAGCCAGCCGATGCCTCAAATGAACCATCTGCAGGGTGTGATGCTGGCGGTGGTGTGGGTCGCGGCAGCTTCGCCGTCGGGATTGCAGCCGCCGGCAACTGGGCCAGTACTGCCGGCTGTTCCGCTGGCGGCTCCGAAGACAGCTTCGCTGGCGGCTCAGCTGGCACTGCACTTGATCCGCTAGTCTTGAGATCCTTGAGCTTTGCCTCCAGAGACAGCCGATGGCCCATCTTGACAAAACCGGCGGCTTTGAGCTGCTCCGCAAAGGCCGATCGGTCGGTCGTCGCGAGCTCCTGGAGAACAGCGACATCGGTGCACGTGAGAGAAGCGAGGTACTCCTCGACGCTCGCCATCTCTGTGAAGGGCAAAGCACCTGTGCGCGTTACATTTTTCTTGTTCACAGAGGGGCAAAACACATTGATGGGGAAGCAACAACTGGGATGGTGGACAAGACAAGCTGCAAAGATCTGGTTTTCTTGTCAACAGTGGGGCGAAAAAGAAACGTTCGCACAGTCTTTTAACAAGTTGTTCGCTGTGACACGGGCACACGCCGAATGTTTTTGTTGTTTAGGATAGTATTTGAGTGTGGTGTTGAAGGACTTGTAGAGAATTGCGTCGGGGGGGGCATGATCCGGGCGGACATGATTCCAGAGGCTTCTCTCTCGTCTCTCGGCACTCGGCCCCCGGCACGCAGCCACACGCACGGCACATCTCGTCTCAGACTCAGTGCCTCTTGCCGTGGAATCTGCGGTGCGACAATCGAGCCCAGACGAGATTATGGTCTGAGTCAGGCGTGTCGACCGTCCCGAATCCAATGCACCGCAGTGCTGCCACGATCACATCGTAGCGGCGCGGTGCGTCGATGCCGAAGCGACCGAGGGCCACGGCAATGCGCTGGCCAAGCTTCGGCTCATGCGCCCGGGCGAAGAAATGCGTGTCTCTCGGTGCAGCTGCGTGCACATCGCGCGCGCGGTGGCAGCGGGCCAGCGGCCCCAGCATGTTTTGCAGCAGCCCCTCAGCCTCCGTTCTCAGCAGCGAGAAGGCATTGGTGTCGCCGCACGCAACGAGTGGTCCGTCTGCATAGGTAGGCCAGAGTGCCGTGGCCAACGCGCGAATCTGACCAGCTCGGTGCCGATTGTCGCCGGCGGCATCTAGGTGAAAATTGGCCAACACAAGCCGGCGCGGACGCTTGCGGAAACCGCCACGAACTGCAAAGCACCCGATGAGAGCATGCTTTGGCTCGGGAACGGCGCTCGTGTATACGCGCTGCCACCACGGCACGGCAGCAAGTCGCGGCAGATCAACAATACCGATCCGTCGCAAGCGCAACCGCGCGCGATCGTACACAATTGCAAGCCGTGGCGCGCCGCTGTGCTCGCCAACGCCATAGCGACGTCCGAGTGTGGCTGCAACTCGGCGTGCCGCATGCGGCACGGCCTCCTGGATGCAGAGCGCATGAAGGCGCTCGGCGGCGCGCAGCTCGGTGTACACGCGGAGTAGCCGGCGCAGGTTTTGCCCATTGAGGATGTTGTGCGACGCGACGACCAGCGCTGCCATGTTGCAGCTGCATGCCATGTTAGGGGAGAGTTGACCATTGGCTGTGAATTTTCTGTGTTTAGTCTGTTGACAATCGCCACTACTCGAACGTATGTTAGGATGAGGTCGGTTAGTATGGAGGCTGCTGTGTGTTAGAGGAAGTTGGAACGGGGGGGGGCTGTCGCAGTTCCTCACTTCCTCTTACTTCCCTGTATGTGCGAATGTGGCAGGTGTGCTTTGCAGCTGTGCCGTGCGACGCTGCTGTTCAGCTGCTGGCGCCGCAGCTGCCGCCATTCCCAGTGACTGTCAACGTCACCCATCCGTTTGGTGATCGGACTGGGCGACTTCCTGTCGGCACCCCAGGTTGATCCTCGGCCGATGGCATGCCATCTCTGCTCGCCTGCTCTCTCACGTCAATGCCGACCACAACCACAAGGCGATTCGCCGGGAGTGCCGCCACGAGTGCCTCAAGTGGTGCCACGCTGCGCACGCCATGCAAACCTAGCCAGGCAAAGGTACGCTGAGTGCCCGACAGCGCATGCACAGCTGCCTGAACGGCAGCCTCGTCGTCAGCGATCACCATTTGGTTGACCTCGACCGAAGAGGCAGGCGAGAACGGCATGGCAAGAATCGCCTCTGCTGTATCAATGGTCAGGGAGTGCCACCCTGTCCGCGCAAGAACCTGGACGACAGCAGGAGAAATGGGTGCGAATCGGCCTTGGAGAATGCGAGCCTGTGCGAGATCAGTGCGAGATCAGTGCTCTCGTGCGGCAGGCGCACCATGTCCATTCTCTCGAAGCCGATGCCCCAGGAGGCATCGGGTGTGGCGTAGCTGTGGCCATTCGCCAGCTTGAGAACCGCGAGGTCCATGGCAGCCTGAGCATCTTCGGCCGGAGAGTGCCCCATTCCTACATTCATGACGCCTGGCTCCATCCGAGGCTGCTGGATCTCGCGCTTGAGATGCTGAACCGTGAGGTTGCGAAGTGCCGCCTTTGCTGGAGGTCCGTGCAGGTTGCAGCGCAGCGGGTAGAGGAGTGCCGTGTCCAGGACGCAGGCACCGTCAGGAAGGCTCAGCCGCATGGCATGCAAGTCGCTTTCGAGAGAATGGCCGACCATCACGGTGTCACCACCTGCCATCAGCTGGCGGATCGCCGCGCGCACTTCCTCGAGCGTCTTTGTTGCAGTGGCAAGGATAGCTGGTGTGACTGTGCACGAATTGATTCGAGGCATGTGGCAAGTCAAATGTATAGACTGGGGTAGGCTTGCAGCTCGCCAGCGACATGCAGCTAGTCCGCAGCAGAACGGTATCAGTGGGCAGCGTGATACCATCGGAATACCAGCGGGCTGTGCGGGCTGCAGTGTATAGCAACAGCGTGGCCAGAAGCAGGCAGTGGCCATGGATTCGTCCCGGGATTCGTCAGGGATGCGCGGGGGATTCGTCAGGCAGGGGCCATGGATTCGTCTCGGAGGCGCGCACTGCCAGAGTATTGAGTCTTGTAGTCGACCACCGGCCGCTCGGGGATCACAAGCTCGTCCAGCAATGTTCGACCCGATTCGTCGACCACTGCCACCCGTGCGAGCTGCTTCATCAATGGCCAGCCACCATCCGCCATACGCGGACCCCGCACAAGCACCATCTCGCAGTCGAAGGCAAGCAAACGGGCTGCGGCTCCGGCCTCGTCTCTGTGGTCACACCCCTCACTCGATCCCGCGGTGGTTTGGACGGCGTGCGGTTCGGGTCCTGCCTCAGAGGCATCCACATACGGCACAAATTCGCGCGGCATCTCGAGGGTGCCGTCGTCACCACTCATCGGATATCCGTTCTCAAGAAGCTCCTCGCGGCGCGCAGCAAAGCTGCGCACATATTCAAGCCGCCAGCCGCCGCTGGCGTGCCGACCAGCGTGAGTGGGTACGCCAGTCAACGCGCGGCTAGGTTCGGTAGCAGCTGCAAGCGCAGCCAATTTGCGTTTTCTAGGGAGCGAGACCTGAAGGAATTCCGTCGCAACTGCTTCGGCGAGGCGGTTGCGGTGTGCCCGTGGCAGGTGCAGTGGCTGAACTGCGGTGAAGGCAGCGCTGAGAAGGTTGCCTTCATCTGCGCGCAAGTCCCGTGCCAGGATAACAAGAGCGCCCTGAAGGAGTGGCTTGTTTCGGACGAACGCCCACTTGGGCATTTCGCCACGGTCATCGGCGAGAGCCCACAGGACCATGTTTTGTACATCTGCCAGTCGCAGCGGCTGCTCGAGTGCTGCAGGCAGCAACTCGATGCCTGCCGACGCGTTGGCGCCGTATATGGCCCGAATCTGCTCCACCGTGCCGTTGCCCTTTTCCACGAGCTTGCGGGCCTTTTTGAGCTTTCTTCGGCCGAGCGGGCCGTCCACGTCGCTTTGCATATGGGTGCGACCAGGCCCGCGCTCGCTTTTTCACACTCTACCACGACCTCCACATTCGAGTGTGGACCTTTTCTGTCGCTCATCGCCTCTTTCGGCGCACGCGCGGTCTTCACACGCCTCTCTCGCGCCCTGGAATCCTGCCGCCGCCGCCGCCACGATGGGAGATGTCGACCCAGCCGAGGCGCGGCGCGTTCGCGACGAACTCGTATCCAAGGGTTTCTCGGTGTGCCGTGGGCTGCTGCCCTCTGCAACCATCGATCGTGTACGCAGCCATCTCGAAAAATGCGTTGACAAGCATCTGTCTTCCGAGTTCGCAGCTGGGAAGCTAGGCAACGTGTGTGCGGGGCTGCCACTCGAGGAGCGCATTGCTGCCGCGTACCACGACGCGCCAGAGCGGGCACCGTGCTCGTGGGTGGCACAGACGCGCACGTCCTTTGTCTTCCAGCAGCTGCTCTTCCGCGATCCGGCCCTGTGCGCCCTCGTTCGTGTATTGACGCACGACCGGGAGGCCATCGTCGCCTCGCGCTACAATTGCCGTTGCAAGTTGCCTGGCACGCCCGGTGCCAGTTTCCCATGGCATCAGGATCACGCCTTCTTCCGCATGCAGTATTTGCTCAAACGCGAGGCACCCAAGCGGCTCCTCGCAGCTTGGGCGCCACTCGTCCACGTTGATGCGACCAACGGCGGCGTCGAGCTGTGCCCAGCCTCCCACGACTTGGGATTCTTGCGTCACGGGCGGCAGGACGGCTTTCTGGCGATCGCACCAGATGGGACGCTCCCTGCAAATGCCGCCGCCGACGCGTGCGAGTTGCCCACCCTCGAACCTGGCGATGTCCTGCTGTTCACCGACCTCACGCTCCACCGTTCGGGTCTCAACCGCTCGTCGACCGCCCGCTGGTCTGCCGACTGGGCGTACGAGGTGCTCGACGGGGATCCGATCACGCCTTTGCTTGATCATCTGGCATCGCCTGATACCATCTGCAGTCCGTCCGTAGTGTTGCGGCATCAAGTGATCCTCAACCTGGAGCCTCTCCGGGAGGCGCTCACCAAGGCGCTCATGCGGCATTGGCGAGCGTGTACAACAATTGTCGTCGGCAGCATGGCTGCGTCGCTCTTGCTGCGCCAGGGGCTCTGGCGGCGACGCTGATGGGGTTGTAAAGCCGACGTCTCTCCGAGGTGCTGGTGGACGTGGGTGCTCGTGGAGGCGTCAGCTTCCTATTTTAGCTTCCTATCTTCGCAAGGCTCGAAAAAGGCTCAAAGCTGCGCGTGCGGCAATATCGCGGATCTCGGATGTTATCCTCTTTCCTCTTTGGGTTCGATCGAGCTTTGGGTAAAAGCGTAAAACCCACAATGACTACTTTCTATAAGACGACCAGCACCAGGCCCTCGGGCCGGGCGTGCTGGCGCCGGGGCGCCCCACCGCCCCACCTAAACACATCTCAAGAGCAAGACTTCAGCTTCCACTTTAAGGACATCTGATTTGCTGTGAACGACTGTGAATGCCTGTGTTGACCGAGGGGAGCGGAGCCGTCCGTCGAGACGGTGGTGGAGTGAGCGTGGGGGGACCGCGAAGAAACTGAAACTGAAACTGAAACTGTGAATGCCTGTCTTCCTAGACTCTCACCGCTTTAGCTCCTGAGATTCCAAGAGATTTGGTTGCAGTTCTTCTCTGTGTCTCGTTTCACTGTTAACAAGTAAGCCCAGGCCCTTCCATCCAAGGCTTTACCAATGGCTCACGCAACCTCATCTACCACCTCCCCCCTCTCGACACGGTCGGTCTCGATCCCACCCCCACCTCCATCGCCCCCACTACCCAGCCCGCCCACACCACCTTCACCCCCTCCGCCCTCGCCCACGCCGCCCGCCGCTCCTCCTCCGCCAACCCCTTCTACTTCCCACCCGCCAACACCACCACCTACATGGCCGCCTTTGACGCCGGCCGAAGGTGGGAGCGGAGGTGGAGGCGGAGGCAGTGGCGTTGGCGTAGGAGGCGGCGCGATAGGCGGCGGTGTTGGCGGCGTCGTTGGCGATTTGGGTATCACACCAGTGCTCTATGACGGCGAAGGCTTTAACCATTTCCGGGTGGTGAGGGTCGCCGGGGGCAAAGGCGGCGGAGGTAGAGGCGAGAGAGGAGGCCCTCCTCCACGAGGTCCACTCTGCCGCCCTCCCCACCATCCCCTCCGCCGCTGCCGCCGCCATTGACGCCATCTACATCGTCGCCCTCAACGCCCTCCTCTCCGACGTCACCAACGACGCCGCCTGCTCCCTCCTCTACGCCATTCCGCGCCTTCTCCTCTTCCCACCGCCCCCCTCCGAACCCCGCTCCGCCCTCCCTAACACCCTTTCCACCCGCTCCCGCCACCTCCGCCTTGGCCGCGCCTCTCAGCTCTGGCTCGCCCACGACTGGAACTCCAAACGCGCCTTTGACGCCACCATTCACACCATCCACCAAGACCGCCTCCCTTCTATCATCAACGACCACCTCGCCCGCACCACCCCCGCCCAGGCCTTCCACCGCATCTACTCCGTCCCCTTTGCCCCCCCCCTCCCCGCCATTGCGCCCCTCCTCCTAGCCAAGGTCCCCTGCGGCCCCAACCCCGACCTCAACCTCTCCTCCGACCTCGTCAACACCGCCGCCGACGTCCTACCCCAGATTCGCCCGAACCACCGCACCTCCGCCCGCATTTATGACCCCACCACCCGCGCCTCCGTCATCGAAACCTGGTCCAAATCCATCCGAGCCCACCCTGGCGGCGCACCGGATGGCACCGGCACCCGCACCGCCTACCTCCTCTCCCCCTCCGTTCTTCCCCTCCTCGCCCTTCTCCTCGATTCCATACGCCGCGGCGTTCTCTCCCCCGCCCACCGCCGCCTCCTTACCACCAAGACCACGTCCGGCCAGTGCAAGCAACTCTCAGATGGCACCTACCCCACCTCCGTCGCCCAAATTGAGGCTGTCCGACCCCTTTGCCGCCACAACGTCTTCCGCCGCCACCTCGCCCGCCGCATCGCCCGCGCCGTCACCCGCCACCGACGACCCCTCCTCGAATCCCTAGGTCAATTCGGCAATTCCCCTGCAGGCTGCGACACCGCCGTCCACCAAATGCAGCTCATCAACGAGCGCTACCCCCACTTCATCCACCATTTACTCGACGTCGTCAACGCCCACACCTCTATCGCCCGCTGCGCCG